>OLVY01001771.1_pt1 | contig 13049 bp, 16 predicted proteins | sample 1674261 | NCBI WGS metagenome assembly OLVY01 (sample SAMEA103958155, study PRJEB25191) | human gut metagenome | biome: human-associated habitat [ENVO:00009003]; feature: intestine environment [ENVO:2100002]; material: feces | place: Germany | collected 2013/2015
TTGAATCATATTCATACCGAACCTTTATGTTCCTGATTTTAAGAACAAGATCCTTGATTCTATTTATTATAAAATCTTTTGCAGACACCATAATCAGTATTTCTTTAATATTGAGATAATTGACTTCTGTAATCGAATGGCCTTTTCGGCTGTATCAAGAGTACACGCCGCATCTTTATAATCCGCAGCCACTCGCATTCTTCTCAGATTCTGTATGTTAGTGTTGAACTCACGAGATTCGACATAGTCTTTCTGTCTTAAAAGACCAGCCATTTCGTTAATCAGAACAGAGTGCAAACCATTATTCAACTTTCCTTGCGCATCCAAATCATCCAACGAACTATGGTGAATATCCGTCCACTTATATTCCATCAGAAGGACACAACTATAATAGGCGGCATGAGGAACGGCAACGAAATGGCAGTTCTTCGTAAGAAACTCTGCCGCAGAAGCCATCAAATCGGACTTATTTTTCAAAGTATCGTTCATTTCCCTCAAATACGCCTAACGTCTCCAAATGTCCCGCAAAGATAGCAACAAAAATTTATTTATTGATTTATTTGTATATTTATTAACACTTTGCGTCAGAGCGATTCATTTTCAATCTGTTGGCGTATGGCAGCGGCGACTTCGTCGGTGAACTCGTACATCAGGCGTTCGGCGATGCGGGAGTAGGCTCCGAAGACATAGCGGTTGTGGATTCTGCGGCGGCGGGAAATAACCTTGGAGCCGTAGTGGAGACGGCGGAGGTCGAGGTAGCGCTCGTAGGCGACGTGCTGGAATGTCATCTTGCCGTCAAACGAGTCGGAACCGGAAGAGACTGAGACCGAGCGGGACTTCTCCAAGGTTCCGCTGCGCGTTTCCAGCTTTGAGAGTATGGCGGTGCCCTGGCGGTGGAGCATCGACTCTCCCTCTTCCTCTAAGATATTGCGTATGAAACGTGCCTTCACCGACATAGTTCCTACTCGAATGTGAGTTCAACGCTATAGCCGAGCCATCCTCCGAAAATAGAGGCTTCCGGGACAATCTCGACCGCCGCAAGCGACATCCCCGAAAGAAGCCCGCAGGTGGGGGAGGTGGAATCGGCGGCCACCCGCTCGACAATCTGTGAGGCAATGTCGAGAAGTTCGCCGTACTGCTTTCGCTCGCGCTCCGGAGTGCCTGCCGGGCCGAGCCCCTTGGCAACGACGAAGAACGCCGTCGAGAGCACGGAACTGTAGGAATCCGAGTCGCCCTGCTGACGGCATTCCGGACGCGCCGCAAGCACCTGAACGCCTGAAAGATGCTGGAGCTTCGAGGTGGCGTCCGACTGCGCTGTCGTCACGATGGGGCTGATGCCAGGAAGGGAAAAGCCCTCGATGTACTCTGTGAGGCTAATGAGTCTTTGAAATCGCTTCATATCGTTTCTGTTCCTTGAAATTGTGCCACATTATGCCGAGAATGGAGAATAGCGGTTCTTCATCCACGCGCTCGATGTTGCCTATCGTCTGGTCCTTGGCAATCTGCACCACAAGGTCGTTCCACCCGAAACTGTATCCTCCTTTCTCGTCCCCGTCACCAGCAAACAGACGGCCGAGCTCCACCGTCTCGCCGTTGATGACTATGTCCTGCGTCTGAAGAAACTTGAGGCAGGATGCGAACCAGAGTAATATGAGGTTCTTCTGCCATGCTTCAATCCGCGCCACAAGCATTGTTTCCCTCTCGATGTTCGAGGAATCTACCGCGATTACGCGCCGTCCGGCCCTATTCGGCTGAGAGCACCGCCGTCTGTAGAGAAAGACAATGCACTCGTCAAGGTCGGCCACCCTGCCGGAATGCAGAAAGGCATTCATCGCCACGGCAGCGTGCCTGAACTCCCCGAAAGTGAGGTCCTGTAGCAAATCAGACGGGCCATAGAGCCAGAAACGTCCGCTCTTCACCATAGGCAGCGGGTTTGTCACGGAGTCGAAGGTCAGCCGGCACTGGAGCGTCTCCGGCTCCACGTCGAGAAGGAATCCTAAACATCTGTCACAAAGCATCGCAAGATTTTCGTCAAGCCGTGTCGCCTCATCGCCCGCAAGGCTCTCCACAAGCGCCGTCCTCAGTGAAAAGCGCAGCCCCAGAAGATGACTGAGCACTCTGACGTTGAACTCCAGCGGAGAACCGCCGCGAAGGATGCACTCGCCATAAGTCCGGAACACAAACTGCACCTGTTCCGCACTCATCTCATCCCAGGACGAGGGCAACGAAACTCGTTCCCCGGTCTCATATATCCCAATCTCCGTCATACCACTGTTGCAAATTTGTTCGCAGGATCGTTCTCGGGTAGCAGGCAGGCTTCGCCGGCCGTTCCTGCAAGCTTCTTCAGGTCGTCCTTCACCTGTGCAATCTGAGCGGTCGTCTTCTCGATGAACCAGTCGATTTCCCGTGTTTCGGCCGCTCTGCTTTCGCGGTTGCCCTGGTACGACGGGCTGAAACGCCGCGCTACCGAAAGCGGAAGAATGTCGAGAGACCATCGGCGTGCCGCAGTTACGAGCGCAATTAGCACAGCAAGAAGCGCAGCGCGCGAGCGAAGCCGCAGAGCCGTGGCATCGTCTGAACCGTCTGCCGAAAGAATACGCTCCCAAATCTCCGCACCTACGAATGGTTCCACCACATTCTCTTGGGCATCGACAACCAGGGGAACGAACAGATGCCAGGCATATTGGCTGCCGTCCACAGGGTAGAATCTCTCGAATTCATTGAGGTTTCTGACGATGCAGCGCCCTGTAAGCGCACGCATGGGAGACGACATCCAGCTTGCGACCTCGTTCTTCTCAAGATAGCGATAGAGCGCGTCAAGAGCCCTGTAGTAGCGGTCAAGCATAGCCCTGTCATCCCGGTCAATCATCCACTCGAACGGCATCTTCTCGTTGTCATCCATCTTCACCTTTCGCCCCGTCCCCTCGTGGCTCACGCCCGAAAGTTGCGCATAGCGTGCAATCGCACGAAAAGCCACCGGAAGCCGCACCGCATCCACAAAATCGGGGTCTGCGCCGCCAAGATAGGCCTTTTCAGCGGCTTCAACCACCTCTGAGCCGACAACAGAGCCGAGTTCCTGCGCGGCGAAATCAATCTCGGTGCGTATGAGATAGAAGGGCGTGGATGCGAACCACTGACCCGTCAGGGAGTTCAGTTCTTCTGAACCATTCTGTACTTTGTCAAACAGCATAACTATTGATTTTTAACTCGTTTGTCAGTCGGAACCGCCTCTTCCGCCTGAATCGTCTGGTGATAGAAAGCCAGCTTGAGGTTACGTCCCGGGAAATTGAAGGCGATGGCCTGGTTTATCGGTTCAAGAATGCAATTTGAGGCAATCTCCGTGTCTGAAAGAAGATAGAGTTTGAAGGCATACAGCAACTCAGAACCCGAAGCCAGCTTGCCGTTCACCATCACGTTACTCAAAGACGGATGCAGTCCCATTCCGGAGGTGATGGCCGATGCGGAAGCCTCTGAAATCTTGAGCTGCGAATCCACAAAATCCTTTATCTTCTGGTCAATCGCCTCAATCTTCCACGACACAGCCCCGCTGCCGTTCTCAGACGGAATATCCACCGTGTAGAAAAACTTTCCGGCGTTCTCCTTGCCCGAAAGCACCTCCGTAAGCTGCGTCAGGAGCTCCGAAGTGAGCCGGCTGATTTCCTTCTCCACCCGTGCGTCATCCCAGTCCGGATGAATGTTCTTCAGAGTGTCGCGTTTGGTGTCCCAATACTCGTTAGGGGCGTGTATGTGGTACGCAAGATTTATCCCGTTGTCCGTCACATACTTAAAGATTGTCGGTATCTCCGAACCTCTGACAATCCAACGGAGCGCTCCCCAATACTGTGGCACAGAGTAGAAGTCGCGTGCGAATGAATATGTGTGGTTGTATGATGCCGAAGCGCCATATTTCCCTGGATTACGCCTGTCATAGACGGGATATACCCGCACCCCAGTCCTCACACAAGCGTTCTCGAAATCTCCGACGATGATGTGGCGCACATCTCTGATGTCCCGGCTGTCCGTCCATTCGAGACGGGCGTTCTTCGCAGGGATGTGCTCAAGGCAGGAAATCCTCGGATTGCGCCCGATGCGATGACCGCGTTCAAGATACTTCGCATCGAAGAATCCCTTCAGGTGCAGGTAGTCTGTCATGCAGCCCTTGATGTAGGAGACATAGTCCCAACTTTCCAGCCAGTCCATGATTTCCCTATCTTCCTTCCACTGCCGCTCAATCTTGCCGCCCTCGAAGGAAAGCTGTGAAAGATAGAGCCCTTGACCGAACAGGAGTCCCATCTGGCGTTCGAGTATGCCGGGACCGAGGTTGTTCGAGTCAAGGATGTCGCGCAGGCGCGTAGGCAGCTGGTTATCGATGCCGTAGGGTATCACCCTGTAGCCTTGAATCGTGTGCGGGAGATACTCCCAGTTGCGGTCCTGCGCCTGCCAGAACAGCGAGTCGAGGCTACTGTCCCTTCTGTTCGAGAGGGTGAAGCACCGCCCGTCCTCAAGGTGCAGCGCGTAGGAATGGTCCGAAATCTTCTTAACCGTATTCTTCATCTCAATGTAACTTTTTCTCCGTTGAAGGTCATCAGAAGCGGCTGGTAGAAACGGCGGTTCTCCATCGTGTCGAGATTGATGTATGCCTCGACCATATCCGCATGAAGGTGATGCTCCCTACATTCTCTTTTGCGGAGCCGAGCATGCGGAACATAGACAACGCCCTCGCTCGTTCCTGCCGAAAGGTTGCAGGACATGAACGAGAAGCTAAAAGTCTTTCCCTCGGAAGAGAGTCGTCTCATTTTATCTATCGCTTCATAAACATCCATGGCGCAAAACTACTCCCTCGCGCCCGTTCGTCAAAGGACACGAAATGAGAGGCCGCGGCCGATGCGCAGATTGCCCACATACGCCATCGAAACGGACAGTCTCATATTCCGTACATCCGAAAAATTACAAGATTTCGGTAATATTTTTAAGGTATATATGTATATGTCAATGCCTTGCCACGTCCGTTCCGGAGAAAATGCTTTTTTCGCGGACAAAAAAGCCCGGCCGCGCTCATTTTCGTTTGCGGTCGCAAACGAGGAAAAAGGTGATATATGACGCGCTGACCCCGCGCCGGGCTACTTGAATTGAGGGTCAAGGTTGGATTTCGCGGCAGAAGAGCGCATCGAGGCGAGCTTGCGCCTCTCCTTTGTCATAAGCAGATACTTGAACGAATCTGACGGGTTGGTGGAACGGGTAGGCAGTTCGGCCACAGGCAGGCGCTCGCTCGATTTGTCCTTAAACACAACTCCGGACTTCACCTTGGTGCGCGCAAGTTCGAGCGACATCTTCAGGTTCTTTGCGGCATAGGCGTCAATGCGAAGCCAGGGCAGGCGCGGGTTGCGCTCCGACATCAGTTCCTGCATGAAGGCATACTCCTCCGGTTGGCCGATGTTGCCTTGACGTATGGACATCAGGTGCACCGTCCATCCGGTCCTGTTGCCACCGTCCCACTCTACGGCACGCTTGAACTTGGAGACCTGATCCTCGCCCACGGATTTGTAGGCGTTGCCGGAACGATCGTAGTATAGATAGAGCACGCGGTTCTGCATGGCCGCGAAGTAGGTGCGGAACTTCACTCCGAGATCCTCGGTGTATTCCGGAGCCAGAGTGTAGAGAAACTTGAGCACTCTGATAATCTCATGTCCCTGTTCACTTCCATCTTGCCCGATTGTCATTGAGCACATATTGCCGAAATCCACACCGGCCTGCAATGGCTTGGTGCGGTTCAGATGGCGGAGTACACGGCAGTCCTCGACCTCGCGCATATCGAGACGGTCGTATGCGTCCTCATCTATGCCGTCGTAGTAGAAGTGCCGTGCGGAGAGCGCGGTGTAGAAGCGGTCGCCGCTTTCGAGTCGCGGCTTGAGTGAAAGGATGGCAGTGTTAAGGTCAGGCAGCTTCGCGGCAATGGCATCGGAGAACCATTCCTCCGTGAGGATGTCCGCGTTCACATAGCTCGATGCGCGTATGTAGAAAGTCGATGCCTCAGGACGGCTGCGAAGTTCCGTCCACCGCGCCTTCCAGAGTTCGGCTGTGCGGAGTCTGTTCCGGCAGTCATTGAGGTCATCAGGCGACTTTGTCTTGATCCATTTATCCTTGGCAGCCACATATTCATGCAGGGCCTCGTTATACACGAGCCCAGCCTTTATCACTGTGAGTATCGCAGTCTTGTCCACATTGTCCGCCTCTTTGTGCATCCAGTCATATTCCCCGATGTGGGAGACGTCCGCCATATCGGATGTAAAGCACACGCCTCGATAGAACACACTCCTTCCATATTCCTGCCTATAGCCACGTACAGCCTTGAGGAGGTTGGCGATTTTATCTTCACGGAAATATTTCGCCTCGTCCCCGAACACGAAGACGTATGACGCGCCCGCGAGAGTCGACGGGCGGTCGAGCGAGCCGAAGCGGATGTTCAGCCCTGTGAAGAAGATGATGGTGCGCTTGTAGGAAACGAGCCTGTTGAATGGCTTCCAGAAATGGGGCTTGAGCCAGTCCGGAAGGTTCTTTGTCTCAGCGTCGGTAAACTCCGGCGGCTGCTTCTCTATGACATAGTGCTCGCCTTCTCTGAATCCCTTGCGCTCAAGTCCCTCCAATACGGAAGGCAGGACATTCGCCGTGAGGTTACTGAACGTATCGGCAACCCAACAGCAGGGTGCGCCAGGCATATCGAACATTATGTCGATAAGCCTTTCAACCTGGATGTCGGTGGTCTTCGCGGAGCCTCGCCCCAGCTCGCAATAGGTCTTGCGCGCACCGACGAGGGCGACCAGCTGGGCGAACTTGTTCTGATACTGCACCGACGCGCTTTCCGTCCGCTCGACGTTAACTTTCTTCCTGTGCGACATTGTCCATCAATTTTACTATGTCAAGGTCATCTATTCCGGCATCCACCCTCAGGCGTTTCTTCACCGCTTCCGGAGCAACTATGCCGTCAATCTGGCGGGCAAGTTCATCCCTGTTCGCTCTCGGCAGTCCTATGACTTCAGGAGAAAGTGAGAGCACGCGGAACTGCTTGCTGTAGTTCTCGGCAGGCAGCTGCTGCGGGTCATCCTGGTCGAGTCTGAGCACCTTTGCCTTGCTTGAGAGGATTCCGGCGGCAATTTCAAAATCCTTCGTTGTCCTGGCATTCTGCATAGCGAGGGCATAGAGGGTGTCGTACTGGTCTGCCATCTTCGCCCGCATCGCCTCTTTGGAAACCTTGCGGTTTGCGAAAAACATCTCTATGGATTCGGCGTACATATTGGAAGCCTGTTCATAGGAGAAGGAGAATGGTTTGGAGGTGAGGAATTTTATCGTGCGACGTTTTCCCCACTGGCCGTCGAGGGAATATATCATCGTGAGTAGGTCTATATACACCTGCTCCTTCTGAGAAAGATTGCCCTTGCTCCCACCGGCTATATAGTCCTGTATGCGCTCGAAAGCCCCCTCGTCTTCAGGACCGCCGAAAAGGTCGAGCTTCGAAAGGCTGAAACTCTTGTCGCGCACAACCTCATTGAATTGCTTCACTGCTTCCGGGGTTCCGCTGGCTGCGGCACGCGCCACGGCGATCTCGATGTCGGCACGTTTCTTCAGCCGTCCGTGTTCGATGGCTTCACGCACCTCTTCGGGTACGGACTTCTCGTCTATGCCCTCACTGATGAATATTTCGTTGTCCGGCCAGCCGAGGGCGGCAAGGTAGGCTATCCTGTCAAGGCTGTCGTCTTTCTCTTCGTTGTTCATAGTCGTCGATCATTCGTTTGACTTCCGCGAGCATCCGACGCTTTGCCGCGATGCGCTCTTCCCTCAATGGGCGGAGATGTGGTTTGTCTCCCTTTTTAATTTCGTTGCCGGCTCTCCAGATTGCCTCCTCCAGATTCTCCTTTTTCCGGACGAGTTCCATAATCGGCATCGCGCGAAGCTCCGCCGTCTGTCTGGACTCTTTGAAAATCGGATGCTCGCCGAGCACAGAGTGATGTTCCTTATAATGAGTAAATTCGGAGAAGATTTTCCGATTGTTGGAATAATTTTCCAGCACTTTTTTCGCTGTTTCGTAACATTGTTCCGGGGTGGTGCACAGAAAGAGTTCCTCATGTGCTCTCTTTGACTCCTCCCATGCCGTTATTTTGTCGGCCGCCAGAATCTTCAGTTCCTGCGGGCAATCCGGCTCCGAGAGGAATGGCCAGCTTTCGCGGAACTTCACTTTAGGCGCAGGCTGCAAGGCGCTGACGGCGATTGACCTTTTTGACGAAAACGGCAGGAGCGATGCCTTCAGGAGATATGTGAACCGTTTCGGGGCTTTGCGGACGAGGGCGTCGAGGTGGCGGTTTGGGGCATATATACTCAAAAGCCGAAGTCCTTCCTGAACCTCGGCTCCTGAATCAATCCATCTGTCAATCTCGTTCAACATCCCTCGTTCATTTCCTCTTTGAGAAGGAATTTCTCAGCGAGCGCAGCAATGGCGGCGAAGCCTTCCGGCGATGCTGCCACGAAGAACTTTCGCAGGAAAGCCTCTATGACCACATTTTCGCAAGGATTGGCTCGGAGTACAGGCGTGATGAAGTTTCCGAACGAGAACGACACCTCCATCAGGAGTTTCCCGGCATTGTACCGCTTCAAGAACGCCTCGGCCGTATCGGTCTCGGAATCGTCGGCCGCAAGCCACACAACGAGCCTTTCTTTGTCGAAAGTCATCGGCACGCGGCTGACCGCCTGCCTTTCCCCGTTCCGTGTCACATAGACATAGTTTCCTTTCAGAAGTTCGTCCGTGATTTCCGTACACGGGATGATGTTCGCAGGAAGAAGAGTGAACTGGTCGGCAATCCTATTGTCGGCAAGGCATTCCGCCAGAACTTCCGGCAACTGTGCCCCGGTGTCAGTGACAACGAGATGCCGTCCTTCGTGGAATCTGTCCCAGAGGCGCGTCATCAAGGTCTCGGTTCCCGGATAGGCACACACGACCACATCGTACTTTTTCTCGGCTGCCGCTTCCGGTGCAGCAGTTTCGATGTCTGAAGCCTGAGCCTCAGCTGTCTTCTGAGGCTCAGTTTCCATAGTTTGTGATGCTTTCTTTGTCATTCTTCAGATGATTAGGCACTTTCGGTCACTGCGGTTGCAGCGGCCGCTAATGCGGGTAGCTCGCCCTCGTAGTCGGCCGGGAGGAACTTGCCGGCGATGTCCTGTTTCCAGGTAAGCTTGCGCTTGTTGGCCTCGCTGCTGTCGGTCCTCTCAACCGTGAGGAACAGAGGGTTGCACTTGTTTCCGAACGCCTGTACGCGTCCTGCCGCTGAGCCGTCGCACTCCTTTACGAGGATGACGACACCCTTATTCATGAAGGCCTCGACGAAGTTCTTGATGTCCTTCTCGTTGCCAGGGTGCTCGAACTCAACGCCCTGTTTCACGCCACGGGCATCGGCGTCGCCGGAATACTCTTCTGATGCCGCGATGGTCTTCGGCGTCCCATAGACGCACACGGCCTTCGCTCCCTCCTTGAGAGTGTAGTTGCCCTTCACGGTCACGTCACCGAGTGCCCTCGTAGGTTCGGTCTCGATGTCCTCGACATCCATGATTATGATGTCGGAAGACTTTGGAGACGGGCATCCCGCGCCGTCTCCATTCTTTGGAATACTTACTTTTGTATACATAGTCCTGATTGTTTTTCAGTGATTACGCGCCTTCCTGTCCGGATTGTCCGGAATCTCCGGCCGCCTTCTGTTCAGAGTCCTGGCTTGCCGGCTTGACCCCGTTCATCCACGGACCGTCCTCAGTGAGGTCTATGCCCTCGGAAAGGATGCTCTCTGAAGGAGTGTATCCGGTCGGAACGGCCGCGAACACAGCTTCGGCAATCTTGAAGCCAACCGACAGAGAGTATTCTCCGAACACCTTCACATCGTAGTTGCTCTCCTCGATGCGGTTGATGCAGCTCTCCGCCTTGGAGTAGTCAACCAGCTCGACGAAGTTCTCTTTCGGAGTGGCGAAGAGAATCGGCGAGTTGTACATAGATTCAAGAGCCACAAGGTGGAAGTTGGTGAAACGGATGGTGTCACCGTTCTCGATGCCGGTGTACTTGCCGTTTACGGCAAAGTCTGCCCTCTTGTAGCGGGTGCGGAACTGCTCTGAGCAAAAAACGACTGCGGTCTTCGCGAAGAGTCCGGAGATGTTGTCAACGAAGCTGTCAACATACTTCAAGAGCTCCTCGTCAGAGAGCGTCCTGTAGTCCTTTGCTGCGCGGAGGTAGTTGATTTTGCAGTTTTCGTCCGTAAGACCATCGACGAGGATGGTCTCGTAGCCGTCCATGGAATCCTTAGCTGCTGAACCGGCCGTACCATCAGTGAGCCCAGCAAGCGAGACTTCCTTGAACTTTCCCTTTCCAATCATCGAGAGGGTGATGTCGTCGAGGGTCTTCGGAAGGATGTGCTCCTCGATGATATACTTGGTGATAGGCATCTCAGCCTGAGTCTTGCCCTGCTCGTAGAGGTTGAGCAACCATGACTTGATGATGTCCGTCGGACGAATCAAGACGTTGATTTTGTGACGGCGGTAAGGGATGCGAATCGGAGTGAATTTCGCCGTGCCTTTAGGAGTCCACTTAGGAGTGAACTGCTGTGAGACTTCGGTGAAGATGGCAGCAGAAGCGATGAAGTCGCGATCGGACTGGATACGCGTCATATGCTTGGAGTCGTTGAAGCCCATATAGAGCCTCTTTGCGAGGAGGTCGAGCTTTGCCTTTGGCGGCATCACAATCTTGAACTCAGTGTTCAGATCCGCAACGTCAAGTGTGCTGCTGTCGAGGGCTGCGAAAGCCATCGGGTTTGTGGAAGCGAGCGCCTGTGCAACAATCTTGTTGTGCGCTGCGCTCATGTTCAGGACGAACTGCCTTGTGGCTTCGCCTGCCGAAAGCGGCTTTGACGGAGTCTGTGCCTGTGGCTGCGGTTCCGGTTCACGGGAAAGTTCCAGGACATCGCCCTGAAGCTTTTTCACCTGAGCGGAGAGGGCTGCTGTGGCCTCGGCTGTCTTTGCTGCCACGGCCGCGTCGAAGAGGTCGAAGGCATCTTCGTCTTCGAGAGTGACGGACTCCAGCTTCTCGAGGAAAGCCTGTCCGTAGTTCTCAAGAACCTTCGCGCGCTCCTCAGCGGAAAGTTCAACCTTTCCATCCTTGACAGCGAGCTCCGGTTTTCCGAGAAGACGGGCAACGATTTTGCCCATCTTTGAGTTTGAGAGTGCTTTTTTGTTCATTGTACTTGGTATAAGAGGTTTGTAAGTATTTTCGTCAGATTTCAGCGAGCGCGAACGCGGCTTCTACGCTTTCCTTGAGAGTCTTCCGAGCATCGGCGAACCCGAGCTTCAGAGCCTCGTCGCAGAGGAATGTCGCTCCGGTCAAGACGCCCTCTTTCTCCACATCGAGCATCGGACGTCCTCTCTTGACCGCTTCCTGAAACTGTGAGACAATTGGAGACATACTGTCCTGGATGAGACTGTAGTCTCCTTCGAGAGCCTTCCTATAGTCGAGGTTTTTATCCGGGGACTCGCGTGCATAGACAGGAACAACCTTCACCCCGGTCTGCGGGTCTTTCTCCGGAGGTAGCGACAGTGTGCACAGCACCCCGATGGAACCTATTTCAGACATAGGGTTGTCGAGATAGATGAGATCACACTGTGATGCCACCCAGAGAGCGGCACTGCAACAGAGGTCGCAGTGAGCGATGACAGGTTTGTGAGCTGCCTTAGCATAACGTATAGCCTCGACGAGCGGCGGAACAGCATTGGCCGCACCGCCTCCGCTGTCAATGTCAAGGACTATGGCGACGATGTCCTGGCGGTCGGCACAGTTCCTTATGAATGAAGCAAGAGCCATAGCCCCGTCGGAGCTACAGGTCTCGTATTTGGTCATTGTACCATGAAGCGGCAGAACCGCCACCTTTTTCTCGACCGTCGCCTGTGCACCATCGCCAATCTCGGAACCGTCCGAAAGCATGAATGACGGACGCGTCATTTCCTCGACATCGGCAAGAGGCGTGCGTGAAAGCAGCGCAAACACCGCAGGAAGATATGACTCCGCATCAGCCAGGAGCCATTTCCCACGTATTATCTCCGCAGCCAAATGTGATGTGTTTATCTGTTTTCTCATTGTCCGTATTTTTACGCTACAAAGGAAAACAAAAGCGCTGTCCCGAAAAAGGACAGCGCCCTCCACGGCCTTCAGTGCCGGATTTGCCTATTTCTTCTGATTCGGGTCGTGCTTGTCGACATCGTTTATGTCAATGTTCTTGACCTTGAAGTACTGGTTTCGTATAATCACTCCGAACATTCCTCCGTAATATGCAGTCGGCATTCCTTCGCTGAATGCAAACTTCTTTATGTGGTCGACATCTTCCTTCGAGAACAATTCATCTTGAGCGATTGTGGCCTTGTCGATACAGAACTGTTGAATGTCGTATGGATTGTCCAGATTCTGTCTGTCTATGAGAGTCTGAATTCTATCCCAATTCCTTTCCACAATGTCGTAGGCTTTGATCTTATCCGCTACGGTCTCACCCAGCTGTGAAAGCCCCACAGGACTATGGCTTTGGGTTAGAGAACCGCGCTGGGATTCCATTACAGACAGTCTTGCGTTTATCTGCAAAATCGCGGAACTGGTCTCTTTGAAGCTGTTCTCGATGCTGTCCACCTTTTCAAGTTTGCATTCCCATTTGGTGACATGCTTCGTGACCTTATAGACAACCCAGAAGCAAAGTGCAAGGATTCCAAAGACGAAGGCGAACGAGCCGGCAGGTGACGTCAAAATAGTGCTGATAATGTCCCACATAGTAATCGAAAATCAAATTTGTCCCGCAAAGGTAGGCAATAAAATGTTAATTAATTAACTAATTAACATTTTCCTTGCAAATCTTTTGCCAATAAAGTGTTACGGGCGGAACTTTACGGACGGATTCAGAGATTTGAATAAATCTCCGAAGAAATTGATTTCCGGTAGTTTGACACTTTAAAATCCGAAAATAGTTAAAAATATTTGATAGAGTTCG
>OLVY01001777.1_pt1 | contig 13017 bp, 10 predicted proteins | sample 1674261 | NCBI WGS metagenome assembly OLVY01 (sample SAMEA103958155, study PRJEB25191) | human gut metagenome | biome: human-associated habitat [ENVO:00009003]; feature: intestine environment [ENVO:2100002]; material: feces | place: Germany | collected 2013/2015
CCTGGGCAGCCGTTGGCGGCTCTGCCGCCTTACGGATGCCGCGTACCCCTTGCGGGTAAAACTCTGCGAGGCTTTTTTAACCGCTGCGTTAGTCGGCGGAGGCGATGTGGCTGGCGATGCGCTGCATGATCATGTCGAGGGCGACTAAGTTGTGGCCGCCTTCAAGCACAATGATATCGGCATACTTGCGGCTCGGCTCGACGAACTGCTCGTGCATGGGCTTGACGGTCGTCAAATACTGCGTGATGACGCTCTCGAGCGTGCGGCCGCGGTCGCGCACGTCGCGCAGCGCGCGGCGCAGAATGCGCACGTCGGCGTCGGTCTCGACAAAAATTTTGATGTCAAGCATTTCGCGCAGCCGCGGGTCCTGGAAAATGAGGATGCCCTCGACGATGACGACCTTGCTCGGCCGGATGAGCTCGGTCTCATTCGTGCGCTGGTGGTCGGCGTAGGAGTAGACGGGGCAGCGGATGGCCTTGCCCGCCTTGAGCTCCTTAAGCTGCTCGACCATCAGATCGGTCTCGAAAGCGTCGGGGTGGTCGTAGTTCTGTTTGCAGCGCTCTTCAAAGGGCCTGTCCTGATATTTATAATAGCTGTCGTGGTGCACGACGCTGATATCGTCGCCGAAGTGCTGCTTCAGATGCTCGGTGAGCGTCGTTTTGCCCGAACCGGTGCCGCCTGCAATGCCAATGAAGATGGTGTTCATCGCCAGACCCTCCATGAATCGTTTGTTGTTAAGTCGATTATAGGAAGACTTTGGCGAAAAAGCAAGGCCGCGCGGCGGAATGCGGCAAAAATTTGCGTGTTTCGGTTGACGCGGGACAAAAAAGCAAGTATTATGTAAAGGAACGCGGCACCGTGTGTGCTCGCGCGCAGAGACTCTATTTTGACAAAAGAAAGGAGCGTCGGCATGAATCTTCTCAAGTGCCCGCGCTGCGGCGAAGAATATTCCCCCAGCTATCGCAGATGCCCGTTCTGCGAGGAGGGAGACCATCCCCGTAAGATCAAGTACAACTCCAGCAAACAGAGCGGCGGCCGGCGCGTTTCGGATAAAAAGCAGACGCAGTCCGTCCGCGGTGCGATGGCGGCGGTGCTCGTCGTCGTACTGCTGCTTCTGAGCTGGTCGCTCTTTGGTGACAAGATCGTCGCAAAGATCACGCCCGCCGACGACGGCAATACCCCCGGCGTGCAGGACGATGTCAATACGCCCGACGACAGCAATACGAACACGGACGATCCGAACGCGAACAACGGCGACACCACTGACCCGAACACCGGTGATGAGCCGAACGCAAATGATCCCGCAAACGGCAGCGACACAACTGCCACCAATCCCGGCACCACGACAACCCCGTCCACCCCGACGGTGGATGCCTCGGCCCTGAGCATCAAGACGAACGTCGGCACGACGCTGCCCAAGGACGCGAACGGCAACTTTGACTGCACGATCAAGCCGAGCGAGACCATCCGCCTGAGCGTTTCCGGCACGGACGCGGCCGCGGCCTGGGCGGTGGCGGACGCGAGCGTCCTGTCCATCTCGGCGGACGGCTTGATCACGCCTGCCAAGGGGGGTACCACGACCGTGACGGCCACCGTTGGCGGCGCGGTGCTGACCATCACGGTGCGCATCAAGTAAACAGAAAAAGAACGGCCGGGGGCCGTTCTTTTTTTACGCAAAAAGGGGCGGCTTTCCTTGCAAGCACTGCCCGCCTGTGCTACAATTACCTTGAAAAAGTATTTGCAGGAGCTATCGACCATATGACGACCCGTGAATTTCAGCAGAAAAAGCCGCTTTCCATTCTCTTCACCTACTTCAAGCCGCACCGCGGCCTGTTTATCCTGGACCTTGTCTGCGCGACGGTCGTTGCGCTCATCGATCTCGCCTTCCCGCTCGTGACGCGCAAGTCGATGTACGACCTTTTGCCGAATCAGCAGTACCGCACGTTTTTTATCGTGATGGGCGTGATGATGGCGGCGTTCATTGTGCGCGCGCTTTTATACTATGTCATTTCCTACTGGGGACACACATTCGGCATTCTGGTGGAGGCGGACATCCGCCGCGACCTTTTCACGCACGTGCAGGAGCTGGACGTCAGCTTCTTTGACCACAACCGCACGGGCCAGCTCATGAGCAGGCTGACGAGCGATCTCTTCGAGATCACGGAGCTCGCCCACCACGGCCCCGAGGATCTGCTCATTTCGACGCTGACGATCGTCGGCGCGCTCGCCATCCTGTTTTCCATCGAGTGGCGGCTCGCGCTGGTCGTGGCGTGCATCCTGCCGGTGTTTATCGCGGTCATCATGTCGCGCCGCAGCAAGATGACGGCAGCCTCGCGCGGCGAGAAGCAGAAGACTGCCGCCATCAACGTCGGCATCGAGTCGTCGCTCTCCGGCATCCGCACGGCGCGCGCCTTTGCCAACGAGGAAGAGGAGATCGACAAATTCAACGCGGCGAACGAGGAATTCAAGGTCTCCAAGCGCAAATTCCACCACGAGATGGGTGTGTTCAACGCGACGATGGAGTTTTTTATGACGCTGCTCTCCGCCGCCGTCATCACGGTGGGCGGCTATCTCATCATGCGCGGCGAAATGAACTACATTGACCTCATCACGTTTTCCCTTTACATCGCAACGTTCATCAACCCCGTGCGAAAGCTCGCGAATTTCTCTGAGATTTTTGCTCGTGGCTTTGCAGGTCTTGAGCGCTTCACGGCGCTCATGCGCGTTGAGCCCGCGCTCAAGGACGCACCGGACGCGAAGGAGCTCGAACACTGCCGCGGCGAGATCGACGTCGACCATGTGAGCTTTTCTTACGAGGGCGAGGGGAATGAAGGCGTGCTCCACGACGTGAGCGTGCATATAAGGCCTGGCGAGATGCTCGCCGTCGTCGGCCCCTCCGGCGGAGGCAAGTCGACGCTCTGCCAGCTCATCCCGCGCTTTTACGAGGTGAGCGAGGGCGCGATCCGTATCGACGGGGAAGATGTGCGCTCTCTTACGCAGTCGTCCCTTCACCGCGCCATCGGCATCGTGCAGCAGGATGTGTTCCTCTTTGCCGACACGGTGCGCGAGAATATCCGCTATGGCCGCCCCGACGCGACGGACGAGGAGATCGTCGAAGCGGCGAAGCGCGCGGAGATTTACGATGATATCATGGCCATGCCGCACGGCTTCGACACCTATGTCGGCGAGCGCGGCACGATGCTCTCCGGCGGACAGAAGCAGCGCGTGTCCATCGCGCGCATCTTCCTCAAAAACCCGCCCATCCTCATTCTGGACGAGGCGACGAGCGCGCTCGACAGCGTGACGGAGGTCAAAATTCAGCACGCTTTCGACGAGCTCGCGCGTGGGCGCACGACGCTTGTGATCGCGCACCGCCTCTCGACCATCCGCTCGGCGGACCGCATCCTCGTCGTCGAGAATGGCCGCATCGCCGAGCAGGGCAGCCACGAGGCGCTGCTCGCGCAAAACGGCGAGTATGCGTCCCTCTGGCGCACGCAGAATGGGAAAGCATGATGGACAGACGGCAGCTTTTGGATCGCGCCGCGCGCAATGGCGATGAGCGCGTGCTGCTGGCGCACATTCTGGACAAGTGTGAGCAGAGCAGAAACCGCAATATCCCGTCGGCGACGGACTTTTTGAGCCCCGCTGAGCAGCGCAGCGCGCAGGACCTACTGCACGCCGCCGCCATTCATGACGGCTGCGCCTTCTGCGGTGGATTTGAGCGCGCGGAGCGGAGAATGCTCCTCTTTCTGCCCGACTGGCAGGAGGAGGCCGACGAGAGCGAGTACATGACGGCGCTCCGCTGCACGTATCGCAAGGAAGATACGCTGACGCACCGTGACTTTCTCGGCTCGCTGATGGCGCAGGGCGTCACGCGCGAAAAGCTCGGCGACATTTTGGTGTCGGAGGGCTCGTGCGATTTGATCGTCTCGCGCGATATCGCGCCGTATCTGCTGCAAAACGTGACGAGCGCGGGGCGCGTGAAGCTCTCGGTCAGCGAGATCGAGCTTTCAGACTTGAGCGTCCCCGAGCTCAAGGTCAAGGAGATTCGCGACACGGTTTCGACACTGCGGCTCGACGCCGTAGCGGCGAGCGGCTTTTCGATGAGCCGCGGCAAGGCGCAGGAGCTCATTTCCTCGGGCCGCGTGCAGCTCAACTACCGCGAAACGCTCAAGAGCGACGCCCCCCGTCGCGCAGGGGGATGTGATCTCCGCCCGCGGCCTCGGCAAGTTCGAGGTCGCCGAGGTCGGCGGCCTGAGTAAAAAAGGAAGAACGGCGCTGCTTCTGCGCCGATACCTGTAAGGAGAAGTAAACAATGACGATGGATGAAAAGATCGCGCGCATCAACGCGCTGGCGCACAAGGCCAAAGCCGAGGGCCTGACCGACGAGGAGAAGGAGGAGCAGGCGCAGCTGCGCCGCGACTACATCGACTCGGTGAAGGCAAACCTAAAATCCCAGCTCAATACGCTCTATGTGCTGGACGAAAAGACAGGTAAAAAGACGAAGATCGTCGACTTTGAGCGCGAGCGCGCCGCGAGAGCGGGCAAGAAAAAGGAGAACAGATAAATGAGCAAGGATTTTGAATACGATCCCGAGACCGGTTCGTTCCGCTTTGACGAGAGCGGCGGAAAAACGAAGAAAAAGAACGATGTCGACGTCGGCGGCTGGATTTTGATCGCGGCGCTGTTTGCCTTCGGCCTGTGGCCCATCGGCCTCATCGCGCTCATCTCCAAGCTCTCGGACAAGCCGAAAAAGGTGAATTCCTCGCGCGGCGGCATGCGCACGTCCACAAGCCCGAATGCAAACGTTTCCTCGCGCAGCAAGGTGGAAAAGTCCGTGGTGAAGACGGCGAAGCAGATGAACCGCGCGCCGAAGACTTCCGACAAGACCGCGCGCACGCTGATGATCATCGGCGGCATTATCGCCTTGGCTGCCGGCAGCGGGCTGATCTCGAACATCGGCGAGATCATCGGCTACGGCTGGTATTCCTACATGGCCGAGTACATGCTGTCCGAGTGCGGCTTCCTCGCCGGCGGTATCGCGATGTTTGCTGCCGGTCAGCGCATGAAGCGCCGCAGTGCACGCATCGCGCGCTATCTCGCCGTGATGGGCGAGCGCGGCTACATCAGCGTGGAGGAGCTCTGCACCGTGACGGGCAAGAGCCGCAAAAAGATCGAGAGTGACCTTGACTACATGGTCGAAAAGGGTCTGCTCGGCACGGGTGCGTACTTAGACAGCGGCCGCGGCATCTTCTTCCGCAGCGCCGACGCCTTTGCCGACTACGCGAATGCGGCCGCGAAAAAGGAAAACGTCACGCCCAAGGAGGCCAACGAGGGCTATGCGGGCGCACTGCGCGCCATCCGCTCGGCCAACGACCGCATCGCCGACCCCGTGCTGAGCGAGAAGATCGACCATCTCGAGACCGTTGCGGGCAAAATTTTCCGCGAGGTCGAGGAGCATCCCGAAAAGCAGCAGCAGGCCGCGACGTTCCTCAATTACTACCTGCCCACGACGCTCAAGCTGCTTGACAGCTACGCCAAGTTTGAAGAGGCGGGCATCGAGGGCGAGAATCTCTCCCGCGCGCAGGAGCGCATCGAAGAGACGATGGATGCCCTCATCAAGGGCTTTGACAAGCAGCTCGACGATTTGTACCGCAACGAGGCGATGGACATCGACAGCGATATCCGCGTGATGGAAAATATGCTCCGCCGCGACACAGCGAGCGTGGAGGACGATTTCGGCCTCGGCGGCGCGGCAGTGCAGCGCGCACCGGATGAGGAATAAGGTGCTGCGCCGCTCTCATACGCTCTATGAGGAGAAGGGACAAGAGGCATGAAACAAACTGGCAGACGATTTGACACCGCAGCCTTTTACGGCGGCACGAACAGCGAGGCCTACCGCTATCTCGGCGCGCACCGCACGCGGCGGTCGGGGAAAGACGGCTACGTCTTCCGCACCTGGGCGCCGAACGCCGCGCATGTGTCCGTTGTGGGCGATTTCTGCGGCTGGAACGGCTACGCCCACCCGATGAAAAAGAACGCGGACGGCTTCTGGGAGTGTTTTGTGCCGTCCCTCAAGCGCTACGATACCTACAAGTTCGCCGTGACGGCACAATCGGGCGAAACGGTCCTCAAGGCCGACCCCTACGCCTTCCACGCCGAGACCCGCCCCGGTACGGCCAGCAAGCTCTATGACCTCGGCGGCTACCGCTGGGGGGATGACGAATGGCGCGCGAGCCGCACAAAGGCACCCCTCGACCGCTCGCCGCTCAACATTTACGAGGTCCACCTCGGCTCATGGCGGCGGCACGAAAACGGCGATTTTTACGACTACCGCACGCTCGCGCGCGAGCTGGCGGATCACGTTCTGGACCTTGGCTACAACTGCGTCGAGCTCATGCCCGTCACCGAGTATCCGCTTGATGATTCCTGGGGCTATCAGTGCACCGGCTATTTTGCCGCAACGTCGCGCTACGGCACGCCCAGGGACTTTATGTACTTTGTCGACCATCTGCACCAAAAGGGCATTTCCGTCATTTTAGACTGGGTGCCGTCGCACTTCTGCAAGGACGCGCACGGCCTCATCGACTTTGACGGCACGCCCTGCTACGAATACGCCGACCCCAATAAGCGCGAGCACGAGGGCTGGGGAACGCGTGTGTTCGACTATGGCCGCGGCGAGGTGAAGAGCTTTCTCCTTTCCTCTGCTGCGTTCTGGCTGCGCGAGTTCCATGTGGACGGCCTGCGCGTGGACGCGGTCGCGTCGATGCTGTACCTCGACTATGGCCGCGAAAATGGCCGTTGGACGCCAAACATCAACGGCGGGCACGAGAATTTAGAGGCCATCGACTTTCTGCGCGCGCTCAACGAGACTGCGTTTTCCGTCGACCCGAACGCGCTGATGGTCGCAGAGGAGTCGACCGCGTGGCCGCTCGTCACGCGGCCTGCCAAGGATGGCGGCCTCGGCTTCAACCTCAAGTGGAACATGGGCTGGATGAACGACATGTGCCACTATTTGAAGCTTGACCCCTGGTTCCGCCAGTTCCACCACAAGGACATCACATTCTCGCTGATGTACGCCTTTTCGGAGAATTTCGTCCTGCCGATCTCGCACGACGAGGTCGTGCACATGAAGGGCTCGCTTCGCGGCAAGATGCCGGGCGACGACTGGCAGCAGCTGGCGGGGGTGCGCGCGTTTACGGCGTACCTGCTCGCCCATCCGGGGAAAAAGCTCACGTTCATGGGCGCGGAGCTGGGCCAGTGGCACGAGTGGAATTTTGCCTCTCAGCTCGACTGGTATTTGCTCGAAAATAAAGAAAATCAGCAGACTCAGCGGTTTTTCAAGGACATCAACCGCTTTTACCTGTCGCAGAGCCCGCTTTGGGACATTGACTTTTCATGGGAGGGCTTTGAGTGGCTCGTCGCCGACGACAACCACAACAATGTCGTCGTCTTCGTCCGGCGCGACCGGAAAGGGCGCGAGCTCATCGCGGCAGTCAACTTCTCGCCCGTCGGACGCGCGGATTACCGCTTCGGCGTCCCGCCGAAAAAGACGTACCGCGAGGTGTTTACCACCGACCTTCCCGCATACGGCGGCACGGGCGACTGGCGCAACGAAGGAGAGCTTTTGACCGAGTCCATCCCCTCGCACGGCAAGCCCTGCTCGCTGTGCGTGACCATCCCGCCGCTCGGCGCGGTGTTCTTCGCGGGCGAGGGCGAATGGCAGGAAAAGGAGAAAACCAACGAGCCGCCCGAGGTGTGACCGGACGGCAACGAAACAAGGAGGAGAGAACAAGCGTGAAGAAAGAATGTATCGCCATGCTGCTTGCCGGCGGCCAGGGTAGCCGTCTCTACGTGCTCACGGAGAATATGGCGAAGCCCGCCGTGCCGTTTGGCGGCAAGTTCCGCATCATTGACTTTCCGCTCTCAAACTGCGCCAACGCTGGCATCGACACCGTCGGCGTTCTGACGCAGTACCGCCCGCTGGAGCTCAACCGCTACATCGGCTCGGGCCAGCCGTGGGATCTCGACCGCGCGGACGGCGGCGTGCACATCCTGCCGCCGTATCAGAGCGCGGGCGGTGCGTCGTGGTATAAGGGCACGGCCAACGCCATCTTCCAGAACATCGGCTTTGTCGACATGTACGACCCCGAGTATGTGCTCATCCTCTCGGGCGACCACATCTACAAGATGAATTACGCCAAGATGCTCGCCCACCACAAAAAAGCGGGCGCGGACTGTACCATCTCCGTTATGGAGGTGCCCTGGGAGGATGCGCCGCGCTTTGGCATCATGAACGTGGACGAAAACGACACGATCACGGAATTCGAGGAAAAGCCCGCGCATCCCAAGAGCAACCTCGCGTCGATGGGCATTTACGTCTTCACGTGGAAAAAGCTGCGTGAGTACCTCATCGAGGACGAGAGCGACGAGGCGAGCAGCAACGACTTCGGCAAAAACATCATCCCCAAGATGCTGCAAAACGGGGAAAAGATGGCGGCGTACCGCTTCTCCGGCTACTGGAAGGACGTCGGCACGCTCGACTCTCTTTGGGATGCGAACATGGATATGCTCGCGACCGGCAGCGGGCTCGATCTTCTCGAAAAGGACTGGCCGATCTATGGCCGCTCCGTCTCCGCGCCGCCGGCGTACTTAGGCGTCAACGCACACGTGGAGCACAGCGTCGTCGCGCGCGGCTGCACGGTCGAGGGCGAGGCGGAGAACTCCGTCCTCTCTGAGCGCTGCACGGTGGAGGAGGGCGCAAGCGTCCAGTACTCCATCCTGATGCCCGGCGCGGTCGTCAAAAAGGACGCGCGCGTCTCCTACGCCATCATCGGCGAGAACGGCGTCGTCGGCGAGCACGCCTTTGTCGGCGCGCCGCCCGAGGCGGTGCCGCCGGAGCAGTGGGGCATCACGGTGCTCGGCCCCGGCGCGGCGGTCGCGGATGACTATGTGCTGCCTGCCAACCGCATGCGCAGCGTGGACGGAAAGGAGACGGTACGATGAACGGACTGCACGGCATCATCTTTGCCTATGAAAAGGCTCCCGGCCTTCGCGAGCTGACCGAAGCGCGCATGCCCGGCTCTGTGCCGTTCGGCGGGCGCTACCGCGTGGTCGACTTCATGCTCTCCAACATGGCGGGCGCGGGCATCACAGACGTCGGCGTTGTGCTGCACGGCAACTATCAAAGCCTGCTCGACCACATCGGCAGCGGCAAGACGTGGGACATGGCGCGCAAGAACGGCGGTCTCAAGCTGCTGCCGCCCTTTGCCGACGCGCGCAAGTTCGGCGTGGAGGAATTCCGCGGCAAGATGGAGGCGCTCTCGGGCGTGCGGTCGTACCTGCACGAGATCCGGCAGAAGTACGTCGTCCTGTCCGACAGCGACCTTATCATCAATCTGCCGCTGCAGAAGGTGCTGGACGCGCACATCGAAAGCGGCGCGGACATCACCTGCGTCTGCACCGAGAGCGGCCAGTTTGTGGAAAACGCCACGTATTTTACCGTCAACGAAGCGGGCCGCATCACCGAGACGCGCTGCGCGCCGCACAAGGCGAGCGGCTGCCGCAGCCTGGAAATTTATCTTCTGAGCCGCGACCTTCTTATCTCCCTTGTGGACGAGTGCGCCGCGCAGGACAAATACAGCTTTCGCAGCGATGTGCTCTGCGCCATGGGCGACAAGCTCGACCTGCGCGCTTTCCTGTGGGACGGATTTGCCGCGCAGCTGCGCACGGTGCAGGAATACTATGAGCGCAGCATGCAGCTCTTAGACCCCGCCATTCGCTCCGAGCTCCTGTGTGCCGAGCGGCCCATCCTCGCTAAAGAGGATGACGAGGCGGCGTCGTACATCGCGCCAGACTCGCGCTGTGTCAATTCGCTGATCGCCGACGGCTGCCAGATCGAGGGCAGCGTAGAGGGGAGCATCCTCTTCCCGGGCGTCAAGGTCGGCAAGGGGAGCCAAGTCAAAAACTGCATCCTCTTTAAGAATACCGTGGTGGAGGACGGCGTGACGCTCGGCTGCGTCATCGCCGACAAGGACGTCCACATCCGCCGCGGCGGCACGCTGATCGGACACGAGAGCTACCCGCTCGCCGTGAGCAAGGGCAGCATTGTATAAAAGCAGCAAACAGAAGAAAGGAGCTTGCAGATGAACATTTTGTATGTGACGAGCGAGGCGGTCCCCTTTTGCAAGACGGGCGGCCTTGCCGACGTAGCCGGCAGCCTTCCGCAGGCGCTCGCGGCAAACGGAGACCGCGTGAGCGTCATCCTGCCGCTTTACGAGCGCGTGAAGGACAAGTGGGGTGAGCAGCTCCACTTTGAAAAGTGGACGTTCGTGCGCCTTGCGTGGCGCAGCGTCTACTGCGGGCTCTTTTCGCTCGAGCGCGACGGCGTCACGTGGTACTTTGTCGACAATGAGACGTATTTCCGCCGCAGCGAGCTCTACGGCTACTATGACGACGGCGAGCGCTTTGGCTTTTTCTCCCGCGCGGTGACGGAACTGCTCAAGTCCCTGCCGCAAAAGCCCGACGTTGTCCACTGCAACGACTGGCAGAGCGCGCTTGTGCCCATCTACATCAGGGATGAAGCCGTGCGCGACGACTTTTATAAGGGAATCAGAACCGTCATTACGGTGCATAATATCGAATATCAGGGCCGCTACGGCAGCCGCACGGTCGAAGACCTGTTCGGCCTGGACCATGGCTGGTTCGACGGCGGCACGATCGAATTCGGCGGCGATGTGAACCTTTTAAAGGGCGCGATCGTCACGGCGGACGCCGTGACCGCCGTGAGTCCGACCTACGCGCAGGAGCTCAAGTACGCGTACTTTGCCCACGGGCTGGAAAACGTGATGAGCATGAACGCGCGCAAGCTCCACGGCGTGCTCAACGGCATCGACATGCAGCGCTATGACCCGTCGCGCGACAAGAGCCTCGCAGCGGCGTATTCGCCCGATGACCTTGCCGGAAAGAAGAAGGACAAGGCAGCGCTCCAGCGTGTGCTGGGATTGCAGGAACGGCCCGACACGCCCATCCTTGCGATGGTCACGCGCCTTGTCTCCCACAAGGGGCTCGACCTTGTGTGCGAAACGCTCGACGCATTTATGGGCAAGGACGTACAGTTCGTCGTGCTCGGCAAGGGCGACGCGAAGTACGAGACGTTTTTTGAGTACGCCAAGCAGCGCTACGGCGGACGCATGGCCGTCTACCTCGGCTATTCCGAGCAGCTCGCCATGCAGATCTACGCGGGCGCAGACCTCTTCCTGATGCCGTCGAAGAGCGAGCCGTGCGGGCTCTCGCAGATGATCGCGATGCGCTACGGCGCGGTGCCCATCGTGCGCGAGACCGGCGGATTAAAGGACACTGTCCATGCGTATGAAGCCTGGAACGGACAGGGCAACGGCTTCACCTTTGCCAACTACAACGCTGGCGACATGTGCCACGTGATCTGCGAGGCCATTGACCTTTACCATGACAACAAGGGCGCCTACGCGATGCTCCAGCAGCGCGGCATGACCGCGGATTTCAGCTGGACGCGCTCGGCGCAGGAATACCGCCACATTTACGAATCCATCTGCCGATAAAGAAAAGGAAAACGATCTATGACCATTGACTCTGTGAAGAAAATGAAAGACGCGCTGTGCGAAAAGCTGAAGGTCAGCTTCGGCAGCACCGTGGAGGAGGCGAACGATGCGCAGATGATGCGCGCGAGCGCCCTTGTCCTGCGCGACGTGATGGCCGAGCGCAGCGTGGACACCATGCGCGAGACCCGCGAGGAACACCGCCGTCAGGTGCACTACCTGTCGATGGAATTTCTGATGGGCCGCAGCCTGATGAAAAACGCGTTCAATTTAGGCGTCGGCGAAATTCTGACCGAAGCGCTCGACGAGCTGGGCTTCCGCGCAGCGGACATCTTTGAAAGCGAGCCCGACGCGGGTCTCGGCAACGGCGGCCTCGGCCGCTTGGCCGCGTGCTATCTCGACTCGATGACGACGCTCGACATCCCCGCCGCGGGCTATTCCATCTGCTATGAGCTCGGCATTTTCCGTCAGCGCATCGTCGACGGCCAGCAGGTCGAGCTGCCGGACAACTGGAAGGACCTCGGCGGCGCGTGGCTGCTGCCCAAGCCGCAGGAGACCGAGACCGTCCGCTTCGGCGGCACGGTCCGCCAGTTCTGGGACGACGGGCGGCTGCATGTCGTGCCCGAGGGTGAGACCGAGGTGCTGGCTATCCCCTGCGACATGGAGATCGCGGGCTACGGCACGAAGCATGTCAACACGCTGCGCCTCTGGGACGCGAAGTCCCCCGTGCCGCTCGACATGTCGCTCTTTTCGCAGGGCGAGTATCTGCGCGCACAGGAGCAGCACGCGATGGCCGAAACCATCGCGAAGGTGCTCTATCCCGAGGACAACCATCCCGAGGGGAAGAGCCTGCGCTTAAAGCAGCAGTATTTCTTCGTCTCCGCGACCGTGCAGTCCATTGTGCGCAAGCACATCGAGGTCTACGGTACGGCGGCGAACTTCCACGAAAAGAATGTCATTCAGATCAACGATACGCACCCCGCGCTCGTCATCCCCGAGCTCATGCGCATCCTGATGGATGATGCGGGCCTCGACTGGGACACGGCGTGGAACATTACGACGCACTCCGTCGCTTACACGAACCACACGGTGCTTTCCGAGGCGCTGGAGCGCTGGCCGCAGGAGTTGATGCAGTCACTTCTGCCGCGCGTGTGGACGATCATCACCGAGATCGCGCGCCGCTATCAGGAAAAAATCGAAAACTACTACCACGACGAGGCCAAAACGCGTGAATTGGCCATCATCTGGGACGGTCAGGTCCGCATGGCAAACCTGTGCATCGCGGGCGGCATGGCCGTGAACGGCGTGAGCGCTCTGCACTCGGACATCCTGCGAAACGACGTTTTTAAATACCAGTGCGCGATGGAGCCGGAGAAGTTCAAGAATGTCACCAACGGCATCGACCACCGCCGCTGGCTCGCGCAGATCAACCCGCGGCTCG
>OLVY01001792.1_pt1 | contig 12887 bp, 9 predicted proteins | sample 1674261 | NCBI WGS metagenome assembly OLVY01 (sample SAMEA103958155, study PRJEB25191) | human gut metagenome | biome: human-associated habitat [ENVO:00009003]; feature: intestine environment [ENVO:2100002]; material: feces | place: Germany | collected 2013/2015
TGAACAAGGTGGACAGCTTCGAGTTCCCCGGCCTGACCGGCATGGAGAAGATGGCCTCCATTATGCAGAAGCTGCGTGACAAGCCCCTCACCGAGCTGGCCGGCCACAAGGTGGTCAAGGTCACCGACTACAAGAAGCCCGAAGAGACCGGCCTGCCCGCCGCAAATGTCCTTATCTACTCTCTGGACAACGGCGCTACCGTGGTCGTCCGTCCCTCCGGCACTGAGCCGAAGATCAAGACCTACTTCACCACTCTGGGCAAGGACCTGGCCGATGCTCAGGCTCAGAAGGATGCTCTGGCAGCTGCCATCGAGCCCATCCTCGCATAACGCAGAAATTTCATAGAAAATTTATGCCCCCGTACAGCGCCAAAAGTGCTGCACGGGGGCATTTTTGATGGGCGCGGGCAGTTGCAGTTTGTGGGTGGATACGCTATAATATTCAATGAATAATAATATGCTCTGTGCAGTGCGGCGCAGGGCAGGAATAAAATGGGGCAGGTGTAAGAAATTGGAACATCGTGTAACGGCAGTCCTGGTGGCGGCGGGTTCTTCCACCCGGATGGGATTTGATAAACTGAGCTTCGATCTGGGCGGTGAGACCGTCTTGGAGCGGAGCGTCCGGGCCTTTGACGAGTGTCCGGAGGTGGACGAGCTGGTGATCGTGACCGGCGCGTCCAGTGAGAATGCCCAGCGGGCTGCTGCCCGCTGCAAAAAGCCGGTGCGGCTGGTGAAGGGCGGCTCGACCCGCGCCGAGAGCGCCCGCAGCGGCGTGGCCGCTGCCCACGGCAGACTGGTGGCCGTCCACGACGCGGCCCGGCCCTTTGTGAGCCAGAGCGTTATCGCCGACACGATAGCGGCCGCTGCCCGCTGCGGTGCCGCCGCCCCGGCAGTGCCGGTGAAGGACACCATCAAGCAGGCGAAGGGCGGAAGCGGCAAGACTGTGCCGGAAGGCTGCATGGTGGAGAACACCCCTGACCGCAGCACCCTTTATGCGGTGCAGACGCCCCAGTGCTTCGACCGGGCCGCCTATCTGGCGGCGCTGGATGAACTGGACGAGGCCAGCGCCCGCCTCGTCACCGACGACTGCAGCCTGTTCGAGCTGACGGGCCGTCCGGTGGAGCTGGTACAGGGCGACTACGCAAACATCAAGATAACCACCCGGGAGGACCTGCCCCGGACCGAGAACGGAGGAAAGAAAATGCGCATTGGTCATGGTTACGACGTCCACCGTCTGGTGGAGGGCCGCAAGCTCATCCTGGGCGGCGTGGAAGTGCCGTATGAAAAGGGCCTGCTGGGCCACTCGGACGCCGACGTGCTGGCCCACGCGGTCATGGACGCCGTGCTGGGCGCAGCGGCGCTGGGCGACATCGGCCAGCACTTCCCCGATACGGCGGAAGAGTACGCCGGGGCCGACAGCCTCATGCTGGCCCGCCGTGTGGCAGAAATCATGACCGAGCACGGCTGGCGCATCGAGAACATCGACGCCACCATCCTCTGCCAGCGCCCGAAGCTGGCCCCCCACATCCCGGCCATGCGGGCAAAGCTGGCCGAGGCTTTCGGGATGCCGGTGGACGCCGTGAGCGTCAAAGCCACCACCGAGGAGCATCTGGGCTTTACCGGCGAGGGGCTGGGCATCGCGGCCCACGCCGTCGCCCTCATCGAAGCAGTGTGAACGGGAGAATGTGACCCATGACTCTGAACTCTATCGTAGCAAACTTCCAGACCTTCAAGCTGGTAGACCTGCTGGACATCCTCATCATCGCGTTCCTCATCTACCAGCTGCTGGGCTTCGTCAACCGCACCCGCGCCGGCCAGCTGGCCAAGGGCGCGCTCATCGTCATGGCGGTCTATCTGGTGGCGAACATCCTGAATATGCGCACCGTCACCTGGCTGCTCAACTCGCTGCTGCAAGTCGGTCTGCTGACGCTGGTGGTGCTGTTCCAGCCCGAGATACGGCGTGCGCTGGAGCGGATGGGCCAGACCGACCAGTGGGCCTATCGCTTCTTCAATAAAAACCGCTACAACGACACCAGCCTCAAGGGCGCGTGGCGCAGCGCCATCATCGCCATCTGCGACGCGGCAGAGCGCTTTTCGGAGACCAAGACCGGCGCGCTCATCGTGCTGGAACGGAACACCAACCTTTCTGAGATCGTCCGCACCGGCACGCCCGTGAACAGCGCAGTCAACCTCGAGGTGCTGGGTACCATCTTCTACGAGGGTACCCCCCTCCACGACGGCGCAGCCATCATCGAGGATGGCCGCATCAAGGCCGCAGGCTGTGTGCTGCCCCTTTCCAACAACCTGGACCTGGGCAAGGACATGGGTACCCGCCACCGCGCCTGCCTCGGCATCGCCGAGAACTCCGACGCCATCGCCATCGTGGTCAGCGAGGAGACGGGCATCATCTCGATGGCGAAAAACGGTGTACTCATGCGCCACTTTGACCGTCAGACCCTTTACACCCGGCTGGTGGATGAGATGATACCCAAGGAGACCGCCAGCGAGAAGAGCGCTGCCGAGGGCTGGAAGGCCCGGGGCAAGCGCCTGCTGAACTGGGTGAACAACAAGGAGGAGGATGAGCAGCAATGAGCACTGAGCAGAACAACGGCAAGCCTGCCGTACCCCCCAAGCGCAATCTGCTGAACGATCGCCGCATCCGGCTCCTGCTTTCTTTGCTGGGTGCAGTCATTGCGTGGATGGCTGTCACCATCGTCGTGCAGCCCGGCACCACCACCACCATCTATAATGTTCCGGTGGACTTTACCTATGATTCGGCTGCCTACACTTCCCGGGGCCTGAGCATCGTCAATGCAGAGGAAAAAACGGTCAACCTGAAACTTTCCGGCGACGGCTACACCATCGGCAGCCTGTCGGCCAACGACTTTGTCGTCTACCCCGACTGGTCCAGCGTCCGCGACAGCGGCGAAAAGAGCCTGCGCCTTCAGGTGCGGAGCCAGAGCACCCTGCTCACCGGTGTGTCCGTCTCCATCGACGGCGACAACACCGTGGACGTGGTGTTCGATGTGGTGGAAGAAAAGACCCTGCCCATCCAGGTGACGACGAATTACCTGAAGATAGCAGACGGCTATATCCTCTACGGCACCGACATCTCGAAGGAGACGGTGACTCTCTCCGGACCCAGCACTGAGCTGAGCAAGGTAGAGACCTGCACCGCCGAGGTGACCTACAACGGCGAGCTGACCAGCCCTGTCACTCTGGACACCGGCCTGCGTTTTTACACCCGCAGCGGCGGAGAGGTGGAATTTGAGTATACTACTCTGGAAACGGACAGCGTCGAGGTCACGCTGCAGGTGTATAAGCTGGCCACCCTGCCGGTGGAAGTCAGCTTTATCAACGCGCCCCGCGACTTTGACCCCTCGGTGCTGGTCTACTCCCTGAGCAAAAAGACCCTCAATGTGGCCGGCCCGGAGTCCCAGATCGACCGTCTGTCCACCCTGTCGGTGGGTACCATCGACCTTTCCACCTTTGCACTGGATAAGGTGTACGAAATGCCCATCGAGCTGCCCAGCGGCATCCGTCTGCTGGACAACATCTCCAGCATCACGGTCAGCTTCGACAGCTCCCGTCTGGAAACCAAGACCATGAACCTGCCCGCCAGCTGTGTGCAGGTCATCAACCTGCCCTCCACCTACACCCTGACCGTGGAGACGGAGCGGCTGATGAATGTCACCCTCTGCGGCCCGGCCGGTTCGCTGGAAGCACTGAATCCGGAACAGGTGGTCATTGAGATCGACGCCGACGACTTCTATGTCGCCATCGGCCAGCAGAACATCGCCTGCCGCCTCTATGTGCCGGCCAACGACAAAATTTTTGCGCTGGGCAGCTATGTGGTGCAGTGCAAGATAGAAAGTAACTGAGTATATGATCCTGATCCATGATATTCGCCTGCCCCTCTCCGCCGGGGAGCCGCAGGCCTACGAAAAAGCCCTCCGCCTCGCCCGCATCCCCCGGGGAAAGGTGAGCCATCTGGGCATCGCCCGGCTCTCGGTGGACGCCCGCCACGGCCAGCCCAAGCTGGTGTACACCGTGGCCGTGACCCTGAAAGAGGAGAGGGAAGAGGCCGCCTGTGCGGGTGCTTCCCGCAGCGTCACCGTCCGGGGCAAGACCGATCTCTCGGTGCAGAACGGCACTCTGCCGCTGACGCACCGGCCTGTGGTCTGCGGCCTCGGCCCGGCGGGCCTCTTTGCGGCGCTGCTGCTGGCCCGTCAGGGCTACCGGCCCATCGTGCTGGAACGCGGCCCGGCGCTGGATGAGCGCGTCAAGGCCGTGGAGCATTTCTCCACCACCGGTGAGCTGGACGAAAACGCCAACATCCAGTTCGGCGAGGGCGGCGCCGGAACCTTCTCGGACGGTAAGCTCACCACCCGCATCGGCGACGAGCTCTGCGGCTTCGTGACCGAAGTGTTCCTCGAGCACGGCGCGCCGAAGGAAATTGCCTGGCAGCAGAAGCCCCATGTCGGCACCGACCTGCTGCGGGGCGTCATCACTTCGATTCGAAAAGAGATCGAGTCGCTGGGCGGCGAAGTCCACTTCAACACAGCCCTCACCGGCTTCGAGCGGCGGGACGGCCAGCTCGTCGGCATCCAGACCACGGACGGTGCGTTCCCCTGTGAGGCGCTGGTGTTCGCGGTGGGCCACTCGGCCCGCGACACCTTCGGGATGCTGATGGACAGCGGCCTCGTGCTGGAGTGCAAGCCCTTCAGCGTCGGCTTCCGGGCAGAGCATCTCCAATCGGAAATCGAAAAGAGCCTCTACCACGAGGCGGCGGGCCATCCGGCCCTGCCGCGCGGCGAATATCAGCTTTCGCAGCATGTTGAAAAACGGTGCGTTTATACGTTCTGTATGTGTCCGGGCGGCCAGGTGGTGGCTTCGGCCAGCGAAAAGGGACGCGTCGTGACCAACGGCATGAGCTACCACGCCCGCAGCGGCAGGAATGCCAACGCGGCCGTGGTGGTCAGTGTGGGCGGTGAAGACTTCGGCAACGACCCCCGGAAGGCCATCGCCTTCCAGCGGGAGCTGGAAGCCCGGGCCTATGCGGCAGGCCGTCCCGGCGGAGAGTATGCTGCCCCGGCGGAGAACATCCAGAGCTTTTTGGAAGGCAGGGGCCGGCTGAACATTGGCCGCGTCCAGCCCACCTATGACCGGGGCGTCGTCGCTGCGGACCTCGGCGCGTTGCTGCCGACCGAACTGGCCGACACCCTGCGGGCCGGTCTGCGGGCTTACGAGCGGAAAATTGCGGGTTACACCGCCCCCGAGGCCATTCTGACCGGCCTCGAGACCCGTACCAGCAGCCCGGTGCGGCTGAAACGGGAAGAAAATTTTGAATGCGCCCAGCTGGCAGGATTGTATCCCTGCGGTGAGGGTGCCGGATATGCGGGCGGCATCATGAGTGCCGCCGTCGATGGCCTGCGGGTGGCCCGCGCCATCATCAGCCGGTACAGCCCGGCAGAAGGGTGAGAAGTTGAATGACTGATCGTGAAAACGATTTTAACCGCACGGCGCAGGACGGCGAGGGCCGTCAGGTGCAGCAGGAGCTGGAACGCCAGCTCCGCGAGCTGGGCGACACCATGTCCGACTCCTTCCGCCACGGCTTTGAGGGCCGGGGCGAGGAGATCGGCGACCGTGTGTGGGATGTGGGCCGCGCCGCAGTGAACGCCGCCGGTTATGGCATCTCGGAGGCAGGCCGGGCCTTTCAGGCCGGAAAACAGGAGTACCAGAAGCGGGCCGAGGAGGCCAGAAGCAGCGCCAGCGCCAGCGGGATGACCGACTGGGCGCGCAATTTCTTTGCGAAGAAGCCGGAACCGACGGCCATCGAGAATATTCGCACCAGCGCCAAAAAGCGCCACAGTGCAGGCGTCGCCATGCTGGCGACCGGCATCACCTTCGCCGTCATCTTCGGCATCACGGCCATCGCCTGCTTCGGCACGGCGGGGGCGTTCACGTCCGGCGGCGTGATAGTGGCGGCTGATATGACGGTCCTCAGTGCCATCGGTGATCTCGCACTGGGTGCTATCGCGGTGACGGGGTGGTGCTCTGCCGCTGTGACCGCTGTGTTCGGCTGGCTGACCGCAGCGGGTGCGTCCCGTATGAAGGCTGCCAAGACCCTGGAGCTCTACGCCGATACCGCCGAGGGCTTCGACTGGCACAAGGGCCTGTCCCTCTCCATGCTGGCCGACCTGACGCATAAAAAGAAGACCAAGGCTCTCAAGATGCTGCGGAAATTCATCCACAAGGGCTGGCTCAGTGCCTGGCTGGACGAGAAAAACGACAAGCTCTACCTGACGGCAGAGGATTACCGCGCTGCACAGGAAAATCAGCCCCAGCCCGAACCGGAAAAAGCGCCGGAACAGGCCGGAGAAGTCCCCCTGAACCTCGAGACGACCCGCCGCTTTGCGCAGGTACTCGAGAAGGAGCAGGAACTCATGGAGGATGAGCGGGCTGTGGAGGAGCTGCAGCATATGCAGAAGACCACCGAGTCCATCTGTGCCTGGCTGGAAGCCCACCCCGAGAGCCTGCCCAAGGCCCGCCGCTTTGCGGAATACTATATCCCCACCACCCTCAAGCTCCTGCATACCTACAACGATGTGCAGAGCCAGCAGGGCGAGAACGCGGAGGCCATCCGCCGGGATATTGCGGGCATCCTGCACACCCTGAATCAGGCTTATGATAACCTCTACGATAAGCTTTTGTCGGACGTGGCGCTGGACGTTTCCAGCGAGATCGCTGCGCTGCAGGGGATGCTGGCGAACGATGGTCTGGCCGGGGAGGGATTGCGATGACCTACCGGGCCTGGAACACCAAGACCGTTGACCGCGCCGCCCTGAAAGAGCTGACAGCGGCCATCGCCCAGCAGAACACCGAAGAGCTGGAATACCAGAACATGGACGAAGAGTGGAGCGAGGAAAAGTACCGCTCTGTCCTCGCGGTCCAGCAGAAAGAAGCCGGCCTGCTGGCCGGCATCCTCGCTGCCCGGGGCATCACCGACCCCGCCGAGGCGCTGACCCTTCTGGCGGGCGAAGAAGAGCTGAGCGACCCCATGCTCCTGACCGACATGGACAAAGCCTGTGAGCGCATCCTGCGGGCCATCGACGAAGGGGAGACGATCGTCGTCTTCGGCGACTACGACGTGGACGGTGTGACCGCCACGGCCCTGCTCTATCAGCACCTGAAAGGGATGGGCGCCGCCGTCAAGTGTATGCTGCCCAGCCGGGAGGGCGACGGCTACGGCCTCTCGAAGAACGCTATCCAGTCGATTTACGATAAGGGCTGCCGCCTCATCGTCACGGTGGACAACGGCATCTCTGCCGTAGAGGAAGCCGCATTCGCGGCCAGCCTCGGCATCGACCTCATTATCACAGACCACCATCTGCCCCACGACACCCTGCCCCAGGCAGTGGCCATCGTGGACCCCCGCCGTGCCGACGACCACAGCCCCTTCAAGGGCCTGTGCGGCGCGGGCGTGGCCTTCAAGCTCTGCGCCGCGCTGGATGGCTGCCCGCCGGAAGAGATGCTGGAATACTGCGGCGACCTCGCCGCTGTTGGCACCGTGGCCGACGTCATGCCCCTGACAGGGGAGAACCGCACCATCGTCAAAGCAGGTCTGCGCCAGTTGCAAAATACGGACAGACCCGGCTTCTGCGCCCTTTTGGAAGAAGTGGGCCTTGCAGGCAAGCCGGTGACGGCAGAGAACATCAGCTACGCCATCGCGCCCCGCCTTAATGCGGCGGGCCGGATGGACAGCGCCGTGACCGCTTTGCAACTGGTGCTCTGTGAAGACGAAGACCGGGCTGAAGAATTGGCTCATAAGCTGAGTGACATCAACATCCAGCGGCAGGAGACGGAGATGGAGATCGTCAAAGCTGCGCAGGAGCTGCTGGACGCTGAGCCGGAACGCCTCGAAGATCGGGTCATCCTGCTCTGGGGCAAAGACTGGCACCCCGGCGTCATCGGCATCGTGGCCTCCCGCCTTGTGGAAAAGACCGGACGCCCGGTCATCGTGGTGTCGGTAGATGAGCACGGCGAGGGCAAGGGCAGCGGCCGCAGCGTGCAGGGTTTCAACCTGCACGCCTGCATCGGGGCCTGCGCCGACCTGCTCATCCGCTACGGCGGCCACGCCATGGCGGCGGGCCTCTCGGTGCGGGAAGAAAATCTGGAAGCCCTGCGCCGCCGCCTGAACGAGTGGGCGGCAAGGGAGTGCCCCGTGCTGCAGATCCCGCCGCTGACCTGCGATCTGTCCATCCATCTGGACCGGGTCACGGTGGACGCCGTGCGCCGTCTGGATCAGCTGGCCCCCTTCGGGGCTGAGAACCCCACCCCGGTGTTCCTGCTGCAGAATGCCGTGCTGGACGGGGTATACCCGGTGTCGGAGGGCCGCCACAGCCGCCTGCGTCTGCGGCAGGGCAATGCCAGCCTGTACGCCGTGTGGTTCGGCATGCGGCCGGAGCAGCTGCCCTATGCCACGGGCGACGTGGTAGACACTGCCCTGAATCTTTCGGTCTACGATGCGCCCCGTGGCGCGCAGCTTTCGGGCCGCATCATCGACCTGCACCCGGCGGGTCTTGGCAGTGCCATGCCGCAGCAGGCAGCGCTGGTGCAGGCACTGCGCCGCGGCACCCCGCTGACAATCGAACAGAAAAATCTCATCACCCCGGCCCGCAGCGATATCATCGCGGTATACCGGGAGCTGCAGGCCCGCCGCTGGCACGCGGAAGATCTGCAGCCCCTGTGCGCGAAGCTGGGAGAAGAAAATACCGGCAAAACGCTGGTGGCGGTCACGGCACTGGAACAGGTGGGGCTGATCGCTGCTGCAGAAAAGGGCGGAGCCAAAGTGTGGGAGCTGGTGCCCACGGCCGGCAAGAAAAACCTTGCCGACGCCCCGATCCTGAAATGTTTGGAGGGAATGTAAATGCCTGAGGGAAAGAAACTGCCTGCCCCCGCCCCGGTGCGGGAGGAGGACTCGTATTCGGCCAAGACCCACCTGCACCAGCCGGTGCAGGAGACGGCCACCGTGGCCGCTACAGCACAGCCGGCAGATGCTCCGGAGGGTACTCTGCCCTCGGAGGTGCGCCCGGAGATCGTGACCTGGGACAAACTCTGTGAGGCAATCAAGGCCAGCGGCAGGGCCTACGATATGGACATGATCGAAAAAGCCTATAACCTTGCCAATGACGCCCACAAGGGCGTGTGCCGCCGCAGCGGCGAACCCTATATCTGCCACCCGCTGGCCGTGGCCCGGCTGGTGCTGGATCTGGGCATGGACTCCGAGAGCATCGCCGCCGCTCTGCTGCACGATGTGGTGGAGGACACCCCCACCACCCTGGACGACCTGACCGCACAGTTCGGCTCCGAGGTGGCCCAGATGGTGGACGGCGTCACCAAGCTGACCAAGATCCAGTTCTCCAACATCGAGGAGCTGCAGGCCGAGAACCTGCGTAAAATGCTGCTGGCCATGAGCCGCGACGTGCGCGTGATGATCATCAAGCTGTGTGACCGGCTGCACAATATGCGCACCGGTGACGCCTGGCCGGAGCAGAAGCGCCGTGACAAGGCCCGCGAGACCATGGAGGTGTATGCCCCCATCGCCAACCGGCTGGGCATCCTGAACGTGAAGGAAGAGCTGGAGGACCGCAGCCTGCATTACCTCGACCCCGTGGGCTACGAGGACATCAGCAAGATGCTGAGCGAGCGGGCCGGGGAGGAGTTTCTGGCCAAGGTGTCCGGCGTCATCGAGCGCCGCCTGATCGAGAGCGGCATCGAGGGTGCCACCATCAAGCGCCGGGTCAAGAGCATCTACGGCATCTACCGCAAGACCATCATGCAGAACAAGTCCTTTGATGAGATCTACGATATTTACGCCGTTCGTGTGATTCTGGACAGTCTGGCCGAGTGCTACAGCACCCTGGGCCTCATCCACGATATGTACCACCCCCTGCCCAACCGCTTCAAGGACTATATCTCCACCCCCAAGCCCAACGGCTACCAGAGCCTCCACACCACCGTTATCGGCCACGAGGGCATCCCCTTTGAGGTGCAGATACGCACCCGCACCATGGACGAGCAGGCCGAGTACGGCGTTGCTGCCCACTGGAAGTATAAAGAGGGCCTCGAGGGCCACGATAAACTGGATGAGCGGCTGGCATGGGTCAGCCAGCTGCTGGAAAACCAGCGCGTCAGCGAGGATTCCGGCAACCTGCTCCATGATTTGAAGAGCGACCTGCTGCCGGAGGAGGTCTTTGCCTTCACCCCGAAGGGAGACGTCATCAACCTGCCTGCGGGCGCAAACTGCATCGACTTTGCCTACGCCATCCACTCTGCCGTCGGCAACCGGATGGTGGGCTGTAAGGTCAACAACCGCATCGTCCCCATCGACCATGTCGTGGCGACGGGCGAGATCATTGAAGTCATCCTCGGCCCGGCGGACAAAGGCCCCAGCCGCGACTGGCTCAAGATCGTGCGCACCAGCGAAGCGAAGAGTAAGATCCGAAACTGGTTCAAAAAGATGCGCCGCGAGGAAAATATCACGCAGGGACGTGATGCGCTGGCCCGTGAGCTGCGCAGGGAAATGATCATCATTCCGGACGACCAGCTGGACGATTTTATCAACAGCTGTTCCCGCCGCCTGCGCCAGAACAATGCCGAGGAGCTTTATGCCGCCATCGGCTACGGCGGCATGACCATTGCCAACTGCCTGCCCAAGCTCAAGGAGGAGTGGCAGAAGCTGAAAGCTTCGGAGGAAAAGGCCGGGGAAGACCTGCCCAAGGTGGACCTGAGCCGTGTGCACGCTACCGACGGCGTGGTGGTGGAAGGCTTCGATAACACCCCCATCAAGTTTGCCAAGTGCTGCAGCCCGCTGCCGGGCGACCCCATCGTGGGCTTTATCACCCGCGGCTTTGGCGTTTCCATCCACAAGCAGAGCTGCGTGAACGCCATTTCCAGCATGAAGGATCCCACCAACGCCCCCCGCTGGGTCAAGGCGTACTGGGCCGACAGCGTCAGGGACAGCTATAAGGCCGGCATTGAGATCATCGCGCTGAACCGCAACGAGCTGCTGCAGGATGTGCTGGCTGCGCTGGCGGATATCCGGGTGCCCATCTATGCGGTGAACGCCCGTCAGGTGGAAAACAACTGCGCCATGGTCAGCCTGACCATCGGCATCAACAATACCGAGCACCTCAACCGTGTGGTCGCAAGACTTTCCAAGGTGAAGGACGTGCTCAAGGTGACAAGGAGCTAAAACATGCGTGCAGTCATTCAGGCGGTGTCTTCCGCCAGTGTGCGGGTAAACGGCGGTGAGCCGCGGGCCATCGGGCCGGGCCTTATGATCCTGCTGGGTGTCAGGGATACCGACAGTCTGGACATCGTGCCCAAGCTTGCCGATAAATGCGCAGGCCTGCGCATCTTCCCGGACGCAGAGGGCAAGCTGAATCTCAGCGCAAAGGACCTTGGCTATTCGGCTCTGGTGGTGAGCCAGTTCACCCTTTACGGCGACACGAAAAAAGGCTACCGGCCCAGCTTTATCAAGGCCGCAAAGCCGCCGCTCTCCGTGGATGCTTACGAGCTGTTCCTTGCAGAGATGAACAAACAGGGCCTGAAGGATGTTCAGCACGGCGAGTTTGGCGCGGACATGCAGGTGGCTCTTGTGAACGAAGGACCCTGCACCATTATCATCGATACCGACGAGTGGAAGAAAAAGGAGTGACCGCCATGCAGGCTTTTCATATTCCGGGCGCTGCGCCGCTGTATACCAATACCTTCCTGCTCATTTCCGACGCAGGCCATGCCGTGGTCATCGACCCGGCGGCAGAGGTGGACAGCTACGACGAAATTTTAAAGCAGCACAACGCCACCCTTACCACCATTCTGTGCACCCACGGCCACTACGACCATGTGGGCAGCGCCGAAGCCTTGCGCACCGAGTGGAACGCAAAGCTCTACTGTGAGGCTGCCGACCTTGCAGGCGACCGCATGTATCCGCTGAGCGCAGCGGACTGCGGCTACGCAGAAGGGGAGACTGTCTCGGTAGACGAGCTGCAGTTCACGGTCTGGCACACGCCCGGCCATACGCCCGGCGGCGTGGTGCTGCTGTGCGGCGAGTATCTCTTCTGCGGCGATACCCTGTTTGCAGGCAGCATCGGCCGTACCGATCTGGAGGGCGGCAGCAGTGCACAGATGGCCGAGAGTCTGCGTAAGCTGGCAAAGCTGCCCATCCCGCGCGGCACGCAGGTGCTGCCCGGCCATGGCGAGTTCTCCACCTTTGGCGATGAACTGGACAACAATTACTTCATCCGCAGCGCTGTGCGCGGCAACAATGATTTATTTTAAAGAGTGAACAACATGAAGATTTATATTACCGGCCTGCCTTCCGGCTACGAAGTGGAGCATCTGGTGCGTTTGTTTTACCCCATGGCACCGCTCACCCTCACCCCGCCGGAGAACGCCGAGGACTGCGTCTGGGCAGAAAAAACGCCGGACGGCCTGCATGCACTGGTGCGTCAGGACGGCAGAAGTGCTGAACGACACGCACCGCTGCCCGCGCCTGTGGAACAGGGCGGCGAGACCCCGGAATTCAGCCTTGCCAGCCTGACCTATGATCTGCTGCGGGATTGGACCGGCATCCGCCCGCCATGGGGCAAAATGACCGGTGTGCGCCCGGTGCGGCTCATCCACGACAAGCGCGCCGCAGGCTGGACGGAAGCGGAGATCGACCGCTTCTTCCTTGACCGGTTCGACTGCTCCCAGCAGAAATACCAGATGGCCAAGGCCATTGCCGACCTGCAGGAGCCGATTTTGAAAGTGGGCAATGAACCCGGGACCTACAGCCTGTACATCGGCATCCCGTTCTGCCCGTCCCGGTGCAGCTACTGC
>OLVY01001795.1_pt1 | contig 12879 bp, 5 predicted proteins | sample 1674261 | NCBI WGS metagenome assembly OLVY01 (sample SAMEA103958155, study PRJEB25191) | human gut metagenome | biome: human-associated habitat [ENVO:00009003]; feature: intestine environment [ENVO:2100002]; material: feces | place: Germany | collected 2013/2015
CCATCCTCCTTACTTCACGCCGTTAGCCTTGCGGATTGCATTCATAAATGCCTTGCTTCCCTCATCTTCGGCTTCAGGGTTTGCAGGCGGCGTGTTGTCGATGCTGTTGGCGTTCGAGTTCTCCGCAGCCGCCTTTGCACTATTCAGATAGTTCTTGCTCTGCTCCTGCTGTTTTGCCTTCATGCTGGCAATGACAGCCTTTGCAAAGGACGCAGAATCAACAGGCTTCGTAAACTTCGCCTCGTTGGCCTGATCTTCCGCGCCGGGCAGAGTTGCGTTCTCGATCTCCTGAATGCGGGTGCGCTCGGCAGTGATAGCCTCATTCTCGATGGTGGCTACCAGATCCGGGTACGCCTTGCGGAGATCATCCGTGGTCTTGATGTCCATGTTTTTTACCTCCCCATGGTCATTGCGTTCCGGCTTTTCCGCCGGGGCGGGCTTTTTTATTATCGGGGAAAACGCTTTTTTGATGCGTTTCGTTTTATGGGGATTCGTTTTACTTTGTTGATGTTCGTTGAGCGAATTGTGCTATGCTGAAATAATAGGTCATCGATAGAAATTCTTCACATTTCATGGTACAATAAAATCCAAGATAATAAAGAGTCTCAGGTTTGCCGCGCTGAGGGTGCGGCAATGAAACGGAATCGGGTGAGAGTCCCGGCGAACTGGTCACTGTGAAGCTCCCGTGGAGGAGATTAGTCAGACACGCGCCTGAGAGAGCTACAAGAGCAGCCGCCAAGTCAACGGCCTGCGGACGATACTGTGCGCCCATTTTTAAGGGATACGTCCGCCATTACTGAAAGGTACTGCGGGCGTTTTTTGCGTAAAAAAACGTGTCGTAAAGCATTCTTTCCTTTACGACAAAAGCGGTGAAACCGCCCACGCGCAAGGGCCCGTCCAGATGCCTGACGGAAAAATTGACGGCGATAAAACTTTATGCGCTGGGCGGCAGGAAGCTGATCCGCTGCACGACCTCCTGTTTGTACCGCATGGACGAGTGCATATAACGCCGCAGCGTGATCTGCGGATTGGAATGTCCAAGCAATTCCGAGACAGTCTTGATGTCCGCGCCCTCCTCCACGCAGCGCGTAGCATAGGTGTGGCGCGTACTGTGGAAGTTCCGATAAGGAATCCCGCAGCACTTTAGCAGCGCTTTGAAATGCCGCTGGCAGGTGCGTGGCTCCAATGGTCGAACCGGATTTCCGCTGAATAAATAGCGGCCCGGCGCAAAGGCATATACATACTGCCGCAGCAGCGCCAGCATTTCAGCCGGAATGGGAATGACGCGGTTGGAAGCAGCACTTTTCGGTGTGTGAACGACCAATTCCGTCCTGCCGCCGTAATTGATTCGCTGCGCCGTGTGGCGGACGGAGACGGTTCCGGCGGCAAAATCGACATCTTGCCGTTGCAGCGCACACAATTCTCCAATTCTAAGGCCGGTATTCAGCGCCAGCAGTATGCCGACTTCCATCAAATGCGGCTGGCGTGTGACCTGCTCGCCGATACGCCGCAGTTCATCCTCTGTAAAAACGTGAATATCCGTTTGTGCAGGCGACGGAAGTCGCAGCGCGTCCGCGTCGCAGGGAACCGAAAACTCCGCCTGAGCATATTTCAGCGCTGTTTTTATCAGCGTTCCAATATCCCGGACTGTTTTCGCCGAAAGACCGCCGCCACGCAAGCCTCCGTTTGCCTGCTTGTGTTGGAGAAATGTTTGAAGTTTTTTCGCCGTCAGCTGTTCGACCCGGAGATGCCCCAACTCCGGGAGAATATGCTTTTCAATCAGGAAGCGATAGCGCTGGGCGGTAGACGGCTTGACATCCGCGCATTTTTGCCGCAGCAAAGACGAAAAAAGCTCATTCGCCGTCAGCCGACAAACGCATACCGCGCGCAGCGGCGCTGTAGCGGCAGCCTTTAGCTTGCCTTTGCATTCCGTATAGCTCCGGCTATAGACATAACCGTATATCGCGTGGCCGTTTTCCTTGCGACCGCGAATAAAGCGCCCCTCCCATCTTCCGTCTTTGCGTTTATAAATGTTCTCTCCACACTTTGCCATTGCTCCTCCTTGACGGCATTTCTGACGGCGTAAACAAAAGAAATATTCCTGTTTTGCAATCCAATTTCAGCTATTTTTCAAATATTGGAGCGGATGCCCCTAAATCTCCAACAAAAATCTGCTGTTTTTATCAAAACGGATTGACTTTTCTTTCTGATGGGGTATAATTTCAGGTGTTAAGAAACGTGAAAACGTGTCGTAAAGGAAAGAATGCTTTACGACACCAAATGACCGGTCTGGTGAGTCTATCATAACCGGGCCGGAGGGACATTATTCAATTCAATATTGTTGATACCGTAATACACGCCGATTCCGCACACCCTCGGGCAGGAACGGCTAGGAAGAAGGCATTTATGCCGACACGAAACGGTGCTGTGCGCGTGAGGCCACGCTGAAGCGGAGCGATCCGCCGGGACGAAAGTTCGCCATTGCAGGGACGACCTGTGAGAAGGTAGGACGTGGGCGCAGGAGCATTCCGCTCCCTAACGCAAGTCAGAAGATCTGTATTACCACGGCTTCTTGGCCGTGCATGGTATGTGCAGCGGCGAGCGCTTTCCTGTTGTACCAGGCAGATCATGCCTGCGTCTATGCCGCTGGTTTCGTTTTGAGATCGGCGCATTTTGTTTTTACAGGACAACGTGCGCTAATCCAAATTGAGACCAGCTTTTCCTTTGCCCCCTATATGGTGGCTCGGTCTGCAAATGGGAACGGCAGACCGGGCCGCCGCTAAAAAACTGATACACCGGGCCTTCGCCCGGCTTCATACGGTGAATCGCGCCGACAACTGAATAGCCACAACGGGAAAGAATACCTGCCTTTCCGGGGAAGTACGCGATGACGCAAGCGCCGAGCGTGCCAAGGGAGGACAGACGCGGTCAGAAGTGGGCGCAGGAACCGATACCGGCAGCGTGGTGTGAACGAAAATCGTATATTACGGCTTTTGCCGTGAAAATCGGCGCGGCTTTCTGCTTCCGGGCTGCGTCAGATCAAAATAGGAAGCAAAAATTTGTAAAGGAGAAGAACAAGCATGAAAGCAAAGAAAACTATTGCGCTCATCCTTGTGATGGTCATGGTCCTCGGACTGCTGACTGTCACAGCTTCCGCCACCCCTGCGGGATCGCTTAGCTCGCCGACCAACGGCATCAAGAGCATCACGATCAGCGGCGCGAATATCAACAACAATGAGGATCGCACCCTGACGGGCAGCAGTGCCCCGTATAACCTGACGTACAACGTCAAGCTGGCCAGCGGCACGGCTGATGGAACCGTCGTAACGGCGACGTTTGAAAAGGAAAATGCCTCGAATGAAAACCTTGTGGTTTCTTCCGCGAAGCCGAACTCGATCCTGAACGCGGTATCCCGCAAGCATATCAAGAAGCACGCCAGCCTGACCTACAACGCGACAGTGCAGAACGGCACAGCGACCATGACGGTCTATGTCTATCCTGACCTGTCCGACAGCGTCAAGACCTATGGTACTTACGTCATCAACTTCCAGCTGGCGGATGTCAACAACCCGATCACGGTCAACGGCACGCAGATTCGCTTTGGCGACCCCGCGTATCCCATGACCGAACCGGAGCGTTACATGAGCTTTGAAGCAGCTGGAACCAATGCGTATAATGCTGTCTATGCTGGTCCGACCGCTGGCTTTGTGCCGGATCTCTATTCTCTCTATCTGAAGTCCGACGCTGCGCTCACGCTTACCAGCAACAGCACGGATGTTGTGTTCCGCACCTATGATGCCAACGGCAACATGACCGAGAAAAATTCTGTCACCGGCACGTCCGGCGATGGCTACTTCTCGACGGTTATTTATGCCAAGGCAGCCGGTTCGATTCAGGTCGCTACCGCTGGCAGCACCACCGCTACCACCATCAACTTCAGCGCACCGAATGACCCGTCTGCTGTCCATAATGCGCAGCTGCATCCGGAGGGCGCAACCGCCTATCTGCCCGGCCTGACACAGTATGCCAACCGCGGCGACTGGGGCAGCGTCAGCGCTGGCGGCGACAACCTTCTTGATCCTGCTAACAAGATCAAGGGCTACTATGGCTTTGCCGCGAACGGCTTCTCGCTCGGTTCTCTGGGCGGCTATGTCCAGTATGATTTCCACAGCAACCCCATTCGGAATCTGGACACCAACCCCTACGGCGTAGACTTCGTGGTCTATGGCAATGCCTTTAACGGCAACCCGGAAGCTGCTGCGGTTCAGGTCTATGCGCAGGAAATCCTTACGGATGATGGAAACGGCAACGTTACCTATGGCCCGTACAAGTGGTATGAGCTGGCCGGTTCGATGTACTATTCGGACAGTGCAGTACGCAACACGACTGTTTCTTACACACTCTTAAAGGCAGCTGATGATGCCGACGAGGAAACCAAAAATAATGATGGTGTCTACGCTGCAATCGGCAACGCTGCGTCCACAAAATTCAGCGCGGCAACAACGTGGTTCCCGACCAAGGGCAGCATGAACCATGAAGCAACGTCCGGTATCAACGACACGACAAACACCTATATCACGGAGTACACGGATACGACGCTGAAATTCACCGGTGTGACCAGCATCCCGGACAGCGACTCCAATGCGGATTATGCGTTCGGCTATGCCGACGTGACCCCTGTGCCGAGCGTCAAGGACGGCACTCCGGTCAACCCGTATACGCCGTATACCTCCGACAAGGACGGCGGCGACGGCTTTGACCTCGCTTGGGCGGTTGAACTTGGCAGCATGAAGCCGGTGAAGATCGACAACGCAAAGTACGTCCGTATCTATTCCGCGGTTCTGTATAACACTGGTATTTTCGGTGAAACTTCTCCGGAAATCACAGGTATTTTCCGTGCGGTAGGTACAACTGGTTCGGCTGCAACATCTGATCTTATGCTGGTTTCTACTGCATTGATCTCCACTACAAACGGCGGATATCAAGAAGTTGATGCAGGCAATTATAGAATCAGATCTACCGAAGAAAATGTATATTTGAATGAAACGGCTGTTGATGCCTCCACTCCGTATCAGTTTACGGTTGAATCCGGAAAAACCTATCGAATTGTTACACAGAGCGGAACAGAAGCACCGTATATTACGGTAATCAAGGGTAAATAAATGGGGAAATGGTTTTTGGGCGATGCCGAAAGGCATCGCCCCTTTCATACTCGAAGCATTGCACTTGCACTTGCTATCTTAATTACATTTGGTCTTTTCTCACCATTATGTGTAGCAGCTACACCATCTTATGACGGGTATAACCTGTACCTCGTAAATATTTCAAAGCAATATGACACGATCAAATTGCAGGAAGGCAATGACTCCAGCACAGGCGAGTTAGTATCGTTTTTGTACGGTGACGGAGATTATGATGGTATTACTGGCGGTTCTATCACAAGAAATTCGACCAATTTTAAAAAAACAGCGACATATTTTCAAAAAGAAAAAAGCAATATTTCCGCTGTCACGTTTTCTGAGCAGTCAGATTACTTGCTGTGCAGACTTACAGAATTTGATTGGGTAGTAACATTTGCCCCTGTAACAGTAGGGTATATTCTGATAGCGTGGGAAAAAGCTGCGAGTGTTGATAAAACGGCCCTCGACACAAAGATTACTGAAGCCGAGAACAAAAATTCCAGCAACTGCAAAACAGAAAAAGACAGATACAACGCCGGAACAAAAGCAGTCAGTGAAAAAGGCTTCTGGTCAGATTTCCAGACCGCACTTACCAGTGCAAAATCGGTCAATGAAAATACAGCTGCAACACAGCAGCAGGTAGATTCCGCTCTGGGAGCATTGACAGCGACCATGGCGAATCTGATCCCGATTGGTCAGATCAACCCCACCAATCTCTATGAAACGATTGAACGGTGCAAAAAGTCTAACGACGATCTGAAGGGTTACAACGACAAGACCGTCAATGCTTACCGCACAGCACTGACCGAAGCAAATGCGTATCTGGAATCCCTGTTCCAGAAAAACGACGAAACCGGCAAGGTTGAACCTACGACGGAGAACGTCGCAGGCAATCAGGGCAAGGCGGATGGATATGCCACAAAGCTGACCAATGCGTACAAAGAACTTGCCTCGGCGCTGGACAGATATGGCAGCGTATCGCTGGCACTGGACGCGATTCCGGCGCTCTGTGATCTGGCAGACAAGGCAATCGGCAACACGGCGCTGGATGGGCGCGACACGCTGAAAACCAAGCGTGACGCTGCCTATGCCGTCTGGCAGGAGTATGTGGAAACGCAGCTGAATCTGAACGCCAGCGAGTACAGGGAAATCAGAACGGCATATCGGGAGCTGTTCGATGCCTACTATCTCGACCTGACGAACACGGCGGACAGCATCACCGTGAATGTCCGTGTTACGGACAGCGCCAGTCTGAAAGACCCGGACTTCTATCATGTAGACTCCGAGTGGACAAGCACGACATGGACGGGTTCTGTCACGCTGACGGGCGACCAGACGCTTGGCGTACTGGAAACGCAGCTTGGCAGCAAGCTCTACAACAAGGGACGTTTGGACGGCTACGGTGCGGCCAGCTATGCCGCGCTTATCAATGGCGTCTATGCGCATAGCTTGCAGAGCTTCAGCTACTATTTCTCCGACGATTACAATGAGAATGGTACGCGCGTTTACTATTCCGACCGTTATGTGCTGCATGACGGCGACACAGTAGAGCTTGTGCTGCTTCCGCAGCCGAAGATTTCGTCCTATGCGGGCGCACCGAATCCCCTTGCGGAAAACTACACCATGCGCTATATGCAGACGGCACGGTTTGAGCAGGACGGCGTACCCGTCACCGGCACACTGACCGTCAATGAGGGCGAACCGCTGACGCTGCACGTTTCCCGTGCGTATGCGTCCTTGCAAAACTATACGGGCGAGTACAGCGCGTTCTCCGGCGCAGAGCTTTACGTTTCCCCGGAGAACAGCGGCACTACGGCTGCCACCGCGGGCGACGCTGCCGCGCCGAGTCTTGACACCGGCTATCAGACCGATGCAAACGGCGATGTGACCGTCACGCTCTATGGTTCCGGCTGGGTGCATCTGTACGCCGCCGATCTGCGCGACGACAAGGGCTACTTCGGCAACACCGATGTATCCGGCGGCCCGCAGATCGAGGAGCTGCCGAGCATGACAGCTGGTGCTTCCGTGTGGGTCTATGTGAACCCGAAATCCGGCGACGAGCTTGCGTCTGGCCTTGCCGCGCTCAAGCAGGAGCTGGACGACAGCTATCAGGACGTTGACCGTACTCTGTTTACGGAGGCAGAACTGAAGCAGATCGACGATACCTATAACGAAAGCTGCGAGAAGTTTAAGTCGCTCGACAACCTGACCGACGCAAAGAAACTTGTGCGCGAATTTGACGCACTGGTGGCACAGCTTTCCAAGCAGCATCAGGGCAGCGACGCATGGCGCGCAAACAACCTCCGCTATGCGCTGGATATGCTGCCCGACGATCTGAATGACTTCACGCAGGGCTTTGCCGAGCGTTTCAGATGGCTCCAGAGCGAAATGGCGCTTGCAACCGAGCACCAGATCAACCAGATGAGCACGGCGCAGAAAGCAAAGTATGAAAAGCTGAAAGAAGCCTACGGCACGGACGGTTCCACGCTCAAAGAGGCTGTCAATCCGACTGTAACGGTCACGGTTGCGGACGGTGCTGAATATCAGAATGACTTCATCGTTGCCAACAACAGAAGCTATTCCTATGTCAGCGACGAATACGCGAACGGCAATGAGCGCGTCAATATCCCGTCTGCGACCGGCAATCTCCGCAAGGAGGCTGCCCTCGGCGCGTTCGACGCGACCGACTACCGTGTGCAGGAGGGTTCGGAGTATCAGCTTATTATCGCGCGCAAGCTGGACGGCAAGGTAACTGAGTGCGATTACAATGCCAAGGTTGTAAAAATCGAGGTTCTGGACAAGGACACCGGCAAGCCCATCGAGGGTGTCACGACCGGTATCTATAACTACACGGAAGATCGTGGCAGCTCCAGAGCACGATTCTACTACACCCCGGATGGCGGCGGTGCATACGATCAGGGCGAATATGGCATGACCGCAGCGACTGTCCGCTTTACTTGCGTGATGCCGCACAACATTCTCGTCAAGGTCTATCTGGAAAAGGTAGCGACCCCGGACGAGCTGACCGCGGCAAAAACGTCACTCAAAAACGAATTGACAGCTGCCTATCAGACGTACACCAAGTCGGAGTATTCCAACACAAATTGGAATACGCTGGTCAAGGCGTACAACGACGGCATTGCCAACATCGAAAAGGCCGAGGACGTGACCACCGCCACGGATGCAAAGACGGCTGCCCTTGCAGCGATGGCAGCCGTGGTTAAGGACATGGAAGCCGCCTATGGCACTGTGTATGTCACCGTTGAGAACACGACCTTTACACGCGATCTCTGGCCCACAGGCAAAACGTATTGGGATGGTACGCCAATCGACCATTTCCCGGTAGAGTTGGATTCCACATCTACCATGATGAGCTGTGTAGTAGAAGCACTTGATGAGCACGGCTGGAAACAGACCGGTGCGTCCAGCAACTACATCACGTCGATCAACGGTCTGTCCGCTTTTGACGGCGGCTCTCAATCCGGCTGGATGGGAACGCTGAACGATTGGTTCAACAACGAGGGCTTTGGCAACTTCACGGTTGCGAACGGCAAGCTGGGCGACGGTGATGAAATCCGCATCATGTATACCAGAACCGGCTACGGTGCAGACCTCGGCGGCACGTGGGGCGGTGAAGATGCACAGAATACCACCCTAAAGGCACTTGAAGTGACTGGCGGCACGATTTTCCCGGATTTCACGTCCGGCACGATTGGCTCGACAAACGAGTACACCTTGCAGATTGCTGATGAAAAGGCCGAAATCAAAATCACGCCGACCGCCACGAACAAGAATTTCCTTGTAAAGACGTTCCTCAACGAGCAGGTGACCGACAACACCGAGGGTGTCAGCTTCTATAAGCGGACGCAGACCATCCCCGTTGTCGCGGGCGACACCATCTACGTTGGGTGCGGCGTGAAGGGCTGGCCTACCATGAACACGCAAGCCGGCAACACGCAGACTTCGGGCGGAACGTGGTATGTGCTGAAGGTGGTCAATGCACAGGTTGACGATGGCTCCGCGTATGTCATGGGCCTGATCGACAAGTATTGCATCAAAGTAGAAAGCTACAACTATAAGAGCATGGAAAGCGGTCTGAGCATCACCAGAGCGGCCTATGACGCGCTGAGTGAAGATAGCCAGAAGAACGTCACCAACTATCAGAAGCTGCTTGATGCGGAGGCTGGCGTTGCCAGCTTCAAAAAGACCGCCGAGCTGTCCGTAAAGATTGCCGCTCTGCCCTCCGTCTACCGTGCAACGCTGGAAGATGTGGAACAGATCAAATCGGTGCAGGAGACTTATGAATCGCTGACGCAGGAGGAAAAAGACCGTCTGACCGTCAACGAATACAATAAACTCATGGCGCTGATTGAAAAGATCGACGGACTCAATCAGGCTGCGGCGGATAAGGTCATTGCTGACATTGCCGCAATCGGTCCGATTGACGAAATCACGCTGGAAAGCGCAGAGCAGATCCAGAAAGCGCGCGCTGGCTACGATGCACTGAACAAGTACGCACAGTATATTGTCGAGTGTGCTGAACCGGTCAGCTATTACACGCTTCTTGAGGCAGAAGCGAAGCTGAAAGAGCTGCAAGAGGCAGCTGCCGAGCAGGAGCGCATTGACAGAGCTGCCGCCGCAGCGGTTGATAGCTTGATTGACGAAATCGGCGACGTCACGCTGGAAAGCAAGCAGGCCATCGAAACGGCCCGTGCCGCTTACGACAACCTGACTCCCACGCAAAAGACGTATGTGACGAAACTGGATACTCTGACCGCCGCAGAAGCCGCGTACAAGGCACTGGTTGACCAGAAAGCTGCTGACGATGTGATGGAAAAGATCAACGAAATCGGCGAAGTCACACTGGACAGCAAAACAGCTATTGAAGCTGCCCGCGCTGCGTATGATGCACTGACGAACGATCAGAAGCCGCTGGTTGAAAACTACAATGTTTTGACCGCCGCAGAAGCAGAGCTTGCACGTCTGGAAGCCGAAGCAAAGTATGAGGCTGATTTGGCTGCTGCCGCGCAGGTGGACGAGATGATCAAGCGCCTGTTCCCTGTCAACCGCTACAGTGGCCCGGCCATCCGTATGGCCCGTGCTGCGTATGAGGCGTTGACCGCGGATCAAAAGGCACTGGTGAAGCACTACGACGACCTCATAAAAGCAGAAGCCGAGTTTGCGGCAATTCCGCCGCTCCGTCCCGTCGGCCCGACGAAGCCCTCCAAGCCCTCGACCCCGGATACCAGCAAGGACAACCTCCCGTTCACGGATGTGACCTCCGGCAGCTGGTACTATGACGGCGTGAAGTACGCTTGCGACAACGGTCTGATGAACGGCACCGGTGCGAATGCGTTCAATCCGAACGCCGACACGACCCGCAGCATGATCGTGACCATTCTGGCGCGCATGGAGGGCGTCAATACCTCCGGCGGCGTGACATGGTACACCGCTGGCCGTGCATGGGCGATGGAAAACGGCATTTCGGACGGCACGAATATGGAGGGCAAGATCACCCGTGAGCAGCTTGCCGCCATGCTCTACCGCTACGCGAAGATGAAGGGTTACGACGTTTCCGCATCCGCTTCCCTCTCCGGCTACGCGGACGCTTCCAGCGTTTCCGGCTGGGCGAAGGAAGCCATGCAGTGGGCGGTCGGCTCCGGCCTCATCCAGGGCAGCGGCAATGCGCTGACCCCGCAGGCCAACGCCTCCCGCGCGCAGATCGCCACGATCCTCATGCGCTTCTGCGAGTTGATGAAAAAGTAAATCGTGATGATTCATCGTTGCGCTTGCGGCATACGCAGCTTGCTGGAACATCACATCGCAAAACCCGGAAGGGGCGGCTTGGCCGCCCCTTCTTTCTATTGGAATACCTTCCTTGGGCCGTGCCCCATTTGAAGAATAATCGTTAGCCGTTTCGTTCCAATATCAAAAAGTTATTCAAATGCGCTATTGACAAACGTTTGTTCTACTATGCCGACGCAGTTCTGTGGGCAGTCAAGGAGGACATCTCCAAGGGAACCACCAACACGACATTCAGCCCCGACGCAGATTGCACCAGAGCGCAGATCGTGACCTTCCTCTGGCGATGCAAGAAGTGACTTACATACGGCCAAGCAGCAAAAGCCGCTGTCCTGCCCCTATAAGCAAACATCAGACAGCGTAGCGGATTGGCTTTTCACCTTGATGCTGCGCTGTTCTCTTCTCTCTACAGGAAACAGATCTATAATATCGTTCTAACCTTTTCTACCTGTTGCTGGAGCTATGATATAAGGTCAATGCCATTCTTGCAAAGCAGTCTGCGCTGGAGAAAAAACTGCAGGAGCAGGAAGAAACAAAATCGTAATCAGCCGAAACACGAAGTCCCGGTAAACCATCGTCCGATGGCTTGCCGGGACTTTTTCTGCACAGAATTTACTTGTATTTTATGCGGTGTTGGAAGAAATACTCAAGTAGGAGATAAGCAAAAGCGATGCGTCACAGCCTGTTGAGTTTTTCCTCCAGTTCAGCCGCGATGCGCTGCCGTTCTTCCTCGCTTTCTGCGCGTGCATACGGTTCCAGCGCGGCGTCCCGCTTTTGCTCCGCGTCGCGCGTCCATGCCTCAAACTCGGCCTTGGTCATATCCTTCCGCATCGTGCGCGCGTAGTATTTCTTGTATGCCCGCTGCTGCACCTGCCAGACTTCATTGTTCGCAACTTTGTCCTTAAAGCTGCTGGCCGCGCCGATCTCCCGGCAGGTTTTACCTGGGTCTTCCGGCGCAGGACCGGCGCAATAGGCAAAGGTCGCGCCCGGCGCCTGCAAAAACCAGCGACCACAGTTGGCGCAGCGCTTCGGCACAAATCCCTTTTGCAGCCCCTTCATGAACTCCACATAAACAAAATCCAGCAGCCGATCAAAATACATCTTCTCGACTACCTCGGCATTTTCTCTTTCGCCCCGGATGCGGTACTGCGCTCTTACCAGCGGCGCGTCTACCTCCGGGTCCTTCCCCAAACTGACACCGCTGACAAAAGCCTCATAACCGCTGGAATAGATCAACTGCGCCAGAGATTCTTTTCTCTGGCCTTTTTTCTTTTCAAACACAGCGTTTGCAAAAACCCGGTCCAGAAACCACGCATACCGCTCCTGAATGAGCTGAATGTCCTTGATCTGCTGCTGCATGAAGGACGGTATTTCGCGCTCCTCATTGATCACATATTTCGCAAATGCCTCCCGCACTTCCTCACCCACAAATTCCTCGATCTTCATATCTCCGAAATAACGGAAGTCCATCAGATACAATCGGTAGAGCGGCAGAGATCCAAAACCCTTTTGCATGTCCATATAGGCACGCGGAGCGTCATCATAATTCTTTTCGTGGACAGCGGTGTTCAACCTGTCCAGCAGCTTCTGAAAAGGTGTGACATCCAGATTTAGGATCTCCGTCAGCACAGTTCCGTAGGGCTGCATCTCCGGAACCATCTCCACCCAATAGCCGGATGCGCCAAATTCCACTTTTGTGTTCGTATGCGAACGCTGAAAATCAAACAGGTCTTTTCCCAAAACAGACATAAGCCCTCTCCCAGTAGATAATGTATTCGTCTCGATATAGTGTATGTAGTAAAATGATACATTACCTATTTTCGAAAGTCAATCCCCATGTTACGATACAAGCACAGGCCTGAAAGAAATAAACACTCCAACTCAGAAAGGAGAAATT
>OLVY01001807.1_pt1 | contig 12848 bp, 10 predicted proteins | sample 1674261 | NCBI WGS metagenome assembly OLVY01 (sample SAMEA103958155, study PRJEB25191) | human gut metagenome | biome: human-associated habitat [ENVO:00009003]; feature: intestine environment [ENVO:2100002]; material: feces | place: Germany | collected 2013/2015
GCCCTATCATCTTCATATGCCATCTTATTTTTTAGAGACATTTACTGAATATCCCATCTTAAACATGCTTCAGCAGCCTTAAGCGTCATAGTGTCTGAAACAAACGGTGATGCTTTCAGTGATGCCATTGATTCAATGTGGATATACATCAGTAATATCCATAGCAACCTGAATTATTTTTCAGCCCGGCCCGAAGGCACTTTCAAAACAATCAGCTTCGGGTTGAAACCCAGCACTAACCGTACAGAATTCAACAATAATTTTGTATCGGTGTTCCCCTCTCAGCCTAATCCTATGTTTCAAATCTTTGTACAGTTAAGTAACGGAACAATAAAGCATTACCAACAAAAACTAACTACACAACTTAATGCCGGGACAAGAACAACAGTCAACCTGAGTATGGACGGTGTACTACTGGAAGAGGGAGATACCGGAGAATTCCAGATAGACAAATGGAAAGAACAGCATGACAGTATTCACATATCATTAAACTGATCTTTGCTCTATTAAATTTTCAAAGAGATCCTGCCATCTACCATGTGAATAGTACGGTCTGTCAAACGAGCCAGATTTTCATCATGAGTAACAATAACAAAAGTTTGACCTAACTTATCACGTAAATCAAAGAACAACTGATGAAGTTCCTCTTTATTGCGAGTATCCAGACTGCCCGACGGCTCATCCGCAAGGATAACCGCCGGGTTGTTTATTAATGCACGCGCTACCGCCACCCGTTGCTTCTCCCCTCCCGACAATTCAGCCGGTTTGTGCGAAGCACGTTCGGACAAGCCCAAAAAAGCTAGCGTTTCTTTGGCTTTCCGCATAGCTTCGGAAGAAGATGTACCTGCTATCAACGCAGGCATCATCACATTCTCTAAAGCTGTAAATTCAGGAAGTAACTGGTGGAACTGGAACACAAAGCCAATCTGCCGGTTACGAAAAGCCGACAACTCTTTTTCCTTCAAACAACTCACTTCTGTACCATTCAGTAAAATAGTACCCGTATCCGCCTTGTCCAGCGTTCCCATAATCTGCAATAATGTAGTTTTCCCCGCACCGCTGGGCCCCACAATACTTACCACTTCTCCTTTTTCTATCATCAAGTCAATACCTTTCAGTACCTGCAATGTCCCGAAACTCTTCGTTATTCCCTGTAATTCTATCATAATCAAATTCTTCTTATCACATACTCCGCCAGATAACAGCCAAAGACTGCCGGCATATAACTCACGGTTCCGGCAGTAGATTTCTTATTTTTCTCATCATCTACCAATATCACCGCATCCTGATCGGCCTGCTCTGTACTAAATACAACCGGAAGTTTTCGTTTCATCCCCATTTTCTGCAAACGCTTCCGCACGGCTTTGCTTAATCCGCAATGGTAAGTATCCCATAAATCGGCAAAACGAACCTGAGTAATATCCCATTTAGCACCGGCCCCCATACTACTCACAATGGGCAGACGGCGTTGAAGCACATTATATATAAGGTAACATTTAGGAGCTACCGTATCAATGGCATCCACCACAAAATCAAATTTTGCACTATCCAGCAATTCCGGAATACGCTCATCTTTCAGATACTCCACCAATACAGTCAATTCCAAATCGGGATTAATATCACGGAAACGTTCCGCCAAAATTTCCGCTTTGGGACGTCCCACAGCAGAGTGAAGGGCCGGAAGCTGACGATTAATATTACTGGGCTGCACAATGTCTGCATCCACTATTGTCATACGGCCTACTCCTGCACGACAAATCATCTCGGCAGCATACGCCCCAACTCCACCTAAACCTACCACCAGCACATGAGCGTGACGCAGGCGTTTCATCTTATCTTTTCCCAGCAACAACTCCGTACGTTGCTGCCACTCTATATTAATTTCGTTCATCACCTTTCTTAAACCATTTGTAGAACCATTTTCCTACATTATCATATACTCGTGTTTCCGATTGCCCGCGAGGGTCAGAAAACGAAACAATCTCTTGCGGATCGTCCCCTAACTGATCCGGATACACAATCAACAAACTGTTATTGGCAAAATACTTGCTGATTTGTGACGGCAGACGTTCAAAAGAAGTCTGATAAGAGATGGAACCTTTACGCGAAGACACAACCACAAACAGATGGTCATAATTCACCTGTCCGGTCAATAAAAGCAGATCATCCCACTCTTCCAATAAAGAAAACTCCGTAAAAGTATTCGCCTCCTGTTTTTCTGTCAGGGCACGCAAATGCTTCAATGTATCTTCCGTTGCAAAGAAATGCACGCGGCATCCCAATTGTTTACCCATACGGCAGAGCTGTGTCATCCATTTCAAGAAACCTTTTTCATATTCCGCCTTATCGGGAACCGCCACCACAATCCGGCGCAACGTATTGACAGGCATCAATAATTTAGCGATCATAATCTGGCGGTTCGTGCCCTTCAACAAGTTTTCCGTCATTGTACCAAAGAAAGAATCCATCAAATTCGTCTTACGATGCAAACCTATTACAATATCCGTTACCGCATATTCTTTCTGCGTATGAATAATACCTTGCGCAATATTCAAATCATAACGCAACACAGTCTTTACAGACGCATCGGCAGCAGCAGCAATCATCGCCGTACGCTCCAAGTTACGCTTGCCTATGAGTTCCTTGGTTTCTGAAGTATTATTATCATTGATCACACTCAGTGCCACCAATGACTCTTTTTGTTTAGGATGCCTCATCATCAAAGCCATGCCTACCAATCCTTCTATGGTTTCAGGATTAGCTACCGGAATCAAGATGCGTTCCTGTTCCTTACCTTCGCTGCCCTCCATCAGATTTTCCTGGGTCACCATTTTGCGTGCGGCACGCTCTGTCACAACAGAACTTATAATACAAGTGAACAAAATCATGACCACCGTACCATTCAAAACATCATCATTCAACAACCGCTCTCCATTTTCCATAATAATACCGTGACCTATCAACACAGCGGCCAAAGTCGCAGCAGCCTGTGCATTGCTTAATCCGAATATCAGGCTGCCCTCCACTTTTTTCATGCCATATATCTTCTGGGTTATCCATGCAGCCAGCCACTTACTGAATGTCGCCACTACGGTCATTACAACCGCCACTTTCAGCGCTTCACCTTCCGTAAAAAGGCAACGTACATCAATAATCATTCCCACCCCAATCAAGAAATAGGGAATAAACAGCGCATTACCCACAAACTCCAGCCGGTTCATCAAAGGAGAAACATGAGGAACAAAACGATTCAATACCAGCCCGGCAAGGAAAGCTCCCAAAATACCTTCCATCCCCACCAGTTCCATCAAGCCTCCGCCCAGGAACACCATAGCCAGCACAAATATAAATTGCATCACCGCATCCTCATATGTACGGAAAAACCACCGGCTGATGCGAGGCATTAAAAATATGATAAGTCCGAACAGCAAAACCACCTTGGCAACCAACAGCACCCAAAACAGTCCGCCTACGTCCTCACCTTTATACATACCACCAATAACAGCCAGCACCATCAAAGCCAGTACCACAGTCACCGCCGTACCACCAATAGTGATACTGACCGTCCGTTGCCGCGACAAGCCATACCGGCTGATAATAGGATAAGCAATCAAGGTGTGACTGGCATACATACTGGCTAGCAGCACAGAAGTCAGGAATCCATAGTTCAGCATACTCATGCTACTCCATATGCCCAGCCCCATCGGGATGAGGAAAGTAAACATACCAAAGACCAATCCTTTTGTCCTGTTTTTCTTGAAATCGTCCATATCCATCTCAAGACCGGCCAAAAACATAATGTAGTAAAGTCCTACCTTTCCAAACAATTCAAAACTGCTGTCACGCTCCAGAATGTTAAAGCCATACTTGCCTACCACTACCCCGGCAAGTATCATACCAATAATATGCGGAATGCGTAAACGCCCCAAAATCATAGGGGCAAACAGAATGATAATGAGTACCAGGAAAAATATCCAGGTAGGATCTGTGACCGGAAAATGTATGTTAAGGTCGAATAGTTCCATCTTTTTTTAAGTTTTATACCATAATATCGACAAAATTACGAAAAAACTTTCTTTTTTACTGATTTATATTCTAAAATGTTCTAATTTTGCACGCAGAACGTACTTACATGCTGAGAGATAGTTCTAAAGTATTACTAAATTTTATCTTATAAAACAAAAAACAAAATGAAAGTAGCAATTGTTGGTGCGAGCGGAGCTGTAGGACAAGAGTTCCTGCGTGTGCTCGATGAAAGGAACTTCCCGTTGGATGAGTTAGTGTTATTCGGTTCTTCACGCAGTGCAGGACGAAAATACACATTCCGCGGTAAACAGATTGAAGTGAAACTCCTTCAGCACAACGATGACTTTAAAGGTGTAGATATCGCTTTCACATCAGCCGGCGCAGGTACCACAAAAGAGTTTTGTGAAACCATTACCAAACATGGTGCCGTACTGATTGACAACTCCAGCGCTTACCGTATGGATGCCGACGTGCCTTTGGTAGTGCCCGAAGTGAATCCGGAAGATGCTTTGAATCGTCCCCGTAACGTGATAGCTAACCCTAACTGTACAACTATCCAGATGGTAGTTGCGCTGAAAGCCATCGAAAATCTTTCACACATAAAACGTGTGCATGTGGCTACTTATCAAGCTGCCAGCGGTGCAGGTGCAGCAGCTATGGATGAATTGTATGAACAATATCGTCAGGTATTGGCTAACGAGCCCGTGACCGTAGAGAAATTCGCTTACCAGTTGGCATTCAACCTGATTCCCCAGATTGATGTATTTACCGACAATGGATATACCAAAGAAGAAATGAAGATGTTCAACGAAACACGCAAGATTATGCACTCCGACATTCAGGTTAGCGCCATGTGTGTACGTGTTCCCGCCCTCCGTTCTCACTCGGAAAGTATCTGGGTAGAAACTGAACGCCCCATTTCTCCTGAAGAAGCCCGTGAAGCCTTTGCCAAAGGGGAAGGCCTGGTACTGATGGACAATCCCGAAAAGAAAGAATATCCGATGCCTTTGTTCCTGGCAGGTAAAGATCCGGTTTACGTAGGTCGTATCCGCAAAGATCTGGCAAACGAAAACGGACTGACTTTCTGGATTGTAGGCGATCAGATCAAGAAAGGTGCGGCATTGAACGCTGTTCAGATTGCCGAATACTTGATCAAAGTAGGAAACGTGAAATAATTTATTAAATAATTTGTCATAATCTTTATCTTTGCGTCAATCATTGGTTTAATGAATTGACCAAGATAAAGATTATATTGTTTCTTACAGTTATTCGCCCGTCAAACTATCCCACAACATTATGCTGAAAGGAAAAACACTTCGGCGGATACCGAAAAAACGAAGTGTTTTATTTATATCCCCGATAAAACAATCTTCTTGTTTCCGTCAAGAGTTCTTCTTAATATAATATAATTAAGCCGTTTTACCCCAACCTTTAAACCATTCCTTACAGACAATGGAACGCGTAGCAAGCGGATAAAAGAACCATTAACCATACCAAGGAAAACGCCATACTTTCCAAAACATTTCAGCAAATCCCCAAACAATTCACCTGACAGGCCCCCGTCTCGTCCAACCGACATGAATCAAAACACCATAAAAAAAGAGCATTGCAACAAACTGCAATACTCTCTTCTTTCCAATATTCTATGATAGCTATTTTTTAGCATCCAAGGTATCATCAACGGGAATATATCAACCAAATTCACATCAAATATCAACGTTGAATATCCGGGAATACCTTCTGTACCATCTTTTCCGTAAGCCAATGGATAAGGAATATAAAGCTTCCATTGGTCACCGGCTTTCATACCACCAAATCCTTTCATCAAGGCCGTACTCCACCCTGCTATCACCGCACCTACCAGAAATTTTCTAGGAGTGGCAGTTTCCGGATCAAGCTCACCCTGATAACTTTGGTCAAAAACCGTACCGTTAATCAATTGACCACGATAATTCACCGCTACCGTATCCGTAGCAATAGGACTCTCAGTACCATCTCCCACTTTCTGAATCTTACAGTAAACATTATCAATGATCTTTCCTGTTTCATTCAATCCCAAAGATGGAAGTTTATAGGAACGGATGATTTTCCATTGCCCTTCTCCATTGCCTTGATTGGCTTCCGCCACTGTAGCAATGGAGTCAATATACCGCTGATTACGCTCTTCCCAGTTTGCATATGGATCTTCTGTCCCATCCGTCTCACTACATGAAACAATGGACAGGGAAGTAACAAACAGCAGACCAATCAGCCAAAGAATACTTTTATTCATAATACATTTATTATTGCAAAGTCTTCAGCAGACTTGTTATACTTACTTTATCGGCAATGATATTGTTCAGTTCCGAAATAGCTACACGCTCCTGCTGCATGGTATCACGATTACGCAAAGTTACACAATTATCCTCCAAAGTCTGGTGGTCTACTGTGATACAATACGGAGTACCGATGGCATCCTGACGACGGTAACGCTTGCCGATGCTGTCTTTCTCATCATACTGGCAGTGGAAATGGAACTTCAAGTCATTCATAATCTCACGCGCCTTCTCGGGCAGGCCGTCTTTCTTCACCAACGGCATCACGGCCAGTTTCACCGGAGCCAGAGCAGCAGGCAATTTCAATACCACACGAGTTTCACCATTCTCCAATGTCTCTTCTGTATAAGCAGCACTCATAATGCTAAGGAACATACGGTCCACACCGATAGATGTTTCAATAACATACGGAGTATAGCTTTCGTTCAATTCCGGATCGAAATACTTGATGCTCTTGCCACTGAACTTCTCGTGCTGACTCAAGTCAAAGTTCGTACGGCTATGAATACCTTCCACTTCCTTGAATCCAAACGGCATCAGGAATTCAATGTCTGTAGCTGCATTGGCATAATGTGCCAGTTTATCGTGATCATGGAAACGGTAATGATCATCACCGAAACCTAATGCCTTATGCCATTTCAAACGAGTTTCTTTCCATTTGGGGAACCACTCCAGCTCAGTACCCGGTTTTACGAAGAACTGCATCTCCATCTGTTCAAACTCACGCATACGGAAAATGAACTGGCGGGCTACGATCTCGTTGCGGAAAGCCTTACCAATCTGAGCGATACCGAAAGGAATCTTCATACGACCGGTCTTCTGTACATTCAGGTAATTGACAAAAATACCCTGCGCTGTTTCCGGACGAAGATAAATCTTCATGGCACCATCGGCAGTAGAACCCATTTCGGTAGAGAACATCAAATTGAACTGACGTACTTCAGTCCAGTTCTTGGTTCCCGAAATAGGACAAACAATCTCTTCATCAATGATAATCTGACGAAGTTCATCCAAATCATTGTCGTTCAAAGCTTTTGAGAACCGTTCATGTAAAGCGTCGCGCTTGGCCTGATGCTCCAGAACACGACCGTTGGTGCTACGAAACTGAGCCTCATCAAAAGCATCACCGAATCTCTTGGCAGCCTTGGCCACTTCTTTGTTTATCTTCTCGTCATATTTGGCAAGCTGGTCTTCAATCAGCACATCGGCACGATAACGTTTTTTAGAATCGCGGTTGTCAATCAGAGGATCATTGAATGCGTCCACATGTCCGGAAGCCTTCCAAATAGTAGGATGCATAAAAATAGCAGAATCAATACCTACGATGTTCTCGTGCAGCAGCACCATACTCTGCCACCAATATTGCTTGATATTATTCTTCAACTCCACTCCCATCTGACCGTAATCGTATACAGCGCCCAGTCCGTCATAGATATCACTGGACGGAAATACAAAACCATACTCTTTACAGTGCGATACTAATTTCTTAAAAACATCTTCTTGTGCCATTTTCTTATCTGTTTATTCTTACACTTTTGTTGTTTTTTCCTGTTTTCAACCTTTAATAAGGGCGAAATAATATGCAAAGTAAATGATTTTTTTCAATAAAAGTCGTATTTTTGCGTGCATATCATCAGAACATTAAGGAATTTAAATATATATGAGCGACGATTTTATTGATAAAGAGGAACAAAACGAAGAAAATATCCCCACGCCGGAGAACGGACACTTGGACTATAAACCTGCCGATACCAAAAACACAGGGGTGAAGCACCAGCTGAGCGGAATGTATCAGAACTGGTTTTTGGACTATGCCTCTTACGTAATACTGGAACGTGCCGTACCGCACATCAATGATGGTTTGAAACCTGTCCAAAGACGTATCCTCCACTCTATGAAAAGATTGGATGACGGCCGATATAACAAAGTTGCAAACATTGTAGGACATACCATGCAGTTTCACCCGCACGGCGATGCTTCCATAGGCGATGCGTTGGTGCAGCTAGGCCAAAAGGATCTGTTGATAGACTGTCAGGGAAACTGGGGTAACATACTGACAGGCGACGGTGCCGCTGCCCCCCGTTATATCGAAGCACGTCTGTCCAAATTCGCATTGGATGTGGTTTTCAATCCCAAAACCACCGAATGGCAAGCATCATACGACGGACGAAACAAAGAGCCGATCACCCTACCTGTCAAATTCCCGCTCTTGCTCGCTCAGGGAGTAGAAGGTATTGCTGTGGGCCTTTCTTCCAAAATCCTGCCACACAATTTTAACGAACTGTGTGATGCCTCCATTGCCTATTTGCGTGGTGAGGAATTCAAACTCTATCCCGATTTCCAGACAGGAGGCTCTATTGATGTATCACGCTACAACGATGGAGAACGCGGCGGAATGGTGAAAGTACGTGCTAAAATCAATAAAATAGACAACAAAACATTGTCCATAGCCGAAGTACCTTTCGGAAAGACTGTCCCGGGGGTATGCGACTCTATTGTCAAAGCCAGTGAAAAGGGAAAAATCAAGATCCGGAAAGTGGAAGATCTTACTTCTGAAAAAGTGGAAATCCTAGTGCACCTTGCTCCGGGAGTATCCTCGGACAAAACCTTGGACGCGCTCTATGCATTTACTGATTGTGAAGTAAGCATATCTCCCAATTGCTGTGTAATTGATGAAAAGAAGCCCCACTTCCTTACAGTCAGTGCCGTCCTTAAAAAAGCCACGGACAACACGTTGTCCCTGCTTCGTCAAGAGTTGGAAATACACAAAGGAGAATTGCTTGAAAACCTTCATTTCGCATCATTGGAAAAAATCTTTATCGAAGAACGGATTTATAAGGAAGTAAAGTTCGAGCAATCCGAAAATACAGATGCCGCCTGCGAATTCATTGATGAACGGCTGACTCCTTTCTATCCGCAATTTATCCGTGAAGTGACCAAAGAGGATATTCTGAAGTTATTGGATATCAAGATGGCCCGGATTCTGAAGTTCAACAAGGATAAAGCAGATGAGAACATAGCCCGTATCAAGGAACAGATTGAAGAAATAAACAATCATCTGGCACATATCGTAGAATATACCATTGACTGGTATCAGATGTTGAAAGATAAATATGGCAAACAATACCCCCGCCGTACAGAGTTACGTAACTTCGATACCATTGAGGCGGCGAAGGTAGTGGAAGCTAACGAAAAACTCTATATCAACCGCGAAGAAGGCTTTATCGGCACCGCCTTGAAAAAAGATGAATTTATAGCCAACTGTTCAGATATTGACGATGTGATTATCTTCTATAAAGACGGCAAATACAAAGTGGTTCGTGTAACAGACAAAATGTTTGTCGGCAAGAATGTTCTCTATGTCAATATCTTCAAGAAAAACGACAAACGTACCATATACAATGTGGTCTATCGGGATGGAAAAGAAGGGTTTCACTATATCAAACGATTCAACATTACCTCCATCACCCGCGACCGTGAATATGATGTAACACAAGGTACGCCCGGCTCACGTATCGTTTACTTTACAGCCAATCCCAATGGGGAAGCGGAGGTTATCAAGATTACCTTAAAGCCGAATCCGCGTATCAAAAAAATCATATATGAAAAAGATTTCAGTGACATCAATATAAAGGGACGCCAGTCCATGGGCAATATCCTGTCTAAATACGAAGTACATAAAATAGCCTTGAAACAACGTGGCGGCTCTACCCTGGGTGGAAGAAAAGTATGGTTTGACCGGGATGTACTCCGCTTGAACTATGACGGACGCGGTGAATATCTGGGAGAATTCCAAAGTGACGAATTGATTTTAATAGTCCATGAAAATGGAGAATTCTATACCAGTAACTTCGATTTGAACAATCATTATGATCCGGGGATCCACATCATCGAGAAGTTCGATGCCAACAAGGTATGGTCCGCCGCTTTATTTGATGCCGACCAGGGATATCCTTATCTGAAACGATTCACTTTTGAATCCACTTCACGCCGTCTCAATTATTTGGGCGAGAACAAGGAAAGTCGTTCTATATTGCTTACTTGTGTGGCTTATCCACGCATACAAGTCATATTCGGAGGACATGACAGTTTCCGTGATCCATTGGAAATAGATGTGGACGAATTCATCGGAATCAAGAGTTTCAAAGCGAAAGGAAAACGAATCAGTACTTACAACATTGAACAAATAAATGAACTGGAACCTTTACGCTTCCCCGAACCTTCCAAAGAAGAGGACGGTGCGGAAGAGGGGACTGATGAAAACGAAGAAACTGCCGAAATTGAAGATCCGGATCATGGTAAGAGTGAAACAGATATCATTGATGAAATTACCGGCCAGATGAAACTGTTTTAAAAAATGAAGAAAATTCTCCTGTTATTACTGTCCCTGTTTTTGGGTCTGTCTTCGCAGGCGCAGGAAGACAGCTTACAAGCAAACCGCTACGTTATGAGAGCTACTCTTTACGGTGCCGGTTTTACAAATATATTGGACACCTATCTTTCACCGATGGAATATACCGGACCCGAAATTCGTATCCTGCGTGAAAGTATGCGCATGACCAAACTGATGAATGGCAACGTGTCTGTTCAAAGTCTGTTCCAAGCCAATCTGTCCCTGACAGAGAATAAAGCAGAAACAAGTAATGAAATGGCAGGTATGGTCAATTGGAATTATGCACTGCATTACCAGTTCCGGCTGACAGAAAACTTGAAGATACTGGCGGGTCCCATGCTGGACTTGAACGGCGGGTTCATCTATAACATGCGAAATTCCAATAATCCCGCCCAAGCTAAAGCATATGTCAATCTGGCGGCATCGGGTATGGTCATCTATCGGTTTCATATCGGTAACTATCCGCTGATAGCCCGTTATCAAGCCAATCTGCCTGTCATGGGGATTATGTTTTCCCCGGAATACGGACAATCTTATTATGAGATATTCAGTTTAAAGAATGGCGGCAAGAATGTGCTGTTCACTTCCCTGCATAACCAACCTTCCTTGCGACAGCTGGTTACATTGGATTTTCCTATCCGGTCGGTCAATATGCGTTTCGGATACCTATGTGATATCCAGCAGGCGAAAGTCAATAATCTGAAAAGTCATATATGGTCACACGCCTTTATGATAGGTTTCGTGAAAAACTTTTATTTATTAAAAGGTAAGAACAAAGTGGCGATGCCCAGCCGGGTCAGCCCTTATTAATATAGAGGATGAAAAGAAATAGTTATATTTTTATCAGTCTGTTATTGTCTGTTGTATTATTTACTTCGTGCATCACGGAGGACGAATACGACAACTCCCCCGAAGGCAACTTCGAAGCATTATGGCAGACTATCGACCGCCAGTATTGTTTCCTTGACTATAAAAAGCAGGAATACGGATTGGACTGGAATGAAATATACAGCCAGTATAAACAGAGAATATCCAAAGGCATGAATAATGAACAGTTATTCGAAGTTCTGGCAGATATGCTGAACGAGTTGCGTGACGGACACGTAAATCTGTCTTCCAAACTGGAGTACTCCCAATATCGTGAATGGTTTGACAGCTATCCGGCCAATTTCAGCGACAGCATCCAACGTGTTTATCTAGGTAAGGATTATGCCCAATCCTCGGGTATGAAGTATCAGATATTCGAGGACAATATAGCCTATATTTATTGTGGCAGTTTCCAATCGGGCATCGGTGAAGGAAATCTGGACGAGGTTCTAAACAAACTGGCTATTTGTGATGGATTGATTATTGATGTGCGAAATAATTCGGGTGGTAATCTTACCACAGCCGAGAAATTAGCCGCACGTTTCACGAATGAAAAAGTGCTGGTAGGCTATATGTCCCATAAAACCGGACCGGGGCACAATGACTTCTCCACTCCCAAAGCAGTTTGGCTGGAACCGTCACTAGACCGTGTACGCTGGCAAAAACAGGCGGTAGTGCTGACTAACCGCCGCTCTTTCAGCGCCACTAATGATTTTGTGAACAGAATGAAAATACTTCCCAAAGTGACCATCATCGGTGACAAAACAGGTGGCGGTTCCGGCCTGCCCTTCTCCTCCGAACTGCCCAACGGCTGGTCTGTCCGCTTCTCGGCCAGCCCCATGTACGATGCGGATATGCAACATCTGGAATTCGGTATAGATCCGGACATCAAAGTCAATATGAGTTCAGAGGATATGCAACGCAATGTAGATACCATTATTGAGGCTGCACGTGAATATTTACATAGCCACAAAGAATAATTTTCTAAAAATCTTTGGTACTTAAGAAATATTGCTTATCTTTGCACCCGCTTACCAAAAGCAATGTCGCGCGTGTGGCGTAATTGGTAGCCGCGCCAGACTTAGGATCTGGTGTCGTGAGACGTGTAGGTTCGAGTCCTATCACGCGCACAAGTTTCCGTATAGAAACAGACAAAAGCCCTCGAAATTATCCGATTTCGAGGGCTTTCTTTACTAGAAGAAAAAATCATGTGGCATACTAAAATTGGGTCAACGTAACAATCTGAG
>OLVY01001814.1_pt1 | contig 12818 bp, 7 predicted proteins | sample 1674261 | NCBI WGS metagenome assembly OLVY01 (sample SAMEA103958155, study PRJEB25191) | human gut metagenome | biome: human-associated habitat [ENVO:00009003]; feature: intestine environment [ENVO:2100002]; material: feces | place: Germany | collected 2013/2015
GAGTGCATTGTCAGAAAACTATCGTCGGTTAAGCCTACAGAATGGAAAGCACTGAAAACTGAAGGAATAGATTTTACCCAACCATTCGTTTGGCTTGATGACTACCCGTTTCGCACCGAAATGGATGTACTCGAAGCAAATGGAGCATCAGATTCGTTATTTCGCGTCTGCCTCGAAAACGATGATGAACTGCGGCTCAATGTCATCGAATTTCTGAAGATTCGTAAACAGATGGAATGAGCATAATGCTTCGCTACTACATATCCTCCAGCGACAAGCCATTGTATGTCAGAGAATAGCCCTGAAATTCGCCGGTGGCGCGAAGAAACGCGCCGGCCTTTTCCTCAAGGCGGGGTCTGCTGAAATTTGCGGCCTTACGCTTTACCTCGAAGAACGCGGCGGTGTCGTCAAGCTCATTTTCTGCAATGATGTCAATTTCATTCTCGCCCTTTCTATCCCACCAACCACCGATTCTAGTATATGACTTCGTTTCAACCAGCACACGCCGGAAATATCTCTCAAGCATTAGTCCGCTGAATGTTTCATAGTCTCTGGAAATGATTTCTCTGACACTCTCATAGTTCTCAATTTCAAGCATATAGTTGTACTTGTATATAAATCTGAACCAGAACACGAAGAAATTGTCGTCAATGGCATAGCGGACATTTTTTGTTGAACTGCGCTCGAACAGCGGCTGCTTCTTCGTTATGATTTCATAGTCCTTTTCCAGTTTTGTCAGATAACCGCCAATCTCCTTTCCTATGACGAGTTCAATCTCCGCGCGTGATGTTTTTCCACGTGCAATGGCCGAGAGAATTGAGAAATACATCCCGTAATCTTTGCCGAATTCCTCAATCAATATCGATTTTCCTTCCCCAATAAATACGGAATCTGCCCGGACAATGTGATTGAGCATCTTTGTCTTTGTCGTGGCACCGGAATCAACGAGTAGCTGGACATATTTTGCGACTCCTCCTGTGAAAGAAAACAAAGCGAGCAAATCTTCAGGAGTGAAATTCGGATTATACTCCGTCATAATCTCCTTCAAAACCGCAGGGCTGAATGGACGAATCGTCATAAACCGCGTCTGACGATTGTACAGAGGCTCTTTCTTGTCCTTGAAGATCTTTGTCATCATTGAGAATATGGAACCGCAAACGACGAGATTTATATGAGCCTGCGTGTGATAGACGTCCCATATTTTCTGCAGTTCGCTATATATGGACTTGTTTATACGGAAAAAATCCTGAAATTCGTCAATGAACAAAGTCAGAGGGCATTCTACGGAATACTTCATCAGATACTCAAAAATTTCTGAGAATTTCTCAACTCTTCCAAGCATCGGAACGCCAAGCTTTCTCTCGATTTCTGAAAGATATTCTTCGCACAATTCGTTCTCCGCTTTCCTTGAAACAAAGAAATATAAGACGGTGTCATCCTCGTATGCTTTCCACACCAGGGATGTCTTCCCGATGCGCCGTCTGCCTGTCACGACCGTGAATTGTGCCGTTTTACGAGATAAATCGCGGATTTCACGTAATGTCGCAATCTCTGCTTTCCTGTCAAAAAACTTCATGGTGGATGCTATGTTTATTTATTCAGTTGCGAAACGCCCATTTCCGAAACCGCCATTTCGCAACTGCAAATATAGATATATTTCAATAAATTGCAAGGACTCCTCGTAATTTCTCCTCGCAAAACCACAGTTTTCCAAATTTTGTCGGATTTTGTCAGTCAATCATCACAAACTGAGCCCAGTTTCGGGGAGAGGAGTAGTCGGGACTGGATTTCATAAATGAGACAGCATCGTTGAAAGCCTGGCGTTTGGTTTTGCCGGCAAAGAGGTTGCGATAAAACTCAGTCATAAAAGCGCGGGTTGCCTTGTCGGGAACATTGCCCAGAGCCGCTATGACCGTCTTTGCCCCCGCCATACGAAATGCACGTTGGAGTCCGATGATGCCTTCGTCCGAGATGTCGCCAAGACCGCTTTTGCAGGCCGAGAGAACGACCAGCTCGGTCCCTACCAGATTCATTCTGGCGATTTCAGAGCCCAATAAAACACCGTCTGCCTCATTGTTTTCGTGCATTCCGGCTTTGAATGTTTCCGATTCCAACAGAATGCCGCATCTGTCCAGTGGGTTACCTCCATCGTCTTTCGCCTGCTTCGTCGTGCCATCTTGGCAATGCTCCGTCGCCCTGAAATAGAAGCCGTGTGCCGCGATGTGGATTATAGGAATATGATTTCCGGATACAGCCCTAAATGAGCGCTCCGTGCATTCCTCCCCGGAGTGTGCTGTGGCGGCAACTCCATTCTCTCGGGCAATCGTGCAGATTTCCTTTATTTCTTTCGTCGTTTCCGGAATGGAGTGTGAGCCTCCCCAAAGTTCAATCCTCTCATATTTTGCGAATGTGTCCTGCGCGCTTCGTCCGGCAAGCCAACCGGTTGAACTGCAGTTACGGATGTCGTATGTGTCGGACAAACAGCGGCCGTTTTCGTCGCGTATCGCAGCGATGTTGATGTTTGAAAGAATGCCGATGGGGGAGTAGTGTATGACCTTAGCTTTGACATACGGGGCAACCGGTTTCCAGATCGTATCGAACAATTTTGTCGAAGAAATATCATAGCAGTTGCCGTTTCTCATGATTTTTTTCAACTCCGAGTCAGTGCAGAGTTTCACAGCAACGGGGGTGTCGTCGCTTGGGTTCAGTACAATTGCCTTATACTCAATATCTCCGCCTAAAAGTGGAATACTGTTTACGATTTCTATAGCAGTCTCGTCTTCCTGCAGCCCGTTCCTGACCTGCTGCCACTTTATCAGGCAAGATTCCCAAATTTTCACAGCATTGTCCGGACCGCCGAACGAATCAAGACGTTCGCTGAACTTCGTTTCCCGAGCACTCCATTTCTGAAAATCCGGAGAAACGAATCTGTCAAACGGATTCCGCTTGTTTCTCCAAGGCGGTGTCTTATCATAATTATTTCTCAAAGAATCAACATACTCACGCAGTTCTTCGTCCTCGCTGCCGTCAAGTTCCGTCAATACCGCCGACGCTATGTTATTCACCGTCCCTTTTAAAAAAAGAGCCGCATCATAGACGTCTCCGGCATCTGAGGAGTCGTATGAAATCTTTAGCCAGTATATGATATCGGACAGCAGTCTGTAGTCCGGACGTATAAACTCCTTAATGCCATAAAAGCCTCCGTACGGCGACAAATACTTTAGTGCAAGCTTATATGCTGCCTTCATTATGTCTTCATAACCATCCTTCCCCGTCCACTGGTCAAGCTGGGCCTTTAAATACATCAGTACTATCTGAGACTCGCCATATTCCGAAACATTGTAGTTTGTTGAGTTATACTTCGTCAAATCCACATCAGCCGCACTCATCAGAACTTTCAGCACTTTGTAGGCTGCATCAATGTCTTTTTCGCCGATTTTTGTAGAATAGAGTCTATACAAAGGATCAGAAAAAATATTGTCAATTTGACCATCCCTGTAAGCCCTGTCGTATTTCTGATGATAGCCGTAGAGGGTTTCAATCATCTCCCGGTCATTGATGAACGGAGCACAGGCAAAGTCAGCACAAAACAGCAAATCGTGATAGTATCGGATATCTTCCTCTCCGAAAAGTTTTTGAGATAAGCTTAATTTGTCCTTGCAATACCCGTATGCAGTTTCGGCGGACCTGATGTCGTCAATATCAATTGTTTCGAGAATACCATAAATCGCATATTCGAAAGCCTTGTATTTCAACTTATCGTCCAATTCGTCGCTGCATTCTCGGATAAGGTACTCTCCGATAACACGCTCCTCGTCATAAGGGGCACGCTCCGCATACCCCACAAGGAAATGGATAAAATCGGTCCTGCTCTTTGCATTTTTTATCCCATAGGCATACAGCCTTTGAAGGGCTGGAGTTTCATCCTCTTCATTGCGGGCATCCCACGACCGCATATATACCCCGCCGGCATTCTCTTGTATACTACACATCGCTTTGCACAAACCGTAATTGTCCAAAGTGAGCAACGAATCTCCGAATTCTCGTTTTATGGTATTGTATTTTAATGTATAGTCCGAACCTGCACCGGAGTACATTCTTAAGCGCTCATCTGCTTTACGTTGTCCCATATAATATGCGACTATGGCGCGGTCCTGTTCCTTGACCTCTGTTCCAAATTCATAGAAATCTAAGAGAGGAACTGAAAAACTCTGAGCCCCGGCCTTGCTGGCGAATGCAAGAAAACACAGGCAGGCGATTATAGGGGTAAAGTACTTGCTATGAGTATAGTTCGTTAAGAATCTTTTGTGCTTGTTCCCCATAACAATTATCACTCGTGGCTAACTTCCTAAGAATCGGCTCCGCATTATTCAAATCCCCCAAGGAGAGATATGCGAGCGAAAGATACCAATTGATATCATTCTCCAAGATGCTCAATTCCAACAATTCAGCGAAATCATTATCGTCGTCCTCGTCCAGTTTTGTTTTTTCCTGGTTGATATTCTTTTTCGCATTTTCGAGGCCGACAATCGCTTGAGTTGCGTTGCCGTTTTTCAAGGATTGAACGGAATTCCGGATTATTTCGTCAATTTCCGATGCGCCGCGATGAGCATCAATGCTGGCGAGATAGTTTCCGCATAGGATTTTGGCTTTTTCTTTTATGGAAAGAGCCGGTGTCTGATCCGGGACGACATCAGGCTGAGGGGGAGCCGTCGTGGTGGAGACATCAGGGGGCGTGGGGTCTGATGGCGCTTGCGCGATGACATTGCTGTCGATGTGCGAGGATGGGGCTCCTTCAGGCCAAAGGACAACTGCCAACACCACCGCGGCGGCGACAGAAATAGCGCCTGAAGCAGACCATATTATGCGTCTGCGCATCCGGGATTTGCGTTCATCGCGGCGGATTGTGTTTTCAAGCGCCTGGAGCTGCTTCCTGGCTCCGTTCTCGAAGACTGCGTCCTCAATGAGCCTGTCGAGTTCTTTGTTGTCGATTTCGTTCATAGTCCCAGCTCCTTATACCTTTGTTTGACGATAGTTCTGACCTTGCCTTTGCAACGGCTCACCATAGTTTTGACAGAATCTGCGCTCTCATAACCCATCGCGCTGGCAATCTCGGATTGTTTCTTCTTTTGAAAATACTGCATCTCCAACAGAGTCGAACACGGATGCGGAATGTTGCGCACTATTTCGAGAACGACTTGCAGCCTTTTTTCTTTTTCCTGCGAATTATCCTCAATTTCAGGCAAATTCTCGATTATTTTTGCGCAGTCGCTCTCGCTGTCCCACACAACAAGTGGCAGATGGGCCTTTCTGAGCCTGTTATTTCGGATATATTTCCCCGCTGTGTAGAGATAGGCTCCGACCTTATGGTTTTCCAGAGCAGTAAGTTTCCCTCGCTGAACATTCTGCATGAGACAAATCACGGCATCTTGAAACAAATCTGAGGCATCGTCCCATTTAAGTCCGAGAGATGAGTGGGCAAAAGACAGAAATCCGCCACGGAATGAACGATAAATGTCATCCATGGCGGAATTGTCTCCGTCAATAAGTCGCTGAATATAATTCCCGCAGGTCATTTTCTCGAATTATTTAATATAAAAGTCGCCGTGCAACGCAGCAATCCGCCGACTCCTGCAACTTTTACTCGTTGTCTTTCTGCAAATTCTGCAAGAAAGCCTCATTAGTAGGATACTTCCTCATCCGCTCCTGCAAAAGCTCCATAGCCTCAATGGAGTTCATATCAGAGAGGAAGCGGCGTACCACCCACATTCTCTGTGCAACTACCGGGTCGTAGAGCAAGTCGTCGCGGCGGGTCGAGCTGAGAGTTACGTCGATGGCCGGGAATATTCTCTTGTTGGCGAGCTTGCGGTCGAGCTGAAGCTCCATATTGCCGGTACCCTTGAATTCCTCGAAAATCACATCGTCCATCTTTGAACCGGTCTCAGTGAGGGCTGTCGCAATGATGGTGAGCGAACCACCATTCTCGATGTTGCGGGCAGCTCCGAAAAATCTCTTCGGCTTATGAAGCGCATTTGCATCCACACCACCGGAAAGGACCTTACCGGAAGCCGGCTGCACCGTGTTGTAGGCACGTGCAAGGCGGGTGATGGAGTCGAGGAGGATGACAACATCGTGACCGCACTCAACCATACACTTCGCTTTCTCCAACACCATATTGGCAACCTTCACGTGTTTCTCCGCAGGCTCGTCGAAAGTGGATGCGACCACCTCGGCTTTCACCGTGCGTGCCATATCCGTCACCTCCTCAGGACGCTCGTCAATGAGGAGCACAATCATATAGACTTCCGGATGGTTGTCGGCGATAGCATTTGCTATTGATTTGAGCAACATTGTCTTACCGGTCTTCGGCTGAGCCACGATGAGCCCGCGCTGACCTTTTCCTATCGGAGTGAAGAGGTCCACAATACGGCAGGAGAGGTCGTCGTGACCGTTGCCGAGGAGGTTGAATTTCTCATCAGGGAAAAGCGGGGTGAGGAAATCGAACGGAATGCGGTCGCGGATGGACTCCGGTGAACGTCCGTTTATGCTCTTCACGCGCACGAGAGGGAAGTATTTGTCGGTGTCGCGAGGCGGACGGATGTCTCCCACGACTGTGTCTCCCATCTTGAGGGCGTATTGCTTGATAAGTCCCTGTGAAACATAGATGTCGTCAGGGGAGCTGATGTAGTTGTAGTCGGAAGAACGGAGGAATCCGTAGCCTTCCGGAAGTGTTTCAAGCACTCCTGTTGCCTCGACTGTACCCTCAAACTCAATTTTCGGCTGCTGAGGCTTCTGCGGTTGGTTGTTCTGGGCATAGTTCTGCCCACCGTTACGGTAGACTTCCTGCCCGTTGCTCTGCTGTTGATTGCGCCCATTGCCATTTGGATTGTTCTTTTGGCTATTGCGTTCCTTGAGTTTCCTTGTTATGGCCTCTACTTCAGCATCGAGAGCCGGATCACGTTTGATGGCATTCTTCGGAGCCGCTGCAAACTCTTGAGATTCAGAGGCCTGTGACGGTTTCGGTCGAGTTGCCTCTGGCTGCTGTGCCATGGACTCCGGTGTCACGACCTGCTGTGCAGCATTGTCTTCGCTTCGTACCTCTTCCTTACTGATGCGGTTTCTGCGACCACGCTGATGTGGCGCAGCTTTTTCAGTCGCCGTTTCAGAACCGGTAGCTTGATGTTCCTTGTTTCCTGCTTCTGGGCTCTTCTGTCCTGCCTGCTCTTTTTCCACAGCGGCTACACTCTGTCCCGCCTGCTCTTTCTGAGATTTCCGTCCTCTTCGCTGCTTCTGTTCCTGCTGGGAAGCACTATCTTCTGCCCTCCGAGTCTCTTTCTGCTCTTCGGCCACGGCCTGGTTCACTTCCTGCTTTGCACTATCGTCACGCCGTGGACGTCCGCGCCGAGTTTGCTGCTGTTCTGGAGTACTGCTCTCCTTCTGCTCTGAAACCTGCTTGCCATTTTTCGCGGTCGGCTTCTGGCCAATAGGCTCAGTCTGCTGCTTCTGCTGCTTGGATTCAGTCTGGTCGGCCTCTGCGTTAGGCTTGTCAGTATTCTTGCGAGGTCGTCCTCTGCGTCCCCTTGTCCTCTCCGGAAGCCCTGCGGCTATTCTCGCAGCCTCCTTTTCTGCCTCCTTCTCCGCCTCGTGTGCCGCTTTTGCAGCCGCCTCCGTATCCAAAATGGCATAGACAAGGTCATCCTTGGACATTTTTTTAACGTTCTTAATCTTGAGTTCAGAAGCGAGTTCCACCAGTTTTTCCTGGTCCATCTCCTTCAGTTCGAAAATCTTATGCATAAAAAACTAATTAATATTCTGATGATCTGTCGGGGCAAAGAACCGCCCCAAAGAGAATTGACGTGGCAAAGTTATAAATAATTTTTTAATTACCTATAGTCATTATCCCAGAACGAACTGCTCTTCTTATACTTCAGCAAATCCGCCAGCGCTGCCGCATTCGCCGCAATCCTGAAACTCCATGACTGCCACTTTCCCGTAGGCACCCACGAGAATGAAATGTTGAAACAATGCAAATCGTAAGTCGCTGAAATCTGCGTAGTTGTCAGCTTCATTGCCATAATGTCGAAGCCTGTCTGCATGTTGATTGACATCTTCGGGGTAATCTTTACATTTCCCGAAATCCCAAGCGTCTGGTTGAAACGATGATTCGTGATAAGTTGCTGTGTCTCCGAAAGATACGAGTATGACTTACTGTAGGAGAACGAATAGTTGAAGTTCACCGACCACGGAACGTTAGGATTCATATAATACAACCATCCACCCGGTATGTATTCGCCGGTCACAGGATGATAGTAAATTCTCGTGTAATAGTCTGCAGGATTGCCTCCGGCCTGCTTTGTTCCATCGTTTCCATTTATTTTGCCTTCGCCCGAAAGTGAGTAGGAAAGGGAAGCGCTCGCGTTTGTCATACGCAAAAGCGGTCCTCCGGCAGCGATGCTGAACTTGTTGTATTTACGTCCGCGACCATCCACCGCATAGGGGTCGAAGTTGCAGTTTGCGCTTATTCCCAGTTTTCCAAACACCGAAGTCGAAAGTGAAACGCCGACATTGTTCATTTTCAGCGAGTCTGCGAGAAAATTATAGCCTGTGTTGAAGTTCAACTGGTCAATGAGCTTGATTTTCTTCGATCCTGTGCCCGTGGTGTCTCGAAGGTCGCGCACTTTAGCCTCGAAGTTGTTTCCTATGCTCAAGCTGACGCTTCCCGTTTTTCCCTTTCCCGGGGCGGAATAGAGCGCTCCGCTGTAATTATATATGTTATAGTCTTTTGTCACGGATTCCTTCGTCTTTGGATCCGTGTACGTTAGTGTCCTCCACCCGTTGAATGCAAGTCCCTTCTCAGGGGAGAAGTTCATTGATATTGACGGTGACACCACATGCCTGATTGCCTGCACCTTACGGTGTTTTCCGAAATTGAACATACCGTAGAGACGTGTGCTCATCGAGATTCCTCCGGAGTACGTGTGCGTCGCACCGAATGTCCCGAACTGCTTTCCGAGATTTGTCTGGACAATGCCCGTACCTTCGACCAGATTTCCTTCCGCATCATATTGAGGTTCAATAAATTTCATTTCCTGCGACCGGAAGTGCCAGTTCATTCCATAACTTATGCTCGGAGTGACATTTATATACTTGAAGAGCGTGAAATTAGGCAGTCCTATCTGGAAGTTGTGAGTCATTCCGTTTTGGAACTTGTCCGCAAATCCCGGCTGCCCGAATTCCTTTGCCTCGAAGTTTATCTTGTTTTGGAGCGTCGTGCTGTAACCTATCGAGAATTTTTCGTAAAACTTTTCCTTCCCGACACGGTTCTTTTTCTTGAACGGATATATCCTGCTCATGGAAAACGTGACGTTAGGGAGCGTGAACGAATAGTTACAGAGCGTGTCGCGCGTATTCTGGCTGTGGAGGGCGTTCACCGAGAGGTTGAACTTTCCGTTCCAGTTTTTGGAAAATGATATGGACGATGAAATCTGATTCTGCAGAGCCTCTGACACAGAGTGTGAATTATACCTGCTGTTCGCCGGGCTGGAGAAGTTCACCGAAGCACTGAAAGACACTCCCGGAATTGCCTTGGAATCCTGCGAGTGGCTCCATTTCACGCCGAAGTTTCGGCTCTGGAAGAAATCCGCCGCACCCTTCTCTCCGGTCTGGTCATTCGAGAAGTTGAATGCGAAAGTGCCTGTACACTTGTAGTTTACCTTATAGCGTGAGTTCACGTCCACGCTCCATGAACCAAGAGTGTAAAGGCTTGTCGTGAGCGAAATGTCGAAATAATCGCCGATGACGAAATAGAGGCCGAGGTCGCGCAGGTAAAACCCTCGTGCTGTCTCCTCGCCGAATGTCGGAATCAGGATACCCGTCGCCCTATCCGGGCGCTTCGGAACGAATCCGAACGGCAGGCCTATCGGAAGCGGCACTCCCATAATCACAGGATAGGCCGGTCCGAAGACCGTCTTCTGGGACGGTTTCGTGATGACCTTGGCAGCCGTGAGGCTTAGGTAGTAATGCGGCTCCTCGGCATCGCAGACCGTGTATTTTCCTTTGGTGATGTTGATGGAATTATCCGGCATCATCTTGATGTTCTTTCCGTGGAGAATGCCGTCCGCTTCCTGTGTCACGATGTTGGTTATGCGCGCCTTGCGGCTCTTGAAATTGTAGCGCAACTCCTCCATCGTGTAGGACTTGCCGCCCTGGCTCATCGTCGGCTGTCCGGTGATGTTTCCGAGCGTATCCTTCGTGCCTCTGGCATAGACTGTCTGTGTCTGGAGGTCATATTCCATGTAGTCAGCAGTGAGTTTCATGTCCCCGTATGTCACGGAAACATCGCCGTAGTAATAGATCATCTGTCGTCCCTCGCTGAAATCCTCGATTATCGAGTCCCTTGCGGTCGAGAACGCCGGTCGTTCCAGCGAAGACTTGCTGAGCATCTCTACGGAATCTGCGCGGAATATGGAGTCCGCGAGGTGAATGGAGTCCCTGACGGCCTTGAGCGAATCCGCAGCAGCCTTCTGCGCGCTGTCAAGCACCGGAGCCGCCACTTCTGTCGTTGCCTTCTTCCCACGTCTGCGCGAGCGTCTGTTGTCCTGAGATGACGGCAGCATGAATGAACAGAGCACAAGCAGTGTGAGCACTGCAAGTACAGCGTTCTGCAAGTTATTGCGTCCTAAGGTTTTCTGCATCTGTCGTCTCAACTGTTCAATTTTATGCTCCACTTTTTCTACATTCGGCACAATCAAAGTGAACTTTGCTTCTGCTCCGTCTTATCGAAAAGAATCGGCAAAATCAAACTTTTTTTATAATTTTGCAACCGACAAAATTACGACTATTTTCGATTATTAGCAAACTGTGTGCAGTTTATGAACTGTTTTTTCAAATTTTTCAGAGTTGTTTCGTTACTCTTCACGTTCTTTCTCCCCGTCATGCTCGGGGCTCAGGATGGTCGTTTGGGGCTTAACACCGTCGTCATAGACCCGGGGCACGGAGGAAACGACCCGGGCTGCATATCCAAGGACAGGAAGACAAGGGAAAAGGATCTCACCCTCGACATATCAAAGCGCCTTGCCGGGAAAATCCGCGCGGAATACCCGGAGATGAAAGTTCTTCAGACTCGTAACACTGATGTTTTCATACCTTTGGTACAACGTGCCCAGATTGCAAACAGCGCTCATGCAAATTTGTTTATATCCATTCATATAAACGCCACCACAGGCACTGCCGCGAACGGGTACTCCGTTCATGTGCTCGGTCAGTCGTCGAAAAAAGGACGCGACCTCTATTCGAACAATTTCAACGAGTGTGCCCGCGAGAACTCCGTGATTCTCCTCGAGGACGACTATAGCACGAACTATCAGGGTTTCGATCCCAACGACCCCGAGTCTTCAATACTATTTTCCCTGATGCAGAACGCCTATCTGGAGCAGAGTCTTATGTTTGCGGACGATGTCAACCGTGCGCTGAAGCCGGGCCCGTTTCGCACGAGCAGGGGAGTGCACCAGGACCCTTTCCTCGTCTTATGGAAGACGGCTATGCCCTCTGTTCTTATCGAGTGCGGTTTCATAAGCAATCTGAACGACCTTTCCACCCTTCGCAGCGCCGCCAAACTTGATGAGATTGCCGAGGGCATCTTCAAGGCCTTCAAACAATTCAAAACAGACTACGATCGCAGTTTGAACGTGACCATACCGCAATCGGCTCAGACATCTTCTGCAAAACCATCGGAGCCCGAAGCCTCAAAAGCCTCGGAAACGCCCACCGCAGAAGAGGCACGTGCAACTTCGGACGGGCCATGGTTCGGTACGCAGATTCTCGCCTTGAGCCGTAGACTTTCCGATGACGATCCTGCATTTCACGGGCAGAAAGTCACTGCTGTCAGAGACGGTAATATATATAGGTATATAGCCGGATGTTCCGCTGACCGGAAAGAGGCTCTCGCCGAAAGCCGCGTTCTCAAGAAAACCTTTCCGGATTCATTCCTCGTGCGGGTGGATCAGGATGGAAAGGTGGAGCGTAGCCGCTGATGTGTTGTGCTGCCGGACTGTTTTTAAGTTAGACAGATAATAAGCAAAAATATGAAACATACGAAAGAACTGAAAATCGGAATATTTGTCGTCGTAATTCTCGTCGGCTCATTTTTCGTCATCAACTACCTCCGGGGGAAAGACGTGTTCAACCGCGAGATTGAGCTCAAGGGGCATTTTGATAACGTTGAAGGGCTTGTTCCTTCGGCTGTTGTCCAGTACAGAGGCTTCAAGGCCGGACAAGTGTCGAAAGTGGAATACTGTCCGGAGACCGACAATTTTGAGGTTATCTGCGCGATAGATAAAAAGTTCCGCATCCCGGCTGATTCAAAGATGACAATCTTCAGCACAAGTATAATGGGCGGCAAGGGCATCCTTCTCGAAACCGGAGAGTCAGCGGACATTGCAAAGGACGGGGATGAACTTTCGGTTGCAGTGCAGGCTGACCTCGTTGAGTCGCTTGCCGCGAACATCGGTCCGATTATGGACGCCCTGGACAGCACTCTGGCCAAACTTGACAAAACTTTGGGCGCTGTGAACAATCTTCTTGGAGAAGAAAACCGTGGCAACATTACACTCGCGATTGCAGATCTCAAGAGGACAATGACAAACGTCGCCTCACTCACCGGAAGCCTCAATTCCAGGTCTTCTGACATAGAGACTTTCATCTCCGAACTCGGGGCAGTCTCCATAAAGCTTGCCTCAATTGTCGAAAAGGCAGACGGAGCGATGGATGACCTCGGTAAATTTGCCGCCAATCTCGAAAAAAGTGACATAGAAGGGCTG
>OLVY01001816.1_pt1 | contig 12802 bp, 10 predicted proteins | sample 1674261 | NCBI WGS metagenome assembly OLVY01 (sample SAMEA103958155, study PRJEB25191) | human gut metagenome | biome: human-associated habitat [ENVO:00009003]; feature: intestine environment [ENVO:2100002]; material: feces | place: Germany | collected 2013/2015
CTGCGTACACGATAAGCTCATCGCAGCCGTCACGGTCGATATCCGCCGAGACAAGCGACTTCGTGATCTGGTCGCGCTCGTACAGAGTCGTGTTCCAGCCGTCGAAATAGGCATTGCCGTTGCCCTTGGATTTGACAAACGATTTTCTTGAAAGATTCTGCTCTCCGGAAATGCCGGTTCCGGCGATTCCCCACAGATCATCATTGCCGGCGTAGGTGATAACGGCGGTCATCTTTCCGTCACCATCATAGTCGCCCGCCGTGACATTGAAATAGTGGCGGAATTCCTGGTATTCCAGCTCGCCGTACCCGTCCTTCTTGCACGCCCACATCGGCGCGTCGGCAATTTTCTGAAGCTCGGAGCGCTTGTTGTTTACAAGATTTTGTACCCAGTAGCAGATCTTTGCCGTGTTCTTGGAATTATCCATATCGCAAAGACCAACAAAGATAGCGTGATCGTTTCTGCCCGTGCCGAGCGGATCGTAAGCTGTTCCGACAGCAAAAGCGACATTATCGACCGAGGAAATGCTGTATGTACCGCTCGGTGACTCGATAATATTCTTTCCGAGTGTCAGCTTGTCATACACCTTGGTGTGATCCTGTGCCGCCTGTCTCTCCGCATTGCGGTAGCTGTAAATTATCGGCTCATGCCACGGGGTGATGGCAAAGGGTTGCCCCTTCTTTGTACCGTATGGGTTGCTTTCATCCTCTGCCCATCCGGCAGGGGGAGTTGTGTCGGGTGTGAGCAGTGCTCCGTACGCGCCTGATCCGGACGATCCCGACTCGGCATAGGCTGTCATAGGCGCAATGGTTAATGTCAGCATAAAAATGGTGAGCAGGATACTGATTAGTCGTTTTTTCATATTTTATTACCTCCGTTTTCGTATATGTCGGCTCAGTCAAGAGCAATGATTGTAAGATTATAGACAGCACCGTTCAGCTGTGTGCCGGGGGTCAACTGGATAAATTCATATTGCAGCACAATATCACTGCCGGCACTGTAGATGCGGTTGAATGCAAACGGCATCCACACTCGTGAATTATCTGCATCGTTCATATATCTTTCGATCCGCTGAATGAAAGGCTGTATGTATGTCCGGCTTTCAGCGTTACGGTTCTGTTGGTTCGATCCCACACAAAAAGTCCTCCGGAATTGCAATCTTCAAACAGCTGAAGCGGCTGATTGAATGAAGCGCCGGTGCCGCCGTTTGAGGCATAAAAATACCCCGCACACCCGCCGTTCTGACCGGCATCGCCCTTGTCGCCTTTATCTCCTTTTTCGCCTTTATCTCCCTTGTCGCCTTTGTCTCCCTTGTCTCCCTTTTCGCCGTCTGTGCCGTCAATGCCTGCGGCCTTTACGCCCGTATCGGTTTCTCCGATCCACCAGTTGCCGTTTTCACCAATGAAGGGGGTGTTGCCGTCCACACCGTCAGAGCCGTTTTGTCCGTTTGTTCCGTCCTTGCCGTCGGCTCCGTCTTTTCCGTTTATACCATCCTTGCCGTCAAGACCTTTCAAAACCGAAAGATCGTACAGGTTCAGCCATATTTCATCGCCGACATAGCGCCACTGCAGGGTGTTTTCACTTACACGGAACTCCGGTGTCTTTCCGTTTGCTCCGTCTGCACCTTTCTGCCCGGTGGGGCCTGTGATGTCGGCTATCGCCACAAGGTCCTGCCACTCATCGCCCTCGTAACGCCACTGTATGTGGGTTTCAGCTCGCTGCACCTCTATGCTTTTGGCGTTAATGCCGTCAGTGCCGTTGATACCGTCTTTGCCGTTGGCTCCGTCTTTACCGTTGGCTCCGTCTTTACCGTTGGCACCGTCAATTCCATCCTTGCCGTTTTTTCCATCGGCTCCGTCTTTACCGTCAACGCCGTTAATGCCGTTCTTACCGTCTGTTCCGTTTTCTCCGGCAGCGCCCCGCAGCTCGGTAAGCGCCACAAGGTCGTGCCAGTCGGCTTCGTCGCCGTATTTCCACTGAATCGCCGTGCCGTTGTTTCGCACCTCCGGCAGTGCGTCGCCTGTTTTTGCCGCCTTGCTCCATCCTATGGCAAGCACGCTGCAAAGCACCAAAAGAGCGGTGCAAAGCGCCAAAAGTGTACCTGTGAGTAGTTTTTTTTCTGTTTTCATCTTTTTTCCTCCGTTCGGAATTGTTTATCACGGCGGAGTTTTGCGCCGCTGCCCACGCCGTAAATGAGCGGCGGTCGATCGGCTTATGCTTGGTTTGCTTTGTACTTATCCACAAACAGGGCGACCCCCTGTTTTAAGACCTCCATCTGGGTTTTCAGATAATATTCATCCTCAAACATCGCATAATGAACGCAGGCGCGGACGAATATAAAGATCAGCGGCGTGATGACCGTATAGGGAATGCCGATCTTCGGCTCCAACTCTTTTGCGTACTGGGTGTAACGCTCGTTGACCCCTTGAAAGAACTTCTTGCCGTGTTCAATGTACTTGGGCAAGGTGTAAACCTGGTACATCAGGCGGTATTTTTTGCCGTGTTTTTTGGCGGTCCAGTAGGGAACTTCCTCAAGAAACCGCATCACATCTTTTGGGTCTGTGGGCGCCATGGCCAAAAAGTCGTCCTCCACCTTGGACATACAGTAGGCGGTGGAGTCGATAATCAGCTCGTCCAAATTCTTAAAATAAACATACAGGTTGGCTTTGGTGCAGCCGCAGGCTTCTGCCAGCGCCTGGGTGCCGGTTCCGGTTAATCCGTTTTCCGCATAGCAGGCAAAGCATTTTTCCATCATTTCCTGCCGTTTCATATCATGCTGTTGAGGAATTCGCTTCATTACTTGTTGCTCCTATGAGATAAATCCATTTGATTACTTAGGATAGCATATCTTGTCAAAAGAAGCAAGTCACTTTCTATGAAAAAAGGGACGGTACACAAACCGCCCCTTTTTTATAGAAGATTTACAGGATCAAACGCGAGTCACCTGAAAGCCGGTGCAAGCATAGGCGGTGTCCGTAACCGGGTACTGCTTAAAGAACTGATATTGGGAGTAAGAACTGGAAAGAATCTCTCTGCCGTCCTCCTTAATGAACTCCACAATGTGGGGCACAAAACGCAGCGATTCAATATCCTCCGGGGTACAGCCCTCGTGGTACTCGGTCATTAACGCTGTGAACTCCTCCTTAGTAAACGCCTTTGAGACGATACGCTTTGGGTCAATGGGCGCAAACAGGGGAGAAATGATAAAGCGAGTCTTGCCCACTTTTAATGTGACGCAGTCGGTGAGCACCAGTACATCTTTTCCGCTTGCCTCCAAGGCTCCCAAAAAATCGCTCTTTAAGGTCTTGTAGTCACCGGGCAGGGTCAAGTAAGTTTTACGTTCTATCATCGCGGGTCCTCCTTAATGGCTATGACGGGTTGTGTAATGGGCAAATTATTGGAAATTGTAAAATAATTTTGTTCTATTTTACTATATTCTCTTCACAATTTCAATAGAATGTGGTAAAATAAGCCAAAAGAATAGGGCAACCCTATTCTGTTTTAGGGGGAATGACTATGAAAGCAAAGAATCCGGGCGCTTTGTCAGGACGCACCTGGACCTCCATTCTGCTGTTTGGCCTGATCGGCCAGATTGCCTGGGTGGTAGAGAATATGTATTTCAGCCGTTTTATGCAAAATGAGATCACCCGCGCGCCTTATGCCACTACGCTGATGGTGGCGTTCTCCGCACTGTTTGCCACGCTGTCTACGCTGCTGGGCGGCGCCATCTGCGACCGTACCGGCAAGCGCAAGGTGTTTATCACCTGGGGGTATGTGATCTGGGGCTTTACCATTATGGCCTTTGCCCTGATCCCTATGCAGCCGGCGCCGGATAAAGTCAAGGCCATGGTGATCTTGGTGGTTGTCATGGACTGCGTGATGTCTGTGATCGGTTCCATCAGTAACGATGCGTCCTTTAACACCTGGATCACAGATATGACGAATACCGCCAACCGCAGCAAGGTAGATACCATTTTGGCAGTGCTGCCGCTGCTGGCCATTGCCGTTGTGTTTGTAGGCTTTGACGGGCTGACCAATGCCGCCGCCACTACCGACGACTGGAAAAAGTTCTTTATGCTCCTGGGTATTATTCCCACTGTCGGCGGCCTGATCGGCGTGTTCTTGATGAAAGACAAGCCGGGTCTGCAAAAAAAGACGGACGGTAATTTTCTGGCCGACTTTGTGTATAGCTTAAACCCGAAAGTCATCAAAGAAAACAAGTTGCTGTATGTTTGTCTGTCCGGCAATATGGTGGCGGCTATTGCATACCAGATCTATGTGAACTATTTGTTCAATATTATTGAGGGCACGCTGCAAATCAAGGATTATATTGTCCCGGTGGCCATTATTGGCCTGGCGGCGGCCGTAGGCTCCGTTTTGGTGAGTACCGCTATGGATAAAGTGGGCAAAAAGCACTTTTTCTATCCCACCATTATTGCCGGGATCATCGGCTGCGTAGTTATTTGGAGCGCTAAGTTTTTCGTAGGCAAAAATCTAAAGGCGGAACTGGCGATTTTAATTGTCGGCGGTATTTTGGTAATTGGTGTAACCCTGGTGATGGCAGGGTTGTTTACCGCTTCCTATCGGGACTGCATTCCAAAGGGCCGGGAGGGTCTGTTCCAGGGCTGTCGTATGGTGCTGTATGTGTTGGTGCCCATGATTATCGGACCGCTGATTGCCCAGTTTATTATCAATCAGTATAATAAAGGCGTTACAGACAGCGCGGATATTGTGTATCCCATGGAGCTGTTCTTGGGCGCCGCCGCGGTCATGGTGTTCTGCTTTATTCCTGCCTCTGTTGTGCGCAAAAAGCAGGACGCGGTACATGAAAAATTGCTGGAAGAAATGAAAGAGGAACAGGCGCAATCGTCCGCAAAATAAATGCCGATAAGCCCTCTCCCCGGAGGGGGCTCGCGCATTGCTTTTGCGGCGGCAGAATTCACCGTTTTGTAATCAAATTATGTCTTGACTTTAGGCCTTGTGTCCAGTATAATATCTGTTTAGAACGAACAGCAATTTTGATGGAGAGTACAGAATATGACATTGCTTATTCAGAACGCGCGCTGCTGGAACGGCGGCGGGTTTCATACGGCAGATGTCCTCTTACAGGGAGGCAAAATAAAGTCCCTCGGCACCTCCATTTCCTCTGATGGGGTCAATGCCCTTTTTGACGCAAGGGGTCAGTATTTCCTTATACCGGGTTTCGTTGATGTGCATGTGCATCTCCGTGAGCCCGGTTTTTCTTATAAGGAGACCATTGCCACCGGGTCCGGGGCGGCAGCTGCGGCGGGCTATACCACCGTTTGCGCCATGCCCAATCTGACCCCGGCGCCGGACACCCCGGCTCATTTGGCAGAGGAACAGGCGATCATTGACCGGGATGCCAAAATCCAGGTTTTGCCATTTGCCTCTATTACCAAGGGGCGTAAAGGTAGTGGCGAATTGGTGGATTTTGAAGCGCTGTCACCAAAGGTGGTGGGCTTTTCCGACGATGGTTGCGGTGTGCAGGACGAGGGCTTAATGCGAGAAGCGATGGTGCGATGCAAGGCGCTGAACAAAGTGATCTCCGCCCACTGCGAGGTCAACGATCTGCTGAATGGCGGCTACATTCACGATGGCGCTTACTGCAAGGCGCACGGTCACCGGGGCATTTCTTCCGCCTCTGAGTGGAAGATGATCGAGCGGGACTGCCGCCTGGCGTCGGATACCGGTTGTCGTTACCATGTGTGCCACATTTCCACCAAGGAGAGCGTGGAACTCATCCGCCGGGCCAAGAGGGAAGGGCTGGACGTTTCCTGCGAGACCGGCCCCCACTACCTTGTTCTGTGTGATGAGGATTTACAGGAGGACGGTCGGTTCAAGATGAACCCGCCCTTGCGCAGCCGCAGCGATAGGGAAGCCCTGTTAGAGGGCGTAGCAGACGGCACGGTGGATGTGATCGCCACCGACCATGCGCCCCATAGTGCTGCGGAAAAAGAGAAGGGTCTGTCCGGTTCCGCCATGGGTATTGTGGGTCTGGAAACGGCATTCCCGGTGCTGTACACCAAGCTGGTGCGCACCGGCGTGATGACCTTTGAAAAGCTGATTCAAATGATGGCCGTGCGGCCAAGAGAAATATTTGACCTGCCGGTTGGCGAGATTGTTCCCGGCGCACCGGCGGATCTGTGCCTGCTGGACACGGACTGCAACTGGACGGTAGATCCGGACAAGTTTGTGACCATGGGCAGGGCAACGCCTTTTGCCGGTTGGCAGGTGCAGGGCAAAAACAGATTGACGGTATGGAGAGGAGAAGTAGTATATGAAGCCTTACGATAAGCAGTTGGTGCTGGAGAACGGCAAGCAGTTCTTTGGCTACGGCTTTGGCGCAGATAAGAGCGCCATTAACGAGATCGTGTTTAACACCTCTATGGTGGGGTATCAGGAGATCGTTTCCGACCCCAGTTATACAGATCAAATGGTTGTGATGACTTACCCGCTCATCGGCAACTACGGTATGACCGATGAGGATTATGAGACCAAGATTCCCACCATGGGCGGCCTGATCGTGCGGGAATACAACGATCAGCCCTCCAATTTCCGCTATACCAAGACCCTGTCTGAGGTACTGGAGGAATATGGAATTCCCGGTATCAGCGGGATTGACACCCGTATGCTCACCCGCATCATTCGAGACGAAGGCAGCCAAAAAGTGGGCATCTTCCCGGCGGATATGCCCTATGACAGTGCCCTGTGGCAGGTGAAGAATTACACCATTCCCACAGATATGGTGTCTCGGGTCAGCTGCAAAAAGCGCTGGTATTCCCGCACCCCTAACCATAAGTACGATGTGGTAGCCATTGACTGCGGGATAAAGCTGAATATTATCCGCAAGCTGAACGAAAAAGGCTGCAATGTGACGGTCGTGCCTTACGATACCACCGCGGAGGAGATTCTGCGAATGCATCCGGACGGACTGTTCCTGTCTAACGGTCCCGGTAACCCGGAGGATGTGACCCCGGTGATCGAAGTGGTGCAGCAGCTTAAGGGCAAGCTGCCCATCTTCGGCATTTGTCTTGGGCACCAGATGATCAGTCTGGCGCTGGGAGCGAAGACCTTTAAGATGAAGTTTGGCCACCGGGGCGGTAACCACCCGGTGAAGCATTTGGAGAATGGCAAGATCGAGATCACCTCGCAGAACCATTCTTATGCGGTGGATGTGGCCTCCCTGGCCGGCACGGAGCTGGAGTTGACCCATGTGAACCTGCTGGATCGCACCGCTGAAGGTGTGGCCTCCCCGGAGAACCGGCTGTTCTCCGTGCAGTACCACCCGGAGAGCGCACCCGGTCCACAGGACAGTGCCTATTTGTTTGACCGGTTTATTGATTTGATGGAGGAGGCGCAGAACCATGCCTAAGCGTACAGATATTCATAAAGTATTGGTGATCGGCTCCGGCCCCATCGTCATCGGCCAGGCGGCGGAGTTTGACTACGCCGGCACCCAGGCCTGCCTTGCCCTGCGTGAGGAGGGCTATGAAGTCGTGCTCATCAACTCCAACCCGGCCACCATTATGACCGATACGGATATTGCCGATAAAGTCTATATGGAGCCGCTGAATTTGGAATATGTGGCGCGTATTATTCGTCATGAGCGCCCGGACGCCATCTTGCCTTCCCTGGGCGGCCAAACCGGTCTAAACTTGGCGGTACAGCTGGCGAAAAAAGGCGTTTTGCAAGAGTGCGATGTAGAAATTCTCGGCACCAGTTTTGAGTCCATTGAGCGGGCTGAGGACCGAGAGCTGTTTAAGGAACTCTGCCAGGGACTGGGGGAGCCAGTGCTGCCCTCAGAGATCGCAGAGACCTTGGAGGACGGTCTGCGTGCTGCTGCAGAGATCGGTTATCCCGTTGTGCTGCGCCCGGCCTTTACCCTTGGCGGCACCGGCGGCGGCTTTGCGGATGATGAAGAAGAGTGCCGTGTGATGCTGAAAAATGCCTTGGCCCTGTCACCGGTGCACCAGGTGCTGGTGGAAAAGAGCATTAAGGGCTATAAAGAAGTAGAATATGAGGTGATGCGGGACGCCAACGATACCGCCATTACCATTTGTAATATGGAGAATATTGACCCGGTGGGTATCCATACCGGCGACTCTGTGGTGGTGGCACCCTCTCAGACCCTCACCAACAAAGAGTACCAGATGCTCCGTGATTCAGCTTTGAAGATCATTCGGGAGCTGAAAATCGAGGGCGGGTGCAATGTGCAGTTCGCGCTGGACCCTCACTCATTCCAGTATTATCTCATTGAGGTGAACCCCCGCGTCAGCCGTTCCTCTGCCTTGGCTTCCAAGGCCAGCGGCTATCCCATTGCCCGGGTCAGCGCCAAGATTGCCGTAGGTATGCATTTGGACGAGATTCCTATTGCCAACACTCCCGCTTCCTTTGAACCTACCCTGGACTATGTGGTCACCAAGATCGCCCGGTTCCCCTTTGACAAATTTGCCGACGCCAACAATACGCTGAACACCCAGATGAAGGCCACTGGCGAGGTGATGAGCGTAGGTCGCACCATGGAGGAGAGCCTGCTTAAGGCGGTGCGCTCCCTGGAGATTGGCGTTTGCCATCTGTATATGAAGAAGTTTGACACGTACAGTCAAGAGGAACTGCTGGACTATATCCACACCGGCACCGATGATCGGCTGTACGCCATTGCCCAGTTGATCCGGCTGCGCTGCGATTTGAACCGCATTTATAATGCCACGAAGATTGATATGTGGTTTTTGGAAAAGTTCAAGAACATTGTGGACTTTGAGGCGGTATTGCGAGCCAATCCCCGGGATGAACAGACCTTACGGGACGCCAAAAAAATGGGCGTGTCCGACAAATATATCGGCCAGCTGTGGGGTATGACGGAGGCAGAAGTCTTTAACCTGCGCAAGTCGATCAAGCTGTTCCCGGTGTATAAGATGATCGACACCTGTGCCTCTGAGTTTGACTCCTATGTGCCGTACTTTTACTCCACCTATGAGGAGGAGAATGAGTCCGTTGTATCAGATAAAAAGAAGATCGTAGTGCTTGGTTCCGGCCCCATTCGCATCGGTCAAGGCGTGGAATTTGACTACTCCACCGTTCACGCTATTTGGTCCATTCGGGACGCCGGGTATGAGGCGATTATCATTAATAACAACCCGGAGACCGTGTCTACCGACTACACCACCTCGGACAAGCTGTATTTTGAGCCGCTGACGGTGGAAGATGTGATGAATGTGATCGAGCTGGAGCAGCCGATGGGCATTGTGGTGTCCCTTGGCGGTCAGACCGCCATTAACCTGGCACCTCCGCTGGACGCACTGGGTGTGCCCATCATCGGCACCGATGTGGCTGCCATTGACCGGGCAGAGAACCGGGACAGCTTTGAAAAGGTAATGGAAAAGCAGGGCATTCCCCAGCCTAAGGGCCTGGCGGTCACGGATATTGAAGAGGGCGTGCGCGTTGCCGCCTCCATCGGTTATCCTGTGCTGGTGCGCCCCTCCTTTGTGCTGGGTGGTCGTGCCATGCAGATCGTTGCCAATGAGGAGAGCCTGCGCCATTACCTGCAAACGGCTGTGGAGATCAACACCGATCAGCCGGTGCTGGTGGATAAATACATTATGGGTAAAGAGCTGGAGGTGGACGCCATCTGTGACGGCACAGATGTGTTCATTCCCGGTATTATGGAGCATGTGGAGCGCACCGGCGTACATTCCGGCGACTCTATCAGCATCTATCCCACCTTCTCCGTCAGCCAGGCGGTCAAGGACAAGATTATTGATTATACCGTTAAACTGGGTACGGCCATCGGCATCGTGGGCCTTTACAATATCCAGTTTATTGCAGACAGCAACGACGATGTGTATGTGATCGAGGTGAATCCCCGTTCTTCCCGCACGGTGCCGTTCCTGTCCAAGGCCACTTCCGTGCCTATGGCGCACATTGCCACCCAGGTGATCCTGGGCCACAGCTTAAAAGAGCAGGGCATTACGGAGGTGTATCCCACGGAGAAAAAGCGCTGGTATGTGAAGGCGCCTGCGTTTTCCTTTAGCAAGCTGAAAGGGATGGACACTTATCTGTCCCCGGAGATGAAGTCTACCGGCGAGGCGATCGGTTATGACAAGAGCCTGACCCGCGCTCTGTATAAAGCGTTACAATCCAGCGGGCTGCATGTGTCCAACTACGGCACGGTGCTGGTGACCATTGCGGATCAGGACAAGCCTACTGCGCTGCCGTTGATCCGTCGGTTCTACGACCTGGGCTTTAATATCGAAGCCACCGAGGGCACCGCCAAGTACCTGAAAGACCACGGCATTCGCACCCGGGTGCGGCAAAAGCTCACTGAGGATGACAGCGACGAAATTTTGATGGCACTGCGCCAGGGGCACATTGCCTATGTGATTAACACCATTGATATTAACCACGGTGACAGCCACTCGGACGGCTCGGAAATTCGCCGGGCTGCGGTGGAAAACAATGTGACCATGTTCACCTCGCTGGACACGGTAAAGGTGCTGCTGGATGTGCTGGAGGAGATCACTCTGGGCGTGTCTACCATTGACGCGGAGTAAGCGTATGTATAAACAAGGTATTTTTACAATAGAAGAAAATCGACCTCTGACCGCCAGCGTCTACCGTATGCTGCTGGCTGGGGACACCCGGTACATTACGGCGCCGGGCCAGTTTGTGAACATTGCCCTGGAGGGCAAGTTCCTGCGCCGCCCCATCTCCGTCTGCGATTACGACAGCCGGACAGTAACCATCATCTATAAAGTTGTGGGGCAGGGAACGGCCCAAATGGCAAAGATGCAGCCGGGAGAGACGCTGGATGTGCTCACCGGCCTGGGCAACGGCTATACCATCGAGCCTGTGCACCACGCGCTGCTTATCGGCGGTGGTGTAGGTGTGCCGCCCCTTTACAATCTGTGCAAGTGCTTGCGGGCTGCCGGGCAGCAGGTGACGGTGATTCTGGGCTTTAACACGGCGGACGAAGTGTTCTATGCCGAGGAATTCGCTGCACTGGGTGCGGAAGTGCGGATCACCACCGTGGACGGCAGTGTAGGCACCAAGGGCTTCGTGACGGATGCTTTTCCGGCAGAGTACGACTACTTTTATACCTGCGGTCCGCTACCGATGCTGCGGGCGGTATATGACCGCTCTGCCAGCTCCGGTCAGTTCTCCTTTGAGGAGCGCATGGGCTGCGGCTTTGGCGCTTGTATGGGCTGCTCCTGCAAGACCAAGTACGGCAACAAGCGCATTTGCAAGGACGGACCGGTGCTGGTAAAGGAGGAAATTATATGGTAGACCTGCGTGTGAATTTGTGCGGGCTGGAGCTGGACAATCCGGTGGTTCCTGCCTCCGGCACCTTCGGCTTCGGCAAGGAATTCAGCGAATTTTATGATATTAACATGTTAGGCTCTTTCTCCTTTAAGGGCACCACAAGGGATGCTCGTTTTGGCAATCCCACCCCCCGCATTGCAGAATGCACCGCCGGCATGATCAATGCCGTTGGTCTGCAAAATCCCGGGGTGCACCATGTGACCCAGCATGAACTGCCGGAGCTGAAAAAAATCTTTCACAAGCCGGTGATCGCCAACGTGAGCGGCTTCTCCGTGGAGGACTATGCCTATACCTGCCAGCTGCTGGACAAAGAGGAGCAGGTTGGGATTTTGGAAGTGAATGTATCCTGCCCCAATGTGCACGGCGGCGGTATGAGCTTTGGCACCGATCCGGCCTGTGCCGCAGAAGTGACCCGGGCGGTAAAGGCAGTGACCACCAAGCCGGTGTTCATTAAGCTGTCGCCTAATGTAACGGATATTGTAGCCATTGCCAAAGCTTGCGAAGAGGCCGGTGCGGATGGTATTTGTCTGATCAACACCATGCTGGGTATGCGCATTGATCTAAACCGGCGTCGACCGGTGATTGCCAACACCATGGGTGGTTTTAGCGGCCCGGCGGTGTTTCCGGTGGCGGTGCGTATGGTGTACCAGGTTGCCAGTGCCTGCAACATTCCCGTGATGGGCTGCGGCGGCGTTACCAGTGCCCGGGATGTGGTGGAGATGATGATGGCGACTGTGTGCGCAGACCTGGGGATTGATAAATTAATTGATGTGATAGGAGTGGTAAAAAATGGGTAAAGATGTGATCGTGGCTTGCGATTTTGCAAGCGCAGAGGCAACCTTTGCGTTCCTGGACAAATTCACGGAGGAAAAGCCCTTTGTGAAGATTGGTATGGAGCTGTATTACGCTGAGGGTCCGTCCATTGTGCGAGAGCTGAAAAAGCGTGGACACAAGATCTTTTTGGATCTAAAGCTGCACGATATTCCCAATACGGTAAAGAAGTCCATGGCAGTGCTGAGCCGACTGGATGTAGATATGACCAATGTGCACGCTGCCGGTACAGTAGAGATGATGGAGGCCGCGCTGGAGGGCCTGACCCGGCCGGACGGCACGCGTCCGCTGCTGATCGCCGTGACCCAGCTGACCTCCACCAGTGAGGAGCGCATGCAAAAAGAACTGCTCATCAACGCGAATATCAACGACACCATTGTGCAGTACGCCAAGAACGCCAAGACCGCCGGTTTGGACGGTGTGGTGTGCTCGCCGCTGGAGGCGGGCATGGTGAAGGACGCCTGCGGCAAGGCCTTTATGACCGTGACCCCCGGCGTACGCTTTGCAGACGGCGACCTGGGTGACCAGGTGCGGGTGACCACCCCTGCCAAGGCAAAGGAGATCGGCTCCGACTACATTGTGGTGGGCCGCCCCATTACCGCTGCCGATGACCCGGTGGCTGCGTACAGAC
>OLVY01001834.1_pt1 | contig 12663 bp, 23 predicted proteins | sample 1674261 | NCBI WGS metagenome assembly OLVY01 (sample SAMEA103958155, study PRJEB25191) | human gut metagenome | biome: human-associated habitat [ENVO:00009003]; feature: intestine environment [ENVO:2100002]; material: feces | place: Germany | collected 2013/2015
CTGCTCTACAGGCGCAAGAAGGCCCTCTCCTGCGGCCTGCCCGCCCGCTTCCAGTCGTGCATGGCTCTGTCGAGCGCAGCCTTGCGAGCCGCCTCGGCCTCGGCCTGGCGCTCCTTCTCGCGCTCGGCCTCGGCGCCTGCGCAGCCGCACTGCTCGTAGCCGCAGAACAGCGTCCGCCCAGCGAGCCGCGTGGTGCGGGCCTTGAGGGTCGCGCCGCAGTGCGAGCACTCAGTCGTAGGCCGAAAATCCATCGTCCGGCACCTCCTTTGCCATGCCGTTTTTTGGCTTCGAGGTGCGCAGCCAGTTGCGCACCGTTGCCTTCCAGTCCTTCATGTGCGATCGCCCGACCATCCAGCCCTTCTGGGCGTAGAAGTCGACGAAGCGCTCGGGGTCGAAGTCAAGGGCGGTGAGGTCGAGGGCCTTGTCAGCAGCGAACTGCTGGGCGTATTCGGCGACCTCGGCGGGAGAGGGGGCGCGGAAACGCGCCGCTTTCCCTCTCTCCTTAATCCCTTTTCCTAACTCCTCTTCCTCTTCCTCTTCGCTTGCCCGTTTGCTCTCTGGTCTGCTTGCATCGTTGCTTGCCGCTTTGCTCTGCGTTTTGCTTCCGCTTTTGCTTGGCGGTTTGCTTCCCGTTTCGCTTGCCCGTTTGCTTTCGGGTTTGCTTGCCGCCTTGCCGCCCGATCCTCCCGCCACGATGCGCTTGCGCGAGGTCTCCATGACGGGCTGCACGGCGAACAGCACGGCCTCTTGGGCGTCCGTCCGAGGCTCGGGCTGCTCGCCAGTTCGCAGGTACCGGACGATCATGCCGATAAGCTCGTCGCCCTCCCTGCGGTTGCGCAGCCTAAGCGGCCCGTCTATGAGCGAGTCCAATACCTGCATGCCGCCATCGCCCCTAAAACGGGATGTCGCCGTCGTACAGGCTTTCCTGGGCGGGCGGCATGGGCGCTTGCTGGGGTGCCGCCTGCGGGGCGGGCTGCGGCGCGTACTGCTGCTGGTATCCCTGCGGCGCTTGCTGGCCCTGCTTCTGGCTCATGAGCTCGATCTCGTCCACGATCACCTCAAGCTTGGATCGGCGCTGGCCGTCCTTGTCCCAGCTCGAATAGCGCAGCTTGCCCTCGATGGCCACCTTCATTCCCTTGTGCAGGATGCGGCCCATGCTCTCGGCGCGGTTGCCGAACATCGTGCAGTCCACGAAGTTCGGGTAGTCCTCCCACTCGCCGGTTTGCTGGTTGCGGCGGCGGTCGTTGACCGCCACGCCGAAGCCCAGAACCTGCATGCCGCCCTGGGTAGCCCGCAGCTCGGGGTCGCGCGTGAGGTTCCCGCTGATGCTCACTCGGTTGATCGACATTTAGTAGCTCCCTTCGCCCGTCCCGTTCGACCAGGTGCGCTTTATGTCCTCGTCGACGGTTCGGATCTTGAGTTTGTACACGTTTATCGCCTCTTGGCTCGCCTTGTAGAGCGCTTCGGAGCAGTCCCTGCGCTGCTTCAGCTCGGCTATGTCCTCCCGGCCTCGGCAGAGGTCGCTTATCACCGTCACGGGCGTTCCCTTGGATCTCTCCTCAAGGATCGCGATGCGCAGCGCCTTGCGGTACTCGGCCTCGTTCTCGGCGTACTGGCTTCCGCTGTTGCGCAGCGCCTGAAGCTCGTCCATGAGCCTGTCGAAGAGCTGCATGCGCTCGGCGTAGAGGTCTTGCATGGCCTACACGACCTGCCATGCGGGGGACGGGCAGCACCCTGGGTTGGCCTTGAACTGCTCGTACTGCTGGCGGCTCTCGAAGACGTAGGAGGTGCCGCAGCTCTTGCACTTGGCGATGAACTGGCCGAACTCTGGCGGCTCCTTCTCGGCGGGCTTCTCGGTTCCCATGAGCGTGTCGGGGTCTGAGGTGCCGTCGATGTCGAACGCTCCGCAGAGCGCGTACTTTCTGGCGTAGCTGGATGCGCTGCCCGTGACCTGCGCCTCGTTCATTCCCTTCTGGCTCAAAGGCTCGCGGGCGTAGGCCGTCACGTCCATGGGATCGCCGTGGCCGTCCTCGAAGAGCAGGCGGCACGTGGCCTCGACGTAGTAGCGCTCGCCGATCTGCACGATGCTGTCGTTGAGCGTGAAGGCTATGCCCGCCTCCTTGCACGGCTCCTTGAGCGCCGCCACGATGTCCTCCATCGAGCGGTAGTAGAAGTTGCCGTGGGCGTTGTAGCGTGCTTTAGGCACAACTACGGATCGCTGCACCTGGGCCACGGCCTCGGCCAGCGTCATGTGCTTGTCTTCTGCCATCGTCTACTCCATCCTCGCTGCCACCTGGGCTGGCGTGCCCCGGCGGATGCTTCCGGTGATTCCCTGCGCCTTGAGCACGGATGCGAGCGCCTGCATCTGCGATCGCGTGGCGCTCGGCACCTCGACCGTCCACGCCTCCAAAGGCTCCGCGACCGGTGCTGGCATGGGTGCCGGCATTGGTGCGGGCATTGGCACTGGCGCGGGCATCGGCTCAGGCTCGGGCGCTGCGATCGGCTCTGGCTCAGGCTCTGGTTCAGGTTCAGGCTCCGGCTCAGGCTCGGGTGCCATGGCCGCCTTCAGCTCGGCGATTCGCTGGTCCTCCTCGTCGGCCAGACGCGCCGCGTTCAAGGCGGCTCCGAGGTCGAGCGTGCGGAAGAACTCGCGCTCCGCGTCGGCGTAGTGCGGCATCGCCTCCTGCTGGGCCTTTAGCGTTTCCCAGTCTCTGGCCACGTCGGACACCTTGGCCTCAAGCGCCTGCTGCGCCTTGATCTCGCCGAAGGTCTTGTTGAGCCACTGCGGCTCATGCAGGCGCTCGTAGGGGACGACCGGCGCGAGCAGTCCCGCGAACTCCTCGTAGTGCTGCTGTAGGCGCGAGTAGAGCGCGTCCTTGCGCGTCTGCTCGGCCTCGTCAAGCTGCGCCTTGATGGCGTCGGTTGACTCGTCGATGATGGCCGTGATCTGCTTGCAGCGCCTCTCGAATGCGTCGAGCGGCTTGTTGTACTCGCGCTTCACGGCCTTGCGGCGCTCGTCGATCTCCTTCTTGATGCCGTTGAGGTAGCTGCGGTCGTGCTTGGCCTCCTTGATGGCCTGGGCGCTCGTGAGGTCGTAGGTGGCGCCCTCGTAGTCGGCCACGACCTTCTTCACGTGGGCCTCCAACGCGTCCATGTTCGAAGCGATAGTGGCCTCGGTGTAGGTGACCTCAAGCGTGGTGGCCTCGGCCTCGATGACCTCTGCCTCGACCTGCTGCGGTTCGGTTTCCTTAGCCATAGATCTCGCCCGTCTCGTCGTCGAAGTCCATGGCCTGCTGCTGCTCAGCCACGGTGAGCAAAACCGTCTTGCCGCTCTGCTTGATGATGCGGAAGGCGTCGGCGTTGTCGGTCATGATCTCGAATTGCAGGGTCGCCACGCTTCCCTTCACGGTAGCCTGCTTGAACTGCGCCTGGATGGTCGCTTCGTTGATCATGTCGTTGCCTCCTATTTGATGCCGAGAACGGCGGCAAGGAACGCGCGACCGAACTCGAGCTCTTCCTCGCTGACGGGCTTGATCTTGTCGGCGATTAACTTGCGGCTCTTGGCGACGCACTTCTCGTCGATTCGGGAAAGCCCGGCCTCGCAAAGCGCGATCATCACGTGGTAGGCGTTTGCCGCCGTCTCGCCGTCGTTGTTGTCAGGATGCGTGGCGTCGAACATGAGGTTGTTCGCGATGCAGGCGCCGTGGTTGAGCACCGCTTTGTGGAACTGGCTCCCGTGGACGTCCTCAAAGCCGTTCTCCTCGAAGTATTTGGCGTTCATTTCTTCTCCTTCACGTACTCCTCGACGAAGTACTCGATGTAGATGTCTATGCGTGGTTTGGTGCCGTATGGCGACCTCGGGCGCTTGGTGACGGCTCCCATGTCGACCTGCGAATCGTCCTTGAAGGCGATCCCGTTGAGCGCGTCGCAGGCGAGCTTGCCGAGGTTGTCCCAGTCGGGCTTGCCGAGGTCGGCGCGGCCCTCCCAGTACTTCGGGTTGCTCTTCGCGAGCGGCCTGGTGGTCGAGATCCGCATCACAACGGGGCCGTCGTGGTTGGCGAAGGTCTCGCCGTATTCCGCGCGGAACGCGTCCTTGATGGCCTTCTCGGCCTTGAGCGTCTTGGTCGGCGTGTAGGTGCGGTGGTTGCGGTAGTCGGTCATAGGGCGCTGCTTTCCAACAAGCTCCGCGGGGTGCATGGTGATGTGCGCCGTGGCCGCAAGGGTGCGCTTCCAGCTCATTCGCTGAACCCATCGCTCTGGCTGCGGTGCTTGTTGAATGCTCCGCGCAGCTCCGGGTATCGCGCCTCCATGATTCGGGCAAGGGCTGGGGCTATGCCGTTCTTGCAGCCCACGTGCAGCTCGTTGCGCACCATGTTCACCAGGTAGTTGATCGACACGTAGCCCTTCTCCTTGAGGCGGCGGGCGTTGTCGAGCATGAACCGCCACGCCTCGGGGTTGGCCTCGATCCACTTCTTGGCCTCGGCCACGTCCTGCTCGCCCGCCATGCCCAGGCCGAAGATCTCAAGCTGGTTGCTCTGCGGCTTGGGGCGGTATCTCTCGTCGTTACGCATTGAGCACCGCCATGGTTCCCGCCGCACGCTGGGCGTCGGCCACGGCCTGGTCCATCGTGGGGATAACCCAGAGCCAGAGCACGGCGAGGAAGATCATGAGGGCCGCGAGGAAGCCGACCATGACGCCCGCCCTGAACTGGGAGCGCTCAAGCTGCTCCTGCGCCGTCGGGCGCTTGCCCTCGAATGGTATGATGGACGCAGCCTCTTTCGAGGCGGCTACGTAGCGGGTGCCCGAAGTGTGGTAGCGGGGGGCGCTCGCTTTCTTTTTTGTCTGCATTTCCGTTCTCCTTTCGGTGTTTTCGCAGGTCATTGCTATGGCGCTTTTTAGGGCCTCTTTTTTGCCGCCTTTTTCGCCCTGCTCTTCTGGCTGTAGTAGCGCTGGCGTTGCCTGTCATTCCTCTTCTCCCTGATCGCCTCCTCCTTCATCGCGTTGGCCTGTTCGGCGAGGTCTGCCATGTGAAGCTCCTTCGTGCACTCGATGCACCAGCCGTTGACCCTGTTGAGCGGTCGGAACGTCCATTGGCCGCAGCGGGGGCACTGCCTGCGCTTGCGGAGTGAGAGTCCGCACTTCCGCGCCATATGCTTCACTGAGTCGATGGAGCGCCCGAGGTCTTTGGCTACCTGCTTGGCGCCGTCTCCGGCGTGCTCTTCGAGGTAACGAAGTTCACGTGTAGACCATTGCCTCATGCCGTCTTCTTCTCTCCTTTCTCCCATTCGCGGTATGCCTGCTTGATCGTCAAGCACATGGTGTCGAAAGCGACCTCACGGGCGGTCTTGGGCTTCTCTTCTTTCTGTTTGGCCTCTTCGGCTGACATTTAGACCGCCACGCCTTTTGACGTGCGCTCCTCGACTAACCCGGCGAGGTAGTCAACAGAGCATCCGTAGAGCTTTGCCAAGTTGATTGCGTCTGGAACCAGTAGCGGTGAACTCTCGCCACGCTCCCACTTGCCGATAACGTATTCGGAGCGGTGGATCTTTTCACCGACTTCTTCTCTGGTCAGGCCTGCCCGCTTACGCTCGGACACAAGATTGTTGAGCATTGTTTCCTCCTTTGCACTAGTTTCTTGTGCCTGAATGGCACTATACACAAGATTCTTGTATATGTAAACCCTAAAAGTTTGCTATTCGTACAAGTTTCTTGTATGCTTCAACTATCCTAAGTTAGGGGTGAGATATGAGCCTTAAAGACCTACGGCAGCGTTCAGGGCTGACCCAGAAAGAAGCTGCTAGCGTGTTCGGCCTTAAATACCGCACGTACCAAAACTACGAGCTTGGAAATACAAGTCCTGATATGGATACTGCGGCAGAGTTCGCCCGGTATTTCAAATGCACAATTGGTGAACTGTTCGATCTCGAAGAGGGCGATGGCGAACAGATGGGAAGCGCCGAGCGCGAATTACTAACGCTCTTTAACGCCATGAATAAAGAGGGCCGCAAGGCATTACTTGCGGCAGCAAACGGAATCGCCGAGGCTTTCCCGGCGACAAGGAAGGAGTAGCCGTGGCATTGAAAGATATGATGAAGGACATGGCAAATGCAGCTGTGTCGCAGGCGCAGAGCGCTGTACAAGATGCAATCGACCGTGACCAGCAAACCATAAGTGGTCAAGGCACTAGTGGCGTTGTGCAGGGTGTGATGGGGCACTACTCTGAGCTTTCAGCCGAATCCGCTCAGCAGCAATATGGCATGTATCTCATGCGTGGAGAGTCGTTCACGCGCTGCTTTGCGCTCGTGCGTGACAAGATGCTGTTCACGGACCGCAGAATCGTATTCATCGACCACCAGGGCATGACTGGTGCCAAGGCGGCGGTCGTGTCCATCGATCTCCAAAGCATCGTCGGGGTGCGCCTTGAGACGGCCGGTATGGGCTTCGACCACGCCGAGCTGTCGTTCGCGTACATCACAAGCCCGTACTACAAGGTCCAAGGCGTGCAGACGGAGACCAAGACGCTTGAGTTCCCGAAGGGCTTCGACGTCCAGGGTCTCTACTCGCTGCTCTCGGAGCTCGCATACGAGAACGTGCGCCGCATCAACGCATAGAAAAGAAGAAGCCCCACGGGGTCATAGCGCTGCAACGCTGCCCGCGAGGCTTTCCTAAAGAACCTCTGAAAGGAGGCCGTTTCCAATTATGCCAAAAACTGCGGTGATATACGCCCGCTTTTCATGCAACAAGCAGCGCGAGGCCTCAATAGATGATCAGCTGCGCATCTGCCGCCAGTGGTGTCAGCGCGAGAGGTACGCCATCGTGGCGGAATACTGCGACTATGCCATAAGCGGTCGTACCGATGACCGCCCCGAGTTCCAGCGCATGGTAGCCAACGCGGGTGAGAGCGACATAGTGCTTGTGTACATGATGGATCGCTTCAGCCGTGGGGAGTACGACGCGCCCATATATAAGCGCGAGCTTGCCCAGCACGGCGTGAAGCTCGTCTCGGCGCTTGAACAGATACCAGATTCGCCCGAGGGCATCATTTACGAGAAGCTGCTTGAGGGCCTTGCGGCATGCGAGTCGAAGAAGACCGCGATCCGCACGAGGCGCGGCATGGAGGGCAACGCGCTCAAATGCAAGACCAACGGCGTGCGCGTGTTCGGCTACGCCAGCAACGAGGCCGACGAGTACGTGATCAACGAGGACGAGGCCGCTTTCGTGCGCGAGGCGTTCAAGCGGCGCATAGCAAAGGAGACCACCAACTCGATAGCTCGCGACTTCGCGGCACGCGGGGTCAAGACCTCGCAGGGAAACCCGTGCGGCTACTCGATGGTCGAGCGGATGGTGAAGAACCGGAAGTACACGGGGCGCTACGAGTGGGGCGGCGTTGTCAAAGAGGGCGGCATGCCCGCGATCATCGACGAGGTGACGTTCATGGAGGCACAGGGCATACGCGCGGCCAAGGAGCGCAGCGCGGAGAGCTGGGGCGACTTCGCCCTTTCCGGCAAGGCGATCTGCGCGGGCTGCGGGCGCAACCTGCAAGGCGTGAGCGGGCGCGGGCGCGGCAACCGCAAGTACGAGTACTACCGCTGCCACGACGGATGCGTTAAGCCCGTCAGGCGCGAGGAGCTTGAGGGCGAGATCGTCAAGGCGCTGCGGGCTCTTCTGCAAGACCGCGAGGAGGCCTTGAGGATAGCCCGCATGGTGGCGGAAAGCTCGGACGGGGCAGAGGTGGCGGCGAGGCGCAAGCAGGCCGCCCAATCGCTCTCGGCCGCCGAGCGCGGCCTGAAGAACATCCTGAACGCCATCGAACAGGGCATAATCGCCCCGGGCGCGAAGGAGCGCATAGCGGAGCTTGAGCATCAGCGCGACCGCGCCAAGCTCGACCTTGAGGCGATCAGGGACGATCAGATAGACCCCGAGCGGCTGGCCGACTTCCTGCAATGCGGCTCCGCCCTGGACGACGCGACTCTATTGAAGGCGTTCGTATACCAGGCGAGCGTGAGCGACGAAGAGTGCATAGTGACGCTGAACTACGACGTGGAAAACAACGAACCCGCCAGACTTGACATCCAGCGGGTTCGTACAAAATGCAAATGGTGCACCGTTTGCGCATCTCCTCGAACCGAGGTGTGCGCAATCGGCACGATTATCTTCGTTAGGATACCACGAGCGGCCTAGGAAACAACCAGGCGCATGCCGGGATAGATCAGATTCGGGTTTGAGATGCCGTTCTTGGCGGCGAGATCCTGATAGGTCGTGCCGTACTTTGAGGCGATTCCGGAAAGGGTGTCGCCGCTTTGCACCACGTACACCTGCTCGGTTTCGGCCTGACCGTTGATGACCGCCATAACCTCGTCGTAGCGCGGCCCAAGCACGGCCTTGCGGCGGCTGCCGTTACCGTAATCGCCCGCCCATGTCTCAGCGGCCAGATCTTCGGCGGATACCGTGAGGATGTGGTTCACGAGCGACTGCACCTCCTGGTAGCGGTCGCCCAGCGCGTGCTTGCGGTCGTCGCCGTCTCCGAACTCGCCAGCGAGCACCTTCGCCGCGAGGTCTGCCGTTGGCGTCTCATCGATGCCGTGGATAAGCGAGTCGGGATCGCCGTTGGAGCCACCCGCCATGGCCTCCCACTCCGCGCGGGAGATATAGCACTTGTTGATGTCGAGGTTGCCCGCCCAGCCGTCCAGGCGCCCGCACGAGGAGTACTGGCGGATGGCGCAGTCGTAAGCGCCCTCGTTCCAAGGCGCGTCCTGGTAGCCCGTGGCGTTCATGTCGGCGTACTGCGCCACCCACGTCTTGGCGTCGGTGAGGTTCCACGGGAACACGCTCTTGGATGCGTAGATACCGATGCGATCCACGCTCACGCCAAGAAGCTCGGCCAAACGCTCTGCCATGGCCTTGAGGTAGGACGTGTCGCCCCACGCCTCGTTGCCCTGATCCTCCCAGTCGATGAAGAACGCGGCCTTGCCGACGTAGCCCTTGCAGTGCTCGTAGAAGTACTTGGCCTCCGCATCGGCATCGCCGCCGTTGACGTAGTGGTACACGCCCACAAGCTTGCCAAGGCCAATCGCCTGCTGGATCTGACGGTCGCAGTCGGGCGACACGTAGCGCGTGCCCTCGGTAGCCTTGCAGATAACGAAGTCGAACGGGACAGCCGCGAGGTTGATGCCGTTCTGCCAATTGCTGATGTCGATTCCGTTCATTCTATTCAGCGCTCCCTATCGCTATGAAATAAGCCCAATCAACTTGTTCGTACTGTTCGCGGCTCAGCCGCACCACGCCCTCGTAGGGGTCGTGGAAGGTCGCCGCCTCGCCGTCCCATCCGCAAAGCAGGACGATGTGCCCGCCGTAGTTCTTGCCGCCTTCGCGGAGCTGGCCAGTTAGGCTGCAAAACACCATCCAGCCGCCAGCCGCCTCGTCCAAGGCGTCATCGGCGTTGTCGTGGATAGGCGTGTAGCCCAAAGCCTGGTCGTTCGCGTTCATCCAACGGCAGAACTTTTCCATGTCGTTCACGCCGTCCGTGAGGCACGATTCGTCAACGAAGCCCAGCATCTGCGCCGGCGTGCATGCCTGTCCGTAGAGCCATTCCCACGCCATGGCTGCGCACGTGAGGCCGCAGCCGGCAGCAGCCAGGTCTTCGCCCGCATACGAAAGCCCGCCCCAGCGCTCGTCTGCTTGGAGGTAGACGGGCACCTCGGCGGGCTTGTCGAGCGGCTTGTCGTAGATGACGGGCAAAGGCTCTTCCTTCGGCACCTTCGGCACGTTAGAGGCTATAAGCGCCACGTCGGCGAAGGCGGCGAGCAAAGCAAGCAGCGAGATGGCGGCGGCGATGCGCACGAGGCGCTTGCCGCCCATTCCTAGTCGTCCTTCTTCGGAGTGCCCATGGCAAGCAGCGCGTCGAGCCACTTGTCTGTCACGCCGACCGCCTTGAAGGCTGCATATGCCACCTGCACGCCGCCTACCGCGGCGAAGATGGACGTAACCCACGCCGTGGGGTCAGTCGGCATACCCCCGGCCATGGCCATCAATGCGCCGCACAACGCCGATACTGCGATGGCCGTCCAGCGGGCGACATTGCCGGTCATCGCCTTCGTCTTGATAGCCTGCACGATATAGGGCACCACGAGGACGGTCAGCACCGTGAGTCCTGCCTGTATATCAGTCATCTTTATCTCCCTGTCTCCTTGTTGTACATGAGGTCGACTCGGTCGTAGATATGGTCGACCTTCTCGGCCATGCCCTGGCTACGCGCCTGGCTGTGGACCAAGTCCGCGTGGAGGACGTCATTTGACGCGACAACCGACTCCATGAGCGTTTTCATTCCTTCAATCAGGGTGTTGCTGCGCTCCATCTGGGCGGCGATGCGCCCCTCCATTTGGGACCGCTCGCGGTCGCGCTGCGCCCTCTCGTCGACTTCGGCCTGCTTGCGCTCCTCGCGCTTCAGGTCGAGCTCGCCCTTCCGCTGGTTTTGGCGTTTGTACTCCTCAAGAAATTGTCTCCCGAAGTAGAACGCAACGAGCGTCAGGAGCACGCCGCCAAGCCAAGCCGGTCCGTAAGGCGCAAAAAGCTTGAGCACTTCCATCCTGGGCGCCCTCCTTCCGCCTATTCGGCCGTGTACTCCTCGCCGGTGATTTCCTTGTACTCGTCGGCGGTGATCCATTTGCACTCGACAGCCTTGTAGACGCGCGCCTTGCTCCAAAGGTCTTTGTCGTAGTACTTCTTGACCTTCGCGAAGTGCTTGGAATGCTCAACGGTTTTCTTCGTAGCCATTACTGGTCACCTCCCACGGTCATGAGCAGGTAGTCGATGTTCGCCGTGTTGGTCTCGGTCTGCGTCGGCTGGGACGCCTGCTCGCGCATCTGTTCGAGCAGCGCCGGGAGGTCGGGCACCTCGCCGTTGGCGTAGGCGGCGAGCGCGGAGGTGTAGGCGAGCTTTCGCGCCTTCCGCTCCACGTACTCGTCATCGTCGGTAACGCCCGCGTCGTGCGCCGCGTCGGGGTCGCCGATCTGCGACAGCAAGTCGCGCAGGGCGTTGACCTCGGCCAGGGTGCCGTCTCGAAGCTCGTCGGGGCGCGGCATGTCTTCCTCAGTGTCCATGCGGACTCCTTCCTTATCGGGGAATGTGCCGCCATCGTATTAGCGCCGTGAGATTGCCTGGCCGTTTGGGCGGGCGCGAAGAAAGAAGGCGCGCCGCAGCACGCCTTCGCTGTCTTGGTTATTTCGTTTTCGACCCGTCTAGGCCGCCGTTTTGAGTTGCCGCCCTTCCGCTATGGCGAGGGCGTTCCGCCCGAATCGTCTCTCGGGCTTGATTGCATTGAGCAACCCCCCCCCGCGAGATTTTCGAACAGGCTGCGGTACAGCGCGTCCATGGCCAGCACGCTGCGGTGCGCGTCCAAGTGAGCCATGCCGCCGCGCCAGCTCTGGTAGCTCTGCTGCACCTGCTCGGGCGTCATGACCCCCTCGGCCACCATGCGGGCCATCTTCTTCAGCTTGCGTCGCTCGCGCGTGATGGAGTCGCGGCACGGCTTCATGACGATGCGGCCCGTTTCGGTGTAGAAGATGCGCTTCTTCAGCCACGTGAAGCCGCGCGTCAGCTTCACCACGCGGATCTTGCGCGGGTTCAGCGCGATGCCGAGCTTCGCGCACTCGTGCTCTATCAGCAGAAGGCACACTTGCAGGTACTCCTTGGACTCGTGGATCAGGTAGAAGTCGTCCATGTAGCGCCCGTAGGCCTCGGGGCGCAGCATCTCGGCCACGTAGTGGTCGATGCGGTTGGGGTGCGCCACCGCGCATATCTGGTTTGGCTCGCTGCCCAGGCCCAGGCCGACCTCGCCCTGCGCGTCTATCAGGCGGTGCTCAAGGGCGACCACGCGCGGGTCGAGCGGCGCGTCGGCCACCTGCCGCTTGACCGGCTCGTGGGCAATGCGCGCGAAGTAGTCGGAGAAGTCGCCCAGCAGTATGTAGCCCTCGCGCCCATGCCGCCGCCAGTGGTCGGCCAGGTGGCGCTTGAGCAGCTTAAGGGCGTAGTCGGTGCCGCGCCCCTTGATGTTGGCGGAGTTCGCGGATACGAGCGTGGGGACTATCGCGGGCACGAGGGCGTTCTGGGACAGCGACTTCTGCACCACGCGCTCGGGGAAGTGCACTGCACTGATGTGGCGCAGCTTGCCGCGCTCCCACAGGTCGAAGCGGATGAAACCCCGGCATATGTCGCGGCCCTCCAAAAGGTCTTGGCGCGATTTCACGGCGTTTCGCAGGTAGTCCTTCATGTACCGCTGCGTCGAGGCCTTCCACATGACGCCACGCGCGGCCTGCTTGGAAGCCTTGCACAGGCTGTTGAGGTCGGCCACCGTCTCAAGGGTGCACGCCTTGACGCGCTCGGCCTTGGCCCTGGCGCGCTTCTCCTCGCGGCGCTTCCGGCGTGCGGCCCGCCTTTGCTCCGAGTTCATAGAAGGCACCCCGCACGGCTTGCAATGTGGCTCTGACAGCCGCTTGAGGTATGGCCATGAAACGCGGCGAAGCCACGGAGCGCCGCGCCATGCAAGCAGCGTCCGGCCACCCTCGCGGGGTGCGTATTTACGGGCTCGCGCCCGATGGTCGCGCCTTCCTTCCTCTCCGCGCTCTGCTTTCGGCCCGCTGGCCTACTCGGTCTGGCAGTAAGGGA
>OLVY01001837.1_pt1 | contig 12639 bp, 4 predicted proteins | sample 1674261 | NCBI WGS metagenome assembly OLVY01 (sample SAMEA103958155, study PRJEB25191) | human gut metagenome | biome: human-associated habitat [ENVO:00009003]; feature: intestine environment [ENVO:2100002]; material: feces | place: Germany | collected 2013/2015
CGTCCATGGAGGCAAAGGGAGCGGCGCTCATGTTCTCGGTACCGCCGCAGACCACCACGTCGGAATCGCCGGCCAGGATGGAGCGGGCGCCCTCGATGACAGACTTCATGCCGGAGCCGCAGACCATGCCCACGGTGTAAGCGGGAACGGAATAGGGGATACCGGCCTTGATGGCCACCTGACGGGCAACGTTCTGGCCCTGGGCAGCGGTCAGGATGCAGCCGAACATAACCTCATCCACGTTTTCGGGGGCGATATTGGCACGCTTGAGGGCCTCCTTCACCACCACGGCGCCCATCTCGGCGGCGGGGGTGTTCTTCAGGGAACCACCGAAGGAGCCGATAGCGGTACGGCAGCAATTGACGACATACAGATCTTTCATGATGGAATTTTCCTCCTACATTTGGTTTTGGGGTTCTACTCTGTACCTATATCGTAGTCATTTTCGGTCGAATAGTCAACCCCCAGAATTGCTCCGCGCTGAAAAATCGTAGGACTGAACAGGAAATAACCCGGTTCCTTTGTTAGTTTGACTAAAAATTAACAAACTGTTTTCCTCAGGAGAGAGCCGAACGGGCCTCCTGGAGCCTGGTATAAAAGGCGCCGGGGTCCAGCTTGTTGAACAGGCGGGTGTTGTATTCCACCTTTGCGTCGGCCACGGCGGCCTTGATTTGCGTTTCAAACAGGGCATTGACCACGGCGGACTGGTCCAGCTCCTTGCCCACGGCCACATACAGGGCGCTGCCGGTGTCGATGACATCGCTGACCTGGCCGGGCTCCAGCGCCGACACGGCGGCAGCCAGGGTCTCGCCCATGTCCCCGGCGGAGGCGGTGACGCCGGCCTCCGTCACGTCCTCCATGCCCAGCTGGCCCGCCAGGTCCAGATATGCGGCGGTAACGTCCTGGGCGTCCCGCAGCTGCTGGGCAAAGCTCTCGGCCGCCAGGCGGGTGTTGTCGTCATCCTGGCCGTCCAGGGGCCAGTACAGCAGCAGACTGGTGGCATAGCCCTTCTGCCGGGCCAGGGCGTCAATGTCCTCCTGGGCAGGGTACAGAGCGCTGCCGGGGGTACAGAACGCCTGACGCACCCCGGCATACAGGTAATAGCCCCGGCTGATGGCGTCGAACATGGCCTCCGACACGCCCATGCCCTGGATCTGCTTGCTGTAGGCCTCCTGGCTGCCGTAATAGGTGATATACTGCTGGCGCTGGTTTTCCAGGGCCTCCCGGTCGGCGTCGGACAGGGTCACATTCCCCCGCTTGGCCCACTGGCGGACCACGGCGTACAGCTTCACGGTCTCCAGGGCGTCCTGCTTGGCATAGGCCCCGTAGGTCATCCCCTCGGACAGCTCCGCGTCAAAATCAAGGTCCTGAACGTTGTACGCCAGATACTCGCAGTCATAGGCCAGCCAATACAGATACTCCTCGGCGTCAATGGTCTCTCCGTTGACGGTCAGCAGCTCGGCGTCGGGCCGGATGCCGCTGGCCTGATAGAACAGGCCGTCGGTGCGGTGGCCGTTGGTAAGGATACCGCTGGCGGAAATACCCACCACCAGCAGCGCGGACAGGACCACCGAGGCGGCCAGACGGATCCATGCTTTTTTCATAAGTTATCTCCTTCCCGGGCAGCTTTGCCCAGCTCTTCTTTTTTCAGCCGCAGCTCCTCCGTCAGCTTCCCGGCAGCGGAGAGGGCGTCCTCCCCGGGGGCCAGGTGCAGCCGGAGCCGGGGAGGCTCCCCGGCGGACAGACGCAGGCGATTGCGGTAGCCGGGCATGGAGCACACGGCCATCAGGCTGGGTACGTCCACGCGGCTGTCAAAGGTGAAGGCCACCACACCGGCCCTCTGGGTGATATCGGTGATGAACACCTCGGCGGCGGCGGCCCGCAGCAGGGCCACGTCCAGCAGGGCCATCACCGGCTTGGGCGGGTCGCCGTAGCGGTCCGTCAGCTCGTCCACCAGGTCCGACGCCTCCTCCGTGGTGCGGATGGCCGCCATGCGGCGGTACAGGTCCATGCGCTGGTGGGCGGAGGGCACATACCGCTCCGGAATGTGGGCGGAGGTGGCCAGGTCCGCCGAGCAGTCGGGGCGGATGTCCTTTCCCCTCCCCTGCTGCTCCAGCACCGCGTCGTTCAGCAGCCGCAGATACATGTCGTAGCCCACACTCATCAGATAGCCGGACTGCTCCGGGCCCAGCAGGTTGCCCGCCCCGCGGATCTCCAGGTCCCGCATGGCAATGCGGAAGCCGGAGCCGAAGGCCACATACTCCCGGATGGCGGACAGGCGCTTGCTGGCCACCTCCGTCAGCACCTTGCCGGGGCGATAGGTCAGATAGGCATACGCCCGGCGGGCGCTGCGGCCGATGCGGCCCCGGATCTGGTGCAGCTGGGACAGGCCCAGCCGGTCCGCGTCCTCGATGATCAGGGTGTTGACGTTGGGGATATCGATGCCGGTCTCGATGATGGTGGTGCACACCAGCACCTGGATCTCGCCGTCGGCCATCTGCTGCATGACGGAGCTCAGCTCCCGCTCGGCCATTTTGCCGTGGGCAATGCCGATGGCCGCATCCTCCCCCAGCCACTGCCGCAGGCGTCCGGCGGTGGACTCGATGTTCTCCACCCGGTTGTGCAGGTAATATACCTGGCCGCCCCGGCTCAGCTCCCGGCGGATGGCCTCGGCAATGACGGGCCACTCGTGCTCCATCACATAGGTCTGCACCGGCTGGCGGTCGTGGGGCGGCTCCTCGATGGTGCTCATGTCCCGGATGCCGGACAGGGCCATATTCAGAGTCCGGGGAATGGGGGTGGCGGACAGGGTCAGGGTGTCCACCTGCCGGGCCCGCTCCCGGAGCTTTTCCTTGTGGGTAACGCCGAAGCGCTGCTCCTCGTCGATGACCAGCAGCCCCAGGTCGTGAAATTGCAGGTCCTTCTGCAGAAGCTTATGGGTACCGATCAGCAGGTCCACCTTTCCCGCCTGGGTCCGGGCCAGAATGTCCCGCACCTGGGCGGGGGTCCGGAACCGGGAGAGCACCTCGATGTTCACCGGGAAGGACCGGAACCGGTTCACCGCCGTGGCATAGTGCTGCTGGGCCAGGACGGTGGTGGGCACCAGAATGGCGGCCTGCTTGCCGTCCAGAATGCACTTCATCACCGCCCGCAGGGCCACCTCGGTCTTGCCGTAGCCCACGTCGCCGCACAGCAGCCGGTCCATGGGCCGGGGCTGCTCCATATCGGCCTTGATATCCCGGATGGCCTGGAGCTGGTCGTCGGTCTCCGTGTAGGGGAAGGCGTCCTCAAACTCCTGCTGCCAGGGGCTGTCCGGTGAGAAGGCATGGCCTGCCAGCCGCTGGCGCTGGGCATACAGCCGGATCAGGCCCTCGGCCAGATCCTTGGCGGCGGCCTTGGCCTTGCGGGTGGTCTTGGCCCACTCGGTGCCCCCCAGCTTATTGAGCTTGGTGCGCTCGTTGTCCTCGCCGGGGCCGATGTACTTGCTGACCAGGTCCAGAGATGTGGCCGGAACGTACAGCACGTCCTGCCCGGCATAGGCGATCTTGATATAGTCCTTTTCCACCCCGTCCACCGGCATGCGCAGCATGGCCACGAACCGGCCGATGCCGTGATGGGCGTGGACCACCAGGTCCCCGGGGGTCAGGTCCGTGTAGGACTGGAGCTTCTGCTGATTGCTGTCCCGCCTGGGCCGGGGCTTTTTGGCCCGGCCGGACAGGGGCGTGGTCAGCTGCCCCTCCGTCAGCACCGCCAGCCGCCCCTCCGGATATTCGCACCCGGCGGACAGGGCTCCCACGGCAATGAGCACCGTGCCCTTTTCCGGGGACTTTTCCCCGGACAGGTCCACGGCGGCGGGGATTTTCCGGTCCGCCAGTAGCTGTTGCAGGTTCCGGGCCCGGACCTCGCCGCCGCACAGCACCATCACCCGGTAGCCCGACGTGAGATAGTGGGTCAGGTCCGTGCAGGCCAGCTCCAGGGAGCCGCCGTAGCTGGACAGCTGCTTGGCCGTCAGCTGGAGAAGGTCCCGGGGCTGCAGCAGCTGCCGCCCGGTGGTGAGGCCGTCCAGCTGCACCACCGGATGCTTTTCCAGCCCCAGGGCCAGCTCCGGCTCCGAGGCGGCAAAATCCGCCAGCTCACCGGCCAGAAAGCCCGCCTCCATTCCGGCGGACACGTCCTCCTTCAGCTGCCACAGCCAGCCCCGCAGGGCCTCCGCTGTGCGGCCGCTGTCCTCCACGCAGATCAGGGCATCCGCGGGCAGATAGTCCAGGGCGGTGGTCTTTTCCGGGTACACCGCCGCCATGCAGCGGTCCGCGCCGTTGGGGGTGACCCCCTGGCGCAGCAGGGCGGCATCGGCGGTCAGCAGGTCCCGCAGGGCCTGGGTGCCCTGCCTCCGGGCAAGGCGCTTTACCGCGGCCTCCAGCCGGGCGGCGGCGTCCTCCGCCGTATGCTCCTCCCAGCCGGGCAATACCTCCGCCGCCGGAAGCAGCAGTGCCTCCCGGCGGTTTTCCACCCGGCGCTGGGTGGCGGCGTCAAATATGCCCAGGGAGTCGATCTCGTCGTCGAAAAATTCGCAGCGCACCGGCTGCTCCATGCCCGGGGAGAACACGTCCAGGATGCCGCCCCGCAGGGCAAACTGTCCCGGGCCCTCCACCTGGTCACAGCGGGTATATCCGGCTCCGGCCAGCCGCCGGGTCAGGGCATTCAGGTCCCACTGCTGGCCCACGGCCAGGGTCAGTGCCGTCCGCTCCAGCACCCGGGGCGGGATGCACCGCTGCACCAGCGCGTCCGGGGTAGTGACCACCACGGGGCTGTCCGCCAGGCGGTACAGGGCCGCCAGCCGCTGGTTTTCCCACTGGCGGCTGGACTCCATAGGCCGCCACTGAAGCTCCCGGGCCGGGAGCACCAGGGGCGTCTCCCCGGTGAGCACGGCTAGGTCACCGGCCTGGCGCCGGGCCTCCCGTTCGTCGGCACACAGCACCCACAGGGGCCGTCCGCTGTCCCGGTGCAGGGCCGCCTCCACCTGGGCCCGGTGGACCGGTCCCACGCCGGTGACCAGCACCGGCGAAATGCCGCCGCGCACATCCTCTATCAGCTGCCGCACCTCCGTCAGGTGCAGCAATTCCTTTACCAGCGCCTTCACCGGGCACCTCCCTTCGTTTTCCCCCAACGCATCCCGGGGCGTATACGGTAAGTATACGCCCCGAAGCTGTAATTTAACTTAAATTTTGTCCGTCCGCCGCCTGTCGGGGGCAGGAACCCTTCTATGCTTATGCGCTCTTTCCGGATTTCTTCTCCCGGGTAAAGACCTCTGCCGTGATCAGCGCCGTCAGCGGGATGGACAGGATCACGCCCACGCTGCTGGCTACGCCGCTGACCACCTCCAGGGATACATAGGCCGAGCTCAGCAGCTGCCGGGGGGACAGTCCCAGAGAATACAGGTACAGGATCAGGGTAAAGCCGCTGCCCAGAAACGCCAGGATCAGGGTGTTGGTCATGGTGCCCACCATGTCCCGGCCGATGTTCATGCCGGAGCGGAACAGCTCCCTCCGGGACAGCTCCGGATTGGCGGCGTGGACCTCCGACAGGGAGGAGGCAATGCCCATGGTCACGTCCATCACCGCGCCCAGGGCGCTGATGACGATGCCGCCCACCAGCAGGCCCCGCAGACCGATGGGCGTGCCGGTCTGCCGCAGCTGCAGCAGGGGCTCCACGTCGTCGATGCGCAGGCCGTCGATGCGGGTCAGTCCCTGAGCCAGCAGGCCGAACAGCAGGGCCAGGGCGGTGCCCGCCACTGCGCCCAGCATGGCGCACACGGTCTTTTTCCGGACGCCGCCTACGATGGTCAGGCTTACCACCGCCACATAGGCACAGACGATAAACGTCATCAGCAGCGTGTTGGCCCCCTTCATCAGGGACGGCAGCAGCACGCCGAACAGGCACACCAGCGTCACCGCCAGGGCCACCAGGGATTTGACCCCCGTCCGGCCGCCCACGGCCACCGCTGCCGCGATGAACAGCACCAGCACGATGCAAAGGGGCAGCAGACGGTCGAATTCATACACCGTGGCGTTGACGGTGCCGTCGGAATAGGTGGAGATCAGGACGGTGGCCCGGTCCCCGACCTTCAGCGGCCCGCCATACAGGGGCCCCACATAGTTATATACCTGCATCTGCTGGCCCTTATAGTCGCCGGAGCGGACGGTGACCAGCAGCAGCTGCTCGCCGCGATAACCGTTGTCGGAGGCAGGGTCCTTCTCCGTGGAATCGGAGAGGATCTGGTCCACGGAGGCGCTTTCGTAATCCGCGCGGTTCTCTGGCTCGTCGGACTGCGCCGGCACGGGAGCCGCCAGCAGCCGCGCCGCCAGCAGCACCGCCAGCGCCGCCGCCAGCACGACGCACGTCCATTTATTCTCCCGCAGCCAGGCGGCAGGGCCGGGCCCCTTCGTTTTTTTCTTCATATATACCGGTCCTTTCGGCAATTGGTGACACCAGCATAGCAAGTTGCGCCCCCCTTGTCAAGCAGGGCTTTGTGCAATCATCCATGCCTTGTGCACATATTAGCAAAATTTGTGTCAAATCTGCAAATAAAGCTGGAAACTGATAGGAGCGTATGTTACAATGAAAATACCTGTGGGGCGGGAAGCTCCGGGAGAAATTAAAGGAGGTAATAGCTTGATGAAAACACCTGTTCGCACCAGACTTCTGTCTGCGCTGCTGTCACTGGTCATGCTGGTTTCCCTGCTGCCGGTGTCGGTATTCGCGGCAGAGCCTGCGTCCGGGACCTGGGAAAAGGTCACCGAGGCACAGGAGGACTGGTCCGGTCAATACCTGATCGTCTATGAAAAGGGCAGCCTGATCATGGACGGCTCCCTGTCCGCCCTGGACAAGGAGGGCAACAAGGTGGACGTGACCATCACCGACGGCAAGATCGTTGGTGATTACGCCAAGTACGCGTTCACCATCGCGCCCATGACCGGCGGCTGGTCCGTGCAGTCCGCCAGCGGAAAGTACATTTCCGGCAAGTCCGGCAAGAACAAGATCATCACCGGCTCCACTCCGGAGCTCAACACCATCACCTTCGCTGATGGTAATGTGAAGATCGCCAGCAACAACACCACGCTGCAGTATAACGCAGCCGCCACCAACGGCACCCGGTTCCGCCATTATAAGAGCGAGAATCAGCAGCCCGTGGCCCTGTATAAGCTCAGCACCGTTCCCGCCCGGGAAAGCGGCATCGTCACCGATCTGACCACCCTGCAGAACGGCGACAAGGTGGTGGTGTTCAACCCCGCCAACAAGAAGGCTCTGTCCTCCGTGTACAACGGCTTCTATAACACAGGCGTGGATGTTGAGCTGACCGGAGGCAAGCTCACCGGCTACACAGATGCAGAGCTGTGGACCGTGAACCGCACCGAGAGCGGCGCCTATACCTTCTCTACCGCCGATGGCAAGAAGCTGTCCATGGACACCAGCTACAGCAGCACCCCCCTGGACAAGGCCAATGTGGATTGGGCGCTCAGCGCCGCCGCCACGGCGGACTGCTTCTACATCAAGAACGTAGGCCGCGGCAGCTATCTGGAGTGGTTCGCCGAGAAGAACAATTGGAGCTCCTACGGAACCATCGGCAGCAACGAGGCTCTGTTTGCCCAGCAGCTTTATCTGGTGGCAGACACCCAGAAGCCTGACCAGCCCGGTCAGCCTGATGATCCCACCGCTCCCCTGAAGAACGGTGACCAGGTGGTCATCTATAACCCCGCCAACCTGAAGGCCCTGTCCACGGAGTACACCGGCTTCTATAACAAGGGCACCGACGTGACCCTCACCGGTGGGAAGCTGTCCGGCTTTGCCGAGGCGGACATCTGGACCGTGGGCGTCAACGACGATGGCAGCTATACCTTCTCCACCGCCGAGGGCAAGAAGCTATCCATGGACGAAAAATACTCCAGCACCCCCCTGGATAAGGCCCACACCGGCTGGAGCATCCTTCCCGCCGCCACGGAAAACTGCGTCTATATCCAGAACGTGGGCCGCAGCAGCTATCTGGAGTGGTATGCCGAGAAGAACAACTGGAGTGCCTTCGGCACCATCGGCAGCAACGAGGCTCTGTTTGCCCAGCAGCTCTATCTGGTAGGCGACGAGACGGACCAGCCCGCCGGCAGTCTGCCCCAGGAGGGCGCGCAGGTGGTGCTGTTCAACCAGAATGCCCAGGGCGTCCTGGCCGGGCAGAATGACAACACCGACAGCCCCGCCGTCAACAACGTCTCCGCCCAGGTGGCCAACGGCAAGGCCATTCCCGGCAACGGCGGCGTGGTGTTCACCGTGGAGCGCAGCGGCGAATACTATCGCTTCCGCAACGAGACCTACGGCTACCTGTGCTCCAACGGCACCGGCAACAACGCCTTCTATTCCCTCACCGCCAGCGACGATGCCGACTGGACCGTGGAGCCCTGCTCCGGCGGCGTGGGCGGCTATCAGCTGGAGAGCCGCACCGCCAAGTTCAACGGCAGGTACAGCCAGTTCCTGGAGTATTATAGCGACAGCTATAAGACCTATAGCATGTACAACGTCACGGACTACACCATCTACTCCTTCTTCTTCTATGGCGTAGCCGACAGCGTGAAGCTGGACGGCGGCATCGTCAATGATCCCGCCGTGAAGTTCACCTCCGCCGACTCCGTGAAGGGGGGCCAGGATTACACCCTGACCTTTACCGTGGACGATGCGAAGGCGGTCCAGAAGCTGGAGATCCTGGTGGACGGCAGGTCTGCCGGTGTCATCACCGATTACACCGCCGACGGCAGCAATTACACCGCCAATGTGCCTGCCGCCATGCTGGCCGGGTCCGATCAGGTGACCTTCACCGTCCGCGTGACCAATGTCTCCGGTGTCAGCTACAGCGGCAGCCTGGTGGTCACCGTGGTGGACGAGCCCTCCATCGGCGCCGTGACGCCGCTCAAGGGCAGCCAGACCGGCAGCGACAAGCGGCCTGTCATCTCCGCTGAGCTCATCAACGCCGGTGAGAATCCCACCGTGGAAATGACCGTCAACGGGGAGAAGGTCAACGCCGTCTGTGCCGACGGCAAGGCCACCTACACCCCCGCCGCCGACATGACCGACGGCCGCACCAATGTTACCGTCACCGTCACCCGCGCCGACGGCAAGTCCGCTTCCTTCAGCTGGTTCTTCACCGTGGGTGAGTCCCGGTATCAGCTGTACTTCGGTCAGCTGCACAGCCACACCCAGTATTCCGACGGTGCAGGCTCTCTGGAGTCCGCTCTGAGCTATGTGAAGAACCTGCCCGACAGCGCCAACGTGCAGTTTGTGGCCTTCACCGACCACTCCAACTACTTCGACAAGAGCGGCGCGGCCAACCCCGAGGGCGCTCTGTATGACATGAGCCTGGCCACCCCCTACAGCCAGGAGACCTGGAACAGCTACCGTTCCGCCGTGGCCGCCTTCAACGAGGCCAACGCCGGCTCCCTGGTGGCTCTGGCCGGCTTCGAGATGACCTGGTCCGGCGGCCCCGGCCACATCAACACCTTCAATACCCCCGGTATCGTCTCCCGCAACAACACCACCCTGAACAACAAGACCGACTATGCCGGTATGCGCGCCTACTATGCCCTGCTGAGCCAGCAGGAGGGCGCAGACAGCCTCAGCCAGTTCAACCACCCCGGCAACACCTTCGGCACCTTCGGTGACTTCGCCTTCTGGGATCCCGTCATCGACAGCCGCATGTACATGGTGGAGGCCGGCAACGGCGAGGGCCAGATCGGCGCCGGCGGCTATTATCCCAGCTATGAGTACTACACCATGGCGCTGGATAAGGGCTGGCACCTGGCTCCCACCAACAACCAGGATAACCACAAGGGCCGCTGGGGCAACGCCAACGACGCCCGCGACGTGATCCTCACCGACGACTTCTCCGAGGAGGGCATCTACGACGCGCTGCGCGCCATGCGTATGTACGCCACCGAGGACAAGAACCTGGAGATCGGCTACACCGTCAACGGCATGCTCCTGGGCAGCAGCCTCACCGAGGTCCCCGAGAAGCTGGACATCCATGTTACCGTCAACGACCCCGACGCCAGCGATTCCATCTCCAAGGTGGAGGTCATTGTCAACTCCGGCAAGACCGCCTATACCTGGGATGATCCCGCTGTCCTGGCCACCGGCGACCTGTCCGTGACCCTGGACCCCGACTACAGCTACTACTACATCCGCGTCACCCAGGGTGACGGCGACCTGGCGGTCACCGCTCCCGTGTGGGTGGGCGAGACCCTGAAGCTGGGCATCTCCGATGTGACCTGCGGCACCTCCACTCCCGTCACCGGCGAAAAGATGACCGTTACCACCACCCTGTTCAACAGCGAGAGCACCGACGCCAGGATCAAGTCCATCACCTATGCCGTGGGCAGCCAGGTGCTGGCCTCCGCCACCGACGCGGGCACCGTTCCCGCCAGCGGCACCCTGGACCTGAGCTATGATATCTCCTTCGATACCGCCCGGGTCTATAAGGTCACCGCCACCGTGGTGCTGGAGCAGGACGGCAAGGAGTATGTGTTCACCAAGGACATTACCCTGGACGTGCTGAATGCCGACGACCTGGTGTATATCGGCATCGACGCCTCCCACTACAACGAGTATGTGGCCGGTAACTACAAGGATTCCATGGGCAACTTCGGCAGCCTGGCGGGCAAGTACAACGTCCGCACCGTGGAGCTGAAGACCAGCGACGATCTGATCGCCGCCTGCTCCAATCCCAAGTTCAAGGCCCTGATCCTCACCGCCCCCTCCCGCCGCCTGGCGGACGCCCAGACCGATCCCCGGACCTACAGCGCCGCGGAGCTGGCGGCCATTACCGCCTTCAACAGTAACGGCGGCACCGTGATCCTGGCCGGCTGGAGCGACAACTACGAGAACTATGACGTGATCCAGAACAATCCCACCATCAAGCACATGGCCGCCACCCAGAACGAGGTGCTCCAGGCCCTGGGCTCCAGCCTGCGTATTGCGGACGATGCCACCTATGACGATGTCCGCAGCGCAGCCGACGGCGTGGACAAGTGGCGTCTGTACTTCAACACCTACGGTCAGAGCTTCCTGACCGACGGCGTGGAGGTGGACCCCGCTCACCCCTATGACCGCCTGTACACCGAGGTATTCAGCCACTATGGCGGCGCCTCCGTGTATGCCGTGGATGCAGACGGCAACCCCACCTCTGCCCTGCCTGCTACGGTGACTCCGGTGGTGTACACCCATCCCACCACCTATTCCGTGGACGTGGATAAGGACGGCCTGGGCGGCGCCAACGTGCCCAAGTACGCCTATGCCGAAAACGACAGCCGTCTGCTGGCCATGGCCAGCGAGCAGCTGGAGGGCAAGGGTCTGATCATCGTGTCCGGCGCGGCCTTCATGTCCAACTTCGAGGTCCAGGCCACCATCAGTGACAACGGCTCCGAGAAGAACTACTCCAACTATAAGATCTGCGAGAACCTGCTGGGCCGCATCAACCCCGTGAAGATCACCGACATTGCCACGGTCCAGGCCCAGACCGAGGCCGGTCACAAGTACACCATTGAGGGTGTCGTGACCTCCAACGCCTCCGGTTATGACAAGGCCACCGCCTTCTTCGACTGCATCTATGTTCAGGATGAGACCGGCGGCATCAACTGCTTCCCCGTGGCCGGCGACTTCAAGATCGGCGACGTGGTCCGCGTCACCGGCGTGACGGAGACCTATCAGGGCGAGAACGAGCTGCAGGTTTCCTCCATTGAGAAGATCGGTGAGACCACTCCCGTCACTCCCAGAGCCGTCACCTCCACCCAGATCAACGACGGCTCCGTCCTGGGCCAGCTGGTGACCCTGAACGGCTACGTCACCGGCTATGAGATGGCCGACGGTCTGGTCCAGACCATCCTGGTCCGCGACCGCGAGGGCAAGATCGCCCGCGTGTTCATCGACGGCTATATCACCACCTCCTACGATGTGGCGAACCTGTCCGTGGGCTGCCAGATCTCCGCCACGGGCCTGGCCTCCTATGACAACACCTTCGTCCTGGCCGACGGCACCCCCATGGCTCCCCGCATCCGCGTCCGCGACCGCAACGACGTGGTCTGCACCGCCCATGAGCATACCTTCGGTGAGTGGATCGTCACCACCCAGCCCACCTGCACCGAGCCCGGCGAAAAGACCCGCACCTGCACCGGCTGCGGTGAGGTGGAGACCATGGTCATCGACGCCACTGGCCATCACTACAAGGATGGCAAGTGCACCAACTGCGGCGCAGCCGATCCCGGCTATCAGCCCACCCAGCCCGGCGTCAAGACCGGCGACGAGAGCAACACCACCATGTGGATCATCGTCCTGGTGTGCGCTGCCGCTCTGGCTGTGGTGCTGGTCATCGTGTCCCGCAAAAAGCGCAACAGCTGAGAAAGCCTGATCGCTCAGGTAAGCGCTGAACAAAAAGGGGGTCCCGCCGAGTGGCGGGACCCCCTTTGCCTGTCAAATAAGGAAAAAACGGCGTCCGCCTTGGTCAAAGGCGGACGCCGTCAGCTTGTCAAAAATCCTTTTTGACAAGCTGAAAAAGCATTTTCAAAACTTTCATGAAAGTTCTGAAAATGCGGTGATTGAAAACGA
>OLVY01001838.1_pt1 | contig 12625 bp, 12 predicted proteins | sample 1674261 | NCBI WGS metagenome assembly OLVY01 (sample SAMEA103958155, study PRJEB25191) | human gut metagenome | biome: human-associated habitat [ENVO:00009003]; feature: intestine environment [ENVO:2100002]; material: feces | place: Germany | collected 2013/2015
AGAATCCAAGCGAAAACAAAATGGATGCCTCCCCTCTAAATTCAGAGAAGCATCCATGATGGATTCTTAATTATTCAATTTTGATCCAGTGTCCAGAAAACTGGGTACATATCGTTTGCCCTGTACTTTTAATCCAGAATTTTTCCGTCAATGGAGATGGTGACCACCTGCCACGGAATGAACTTTCCGCTGGTCTGCAGTGCCTTTTTTGCGGCCATCTCCAAGCCGCCGCAGCAGGGCACCTCCATGCGGAGGATGGTCACGCTCTGGATGTCGTTGCTGCGCAGGATCTCGGTAAGTTTTTCGCTGTAATCCACAGCATCCAGCTTCGGGCAGCCGATGAGGGTCACTTTGCCGCGCATAAACTCCTGATGGAAATTGGCGTAGGCGTATGCCGTGCAGTCCGCTGCGATCAGAAGCTTTGCGCCTGCAAAGTAGGGCGCATGGATGGGTGCCAGCTTGATCTGCACCGGCCAGTTGCGCAGGCGGGAGACTGGCTGCACAGAGGCAGCAGCTGCGCTTTCTGCGGCCTCCGGCTGTTCCAGCATCCGCATCCGGGAGCCGGGGCAGCCGCCCTCGTGGAGATGCTTCATCTTTTCCTGCAATTCCTTCTTCTTTTTGTTTTCCTGCACCGCCGCCTCGTCGTAGGCGGGGGCTTCCCGCTCTTCAAAGGTGATGGCACCGGTAGGGCAGCCCGGCAGACAGTCGCCAAAGCCATCGCAGAAATTCTCCCGCACCAGCTTTGCTTTGCCGTTGATGATATCAATGGCACCTTCATGGCAGGCGGTTGCGCACAAGCCGCAGCCGTTGCATTTTTCTTCGTCAATATGGATGATTTTCCGAATCATATCTATACTCTCCTGTTGTGGGTGTTTTTTGCATTTGCAGGTTTATTATAGTATACTAAAGGCAACTTGTATGTTTGAATTCCAACAAGGAGGGCTTTTATGCAAAAATATCTGCCTGTTCTGCGGAGCTGCCCCTTTTTTACCGGGCTTACCGATGATGAGATTTTGTCCATCCTGCACTGTGTCAGTGCAGCGAAGATCACCCGGCCCCGGGGCTCCTATATTTTCCGTGCCGGAGATTCCACGGAGGTCATGGGGCTTATGTTGTCCGGCTCCACCCTTGTAATTCAGGAGGATCTTTGGGGACACCGCAATATCCTGTCCAAGTGCAATACCGGAGACTTTTTCGGCGAGCCTTACGCCGCCACCCCCGGTGCCATCCTGAACATCAGCGTGGTGGCAGAGGAGGATTGCGAGATCCTGCTGCTGAACGTCAAGCGGCTGCTCACCTCCTGCCCCACTGCCTGCGACCATCACCAGAAACTCATCCGCAATCTGGTCAGCGTTCTGGCAAACAAAATACTGCTCTTTAACGATAAGATCACCCATGTCAGCAAGCGAACCACCCGGGAAAAGCTGCTGTCCTACCTGTCCGCCGAGTCCATCCGGCAGTCCTCCCTCTCCTTTGACATCCCCTTTGACCGTCAGCAGCTGGCGGATTTTCTCTGCGTGGAGCGCGCCGCCATGTCGGCAGAGCTTTCCAAACTGCAAAAAGAAGGGCTGCTGGTCACCAAGCGGAATCATTTTGAGCTGTTGACCCACTGACAGCCTGGCACGCCGCCTGCAAGCACCGGTTTCTTTGCGGAAACCGGTGCTTTTTGCAGTTGCACTTTTTCCGGGAGATTATTATACTTATAAAAAAGGCCGGGTGCTGCAAGGACAGGAGGGAAAGCGTATGGCACGGAACAAAACCACGCAGGACGGTATTTCCCTGCGCCGCAAGGTCACGGCATGGCTTGCCGCGATTTTGCTGGTCACCATGCTTTCCACTGGCATTGCTACCATGGCAGGTCAGTGGACGGTACGCTCCTTTGATACGCTGCTGGCCGACAACGCCGTCTGCTACACGGTGCAGAACGCCCTCAAGGACGAAACACAGGCCTTTGCACGCTATGTGCGTCAGCCTACTTTTGAAACGGAACAGGCCTATACCGCCGCCTGCACCGCTTCCGAGCAGAGCCTTGCGGCCCTGCCCTTCGATTATGCCCGCATCGGCGAGGAGCGCTATGCCCGCACATGGAATCTTTTGCAGGGGTATGCGGGTTACCGGCAGGAGCGGGATGCTTTTTTGCAGCTTTCGCCCTCGGCAGATACCTATATTGAACAGATGTACCATGTGATGGCACTGCAGGACTACCTTGCCGCGTATGCACTGCGTCTGACACAGGCCACACTGGAACAGGAAAACGCCCTTTACAGCAGCACGGCGGCTCACATCCGGCATCTTCCGTGGCTGTATCTGGGGCTGTTTCTGACGGCGGCTGTACTGGTGCTGCTGCTCATCCGGGTGCTGAGCCGCGCGGTGGTGCGTCCGCTGCTGCGGTTGGCACAGGCCTCCCGCAGCATTGCCGAGGGGGATCTTTCAAGCCCGGATCTTCCGGTGAAAAGCAGCGACGAAGTGGGGCGGCTGACGGGAACCTTTAACCAGATGAAGCACGCCATGGCGCAGCAGCTGACCACCCAGCAGGCTTTGCACCGGGAAGAGGTGCGGAACCTTGCACTGGAAAAGGATCTGGAGCACACCCGGCTGGAGGTGCTTAAAAGTCAGGTGAATCCGCATTTTCTGTTCAACACCCTGAACATGATCTCCTGCATGGCGCGGCTGGAGGATGCTTCCACCACCGACCAGATGATCGTGCATCTGGGCAGTTTGTTCCGGCACAACCTGCGCACCAAGCGTCAGCAGATCACGCTGGAAGAGGAACTGGACGGGCTGGAGGACTACATTTATTTGCAGCAAATGCGGTTCGACGGACGCATTACCGTTGAAAAAAGCATCCGGGTGCAGCCTGCGGCGGTTTTGGTGCCTTCCTTTATGCTGCAGCCGGTGGTGGAAAACGCTTACTCGCATGGGCTCAAGTCCCGCGAGGAAGGCGGACGCATTCTGCTGCGGGCATGGATGCAGGGCAAGGTACTGGTGCTCACAGTTGCAGACAACGGCAAGGGAATGACCGCAGAGGAACTGGACGCTGTGCAAACTAAAATTGCGCAGAGCGAGCAGACCGGCCGCAGCATTGGCCTTGGCAATATTTCCCGCCGCATCGGGATGCTGTATCCGGGCGGTAAAATGCAGATATACAGCCGCGCAGGTCACGGTACTGTGGTGCGGTTTGAGCTCCCGCAAACGCAGCAGCCGGAAGAAAAGGAGGAGACGCTCTCGTGAAGTGCAAATTGCTGGTGGCAGAGGATGAATTGATCGAGCGCAAGGTGCTGTGCCGGACTTTGCAGAAGTATCTGGGAGACCTGATCTGCCTGTATGAAGCCAAAAACGGCAGAGAGGCTCTGGAAATTTTTGCCCGCGAAGCGCCGCAGGTGGCTGTGCTGGACATTGAAATGCCGGGTCTCACCGGGCTGGAAGTGGCACGCAGCATCCGCGAAACGGACAGAAATTGCGCCATCCTGTTCCTAACCGGCTTTGATAAGTTCGACTATGCGCGGCAGGCGATCTCTGTACGGGCGATGGACTATCTGCTCAAGCCTTACAACGAGCAGGAACTGGTATTTGCGGTGGAGGATGCCATCCGGCAGGTGTCGGTGCCGCTGCCTGCCCGCCCGGCACAGCCCCCTGCGCCTGCAGAGCCCCTCCGCCGGGAAGAGGACGAGGATATGCGTACCGCCATCATCCGGGCCGAGATCAGCCGCTTTATCGACGTCCACTATGGGGAGGATATCTCCATGCAGGATGCTGCCGCCGCGCTGCGCTACTCGGACGCCTACTTCTGCAAGCTGTTCAAGCAGTGCTTCAAGGTGAACTTTTCGGCCTACCTGAACGAATACCGGGTGAACAAGGCGCGCCAGCTGATTTTGGACCCGCGCCTGAGCCTGAAGGACATCGGCGCTGCTGTGGGTTACAGCGACGCCAACTATTTTACAAGGGTGTTCAAGCGCCTGACCGGCCAGACCCCTTCGGAATACCGCGTAACCGCAGCGGAAAAGGCAGTACAAGGATAAATCGGATTATAGGAAGCACGCGTTCTTTCCTGTCTGTCAGCAGGAGAGAAACGGGTGCTTTTTTGTTTTTGCCAGTTTCTTTCGTCCAAAAAACATAAAAATTGTACTTGGATACAACAAAGACAAAATCGTGCTGCGTTTCACAAAATAATCCGGTTTCGCAAAAATGAACGAGTTGTTAAAATAAAATCATAGAAAAAACGCGAAAAGAGAGGATGCCATTCATGAAGAGAAGAACGTTTCTGTCGCTGATGGGCGCGGCGGCACTGACCAGCAGCATGATGCTTACCGGCTGCGGTGCCGGCTCCAGTGACGACCGCAAGATCGTGCGCATCGGCCATGTGCAGTCCCAGACCCACCCGGATCATCTGGGACTGGAAGCCTTTGCCAACTACATCAACGAGAAGCTGGGCGACAAGTACCGCGTGGAGGTGTACCCCAGCGAGTTGCTGGGCTCCCAGACCGAAATGGTGCAGCTGACCCAGACCGGTGCCATCGACTTTGTGGTGGCGTCCAATGCCATTATGGAGACCTTCAGCGCCAAATACCAGATCTTCAACCTGCCTTACCTGTTCTCCAGCGTGGAAGCCTATCACGAGGCCATGGACGACCCCGAGGTGACAGACCCCATCTTCAAGACCACTTCCAAGGCCGGTCTGGAAACGGTGGCATGGCTGGATGCCGGCACCCGCAACTTCTACACCATCAAGACCCCCATCAACCAGCCCTCCGACCTGAAGGGTCTGAAGATCCGCGTGCAGCAGTCGCCCACCAACGTGGAAATGATGCGTCTGCTGGGCGGCACCGCGACCCCCATGGGCTTCGGCGATGTGTACACCGCACTGCAGGCCGGTATTCTGGATGGTGCCGAGAACAACGAGCTGGCTCTGACCGATAACGGTCACGGCGATATCTGCAAGTATTACTCCTACGATATGCACCAGATGGTGCCGGATCTGCTGGTGGCAAACTACGCCTTCCTGAACGAGCTCAGCGACGAGGAGCGCGCGATCTTTGAAGAGGGTTTCCAGATCGTGAAGCGCACCGAGCAGGACGCTTGGGAGGATGCTGTGGCTGAGGCCAAGGACAAGGCCGAGAATGAGCAGCACGTCAACTTTATTTACCCGGACACTGCACCGTTTCAGGAGGCTATGGCTCCCCTGCACGATTCCGTGCTGGCAGCAAACCCGGAGTTGCAGCCCATTTATGACCTGATCCAGCAGCACAACGCTGCCCATACTGCGGACTGAGGAGGAGCATCATGGAAAAACTGAGAAATACCCTGAACAAGGTGCTCAACCTGCTGGCAGGTCTGAGCATGACGGTCATGGTGGTGCTGACCACCTATCAGGTCATCGTACGTTATATCTTCAACTCTCCCTCCACATGGTCGGAGGAACTGGTGGGTTATCTGTTCGGCTGGAGCACCATGCTGGGTGCCACCATCGTCTCCGGCGAGCGCGGCCACATGAACATTCCCGTGCTGGTGGACCGGTTCAACCCCACCATGCGCAAGGCGTTCCACATCTTTGCTGAGGTCATCGCCTTCCTCTTCTCTGCGACCATTCTGGTGTTCGGCGGTTTTCAGGTGTCCCAGCTGGCTATGGGACAGCAGACCTCCTCGCTGGGCGTAGCCGTGGGCGTGTTCTACTGGGTCATGCCCATCTGCGGCGTGATCATTCTGGTGTATTCCGTGCTGAACATTATCGGCATTGCAAACGGCTCCATCTGTCTGGATACCCCGGAGGATGCAGACTTTGCAAAGGTGGAAGCCGAAATGGCTGCCGATGCCGACAAGGAAAATAAGGAGGACTAAGCTGTGGCAATTCAAGCGTTACTCGTAATTCTGGCAGTGCTGCTGGTGCTGCTGTTCCTCGGCGTGCCCATCTCGTACGCCATTGCAGTCTCTTCTCTGACTGCCATTCTTTCTTCCATCGACCTGAACGTGGCCGTGCTGACCGCTGCCCAGCGCACCTTTGTGGGCATGAGCAAGTTCAGTCTGACCGCCATCCCGTTCTTTATTCTGGCCGGCAACATCATGAATCAGGGCGGCATCGCCAAGCGTCTGGTGGATTTCGTCATGGCCATTCTGGGCAAGCTGCCCGGCGCTCTGCTGGTGACCAACATCGGCACCAACGCCCTGTTCGGTGCCATCTCCGGCTCTGCTTCCGCTGCGGCTGCTGCTGTTGGCTCCATGATCCGCGACGGTGCCGACGAGCAGGGCTACGACCCCGCCGTGACCGCTGCCACCAACGCCGCTTCCTCCTGCTCCGGTTTGCTGATCCCGCCGTCCAACGCCTTGATCACCTACTCGCTGGCGTCCGGCGGCACCTCTGTGGCTGCGCTGTTCATGGCCGGTTACATCCCCGGCATCATCTGGGCGCTGTGCTGCTGCGTGGTGGGCGTGCTGCTGGCGGTCAAGCTGGGCTATAAAGGCACCCCCGGCAAATTTGACTGGAAAAGCCTCGGCGTCTGCACCCTGCGCGCTCTGCCTTCCCTGTCCCTGATCATCGTGGTCATCGGCGGCATCATCGGCGGTGTGTTCTCTGCCACCGAAGGCTCTGCCATTGCCGTTGTCTATGCACTGGTGCTTGCCTTCTGCTACCGCTCCATCAACCTGAAGAGCCTGTGGAAGATCATCGTGGACTCTGCCAAGATGTCCGGCATGGTGGTGTTCCTTGTAGGCGTTTCCAACATTCTGGGCTGGGTCATGGCCTTTTTGCAGATCCCGGATGCTGTGGCGGCAGCCCTGCTGAGCCTGACCAGCAACAAGTACATCATCCTGCTCATCATGAACGTGATCCTGCTGGTGTCCGGCACCTTTATGGATGTGACCCCGGCCATCCTCATCTTCACCCCGCTGTTCCTGCCCATCTGCCAGAGCTTTGGCATGAGCACCATCCAGTTCGGTCTGATCCTCGTGTATAACCTGTGCATCGGCAACATCACCCCGCCTGTGGGCAACGCACTGTTCGTGGGCATCAAGGTGGGCCGCACCTCGCTTTCCAAGGTCATGCCGTACATGCTTATGTACTATGTGGCCATCATCGGCGGCCTGCTGCTGGTCACCTTTATCCCGGCAGTGTCTACCGCACTGCCGCAGGCAATGGGCCTGATGTAACTGAGACATCTCCTTCTTGTTCTTGTTCTTCTTCTCCTAAAAAGGCGGTACCTGCTTTGCGGCGGGCACCGCCTTTTCCTGTCTCTTGCACAAAGGCAGTCTTGTGCGCTATACTATCTGCAAAGGGAGGGAGACACCATGCGCAGACGGACCTTTTTAGCCGGGCTGGGCTTTGCGGCTTTGCAGCTGGCAGGCTGTGCCGCAAAGCCGCAGACCACACCGGACTATGTGCTGACCTATGCCGACAACCAGCCCGCCGGGTACCCCACTACGCAGGGCGCGCAGTATTTTGCAGACCTTGTGCAGCAGCAGACCGGGGGCAAGGTGGTCATTCAGGTCAAGGCGAACGGCGAGTACGGCTCGGAACAGCAGGTGTGGGAACAGCTTGCCATTGGCGGCGTAGATTTTGCGCGTGTGTCGCTCTCGGTGGCTACGGACGATCTGCCCCGGCTCAACGTGCTGCTGCTGCCGTATCTCTACCGGGATGCCGACCACATGTGGCGCGTGCTGGACGGCAGCATCGGGGCTGAGTTTTTGCAGGACTTTACCGCGCAGGGACGGGTGGGGCTGAGCTGGTACGACGCGGGTGCCCGCTCATTTTATGCCCGTCAGCCGGTGCGCAGCCTGAACGATTTACAGGGCAAGACCATCCGCGTGCAGAACTCGCAGATCGTGATCGACATGATCCGCCTGCTGGGTGCAGTGCCGGAGACCACGGCGTACAGCGACGTATACTCGGCGCTTGAGACCGGGCAGATCGATGCCGCCGAAAATAACTGGCCGGCCTACTATTCCATGGAGCACTACAAGGTGGCACGGTACTATATGGCCGATGAGCATAGCCGCGTACCGGAGGTGCAGCTGGCTTCCGGCCGCACATGGGATGTACTGCCGGAGGAATACCGGCAGATCCTGCAGGCGTGCGCCCGGGCATCGGCGCAGTACGAGCGCCAGCTCTGGGCACAGGAGGAAACAGCTGCCCGCAAAGCAGCCCTTGCAGGCGGCTGCTTTGAGCTGCCGCTGCCCGAGGAAGAAATGCAGAACTTCCGGCAACTGGTGCAGCCGCTATACCGGAAACATTGCGCCGACTATCTGCCGCTGGTGGAGGAGATACAGGCAGAGTGACAACAGAGAAAGGGACGAGTCAAATAAAAAGGCTCACAGCTTTGAGGTTATGCTGCATGGAAAGACGCTGCCTGTGCAATGTTGCAAGAGATGATCTTGCAGAACCGCAATCATCCCAGCATCATCCTGTGGGGCGTGCGCATCAACGAGAGCGTGGATGACGATGCTTTCTATAACCGCACCAACAAGATCGCCCACCAGTAATCTGTACCCCTAATACTGGACACCCAGTATTAGGGGTACAGATCAGGTATACCGCTCAGGAAATGGGGCGGTTCTTTTTTTGTGCGGCAGCTTCTGCTTTTTTATTTGCTGTGCCCCCTGCATGTGCCGACAGTTCCATTCCACCTTATTCTTCCCCCGTAGAAGATCGGTTTTGCCCGCCGTATTTGTGCCCGCAGGGTCGCCCAGCTTTCCCGAAAATGGCTGCCTGTTTTGCCGAAAGGTCGTACTATACCCGGGAAAAAAGCTTTGAAATACCGCTTCGGCCATTTATTCTGCCGTTTCTTACCGATTTTACAATGTTTTTTGCAAAAAAGGCTTTACAAATGAATTTCAAAAACATATTATATAATTATAGGTTCAACTTCTTTACGCAAATAGTTTCGTACCGGTTCGTATAAGGCAGCTGGGTCTGTGCTTCCCGCGCCGCTTCTGCCTTGCGATAAATCATTGGAGCCCGCCGGTGCAGCCCCGCTGCACCAGATCAAATACAGAAGGAAGGTTATGCATCATGCCTGAAAAGAAAGTTTCTGCTCCCGCAGCCGAAGCTCCGGCTGCCGAGGGCAAGACCCGCAAATCCACCAAGGCTCCCGCCCGCCGTGGCCGCCCGCCGCTGGCACCTGAGCTGTATGTAGAGATGGGCGGTGAGCAGTACAACATCACCGACATCATCGACCGCGCCAAGGCAGACTACCGCACCACCCACAAGGTCGGTGTGCAGTCCTGCAAGGTATACGTCAAGCCCGAGGAGGGCGCAGCTTACTACGTCATCAACAAGTTCTCCGGCAAACTGGATCTGTAATTTTTTCACAGAGCCGCAGGCAGCACCGCACTGCTGCCGCGCCCGCCATTCCCACAATAAGGTTCCATCAACAAAAAAAGACACCGCACAGCTGTGCGGTGTCTTTTTTGTATAGGCAGCGGCTCAGAACCCCAGCATCCGCCAAAGGGTCTTACGCTCCTCGGCCGGGTCCGGGTCCGGGATCTCGAATACATAGCGCTCGGTGGCGTTGATAACGGTGGTGTTGCCGCGGGTGCATACCCGGGGCAGCTTTGCATCGTAATTCAGGTGTACGTGCCCGTGGATGAACCATTTAGGCTGGTACTCGTCCAAAATCTCGTTGAAGCACTCAAAGCCCCTGTGGGCACAGTCGTCCCCATCGTTCAGCCCCTTGGCCGGGGCGTGGGTCAGCAGCAGGTCGATGCCGCCCCTTTTGTGCACCTGATGCTCCAGCTTGTGCACACGGCGGCGCATGGCCTTCTCGGTGTATTGATAGGTATCCTCTTTATTATAGCGCTGACAGCCCCCAAGCCCCATGATGCGCAGGCCCTTCCATGTGTACACCTGATCGTCCACGCAGATGCATCCGCCGGGCTCGCCCTGGGTATGGTAGCTGCCGTCGTGGTTGCCGTGCACATACAGGATGGGCGCAGCGGTAAAGTTTGTGAGATATTCCAGATATTTTTTAGGCAGATCCCCGCAGGAGAGGATCAGGTCGATGCCTTCCAGCCGGGCACGGGTGTCATAGTCCCACAGCGCCTTGGACGGGACATCTGAGATGGCAAGAATTTTCACGTTCGTATGCTCCATTCTGTTTCCGGTCAGGCCGGCTCATTTCTCCAGACCCTTTACGTTGTCCAGTCCGTTGATTGCCAGCACGGTACGGTTCTTGACGTCCAGTTCATCGTAATGGGGCAGCTTGCCGTGTACACAGGCATCCAGCCAATCCATCTCCATCAGCTCTTTGGGGCTGTAAACTCTATTCTCCGGGGAGTGCAGGTTGTCCTCGTTATCATACAGCTTTTCCGGGAAGATGTGCACATTGTCCGACCCCTGCAGCGTTTCCATCAGATCCAGCAACTGCCGCGTACCGCTAGGCAGTGTTTCTTGATACTCCAGATCCTCTGCGCCGCTGCGCAGCCCCCACCAGTAGTTTACCGCACGAGTGGTGGCTGCGTTGTCCCAGCTGCCGTCAAAGATAGAGCGCACGATCTCCACATAAAAGGTATCCCACCTCCAGATTGGCAGACCCAGCGGCTGCAGGCTGCCGTCCGGCAGCTTGCGGCACAGACCATAGTCCCGGTGGGTGTTGGCAGGCTCCCGGCTGTCCCGGGCGTAGACCATGTCGATCTCCGGGCAGTCAGCAAAATCCAGCGGGTGGGCTGCATCGTTCAGGCAGGCCCAGCGCAGCCAGATGCGTCCCGCCGGGCGTACACTCTTCAGTCCCTGCGCAAAAGCGTTGATCGCCGCGGGCACGCCGTACACGGGGTTTGCCGCCACATAGCCGATGTGCCCGGTCTTGGTCATGATACCGGCCAGCATGCCCAGCAGATAGGTCACTTCATAGGTGCGGGGGTAGTAGGTGCGCACCAGCGGGTGCGGCGCGTTCAGCGAGCAGTTCAGGATGCGGGTCTTGGGGTGCTGCGCCGCCACCTTCAGGCAGGCGTTGTACATCCGCACGCTGGTGGCGAACACCACGTCCGCATTGTTGTGGGCTACTTCCTCCAGCACCTGCTCCGCGTCCACCTCCGGGTTCACATCCTCGTAGCAGCTGATATACACCTTGTCCGGGAAGACCTTGGCCAGCGCGTCGCGCCCCTCGTCATGCGCGCGCACCCACGCGCTGATCTTGGCGTTGTACTCGTGGATAAATGCCACCCGCAGCTCGCTGGGCTGCTTGCTGGGGCTGAAGATATTCAGCTTGGACAACAGCGGCTCTGCAGGGCTCTTGGGCGGGTCCAGCGAAAGCTCCACGCCATGGGGTTCGGTAAGCACCTTCACCTCGTTCCACAATTTTTCGAGATTCTGCCGCACCTGTGCAGGGGTGGCGTCGTAGGTGTCGGAGTAGCGGTACACCGACAGGTACACCAGCAGCGCATCACCGGTGGTCAGCCCCAAGGATCTGCCGCCCAAGGCTTCGAACTGCTGGTGGAACATGGTGTAGAAGGAGGCAAAGTTCAGCCGGTCGTCCTCCGACCATGCCTCGCCGCTGGCCTTGCACACCAGCGTCTGCAGCTTGCTGTAGCCGCCCAGCTTGGAGAAATGCACATAGTTCACCTTGGACAGCTTATAGAAATCCAGAAACTCGTAGTAGATCTTATTTTCCAGATTCTCGGTGCGGGCGGGGATGAGCCGGGTGACCGTGCCCGGGATCTTGACGGCGCCGTAATACTTGAGCACCGAGACCCGCTTGTTGCCCTCCTGCACATAGAACCGGTTCATGTACTCAAAGGCGATGATGGGGGTATGGATGCCCTCTTCCAGATGCGCGTCGCACAGGTTCGACCACTTGGCGGCAAACTCGGTGTCCGGCTCCAGCAGAGGCATAAAATCATACGAAAAGGCAGTGTGCCGTCCGCTGGTCTTGGTGCCCACAAGACTGTCCGACGGGATCTCCACCAGACCCAGCGGCTCCTGCGCCACGATATCCACGCCCTTGAGCACATCGTCCAGAACAGCCAGATAGGGCGACTGGCCGCGGGCTATGCGGGCACGATAGGCGCGCTGCCCTGCGCGCAGTGCACTTTTATAATCTTCCAGCATAAGAACTCCTTCTTTATCATAACCGCAGTGCCGCAGTCCCTCTGCCGCACCGGAACACCCCCAGTATACCACAAAAACAGAAATAAGGCAGTATTTTGGGGTTAAAACTGTTGATTTTCCCGGTAGATTCAGGTACGATAAGAATGATATTCAAAACCGACAGGAGTTTACTATCATGCAGACCATTTCTCTGCCCGTGCTCAAGGCGGGCGAATACGCCGGCGGCGTCTGGTATTACGAGCCCCACACCTACCAAAGCTACCGTTATGTTCTGGGGCGGGTGGGCAGGCACCCGCTGGTGTGCATCGGCATCAACCCCAGCACCGCCCAGCCCGGCGCGCTGGACCCCACCTTAAAAAGCGTGGAGCGTCTGGCCGCCGCCAACGGCTTTGACAGCTGGATCATGTTCAACGTCTACCCTCAGCGCGCCACCGACCCTAACGATATGGATAAGACCCCCGACCGCGCCCTGTGCGATGAAAACCTGCGCTGGCTGCAGGCTGTGCTGGCGCAGACCGAGCCTACCATGTGGGCGGCATGGGGCACCCTGATCGAAAAGCGGGACTACCTGCCCGGCCTGATGCGGGAGATGGT
>OLVY01001840.1_pt1 | contig 12619 bp, 9 predicted proteins | sample 1674261 | NCBI WGS metagenome assembly OLVY01 (sample SAMEA103958155, study PRJEB25191) | human gut metagenome | biome: human-associated habitat [ENVO:00009003]; feature: intestine environment [ENVO:2100002]; material: feces | place: Germany | collected 2013/2015
AGCCCTTGTTGACCGCCTTTCTCTTTTTCAGGATATTCCACAAAAGAAATGAAAATTCTTTGCGCATTTTTCAATATGACATGTTCATAATCCGGTCACAAAACCGTCCCCGGCACCAAATAGAGCATTTTTTTCGTTTACAGAACCGGCTATCTTGTGGTATATATAAGAATGGATTTTTATTTGCGGCCCCGGGCCGCGTGGGAGGAAGAACGCTATGCGCATGAGAAAGAAAAAAAAACTGCTGCCCCGGATGGAGGCCTGCTCGTCCCTGCTGGTGGCGGACCCCCGTGCTCTGCGGGGCCGCTGGCGGGAGCTGCTGCCCGATGCCCGGGAGCTGCGGGTGGAGCTGGGCTGCGGCAAGGGCCGCTTCACGGCGGAGACCGCCGCCGCCGAGCCGGACGTGCTGCTGATCGCCGTGGAAAAGGTCCCCGACGCCATGGTGGTGGCCATGGAGCGGGCCCAGGCGGCAGGTCTGCACAACGTATTTTTCGTGGACGGTGACGCCGCCTGCCTGCCGGAGTTTTTCGCCCCCGGCGAGGTGGACCGCATCTACATCAATTTCTGCGACCCCTGGCCCAGAAGCAACCAGAAAAAGCGCCGCCTGACCCACGGCAATTTCCTGCAATTATACCGCCGGGTGCTGCCCCTGGGCGGCGAGATCCACTTCAAAAGCGACAACGACAAGCTGTTCGAGTGGTCTTTGGAGGAGATCCCCCGGTTCGGCTTCCGGCTGTCCCAGGTCACCCGGGACCTTCACGCCGGCGGCCCCGTGGGGGTCATGACGGACTACGAGGCCAAATTCTACCAGCAGGGCGTCACCATCAACCGGTGCGTGGCCACCATGGTTCCCTGGGAAGCGCCTGCGGAGGCGGAGGGGGAAAAAGCATGATCGCCCTGTACGAAAACCAGCCCGTCTCCGCCCGGGTCCGGCTGACGGACGACGACTATCTCAGGACCCGCTATTACCTGCACCCCGACGGCACGGCGGACATTACCGTGGGCCGCGGCCCGGACTGGACGGTGCTGGCCTGCAAGGAGTGCTACGGCAAGGCCGTCAAGACCGTCCTGGACCTGGAGCCGGACAGCTGCGTCTTTGACCTGTCCCCTGCCGCCCAGCTGGGCCAGCCGGGCCTCAACGCCGCCTTGGAGGGCATCCTGGGTGGCTCCCACCGCAAGGCCGACTGCCTGACGGACGTCCGCTGCCCCGCCCTGACCTGCTATGCCTCCGGCAGCGGCTTCACCCTGCCCCAGCTCACCGCCGCCTGGCAGCTAGCGGAGGACATTATGGCCGTCCGCAATTATGTAAACCTCCCCGCCAACCTGCTGACGCCGATGGATTTCGCCGCCCGGCTGACGGCCCTGGCCCAGGGTCTGCCCATCGAAACCGCTGTCTACGACCGGCAGCAGCTGGAGGACCTGGGCCTCCGGGGCCTGCTGACCGTAGGCGGCAGCAGCGGCCACCCCCCGGCCCTGGTGGTGCTGCGGTACACCGGTGCGCCGGAGGACTCCCGGCGGGTAGGCTTCGTGGGCAAGGGCGTCACCGTGGACAGCGGCGGCTATTGTCTGAAATCCGCCTCCTCCATGGCGGGCATCAAGGGCGACATGGCCGGGGGCGCGGCGGCTGCCGCCGCCCTGCACGCTCTGGCCCGGCACGGAGTCCGGGTCAACGTCACGGCGGTGATCCCCACCTGTGAAAACCGCATCTCCCCCACCAGCATGCTCCCCGGGGACCGGATCACCCTCTTTTCCGGTCAGACCGTGGAGATCCTCAACGCCGATGCCGAGGGCCGCCTGATCCTGGCTGACGGCCTCACCTGGGCCATCCGCCGGGAGGGCTGCACCCACCTGGTGGATATCGCCACCCTCACGGGAGCCGTGTACGCCATGCTGGGCTATGTGACCACCGGCGTCATGGCCTCCGACGACGGCTGGTACGGCTGCCTGACCCGGGCCGCCGGGCACTCCGGCGAGCGGTTCTGGCGCATGCCGGACTTCCCGGAGTACGAGGACCTGATCCGCAGCGACTATGCCGACGTCCGCAACACCAGCAAGGACGGCTGCGGCGCCATCACCGCCGGGCTTTTCCTGAAGCACTTCACCCAGGGGCTTCCCTGGCTCCACCTGGATATCGCCGGCACGGCGGACAACAACACCGGCATCACCTGGCAGCACCAGACCCCCGGCGCCACCGGGACCGCCGTGTCCACCCTCTATTACCTGGCCCGGGAGCTGGAAAATGCCTGATCCCCGCCCCCAATCTCCCCCCAAAGGAGGACAACCCACATGACAACCCCCACTCCCTGCGCCCCCTTGATTGAAGGCTGCGTGGATTCCTATGCCTCCGCTCTGGCCGCCTGCCGGGGCGGCGCAGACCGTCTGGAGCTCTGCGGCCAGCTGGTCATCGGCGGCGTCACCCCCTCTCCGGCCATGCTTGAGCAGGTCCTGCGGGACTGCCCCGTCCCGGTGAACGTTCTCATCCGCCCCCGCTTCGGCGACTTTCTGTATACCGATGCCGAGATGGACCAGATGTGCCGGGAGATCGACCTGTTCCGCCGCCTGGGCGTCAACGGCGTGGTCATCGGAGCCCTGACCCCGGACGGCGCCCTGGATATGGAGAAAATGCGCCGGATGATGGACTGTGCCGGGGACATGGAGGTGACCCTTCACCGGGCCTTCGACATGTCCCGGGACCCCTTCCGGACCCTGGAGGACGCCGTTTCCCTGGGCTGCCGGACGGTGCTGACCTCCGGCCAGGCCCCGGACGCCGCCGCAGGCATTCCTCTGCTGGCCCGGCTCCGCCGTCAGGCCGCCGGACGCATTCACATCATGGCCGGCTGCGGCGTGAAATGGTGGAACATCCAACAGATTCACCACGAGACCGGCATCCGCACCTTCCACACCACCGGCCGCCGCGCCCCGCTGGACAGCGGCATGACCTACCGCAAGTCCACCGTGTCCATGGGCCTGCCCACCCTGTCCGAGTACGAGGTCTGGCAGACCGATCCGGAGGAATTTGCCCGGTGCGCCGCCATTGTCCACGGTCTGCACGAAGCATCTATATAATAATAAGCAGAAAGGAAAATCGCTCATGGAAAAGCAGCTCAAGGGCTTCGGCCTGTTCAGAAGATCTCACGAAAGCGCCGTGGATTCGGCGGAGGTCAAGCAGAACGAAAACCGCATCTTCCAGGAGGTGTGCCAGCTGGTGCGGGCCTTCCGGGAAAAGCATCCCTCCGTGGGATATGCGGTGCGGCTGGAGCGCTCCGCTCCCCTGGAGCCGGGTCCCGCGCCGTCCCGCTATTCCGCCTGGCTCATCGTCTCTCTGAGCCGGAACCAGACGATTCTGGAGAGCGGCCCGGATACCACCGAGTGGCCCGACGCCCGGGACGAGATCACCCGGGTCCGGGGCAAAAAACTGACGGTTTCTGACGCGTATGCCCGCCTGATCGAGGAGGACCTGGAGAGCATTACCGCCGACTACGAGGCAAGCCCCGGCACCTATGTGGAAAACCGGGAGGCTTCCCGTGAAATGCTGGCCGAGGCCTGCCGCGTGGAGTGGATCGAGTAAAAAAGGAGGCCCCTATGCTGCTGTCCCCCGAAACGTATGCCGCCGCCCGGCGGCGCTTTAATTCGCTGCTGACCGGCCCTGCCGCCTGCGCGGCCCCGGCCATCCGGACGGCGCTGGAGGGTCTGGACCCCGACGATGCCCAGGCCCTGGTCTGGTGCTATGCCGCCAGCCCCCTCAGCGACTGGTTGAATACTCCCCCGGCCCTGGTCCGCAGTCTGGCACGGCACGGGGTCATGCTGCGCCGGACCTCCCCCTATGCCGCCCACCTGCCGGAGGACATTTTCCTGAACTATGTGCTCCATCCCCGGGTCAATGAGGAGGAGCTGTCCGACTGCCGCCGGGCTATGTATGATGAGCTGTCCCCCCTCCTGGCCGGTTTGCCGGAATATCAGGCCGCCGTCCGGGTGAATTATTGGAACGCCAGCCAGGTAACATACCGGCTGACGGATGACCGCACGATTTCCGCAGCCGCCGCCTGGCGCTGCGGCTTTGGCCGCTGCGGCGAGGAGTCCACCTTTGCCGTCAACGCCTACCGGGCCGTGGGCATCCCCGCCCGGCAGATCTACACCCCCCGCTGGGCCCACTGCGACGACAACCACGCCTGGGTGGAGGTCTGGGTGGATGGCAGCTGGCATTTTCTGGGAGCCTGCGAGCCGGAGGAGGCTCTGGACCGGGGCTGGTTCACAGCGGCGGCAGCCCGGGCCCTGCTGCTGCATACCCGGTGCTTCGGAGACCCCGTGGGGGAGGAAATTATTTCCAGAAGCGGCATGGTGACTCTGCTGAATCAGACCCGCCGCTATGCCCCGGTGCGGACCCTCACCGTCCGGGTAACGGACCGGGCCGGAGCCCCTCTGCCGGGGGCGGCGGTTTTCTTTGAAATTCTCAACGCCTGCCAATGGTTCCCCGCTGCCCGGGTCCCGGCGGACCGGCAGGGACTCGCCCGGCTCACCTGCGGGCGGGGCAGTCTCCGGGTCCGGGCAGTTTGCGGTGAATGGTCTGCGCAGGAAATTATTTCCGGTGACGCAGAAACCGTCACCCTGACTCTGCCGGAGTCGGAGAAGCCGGAAATCAGCCGGGACATCTCGGTCTGTCCCGGCCCTGTCCCTATGTCGTCCCGGGACAAAACACCCCCTGTCCCGGTGTTGTCCCAAGAAAAAAAGCGGCTTGCCGCCGCAATCGACGTCCGCAAGCGCCGTATCGCTCATATGGAGCAGGACGCGGAAGCTATGGCAGCGGGCCTTCCCGGAGGAGAACTCCTGCTTCAGGCTCCCGCCAACCGGGAAAATCTGGCAGAGTTTCTGGAAAATTCTTCCTTTTCCCTGCCCCATAAGCAGGCCCTTTTGGCAGCTCTCTCCCGCAAGGATCTTCAGGATGTGACCCCGGAGGTGCTGGCAGAGTCATTGTCCGTGCCCGGCCCCTGCCCGGAGCTGCCGGAGGACGTGTATTTCCGGTATGTGGCCTGTCCCCGGATAGATAACGAGCCCCTGCGGCCCCAGCGGCGCCAGCTGCTGCATGCCCTGACGGACTCACAAAAGGAACATTTCCGCCGTGATCCCCAGGATTTATACGCCTGGCTTACGGAAAATATTCACTTTTTCCCCCAGGAGGAATACCCTCAGCTGACCACCCTTCCGGCGGCAGCGCTGGCGTCAAGGGCCGGGTCCCCCCTATCCCGGGATGCGCTGTTCGCGGCCCTGTGCCGGGCCCTGGGCGTCCCCGCCCGGCTGCACCCGGCGGACCGGGAGCCTCAGTTCTGGCAGAACGGTCAATTCCGTTCCGCCGCAACGGGTCTGGCCCGGGGCAGCTTCCTGATTCTGGAAAATCCCATGGCATTCGGCACGGATTTTGGCCTGACAAAGCAGGAGGATGAACAGGCCCTGGACCTGTCGTCCTATTCCTGGAAAAACGGGCAGATGACCGTGGACCTGCTGCCCGGACGTTATACCGTTATCACCGATAGCCGCCTGCCCTGTGGGGATATACACGCCCGCACCGTCTGTTTTTCCCTGGATATTGGAGAAAAACGGCGGATTCCCCTGGAAAAAGTGCCGGTTTTTCCGGAGGAGATGACCGTCTCCTGTCCCCTGCCGGACTTCACCGCCCGCTCCCCGGATGGCCGGGAGCTGACCGGCCGGGAGCTGACCCGGACCCCGGCGCTGCTGGCCTGGCTGGAGGTGGGCCGGGAGCCCACGGAGCATCTGCTGGGAGAGCTGCGGGATCGGGCAGCGGCTCTTGCCGGAATGGATATTGTCCTTCTGGTGCCGGACCTCCGGGACCGGGCGGACCCGCTTCTGGCGGAGGTCTGCCGGGTCCTGCCCCGGTGCCGGGTGCTGCTGGGCGGCAGGCCCAACGCCCTGGCCCGCAGCGTTTTCCTGGAGCCGGGGTGCCTGCCCCTGGTGCTGGTGACGGACGGTCCCCTCCACGCCGTATACGCCGCCGCAGGCTACCGGGTAGGCGGGGTGCAGCTGGCGGAAACGGTGCTGCGGCAGGCAAAGGAGGGGCTCAGATGATCATCGAAAGCCATGCCCACTACAGTCATAAGCGCTACGACGGCACCTTCCGGTACCTGACCGGCCAGTTGACGGCGGAGGAGGGGAACCGGGACGGATTGCTGAAGCGGCTGCGGGAGAGCGGTGTCGCCCTGTGCATCGAGCCCGCCATCGATTTTGACTCCAACCGGCTGACCGCCGCCCTGTACCGGCAGCATCCGGACTTTTTCCGCCTGGCGGTGGGCGTTCATCCCACCCGGACGGCCCAGGTTCCCTGGCGGCAGCGAAAACAGCTGGCCACCTGGGCCCGGGGCCCCGGCGTGGCAGCCATCGGAGAGACGGGACTGGACTATCACCGGCCCCGGCACCACCGGCTGGTCCAGCTGCTGTGGTTCCGGTATCAGCTGGACCTGGCCCGGCGGACAGGGCTGCCGCTGGTGCTGCACATCCGCATGGCGGACCGGGACGCCCTGCCCATGCTGCGCCGCAGGCGGCGGTGGCTCCCCGGCGGGGTGGTGCACTGCTTCCAGGGCGGCTGGGAAACGGCCCGGCAGTACCTGGACCTGGGCCTGTGTCTGGGCATCGGCGGTGCGCTGCTGCGGCGGGAGTCGGCCCTCCTGCGGGAGACAGTGGCCCGGGCGCCGCTGGAGCGGCTGCTGGTGGAGACCGACAGCCCCTATGTGCTGCCGGACATTCCCTGGGAGGGCAGCAGAAAATCTCTGGGCAGGGTGCGCAACTCCTCCCTGCTGCTGCCCCGGATCATTGAGGAGATCGCACGGCTTAAGCGGCTGCCGCCGGAGACGGTGGAGGCGGCTGTGCTGGAAAATACCCGGCGGGTGTTCCGCCTGCCGGACATAAAGAACGGAGGATGACCATGCAGTATGATTTTGAAACCATTCTGGACCGGCGGGGACGGGATGCCCTGGCCCTGGACGTGATTCCCTATTCTGGGGTGGAGCCCAAGGCGGGCTTTTCCCGGATCCCTATGTGGGTGGCGGATATGAGCTTTCCCACCGCGCCGCCGGTGCTGGAGGCCATCCAGACCCGGCTCAGCCACCCCAATTTCGGCTACTACCGGCTGACGGACGCCTACTATGACAGCATCATCCGCTGGCAGCAGGCGCGGCACGGGGTATCCGGCCTGGAGCGGCGGCACATCGGGTATGAAAACGGGGTCCTGGGCGGCGTCAGCTCCGTGGTGCAGGCATTGACCTGCCCCGGGGAGCCTATCCTGGTCCACAGCCCCACCTATGTGGGCTTTACCCACACCCTGGAGCGGCTGGGGCGGCCCATTGTCCACACGCCGCTGAAGCGGGATGAGGCGGGCGTGTGGCGCATGGACTATGCGGACATGGACCGGCAGCTGAAGGAGCACGACATCCACCTGGCCATCCTGTGCTCCCCCCACAATCCCTGCGGCCGGGTGTGGGAGCGATGGGAGCTGGAGCAGGCCATGGAGGTGTACGCCGCCAACGACTGCACCGTCATCTCCGACGAGATCTGGTCGGACCTGATCATGCCGGGACACACCCACATTCCCACCCAGTCCGTGTCCACCGATGCCCGCAGCCGCACCGCGGCCTTTTATGCCCCCACCAAGACCTTCAGCCTGGCGGGGCTCATCGGGTCGTACCACATTATCTATGACGACCGGCTGCGCAGCCGGGTCCGGCGGCAGGGGGACCTGTCCGGGTATAACAGCTGCAACGTGCTGTCCATGCATGCCCTGACGGGGGCCTACAGCCATGCGGGCATGGAATGGGTGGACCAGCTGTGCGCCGTGCTGGACAAGAACCTGCGGTACATCCGGGACTTTATGGAAAGCCGGTTCCCCGGCGTTTCCATGATGCTGCCTCAGGGGACGTACATGCTGTTCGTCAACTGCGGGGCCTGGTGCCGGGACCACGGCATCACCCCGGACCAGCTGCGCCGCCGGGGTGTGGAGCACGGCGTAATCTGGCAGAGCGGCGAAGCCTTCGGCGACGGCGACTGCATCCGCATCAACGCTGCCCTGCCCCATGCCCTGGTGCGGGAGGCCATGGACCGGCTGGAAAAATACGTCTTTGTGTGAGCGGCCCCCGCCAGGTCACGCGTTTTCGGGAATCGCCACGGGAACAAAGCTGCTGCGTAAAAGAGGGATTGACATTTGCTCCCGCTGTCCGTATAGTGTAATTGCCATTTTTTGGCGAGATCAGAAGGACCAGCCGTGAGGAAAGAGGGAGTACGATGAAAAAGCGTGTTTGGAAACGGATATTGGTGGTTCTGCTGGTGCTGGTGGTGATCGTCGGCGCGGCGGGCCTTGTGCTGGTGAAATCGGCGGCGGATATGGTCCCCCGGATGCAGAAACAGCTGGAGCAGGCCACCAGCATCCACTACATGTATTACATGGATATTGACTCCAGTTCCCTGGCCACCACCTCATCCGCCAGGATAAGCGGTGATATCTCCATGGTCATGAGCGACCCGGTGGCTATGGAAATGGACCTGAATATGAGCGGATCCGGACCGGAGAAAGCGAACCTGTATCACATCTATGCGGTCCCCGAGGGCGATTCGGAAAAGGTGTATGTGGGCATGGCGGATAAAGAGGACATGAAGTGGTACCGGGCCACCCTGTCCGCTGAGCTTTTCCGCGCAAATGTCCAGTCTCTGGACATCCGGGAGATCACGCAGCTCAGCACACAGAGCGATACCGACTTCCGGGTCGTGGGGATGAATCGGGTCCAGGGTCAGTTGGCTCTGTGCGTTGAGGGAACGCTGCCGCCGCATATCGCGCAGGGAATACTGAAAAACAGCACCACCGGCCTTTGGGATCGCCTGAAGTCTCTGTTTGGGACCTCGGATACCCCGGAGGAAACAGCGGCGGAGGTCCCTGTCCGGGTCTGGATAGGGCTTTTCTCCCGCCTACCGGTAAAGTATGAGATAGACGCGACGCAGCTCATGCAGCAGATCGTGCAGAAAAATCAGGAGGACGGCACCATCAGCCGCTATGCCATCGGACTGGAGATCGTTGGCTATAACGATATTCAGGAGATCACCGTGCCGCAGGAGGTGCAGGACGCCTCCAAAAACCTGACCTTCTGGAAGGATTAACCGCAAAAGGCCCCGGCCAAAGCCGGGGCCTTTTGCGGTTCTTTCCGGATAAGACCAGAAAGCGGGGATATTCAAAAAAATAATGATTGACATTTGTCTTTAATTTTTATATATTGTATCTGCCAAATTTCAACGAGAGATATCAGGCCTATCCGCAAGGCCTCCCTTTGAACAGAGAAAAGAGGTAAGTCAAAAATATTTTACGAACGGGGGAGGATAAATGTCCAAAGAGTTGATTCGCCTGCGGGACCTCTGCATGGCGTTTGACGACGAGCTGGTTCTCGATCACATCAATCTGTATATCAACGATTCTGAATTCCTCACACTTCTGGGCCCCAGCGGCTGTGGAAAGACCACAACGCTGAGGATTATCGGCGGTTTCACGACGCCCACGTCGGGAGACGTCACCTTTGACGGTGTGAGGATTAATGATGTCCCGCCGCATAAGCGGCAGATCAACACGGTGTTCCAGAAGTATGCGCTGTTCCCTCATCTGGACGTGTTTGAGAACATCGCCTTTGGCTTGCGGATCGCCAAGGTGCCTGCCGAGGAAATCGAGGAGCGCGTGACGGAAATGCTGGGCGTGGTGAGTCTGAAGGGCTTTGAGCACCGGAAAATCACCCAGCTGTCCGGCGGCCAGCAGCAGCGGGTGGCCATCGCCCGGGCGCTGGTGAACCGGCCCAAGGTCCTGCTGCTGGACGAGCCCCTGGGCGCACTGGACCTGCGCCTGCGAAAGGATATGCAGAACGAGCTGAAGCGTATCCAGCAGCAGATGGGCATTACCTTCATCTATGTGACCCACGACCAGGAGGAGGCCCTGACCATGTCCGACACCGTGGTGGTGATGGACAAGGGCCGCATCCAGCAGATCGGCACCCCCGAGGACATCTATAACGAGCCGAAAAACGCCTTTGTGGCGGACTTTATCGGCGAGAGCAACATTCTCAACGGCACCATGGTCCGCGACAACGTGGTGAAGATGTACGGCAAGGAGTTCCCCTGCGTGGACGGCGGCTTTGCCGAAAATGAGCCGGTGGACGTGGTCATCCGGCCAGAGGACATCGACATCGTGCCCGTGGAGCAGGGCCAGCTGGTGGGCACTGTCACCAACGTGACCTTCAAGGGGATGCAGTACGATATTATCGTGGACTTCCGCGGCTTCAAATGGCTGATCCAGACCACCGACCATTCGCCGGTGGGTGCCCGGATCGGCGTGAAGATCGACCCGGAGGGCTTCCACATCATGAAGAAGAGCGAATACTCCGGTATGTTCGGTGATTACTCCTCCTACTCCGAGGAGTACGAGGAATTGGCGGACGCCAGCGCAAAGCTGGAAGAGGAGGAGAGCGAGGATGAAGAATAAGCTCTCCCGTTTCGCCGTGCCTTATGTGGTGTGGATGGCCATTTTCGTGGTGGCTCCCATCCTTATTATGGTGGTATACGCCTTCTCCAACGCCGACGGCGGCGCGACGCTGGACAACTTTGTCCAGATGGGCGGCTACGCGGCGGTGTTCGGCCGCTCCTTCAAGCTGGCCATCATCGCCACGGCAATCTGCCTGCTGATCGGCTATCCCGTGTCCTATTTTCTCAGCCGCGAGGGTGCGTCCTTCCAGAAGATCGCCATGGTGCTGATCATGCTGCCCATGTGGATGAACTTCCTGCTGCGCACCTACTCGTGGATGACCATTCTGGAGAACAACGGCCTTTTGAACCAGCTGTTCCAGAAGCTGGGCATCATCGCACTGTATAACAGCATCACCGGCAGCAATCTGGAGTACTTCTCCATGATGAACACCCAGGGCGCGGTGGTGCTGGGCATGGTGTATAACTACCTGCCCTTTATGATCCTGCCCATCTATTCCGTCATCGTGAAGCTGGATTATTCGCTTCTAGAGGCGGCCCGCGATCTGGGCGCCAACAACGTCACCGTGTTCCGCAAGGTGATTCTGCCCCTGAGCCTGCCGGGCGTGCTGTCCGGCATCACCATGGTGTTCGTCCCCTCGGTGTCTACTTTCGCCATCAGCCGCATGCTGGGCGGCGGCACGGAGCTGCTGCTGGGCGACCTGATCGAGCGGCAGTTTCTGGGCGGCGCGTATAACCCCCAGCTGGGCGCGGCTATCTCGCTGGTGATGATGATCATCGTGGTCATCTGCATGCTGGTGATGAACCGCTTCGGCGAGGGTGAAGAACAGGCGGTGATGCTATGAGACAGAGACGGGCAAACTCCGTAGGCGACCGCCTGCTGATGATCCTGACGGGCCTGTTCCTGTACGCGCCCATCATCATCCTGATCGTATTTTCCTTCAACGCCGGAAACAGCTCCAGCGTATGGAAGGGCTTTTCCCTTCACTGGTATCAGCAGCTGTTCCAGAACCGGCTGATCATGCACAGCGTGTATATCACGCTGCTGGTGTCCCTGCTGGCCACGGTCATCGCCACCATCGCGGGCACCTTTGCCGCCATCGGCTTTTACGGCATGCGCCGCAAGGCACGGAATAGCCTCATGGCCGTCAACAACATCCCCATGATGAACGCCGATATCGTCACCGGCGTCAGCCTGTGCCTGCTGTTCGTGGTGTTCTTCAACGGCTGGGGCGCCTTTGCCGGATGGGTGAATAGCTGGCAGAGCGCCATCGTCCTGCCGGAGCGGCTGACCATGGGCTTCGGCACGCTGCTGATCGCCCACATCTGCTTCAACATCCCCTACGTCATCCTGTCCGTCGGCCCCAAGCTGCGGCAGATGGACCGCAATCTGGTGGACGCGGCCCAGGATCTGGGCTGCACGTGGATGCAGGCCTTCTGGAAGGTCATCATTCCGGAGATCAAGCCCGGCATCGTGTCCGGCGCGCTGACGGCTTTCACCATGTCCATTGACGACTTCATCATCAGCTACTTCACCGCCGGCACCAGCGCCTCCACGCTGGCCATGACCATCTACGGCATGACCAAGAAGCGTGTCAGCCCGGAGATCAACGCCATCTCCACGCTGCTTTTCGTGACGGTGATCTTGCTGCTGGCCATCATCAACATCCGGGAAAACCACGTCCAGCACCACGCCCAGCACCATCACCGGGAGGGCGCGGCAGCCAACGCGCCTGCTCCCAGGCGGCGCGATAACGGCGTGTGGAAGAAGGTCACGGCGGGCCTGCTGGCCTGTGTGCTGGTGGCCGTGCTGATCTTTACCGGCAGCGCCGCCCGGTCTGACCGGGTGGTGAACGTTTGCTCCTGGGGCGAGTATATTGACGAGGCTCTTATCACGGAGTTCGAGGAAAAGCCGAAGCAGCCCAGGAGCAACCTTGCCTCGATGGGCATTTACGTTTTCTCGTGGAAGAAGCTGCGCGCCTACCTCATCGCGGACGAGAACGACGCGGACTCCAGCAATGACTTCGGCAAGAACATCATCCCCGCCATGCTGAATGCCGGCGAGAAGATGTCCGCCTATCGCTTCGAGGGCTACTGGAAGGACGTC
>OLVY01001846.1_pt1 | contig 12591 bp, 13 predicted proteins | sample 1674261 | NCBI WGS metagenome assembly OLVY01 (sample SAMEA103958155, study PRJEB25191) | human gut metagenome | biome: human-associated habitat [ENVO:00009003]; feature: intestine environment [ENVO:2100002]; material: feces | place: Germany | collected 2013/2015
AGGTTGGTCATGTGTTTGCACAGGTGCTGGCCGATGCCGGTGTGTACAAGCTGGACGAAGCCGGTCGTGCCGGGTTCGTGCGGTTCCTTGCCAGCGTAAAATAACCTCAAACTATCACAGGCCCCGCCGCTGATCTCATCGGCGGGGCCTTGCCATACAAGGAGGAAACGTTTATGCCTTATACTCTGGAAGTCTGCGTGGACAGCACGGCCAGTGCTCTGGCCGCCAAGCGCGGCGGAGCCGACCGACTGGAACTGTGTGCCGACCTGGTGATCGGCGGCACCACCCCCAGCCTTGCCCTGCTGCGGCAGGTCAAAGCCGAAACCGGACTGCCGGTGCGGGCACTGCTGCGTCCCCGCTTTGGTGATTTCTGCTACGACCGCTACGAGCTGGCCCAGATGGAGCAGTCGGCCGCAGAGCTGGTGGAAGCCGGGGCGGACGGCATCGTCACCGGCGTGCTCACCCCGGACGGCGTACTGGATGTAGACGCCCTGCGTCCCATCTACGCTGCTGCCCGCCGGGCGGCAGCAGCTGCAGGCCGTCCCGTTGCCTGCACCCTGCACCGTGCCTTTGACGTCTGCCGGGACCCCTTTGCCGCGCTGGCCGCCGCAAAGGAACTGGGCCTTGCCACCATCCTTACCAGCGGGCAGGCCGCCAGTGCGCCGCAGGGAGCTGAGCTGCTGCGCCAGCTGGTGGAAGCCGCCGGGAGCGATGTGGAAATTCTGGTGGGTGCCGGCGTCTCCGCGGGCAATCTCCCGGCGCTGGCCGCCCAGACCGGTGCCCGGGCGTTCCACCTCTCCGGCAAGCAGGTGCTGGACAGCCGCATGACCTTCCGCCGGGAAGGCGTGCCTATGGGCCTGCCGGGCTTTTCGGAGTTTGAACTGTGGCAGACCAGCGAAACCAATATCCGTGCCGCGCGTAAAGCGCTGGATGCCCTGTAAAAATCGCCCTCACGCAGAAACGGCCTCTCCTTTCGGAGAGGCCGTTTCTCGTTACAATGCCGGTGCTTCGTTGTCCTCATAACCGACCATCAGGCCGCCCAATTCGGCATAGTAGCTGCACAGGCCGCCGCAGGGGCTCACATCCACCTGCGCCCCCGGGAACACCGCGTGCAGCATCTTTTTCAGCCGGTCGGCGGCGTCAGGGTTGCCGCAGTGGGCAATGTGTACCCGGCCGGAGACAAAACCGCGGCCCTTCATTTCCAGCACGATGCGTTCCAGTGCGCCGTGTTCGCCGCGGGTCTTGCACAGCACCTCCAGCTCCCCCGCCTCACTGGCCTGCCCGATGACCCGGATGCCCAGCATCCGCGCCACAGCGGCCACTGCCGGTTTCACACGGCCGTTGCGGGCAAGATTGGCCAGCGATTCCAGCGAGAACAGCAGGTGCGTGTGCCGGTGGTAGGCCAGAATGGCCTCGGCGGCATCATCAAAGGCACAGCCTGCCTGCACCAGTGCCGCCAGACGCTCGGCCAACAGGCGGCATTCCGGCCCGGCCGACAGACTGTCCAGCACGAACACGCGGGCACCTTCGTGCTCCTGCCGGTATTCCTCAGCGGCCAGCTGGGCCGCGTTATAGCTGCCGGACAGCGTGCCCGTGATGGTAACCACGAACACTTCCTCCGCGCCCTCGTAGGCCGCCAGCCAGTCGGCCACATTGGGGCAGGATGTGCCGGTCTTGCCCTTATAGCTGCGCAGGGTCTGGGCCATACCGAGCGCATCCAGTTCTGCCGTGTCCTGATATTCGCCGTCATCGGTCACGACCTTCAACGGTACACAGGCAAAGTCCACCCCGCTGAGGGTATACAGGTTGGAGGAAGAGTCCACAACGATCTTGGTTTTCATACAGTACATCTCCAGTTTTATCGTTCAGCGGCGGACAGCCCGCCGGGCTTATTCGGTTTCTTGTGGACATCTTATCAGTTTTTCAAAAACCTGTCAAGCAATTTCTAGTATTTGATAAAAAGTTTTCACACTCCCGTTGACCGTTTCCATTTTTTGCGCTATACTGAAACTCAAAGATTATCCACTGATTGAACGGGAAGTACACTGCTATGAATGCTGAAACCAAGCGCCGCGTTGCGGCCTGCGCCGCCGGGTTTGCCCTGCCCCGGTACCGCGACCTCCCTGCCGTAGGGCTGTATCTGGACCAGACCGTGCAATATGTCAACGCCTGCTTCCGCACCTTTTGCGGGGTAGAGCTCACCCCGTCCATGGTGAGCAACTATGTAAAAAAAGGCATCCTGAGCCACCCGGTCAAAAAGAAGTACACCCGGGAGCAGATCGCCTCGCTGATGTATATCGTGGTCTCCAAGACAGTGCTGTCCATGGAGAACATCGACACCCTGTTCCGGATGCAGCGGGCCAGCTACTCGGCCCGGGACGCTTATGATACCTTCTGTAAGGAGCTGGAGCAGTGCCTGCCCTTTGTGTTTGGCTGCAGCAGCACCCTGCCGGAACCCGCCCCTGACGCCACCGACGAACGGCTGCTGTTACGCAGCACCATCCTTTCGGCTGCCAACAAGATCTATCTGGACTGCTGCTTTGACGCTTTGCGGCAGGAGCAGGCCCTGTGGGAGGATATTTTGCCGGACCTGGCATAACAAAAACGGGAGACAGCATCAACGCTGTCTCCCGTTTTTGTTATTTTGCGATTCGTCCTTCTGCCTTGCCGGACGAGATGTAATGCTCGTAGTATTTCACGTTATCGTCGCCAAATGCGGCCACGAGATCGGGGTTGTTTGCCTTGTATGTGTTCAAATTGAACTCGCTGCTTCCCTGCCGACCTTCTTTCATGCCGTTGGTCACAAAGTGTTCAAACAGTGCTTTCTGGTTTGCACCGAATGCATCTGCAAGATCCGGGTTAAGTTTCAGGTAATCCTGATAATTGTAGACGGCCTGATACTGGGCAAGCTGCTGGGCAAACGGCGGGTTTTGCAAAGATGCACTTCTATACTGCGAAGCCAAATTCGTAATAGTTTCCGTGCTTCCATCCATATATGTCACATCCGCTTTTTCAACAGCAATGTGATCAATCACATTGCTCTGCCAGCTAATACCGCTAAAACTGCACCAAGTATCAAACATTGCATTTTCAATTTCATCTTCTGTCAGATAAGTGCAGCTATTCACGTTATTTTGATCACGTTGAATAAAGAAGTTGCCATAAGTATCCTGATAGACCGCTCGAAGCTCGTTGCCAATCGCTACAAAGTAATTTGTATTCTTGTAATACTTGAACGGGTTATCATTCGGCATGAGCCGCTGCGTTTGAATTTCATAATTCGTATTTCTTACAATATTGGTCGGGTAGACCGGCCCGATTGTTGTCAGCTTTTTGGTCGATTCTCCTGTACTCCAATCCGCAGTCTGGTCTCCTACGCGGTTATATGCCGTGAGATACCAATCAATATATTTGATTGCTTTGTTTGTGTTATTGCGGTAGAAGATTGTCGGTGATGCGCCTTTGCCCGGCCCGTCCAAATACCATGTTCCGATTGAAAACATCATTTCAACACTTGGCTTCTTTGCTGCAAACGCTGTTCCGCAAAGACATGCACATAATATTGCCACTGTGCAAAAGAATGCTACAATTTTTCGTTTCATAACAATTCCTCCTTTACTCAACACAAGACAACCCTTCTAATTGCAGTATAGCGTTTCTTTTTCTATGTTTCAAGTAAAAATTCAGCAAAAAAGCCTGTGCACCGCACCGAAAATCAGATTGATGCACAGGCTTTTCATACAGTTCAAACTGTCAGGAATCAGGTATCCTGCAGCTCGCCGCGGCTGGCGGCCTTCAGGTAGGCAAAGATGAAACCGTCCAGATCGCCGTCCATCACGGCGTCCACGTTGCCGGTCTCGTAGTTGGTGCGGTGGTCCTTGACCATGGTGTAGGGCATGAACACATAGCTGCGGATCTGGTGGCCCCAGGCGATCTCGTTCTGCACGCCCTTGATGTCGTCGATCTTGTCCATGTGCTGCTGCTTTGCGATCTGGTACAGCTTAGCCTTCAGCATTTCCATGGCGTAGTCACGGTTCTGGAACTGACTGCGCTGGGTCTGGCAGCTTACCACGACGCCGGTGGGCTTGTGGATCAGACGCACTGCGGAAGAAGTCTTGTTGATGTGCTGGCCGCCGGCACCGGAAGAACGGTACACCTGCATTTCGATGTCCTCGGGGCGGATGTCCACCTGGATGGTGTTGTCCAGCTCGGGCATCACTTCCAGCGAAGCAAAGCTGGTCTGGCGGCGGGCATTGGCGTCAAAGGGCGACACGCGCACCAAACGGTGCACGCCGTTCTCACTCTTGAGCAGACCGTAGGCGTTGGCGCCCTTGACCATCATGGAAGCGCTCTTCAGGCCGGCTTCGTCGCCATCCTGATAGTCCAGCACCTCTACGGTCATACCGTGGGCCACGGCCCACTTGTTGTACATGCGGTACAGCATCTCGGCCCAGTCCTGTGCTTCGGTGCCGCCGGTACCGGCGTGGAAGGTAAGGATGGCATTGCTGTGGTCGTACTCGCCGTTCAGCATGGTCATGAGCTGCAGCTCATCCACAGCCTTGCCTACGGCGTTCACAGCCTCTTCGGCTTCGGGGATCATGGCGGGGTCGTACTCCTCGTCCAGCATCTCGATCATGGTCTCGGCGTCATCGTACAGGCCCTGTAGCTTTTCAAAGCGGCTCAGCTTGCCCTTCAGGTCGCCCACCTCATCAAACACCTTTTTGCTCAGGTCGGCGTCATCATAAAAGCCGGGGCGGGACATGGTGTGCTCCAGCTCCTGCACACGCTTGCGGGAAGCCTCGATGGCCAGAGCCTCTTCCAGGTCCTTGACCGCCTTGGCATAGTCGGCAAGCTGCACTTTCAGTTCGTCAATGGTGATCATTCTCTTGTTCCTCTCGTTCCGGGTTGGATCTACATTTAGGGAAGCGGTCTTTCGGGGTGACCCAAAAGACACAGTTTATACACAGATACTTCATTAGTATACCGAGAATCTGTGGTAAAGTAAAGAGGAAAAACGGTTGATCTGCTGGAATTTTGAAGAATTTCACCTTTTCTTTTGCCAGGTGGGAGAGTATAATACCAGTATGAACCTTATCACTGGAGGAAAACATGCCGAAATATTATGGCTGTCCCTGCGAGGGCTGCGGTGAGCCGCTGACCCTGAAAGATGACATCGTGGTCTGCCCGGACTGCGGTGCCCCCTATCACCGTACCTGCTACGAAAAGCTGGGCCGCTGCATCCACAGCCCCGCCCATGCGGCCGGGTACGAGTGGCATTTCCCGTATCAGGATGCCGAACTGCGCACCTGCCCCAGTTGCGGGGAGCGCACGCTGCGCAGCGAAGAGACCTGCCGCTGCTGCGGCGCTGCCCTGCCCCCGGAGACGGAAGCGGATGAGCAGCTCAATGACCGCAAAGCCGCACAGGACGAGCAGCACGGCGGCTTTGACTACGAGCGCTTTTACCGCCAGTACGAGCAGCAGACCATGGACCCGCTGCACCGTAACCTGCAGGCCGCTTTCGGGAAGGATGAGCTGATCGACGGCATCCCCAGCAGCGACTGGATGACCTACATCGGCACGGCCGCCCCGGCCTACCTGAACGATTACAGCCGGATGCAGCTGCAGCACACCAAAATTTCGCTGAGCTTTTCGGCGCTGCTGTTCGGGCCGTTCTACTTCTTTTACCGCAAGGCCTGGAAGCCCGCGTTTGCCTTTCTGGCCGCAGAATTGCTGCTGTTCGTGCCCACGCTGCTGCAGATGATGCAGATCACCGGCAGCTCGCTGTCTTTGGGCCTGAGCGATTCCACCTATGTGGTGCTGGGCCGCGTGGTGTCGTTGGCCAGCTTTGCGCTCATGCTGGTGCGCGGCATGTTTGCCAAGTGGTTCTACCGCAAGAGCGCGGCGGAGCACATCCGGCGCATCCGCGCGGAGTTCCCGGACGATGCCCAGCGCAGCGTGGTGCTTTCGGCACAGGGCGGTGTGAGCTGGGGTGCTGTGCTGGGGTCTCTCCTGCTGCTGATGGTGTTCGGTGCCTGCTGCAGCATGCTGCTGGGCCCCAATCTGGATGTTCTGCTGAACGCTCTCTCCTGATGCGATTTATAAAGGAGTTTTTATCATGAAAAAGGTAACCAAAGCTGTGATCCCCGCTGCCGGTCTTGGCACCCGTGTGCTGCCGGCCACCAAAGCCATGCCCAAGGGCATGCTGCCCATCGTGGACAAGCCCGCCATCCAGTATCTGGTGGAAGAGGCCGTGCGTTCCGGCATCACCGACATCCTGATCATTCTGGGCCGCAACCAGAGCGTGATCGAGGACCATTTTGACCGCAGCCCGGAGCTGGAAGAGAAACTGGCCGCCCCCGGCAAGGAAAAGATGCTGGAGGAATGCCTTGGCATCTCCAATTTGGCCAACATCTATTTTGTACGCCAGAAGCAGACGCTGGGTCTGGGCCATGCCGTGAGCATGGCAAAGCCCTTTACCGGGGATGACCCCTTTGTGGTGATCTACGGCGATGATGTGATCTGGGGCGAGGACCCCGTGTGTGCTCAGCTGATCCGCGCCTACGAGGAGTTCGGCCGTCCGGTGGCCGGTGTTTCCGCTGTGCCCTGGGCCGATGTGAGCCGCTACTGCAGCTTAAAGACCACCCCCATCCACGACAACTATTTCTTTGTGGATGACATGATCGAAAAGCCCAAAAAGGGCCAGGAGTTCAGCAACTACTCCATCCTGGGCCGGGTGCTGCTGACCCCGGAGATCTACGACCTGCTGGCCCACACCAAACCCGGTGCCGGCGGTGAGATCCAGCTGACCGACGCCATGGCCGAGTACGCCCGCAATTACGGCGGCATGACGGCCGTGGAGTTTACCGGCAAGCACTACGACATGGGCAACAAGCTCAAAGTGGTAGAGGCTCAGGTGGAGCTGGCCCTGCAGCACCCGGAGATCGGTGAGGACTTCCGTGCCTACCTGAAGGAGTTCTGCAAGACGCTGTAAATAGAATGATATTGCTACGCAAATGATGTTCTTTGAATGATGTTTTGCTTCGCAAAATGATGTGTGCTACGGCGCATGAAGGACTAGCCAAACGCAGAAGCCCCCGGAAGAATTTGATCTTCCGGGGGCTTCTCATTGCGCCGCTATACGGCGCATATCGTCTGCGTAGCAGATATCATGGCGTAAGCCATATCATTCGCACAGCAATATCATTTATTTTGCCTGGCTAGGATGCGGCACGGGCGGCTGCTTTGCAAACAGGGCCTTCAGGACCAGAGGAGTAGCCACGCTGGACACCACGATCAGCAGGATGACGGCGGTAAAGTACACCGGGTCCACCACGCCGACAGCCAGACCCTTCTGGGCCACGATCAAGGCCACCTCGCCTCGGGTCATCATGCCGACGCCAACCTTCAGGGAGTCGCCCCAGTTGAAGCGGCAGATCTTTGCAGCCAGACCGCAGCCGATGATCTTGGTGATCAGTGCCACAATCACAAAGCAGACGCAGAACAGCAGGATCTCCGGGGTCAGGCCGCTGATATCGGTCTTGAGGCCGATGGACGCAAAGAACACCGGCGCGAACAGCACATAGTTGCTGATATCCACGCGTCGCTCCACATAGGATGCATCGTCCATGGTGCACAGCACGATGCCGGCAATGTAGGCGCCGGTAATATCGGCAATGCCGAAGTATTCCTCAGCGATGTAGGCCATGGCAAAGCAGAAGGCCATGCTGACGATGGTGATGCGCTGGGTGTGCGGGTTGCGCTTGTCCAGCCACTTCATGCCGTAGTGCACCGCAAGGCCCACGCCCACAGCGGTGGCAAAGAACAGCAGCGTGTTGACCAGCACCTTGCCCAGACCCGTACCGGTGCCGCTGCTGGCACCCAGCACACAGGTAAGCACCACGATACCCATCACATCGTCAATAACAGCTGCACTGACGATGGTGGTGCCCAGAAAGCTCTTCAGGTGGCCCAGCTCCTGCAGCGTAGCCACCGTGATGGACACGCTGGTGGCGGTCATGATGGTACCGATGAACAGTGCCCGATAGAACTCCGGGCTGCCCACGGCGGAGAAGCCGTAGAAGGCACCATATAATAAGGTGCCTCCCACCAGGGGCACAGCCACGCCCACGGCGGCGATCAGGGTGGCGATGGGGCCTGCCTTGATCAGTTCCTTCAGGTTGGTGCCCAGGCCCGTGGTGAACATCAGCAGCACCACGCCGATCTCGGCGAAAGTGGCAATGGAGTCACTGGTCTGCACCAGGTTGAGCACACAGGGGCCGATGACAAGACCTGCCAGGATCTCGCCCACCACCTGCGGAGCCTTGCACTTGCGTGCTACCAGCCCAAAAAACTTTGCACTCAGGATGATGATTGCCAGATTGCGGAATATCGAGTACATAGATACGCTCCTTTTCCGATTTTTTAAATTTCCCACTTTCCTGCCGCCGCAGCACTTTGTTCCACGGTATCATCAGAAAGCGACTATATTATAGTCCCCTATGGCAAAAAAAGCAAAGGATTTTTTTCAGCACTTTTTTCATCCAAGGGCTTGACAGACGCCGCCGGACTTGCTATAATAAATTGCTGTCTGAACAGACACGCCGCACACAGCCGCAACGCCGCAGCTGTGTGTACCCTTGGTCTTGTGATTGCAAGACCCTTAAGTCCAAAAGGAGGTGCTACAAAAATGGCAAAGTACGAAACCATGCTGATTACCAGCGCCGCTCTCGACGAGGAGGCTACCGCCGCTCTGGTTGGTAAGTTCAAGACCCTGATCGAGGCTAACGGTACGATCGATTCCATCGACGAGTGGGGCAAGCGCCGTCTGGCCTACCCCATCAACGACGAGGAGGAAGGCGTCTACACCGTGATCAACTTCACCAGCGAGCCCAGCTTCCCCGCTGAGCTGGACCGTGTGTACAAGATCACTGAAGGCGTTATGCGCAGCCTGATCATTGCTCACGAGGAGTAATCCTTTCGTGATGAAAAAGGAGTCCGTACTATGTTGAATGTTGTTGCCATCATGGGCCGCCTTGTGGCGGACCCTGAACTGCGCACCACGCCCCAGGGCACCAATGTGTGCAGTTTCCGCATCGCCTGCGACCGCAATTTTGCACGTCAGGGCGAGCAGCGTCAGGCCGATTTCATTGATATCGTCGCTTGGCGTTCGCAGGCCGAGTTTGTGAGCAAGTATTTCCAGAAAGGCAGTCTGATCGCCATTGACGGCAGCATCCAGACCCGCCAGTATCAGGACAAGAACGGCAACAACCGCACGGCTTTTGAGATCGTGGCCAACAACATCAACTTTGCAGGCCCCAAGAACAGCAATGCAGGCGGCGGAGCAAATTATCAGAATTCTGCTCCGTCCTACCAGAACGCAGCCCCTGCCCGTCCGGCCGCTGTGGAGGCAGCTCCCAGCTATTCCGCCGGCAATGCCGATGACTTTGCCGTCATCGATGACAGCGACGACCTGCCGTTCTGACACGAAACGGTCCATCCGTTAAAAATCCAATAGGAGGTAATAAGCAATGGCTTTTGAAAGAACCGAAGGCTCTCGCCCCGCACGCCCCATGCGTCGCGGCCGCAAGAAGGTTTGCAGCTTCTGTGTCGATCGCATCGACACCATCGATTACAAGGACGTGCCCCGTCTGCGTAAGTACGTCTCTGAGCGTGCAAAGATCATTCCCCGCCGTGTGACCGGCACTTGCGCTTATCATCAGCGCGCACTGACCATCGCCATCAAGCGTGCTCGTCACGTTGCTCTGATGCCCTACGTCAGCGACTAATCTTTAAAACATCAACCCAATCAAAATAATCAGCAATCAGCAAAGGCTCTTTCCCGATGACAAGGGAAGGAGCCTTTTTTGGTGCAATGCGCCCATTTTGTTTTGTGTCGTGGTGTGTTATACTGGCCTTGCACACTCCCCTGCACACACTTTTCAGGAGGTATCACGATGAAACGACATTCTTTCCGTCTTGCGGCGGCTGCTCTGGGCCTTTTGCTGGTGCTGCCCACCGGGCTTCCGGCCTCGGCCGCTTCCTCGTTTGATGCGGGCTACTATGCCACCCATTACCCGGATGTGGCGGCAGCCTGCGGCACGGACGAAGGTGCCCTGCTGCAGCACTACATCCAGTTCGGCGCATCAGAAGGGCGCAAGCCCTCCGCCTGGGGCCGTGCCGGTGACACGGACCTGAAGCTAACCGACGCCCAGATCGCGGCCATCTGGTCGCCGGTGCCCATCAAGGAACTGGCCAACTACAAAAGCCTGAAGCGCAAGATGACCGATGACGAATTTGCGCAGGCCTACGAGCAGGCCCGCAGGATCGTAACGCCGCTGGCCTTCAAGAGCCGTGAGGAGCAGCTGGCCGGCATCGCCAACGCCCTGCGCGAAATGGTAGATGACGGTACGGTTGCCTACTCTACCGATGTGCCTCACTACAACGACGCCTATGGGTATCTGGTGCTGCATGTGGCCTCCTGTGCCGGATGCACCCGTACCACCGGCCTGTGTCTGAACATGCTGGGCATCCCCTATGAGCACGTCAACGAAAACCAGTGGAGCCACCAGTGGTGCCGCGTGCCCATGCCCGACGGCAGCTACTGGATCTGCGACGCCTACGGCCTGTACTGCGGCCCGGAGCCTGCTCCCTACCAGCACCCCTATCTGTAAGCAGTCCCCTATCAGCACGAGAAGCGCCGAGGCGTCCTCTCGTGCTTTTTATTTTTCCGTACGGATGCCCCCCTATAGTGTCCGTCAGAAATCCATCGAAGGCAGGCAAAAAGTTACAAAGTGGTACGGTAGTTCCGGATGTTTCTGGCTTGTACCGGGAATTTACGGTAACGGCGTCATCTTTTGCTTTGCAATCAAATCAATCTGCACAAAAGCCGCCCTGGTCATTGCACACATTGTACAAAGTTCACTTTCAGTTCTTGATTTCTTATGCAAATTGTGCCATACTATAGCCACTGGAAACGTTCCCGACAACGTTTCCGATAGTTCTTTCAGAAATGAGGGATTCCGGCAATGGGCAACATGACGATCAAAGATATCGCACGGATCAGCGGCTGTTCCGTCAGCACGATCTCCCGTGTGATCAACGATCGCCCGGATGTCCGGCCGGAGACCAAGGAACGAGTCCTGGAGGTAATGCGGGAAGCAGGCTTTGTGCCCAACACCAACGCACGGCAGCTCAAGATCCAGCAGTCGCGCAGCCTGGTGTTCGTGGTCAAAGGCACCCGCAACATCTTCTTCTCCGACTTTCTTGTGCAGCTGCAGCGGGCCGCCACCCTTTACGGGTACAACGGCATCGTCTCCTATCTGGACGAGAATGCCAACGAGATCGACGCCGCTGAAAAGATCCTGCGCGAGATCAAACCCAAAGGCATGATTTTCCTGGGCGGCAGCGTTGCAAACTTCCAGAAAGGATTTGCCAACATCAGCGTCCCTTCGGTGCTGGCCACCCTCGTGTCGGACAAGCTGGACTTTTCCAACCTGTCCATGGTGGGCGTGGATGACCGGGCAGCCGCCTATCAGGCTGTGTCCTACCTCATCCAGCAGGGCCACCGCAAAATCGCCGTGCTGGGCGGCCCGGCCACGAGCTACCCCAGCATGATGCGCCGTCAGGGTGCGCAGCAAGCCATGGAGGATGCGGGCATTCGCTTCGAGGACAAGCTCTACGGCCTGTCCAACTACGATTTCGAGTCCGCGTATCACGCCATGAATGGGCTTCTGGCCCGCCGGGCTGAGTTCACTGCCCTGTTTGCCATGAGCGATGTGATCGCCTTTGGTGCCATCCGGGCGCTGGTAAGCGCAGGGTTGCGGGTGCCGGAGGATGTATCAGTGATCGGTTTTGATGGCATCACGATGTCCCGCTACTGCGTGCCGGTGATGACCACCATCGTCCAGCCCAGTGAACAGATCGCACTGCAGAGCATCGAGCTGCTGGTGCGGCAGATCGAACACGGAGCCCCGGCCCAGACCGTCACGCTCCAGCCGGAATTGCAGCAGGGCGAAAGCGTTTGCCCCTGCCGCCGGAACGATTCAGTCTAACTTCCGTCCTCATGCTGTGGACGGTGGCAGATATTAACCAAAAGAAGAAGGAGTACTACTATGAAAAAGATGATCTCTCGTCGTAACTTTCTGAAGGTCGCAGGCGCTTCTACCGCTGCTCTGGGCCTGGCCGCCTGTGGTGGTTCGTCCAGCTCCACCGCTTCCTCCACTGCCAGCTCTGCTGCCGGTTCTTCGACCGCTGCAAAGGCTGACGGCAAGGTCTACTACCTGAACTTCAAGCCTGAGCAGGATCAGGCCTGGCAGGACCTGGCTGCTGCGTACACCAAGGAGACCGGCGTGCCTGTGACCGTTGTGACCGCTGCTTCCGGTCAGTACGAGACCACCCTGATGAGCGAGATGGAGAAGAGCGAGGCTCCTACCCTGTTCCAGGTCAACGGTCCTGTGGGTCTGGCCAACTGGAAGGATTACTGCTACGACCTGTCCGGCAGCAAGCTGTACGGCGAACTGACCAGCGACTCCTTCGCCCTGAAGGACGGCGACGCTGTTACCAGCATTGCATACGTCATTGAGACCTACGGCA
>OLVY01001849.1_pt1 | contig 12566 bp, 13 predicted proteins | sample 1674261 | NCBI WGS metagenome assembly OLVY01 (sample SAMEA103958155, study PRJEB25191) | human gut metagenome | biome: human-associated habitat [ENVO:00009003]; feature: intestine environment [ENVO:2100002]; material: feces | place: Germany | collected 2013/2015
CATATTGAGTCTTAATACCGTGTTTCATAATACGGAACTAAGTTTCGCATTGCGGTATCATCTAAATTAGATTATACTCATGAGATTCGAATTGTCAATAGCGAAAAAGCCTAATTTTACTGGATTTTCTGAGTAAAACTGCCGAAAAACAAATCGCTTCATTTTATTATGGAAGTGTGGTAAACTATAAAAAGTAAAAAACAAGGGAACCATAAGAGCAGAAAATATTTCTCGTGAAAGACCGGGAACGGCTGCCGGAGATGAGCGGCAGTTAGAAAGGAAAAAACAATTATATGGATATACAGTTTCAGAAGCTGGGCGCCGAGAATTTTGCGGAACTCAGTAAGTATTATGGAAGACGCCACGACAATACATGTGACAGTGTGATGCTTGACAATTTTCTCTGGGCGGATTACTATCATGTCCACTTCTGCGAGAGAGATGACAAGGCGGTTCTGTGGATCATGAAGATTTTAGGAAAGATGTACGCATCTCTTCCTGTGTGCGCCATCGAAGATATGCCCCACTACTTTAAAGAAATCGAACAATATTTCAACGAGAACCTTCATCTGCCGCTTGAGATTTATCTGGCGGACCAGGAGGCGGTGGATTATTTAAAGCTTCCGGCGGACCGCTACTCCGTAACGGAGCTTCCGGATGCAAAGGACTACCTTTACAGTGCGGAGGCGTTGAAGACATTGTCCGGAAAAGCACTTCATAAGAAGAAAAACAACCTGAACGCGTTCAAAAAAGCATATGAAGGAAGATATGAGTACCGGACGCTCTGCTGTTCGGACGGCTGCGAGATCTGGAAGTTTCTGGATCAATGGAGAGAGGGAAAAGGCCAGGAGGTCGAGGGACACTTAGATTATGAAGTGGAAGGAATCCACGAGATCTTAAGGAACTGCTCGATGCTGTCAGTCCGCATGGGCGGAATCTATGTGGATGACCAGTTGGAGGCGTTCTCCATCGGAAGCTATAATAATAAGGAAAAGATGGCGATCATCCATATCGAAAAGGCGAACCCGGAAATGCGAGGCCTTTACCAGATGATCAACCAACAGTTCCTGATCCATGAATTCCCGGAGGCGGAGATCGTAAACCGCGAGGATGATATGGGACTTCCGGGACTCCGTCAGGCGAAGATGTCCTATGCGCCGATGGATTTCGCGAGAAAGTATCGGATTAAACAGTTAGATTTTGAGGCACAGAGCGCGGAGTAAAGTATGATACGGTATTTGGAGACAGAAGAAAAGGGAAGATGCCTGGATCTCTGGAGAGAGGCGTTCCCGGAAGATTCCACGGAATTTTGTGATTATTATTTTAAGGAAAAAATGAAGGACAACAAGGTACTTGTCCGGGAGGAGAACGGTGAGATTGTATCCATGCTCCACCGGAACCCGTACAGGATCTATATGCGGGGAAGTGAGGCTGTGTGCGACTATATCGTCGGCGTTTCCACACTGGTTGCTGGGCGCCACAAGGGATACATGAGAAGTCTCATGCTGGCGATGCTGCGGGACATGCAGGAAGAACGGATGCCGTTTACGTTTCTGATGCCCGCAAGAGAGTCCCTGTACCGTCCCTACGATTTCCGGTATATTTATGATCAGCCGCGCTGGGTCCTCAAATATAATCCCCACATCCACAGAGAGCCCTGCAACCTGAAGACGCTGGGCGCAGATCTGGCGGAGTGGCAGACTGCCTGGTTAAAGAGACAATATGAGGTTTTCGCGATCCGTGATGAGGCATATTTACAGCGGATGGAGAAGGAGCTTGCCAGCGAAAATGGAACCTGCACACTGCTCTATGACGATGACTGGTTTATCGGAATGCAGAGTGAGTGGGGCTTAAAGGAACGGGAGATGCGTTATCTCTACACCGGAGAACATTACCGGAGCGAGGCGGGACGGAAGCCGGCGATCATGGCGCGTATCGTCTGCATGCCGGAGTTCGTAAAGACGATCCGGCTGGCGGAGAACTGTCCGCAGGATGAAGTGACGGTGGAGATCGGGATCAACGATCTCTTCGTACCGCAGAATCAGGGTGCATGGCTGTGGCAGCTGACAAAGGAAGGCTCGAGGATGATCCAGGAATCCCGGTTTATCGCGAAGGGGAAAATGGAAGTCCTGACGATCTCGGAGCTTACCGAGTGGCTGTTTGGATACCGGACACCGGCGCAGGTGGCGAAGATTCCGTATGGGGAGTATATTGAGCCGTTTCGCGGAGTGTTCTTAGATGAAGTTGTGTAAATGATATCAGGGTCAAACGGTGCATGATCCGCTGACAGCAAAGCAGAAAAGCGCATGATATCAGATATGAGATGACTCCCACCTCTTTAGGTGGCGAGCAGCAAGAATGCCGAGACGTTCTTGAATACAGAAAGGAGAGATCTGTCATGACAGAGCGGGAAACATTAAAAAAGTGGCTGGATGAGAGCAGCAACATTGTATTTTTCGGTGGGGCAGGTGTGTCCACGGAGAGCCATATTCCGGATTTCAGGAGTACGGACGGACTGTACAACCAGCAGTATGATCATCCGCTGGAGACGATCTTAAGCCATTCCTTCTATATGAGAAAGCCGGAGGAATTTTACCGATTCTACCGGAACAAGATGCTGTTTCCGAATGCGGAGCCGAACAGAGCTCATAAGGCACTTGCAAGGTTAGAGAAAATGGGAAAATTAAAGGCAGTCGTAACACAGAATATCGACGGACTGCATCAGAAAGCGGGCAGCAGGGAGGTTTTGGAGCTCCACGGTTCTGTCCTTCGGAATTACTGTACGCGCTGCGGAAAGTTCTATGGGCTGGATGCGATCTTAAATTCTACGGGAGTCCCGAAATGTACCTGCGGCGGAACGATCAAGCCGGATGTAGTCCTCTATGAGGAAGGTCTGGATCAGGAGACCATCGAAAAATCCGTGAAATATATCGCGAATGCGGATGTGCTGATCATCGGAGGGACGTCCCTCACGGTATATCCTGCAGCGGGGCTCATCGATTATTACCGGGGACATAAGTTGGTCCTCATCAATAAATCCGTGACACCGATGGATAACCGCGCGGATCTCGTGATCAGCGGGCCGATCGGTGAAGTGCTTGGGGACGCAGTCGGAGTGTGATTCCGGAAAGAATATCAGGGCTGGAAATAGCGGACTATGCCGGGATAAATGCGGAATACTGCAACAGGCGGAAATATGGGAGGCAGAAACTATGTATCAGGCAGCAGAGAATCGTTATGAGACTATGGAGTATAAACGCTGTGGAAGAAGCGGTTTAAAGCTTCCGCGGGTCGCGCTGGGATTATGGCAGAATTTCGGACTGGAAAAGACGATTACAGATCAGGAGGAGATCCTGTGCCATGCATTCGACCACGGGATCACACACTTTGATCTTGCGAACAACTACGGACATCCGGCAAACGGCCTTGCGGAGAAAAATTTCGGACAGGCATTAAAGGACTGCCTTGGTACATACCGGGATGAGCTTGTGATCTCCACAAAAGCCGGATATGATATGTGGCCGGGACCTTACGGAAACTGGGGTTCCAGAAAGTATTTGATGGCGAGCCTCGACCAGAGTTTGAAGCGCTTGGGGCTTGATTATGTCGATATTTTCTACCATCACAGACCGGACCCGGAGACACCGATCGAGGAGACGATGGGAGCACTGAGTGATATCGTCCGCAGCGGAAAAGCGCTTTATGTCGGACTCTCCAATTATAAAGAGGAAGAAACGAGAAAAGCGGTCAGGATCTTAAAGGAGAACGGAACGCCGTGCCTGATCCACCAGCCGCGCTATAATATGCTGGAGCGTTGGGTGGAAGACGGACTTCTCTCCGCGCTTGATGAAAACGGAGTGGGATGTATCTGCTTTTCCCCGCTCGCTCAGGGCGCATTGACAGATAAATACCTGAAGGGGATCCCGGCAGGTTCCCGCGCATCCCGTGAGGGAACGACGGTGGCACAGCGGTACCTTTCTAATGAACAATTAGAAAAAATCAAACAATTAAACCAACTTGCGGAAGAACGTGGACAGACGCTGGCGCAGATGGCTATCGCCTGGATCTTACGCCGCCCGGAGGTGACAACGGTCCTGGTGGGCGCCAGCAGGGTTTCGCAGCTGGATAACAGTCTTGCGGCGCTTGAGTGCACGGGATTTTCGGAGAATGAGCTGAAAAAGATCGACGAGATCCTGGCATAAAAGAATTTAGAACAGGATCAACACGCAGAAAACGTATGAAGTGTGAAAATTTGTAAGAAATAAGAGATCGTTTGAGAAGACAGGTTTCAGGCAACAGGAGACATAGAGAATGGTATATGAAGTAGGCGATATCGTAAAATTAAAGAAACCGCATCCCTGCGGCAGTCAGGAATGGGAAATTCTGCGCGTGGGCGCAGACTTCCGCTTAAAATGCATGGGCTGCGGTCATATGGTCATGGTGACGAGACGGCTGGTGGAGAAGAATACCAGAGGACTCAGGAAACCGGATGGGACGGAAGTAAAATAAAGGAAACTTGAAAAACAAAAACCAGTCACATGGGATCCATTAGAGCGGGAAGCGTAATGAAAAACATGTGGCTGGTTTTTGAGTTGGGAGGCAACTATAAAAGCGCATAGATCTTCGCCACCGCATCCTGCGGCCCCCCGGTATTCGGGATCGCGTACTTTGCATATTTCTTATATAATCCGCGTCGCGTGAGATAGGTATTCTCGATTTCCTCTTTTGTGTGATTCTTAAATAACGGTCGTTCCGGATGTAACGCAAGATTCCGGTAACAGTCCTCAAACGGGCGGTCGATATAGAAAATCATGCCGCTCTTTTCGAGGAGTTCCCCGTTCCGGTCAAAGGTCAGCATTCCGCCTCCGGTGGAGACCACGGACGGGCCGAGGCCGCATACCTGACGGGCGATCTCATGTTCATAGTCCCGGAACAAAGACTCCCCGCCTTCTGAGAAGATCTCCGGGATCGTCATCTTGTAATGTTCGATCAGCATCTGATCCGTATCGTAAAACGGGAGACCGAGCTGTTCGGAGAGAAGTTTCCCGATAGTGGTCTTTCCGCTGCTTGTGAAGCCGCATAAAATAATTGGATGTTCTGGTGTCATGTCTGGTTCCTCTCGAAAGGCCTGCTGATTCTGGCGAAAGTATTCTGCGTTTTTGATAATACCGCGCCGGGTATCAAATGAGCCGGCAATGTCGGCCTGTAAATGAAAAGCACATATAAAATACCATAAATATAGAAGAAAGGCAATAAGAGTGAGGACAAAGTTTCCGGGAATAGCAGAAGCGGTTTCCTAAAACATGGGCGGGCGAGTCTGCCGACACATATATTACTCCGACTTCAACAATGGATAATGCCCCAAAAACTGCTGCAGCGCCAGATTCCCGGAGGATCTTTTCCACGCCGCAATGATCTCAACGACCTCCTCTTCACCGATCAGCGGGATAAACACAAGGTTTTCCGCATTTGTCAGCTTATGCGTCACATAGGATGGAATAATGGAGATCCCTTCCTCGATGGATACCATCATGAGAATGCTCTCCACATCGTTGGAACGGAAGAAGATGTCCGGATGATATCCGGCCTGCTCATACATCTCGTAGAAGCGGAGGTCACTGACGGAATCCCCGGTGCTGGACGGGGTCATGAACAACAGGCGTTCGCCGTGGAGCTCTGACCGCTGAAGGGATTCCCGCCTGGAAAGTGGATGATTGCTGTAAACAGCGACCATCAGAGGACTGCGTTCAATGAGCCGGTATTCAATGGACTCGTTTTTCACGAGCTCCGTGCTGTCCCAGGTAAAAATAATATCATATTCGTCCTTCAATAGCCCCGCGGCGAGAAGATCGGTGTTCCGGCGGTAACAGGAGACAAGAATATTTGGATACTTATTATGGAAGAAACGCAGGGAGTTGGAAAAATTGCTTCGCTCAAAGCCTTTTGTATATCCGATCCGCAGGGTTCCTACCATACCGGTTGAAACCTCTTGAATCCGGTTTACCGCCTGATCAATGCGGCCGAGGATCGACCTTGCATCACTTAAAAATGCGCTTCCGGCCGGAGTCAGGGAGATCGGGCGGCTCGACCGGTCAAAGAGCGGGACGCCGAGGCTGTCTTCTAACGCGCGGATCTGCTGGGTGATGGCAGTCTGGGTAATATAAAACTGATCTGCGGCTTTTGTGAAACTGCGGCATTCAGCGGCGGTCACGAAGTAGCGCAGCTGGTTTGTGTTCATAAGCTCCTCCTAAAAATATGATTCAAGTCTCACGGAATGTTCCTGCAAAACATAAGTTTTTCTTATGATATCATACAAAATGCGCGGTTGCAAATCCTTTTACCGGGCGGTATCATAAGACTACTGATGCTGGATGGCGGTACAAGGGCAGATATGTTCCAAACGGAACATGCTGTACCATACCGAATACAGTGAAGGCAGCAGGATAAGAGCTGCGGATAAGACAGGCGCGGGCCGCAGCCGTAAGAGGGGAGTTATGCTTATGAAACGAGAAAATTTTGGCTCACGTTTAGGCTTTTTACTGGTAAGCGCGGGCTGTGCGATCGGAATTGGAAATGTGTGGCGGTTCCCGTATGTAGCGGGACAGAACGGCGGCGGCGTGTTCGTCCTGTTCTATCTGCTGTTCCTGTTGTGTATGGGCGTCCCGGTCCTCACGATGGAGCTTGCGGTGGGACGTGCGGGACGAAAGAGCGCGGTCGGCGCGTATCGGGTCCTGGAAAAGCCGGGCAGTAAATGGCATGTACACGGATGGTTCTGTATCCTTGGCTGTTACCTGTTAATGATGTATTACACAACCGTATCCGGCTGGATGCTCAGCTATTTCGTGAAGTTCGCGACGGGAACATTCACCGGAATGAATACGGATCAGGTCGCGGGAGTATTTGGGGATATGCTTGGCAATCCCGGAGAGATGGGATTCTGGATGGCTGTGACTGTTGTTGTCGGATTCTTTATCTGCAGCAGAGGTCTTCAGAATGGCCTTGAGAAGATCACAAAATGGATGATGGCGGCGCTGCTATTGTTGATCCTGGTGCTTGCGGGACACAGCCTGATCCTTCCGAGCGCGAAAGAGGGACTGAGCTTTTATCTTCTCCCGGATTTCAAACGCGCATCGGAGGTCGGGCTCGGATCGGTGATCATGGCGGCCATGAACCAGTCCTTCTTTACATTAAGCCTTGGCATTGCGGCAATGGAGATCTTCGGGAGCTACATGTCCGAGGAGCATACGCTTGCAGGTGAGGCGGTACGGATCTGCGGCCTTGATACGCTGGTAGCCCTTTCCGCCGGACTGATTATCTTCCCGGCATGCTTTTCCTTCGGCGTACAGCCGGATGCCGGTCCGCAGCTGATCTTTATCACACTTCCGAATGTATTTGCAAACATGGCAGGCGGACGGATCTGGGGCATGCTGTTCTTCTTATTTATGTCGGCGGCAAGCTTCTCAACTGTTATCGCCGTGTTTGAAAATCTGCTTTCCAGCTGCATGGATAACTTTGGATGGAGCAGAAGAAAGGCTTCCGTGATCAACTGCATTTTCGTTCTGATCGCCAGCCTGCCCTGTGTTCTGGGCTACAATGTATGGAGCAGCCTTCACATCATCGGCGCGAGAGATGTTCTGGATTCTGAGGACTTCTTAGTCAGTAACCTGCTTTTACCGCTTGGATCCCTTGTTTATCTCTTATTCTGCGTGAGCAAGTGGGGATGGGGATATGATAAGTATCTCGCGGAGGCAAACAATGGAGCGGGACTTAAGATGCCGGGGGCGAACTGGGCGAAGATCTATTTCCGGTATGTTCTTCCGGTGCTGATTTTGGTGATCCTGATCCAGGGACTGATCGGATAACAGACTGACCGGTATGCACGAAATTCATAAAAAGACAGGAATTCATGAAAAACTTACCGGTTTAATGCGATATACACATAAAAACTTTAAAGCGTAAAAGTTTTTGTATTGAATATCGAAATAACCTGTGTTATAATAATCATCGCAAATACAAAAAAGAGGAGAGTACCACAATGAAAAAGATGATTGCACTGGGCATGGCCGCTATGATGTGCCTGTCCATGACTGCATGCAGTGTCTCCACATCTTCCAAGACCGAGACGACCGCAGCAGCAACAGAAGCAGCTGAGACAACTGCAGAAGCAGCAAAAGACAGCGAGACAACCGCAGAGGCTGCCGGCGATCTTGTTGCGACCGCAGATTATCCGACAAAACCGATCACAATGATCATTCCTTACGGTGCAGGCGGAACAACCGATACATGGGGCAGAAAGCTTGCAGTTCTGCTTGAAAAATATTTAGGACAGCCGATTACCGTTACAAACCAGGGCGGCGCGTCCGGATCCATCGGAAGCCAGTTCGTAAAAGAGCAGCCGTCTGATGGCTACACACTTCTTGTCTGCGCGGAGACGATGGGAACCTACAGAACCATGAATATCTGCGACCTCGGATACGATGATTTCACCGTTATCTCTCCGTTAGTTGGTGATCCGAAGGTTCTTGTAGTCGGAAAAGACTCCAAGTACAACACACTTCAGGAGCTTCTTGATGCGATCAAGGAAAACCCGGGAAAGATCACAATGTCCCACTCCGGCCCTGGAGGAAGCGGACACAATCAGGGCCTTGTATTAAAAGAGCTCGGCTATGAAGTTGCTATGACAAGCTTCGACTCCGGTAACGACGCGCTTCTCGGTGTCATCGGTGGACAGGTTGACTTCACAAACCCGAATATCTCCACACTCGGCGGCTATATCGAGAGCGGCGATGTGAAACCGTTAGCAGTATTCTCCGATAAGAGAATGGACGCTTACCCGGATATCCCGGCGTTTACAGAGACAGTTCCGGAAGCTGAAAAGTACTTAAATATCCCGTACACACTCCTTTCCTTCGTTGTAAATAACGATACACCGCAGGAGGTCGTTGATGTATTAAAGGCAGCATCTGAGAAGGTATTCGCAGATCCGGAGTGGACCGACTTCGTAAAACAGAACGCAGCGGATCCGGTATATGACGAGTACAAAGATGACGCATCGATCCAGGCATTCTATGACAACTGGAAATCCGTAATTTGCTGGTTACAGTATGACAACGGTGTTGCCGAGAAGAGTCCGGAAGAGTTCGGCATCAAGAGAATTGGAGAATAATCAATGAAGAATAAGATTCATTCGCTGATCGTCGAAGGAATTGTATTTTGCGGGAGCGGCCTTGTGCTGCTCTCGTATTCTCTTTCATCCTACGCGAAAGGGTTTAACAAAAGCTGGGCACAGTCCCCGTACCTGTTTCCGCTGATCGTGGCGATCGCCATGATCGGTCTGTCCTTATGGATCGTCGGAGAGGGAGTTACGGCGATGAAAAAGGCTGCCGCAAATCCGGATGACAAGAAGCCGGAAAAGGCAGGAAAAACAGAAAAGAGGCGCTGGGTCGTGATCGCCCTGATAATCTGTGCGATCTACTATGCGGCTCTCGCCTTCATTAAAATTCCGTATATCACCATCGGAATTTTATCTTTTGCGTATACATTTTCGACATTTGAGGTTGTGACGGTGGTATTCCTGATTGCCATGATGATTTTCATGGGTGTCAGAAAAATTCCGGTCCTTGTCTTCGTGCCGATCGGAACCACCTTGTTCTTAAGCCTTGCATTCCGCACATTCTTACATGTGCTTCTGCCATAGAAAGGAGAAAGGAAAATGATGCAGATGTTATCCGTGGTCGATCCGCGGTTTATCCTTATGGTTCTCCTTGGTTCTGTGGCTGGTCTGTTCGTAGGAGCGATCCCGGGACTTTCCGTGTCCATGGCGACCGCGCTTCTCGTATCCATTACTTATACCTGGGAACATTCAGACGCCCTGGCGATGATCATGGGTGTCTATGTAGTCGGAGTCTTCTCCGGCGCGGTATCGGCGATCCTGATCAATATCCCCGGCGCGCCCTCATCGGTCGTAACGACACTGGACGGCTATCCGATGTCGAAAAAGGGTCAGTCCTACAAGGCGCTCTTTACCGCAACGATCTACTCGTTTATCGGAAGCATATTTGGTCTTCTGGCTCTGGGACTCTTAGCGGAGCCGGTATCGAGAGTTGCGATCAAATTTACAAAGATGGACTATTTCCTTCTGGCACTCTTCGGACTCGCGACGGTCGGCTCCGTCAGCACGAAGAACTACGCGAAGGGGCTTATCAGCGTTATGATCGGTCTTGTGATCAGCATGATCGGACTGGATCCGCTGATGGGAACAAAACGCCTGACCTTCGGGATCCAGAACCTCGCGGGCGGTGTCAGCACAGTCCCGGCACTTGTCGGCTTCTTCGGCTTTGCAGAAGTGCTCTCTGTTGTATACAACATGAAGCAGGAGCAGAATGTCCTTGCGATGGAAAAGACGAAAGTCAGCCTGAAAGAGATTTTAAAAAGCTGGAAGCTTTCCTTATATACATCCACGATCGGTCTTTTAGTCGGCGCTCTTCCGGGAGCAGGCGGACCGGTGGCATCCTTTATCGCGTACAATGAGGCGAAGCGCCTCGTAAAGAAGCCGGAGGTTCCCTTCGGTGAGGGTGCGGTGGAAGGAATCGTGGCCAGTGAGTCCTCCAACAACGCATGTATCGGCGGTGCACTGATCCCGATGCTGACGTTGGCGGTTCCGGGCGACGCAGTTACCGCGATCATCCTTTCCGTATTCTATGTCCATGGCTTACAGCCGGGTCCATTATTTATCACCCAGAACAAAGAATCCTTCTACTCGATCGTAGTAGCGGGGATCATCGCGTGCTTTGCGCTTTTACTGTTAGGACTGATTGTTGCCCCGAGGATCTGTAAGGTCATTACGATCCCGAAGAACATCATGATCCCGGTGGTAACGAGTCTCTGTGTGATCGGTTCCTTCGCGTGCAACAACCGTCTGTTTGATGTGGGACTTATGTTCTTCTTCGGACTGATGGGATTCATGATGCGCCGGTTCGATTATCCGGTTGCCCCGCTGATCCTTGCGATGGTACTCGGAAAGATGATGGATTCCAACTTCCGTCAGGCCGTGTCCCTGGCATCGTCCTCCGACAACCCGTTTATGGCGATGTTCGGACATCCGATCACGATCGTTCTGTCCATCTGTACATTATTCGTCCTTCTTGGAAATATTCCGTGGACGAAGCCGTATATCGATAAAGTAAAAGGGATCTTTTCGAGAAAAACGGCGTAATTTCAGATAAAACTTCTGAAAAACAGGCCGGATCACCAAATTTCGACCGGCGCAGGATCTCTCACCGGTGTGAAAGATGGTAAGGAATGAAAAAAGTATAAAAAGAGCAGGAAATCAGGCAAAAAGTGCTTGCATTTCCTGCTCTTTTTTGCTAAGATTATTACCTGTGACATGTAAAAAATCCTTGCTCCTGATACTGAAAATCAGGGGCCGGAAGACCAGAAGGAGGTTTATGAAACTATGAACAAATACGAGTTAGCAGTTGTTCTTAGCGCAAAACTTGAAGATGACGAGAGAGCAGCCGCACTTGAGAAAGTGAAAGGCTATATCACACGTTTCGGCGGCAATATCGTTGATGTGGACGAATGGGGCAAGAAGAGACTTGCATACGAGATCCAGAAGAGCAAAGAAGGATTCTACTACTTCATCCACTTCGAGGGTGAGGCAAACTGCCCGAACGAGGTTGAGGCTCACATCCGTATTATGGAGCCGGTTGTTCGCTATCTTTGCGTAAGACAGGACGCTTAATAAAGAAAGAGTGAGAATATGAACAGAGTTATCCTTATGGGTAGATTAACCAGAGACCCGGAAGTACGCTATTCCCAGGGCGAGCGCTCTATGGCGATCGCAAGATATACACTTGCAGTTGACAGAAGAGGCAGAAGAAACCAGGACGGCGATCAGGGCCAGATGGCCGATTTTATCAACATCGTAGCTTTTGACCGCGCAGGTGAGTTCGCGGAGAAATATTTCCGTCAGGGCATGCGTGTACTGGTTTCCGGAAGAATCCAGACCGGAAGCTATGTAAATAAGGATGGCCAGAAGGTCTATACAACAGATATTATTGTAGATGACCAGGAATTCGCTGACAGCAAGGGTCAGGGCGGCGATAACAGCGGCTTTGGCGGCGGCAACAGCTACGGCGGCGGAAACCGCGGCGGCTATCAGCAGGGAACAAGACCTGCTCCGTCCAGTGCCATCGGCGATGGATTTATGAATATTCCGGATGGAGTCGAGGACGAAGGACTTCCATTCAACTAAATACCAGTCTGAGACAATACAGTGCGTTACTCCTAATTCGCTGTGAGTAGACTGAGTTTGCACGTGGCCGGACAAGCGTTGGACGGTTACAGACAACGAAACTAACAGGAGGTAATTTAAAATGGCATTCAATAAAGGTGACAAGTCCGATTCTTCCAGAGTAAGAAGAGGCGGCATGCATAGAAGAAAAAAAGTTTGCGTATTCTGCGGCGATAAGAACGGCGAGATCGATTACAAGGACGTAAACAAGTTAAAGAGATACGTATCCGAGAGAGGAAAAATCCTTCCGAGAAGAATCACTGGCAACTGC
>OLVY01001851.1_pt1 | contig 12563 bp, 8 predicted proteins | sample 1674261 | NCBI WGS metagenome assembly OLVY01 (sample SAMEA103958155, study PRJEB25191) | human gut metagenome | biome: human-associated habitat [ENVO:00009003]; feature: intestine environment [ENVO:2100002]; material: feces | place: Germany | collected 2013/2015
ACTTCAGCAGGTGCGCGAGCATCTTGGCGGAAGTCAGGTCGTTGATGGCGACGACTTCGTAGCCCTCAGCGCCGAACATCTGACGGAAAGCCAGACGGCCGATACGGCCAAAACCATTGATCGCAACTTTAACAGACATAATGAATTTCCTCCTTATTACCTGCCGGCACGGGGCCGGCCAATGTACTGTAGTTTCCCACAACATTCTGTTAAATTATACCGCAACATTCGTGGGCTGTCCAGTATTATTTTGCCCAAAAACCAACGTTTTTACCGAAAAAATATCTACAATTTCGCCCGTTTGTCCAAATAAATTATGAGCGTGCCTAAAAAAGTTTTTACAGTTTCCCAAATCCGGAAACCGGGCCGCCAATGGCGCGGAAATTCCTCCCGCTGGGCATGTCCGCCGGCGCGTTTACCGGGTCAGGACCGTGCCGTCTTTGCGGCCGGTCAGCGCGCCGTGCAGGATCGCGGGTTGGCCGCTCACGAAGACAGTGTCGAGGCCGTCGGAGAACTGCGCGGGGTCCTGATAGGTCGCGCGGGTGTGGATCTGCGCGGGGTCAAAGATGTTGATGTCGGCGTCCATCCCCTGCGCAAGCACCCCCTTGGCCCGAAGGCCCATGACCGCAGCCGGGCGGCCGGTCACCTTATGCACGGCTGCTTCAAGCGAAAGGACCTGCTTTTCGCGGACAAAATGCTCCAGCAGCGTGGTATAGGTCCCGTAGACGCGCGGGTGGAGCATGCCGGTGGTGGGATAGGTGCTGTCGGAGATGACGCAGCTGTGTGCGTCGCGCAGGATATCGCAGATATCGTCCTCCGCGGCGATGAAGTCGATCATGGTCACGTCGCAGTGCGCGGCCTGCAGAAGGTCAAACAGGCAGGTAAAGGGATCCTTCCCCTGCTGCTCAGCGATCTGCGCGATGCTCTGGCCCTCGTACTGCCGCAGCCTGTCCAGCCGGACGCTGGAAACGACGATATTTTCAAACCCGGCCAGCAGCGAGATATTTTCAAAGTCGCTGCCCGTGAGCATCCGGGCCTTGAGCGTTTCGCGGAAGGCGGGGTCGGCCAGATGCTCGGTCAGGGCCTCCATGCCGCCCTGCTGGGTCTCCGGCGGCAGGACATGGACGAGCTGGGTCGAGCCCGCAGTATAGGGATAGACGTCACAGGCGATCCGGACGCCCTCCTGCCGGGCTTCCGCCATCAGGCGGAGCATCTCGGGCGTACAGCTGCGCCAGTTGGCCTTGCCGATGGATTTGAGATGGCTGATCTCGACGGGCGTGCGCAGCGCGCGCGCGACCGCGATCATCTCCTGGAGCGCCCCCACCACGCCGCTGCCCTCCTGCCGCATGTGGACGGTGATGGGAATGCCGGAATCTTGCAGGGGCCTCAGGGCCTCGATCAGCGTTTCGGTCGAATAGAAGCAGTCCGGCGCGTAGCCGAGGCCGAGGGAGACGCCAAGCGCACCCGCAGCGAGCTCCCGTTCGATCAGGCTCCGGACCGTGCGCAGCTGCGCCGCGTCCAGCGTCGGTGCGGAGAAGCCGGCCGCACAGGCGCGGATGGTGCCGCTGCCGGCCAGCATGGCGGTATGGATGGGGCTGGGCTGCCTGCGGGCAGCATCCAGATAGGCCTGCATCGAGCTGCAGTCCGCGTCCGCGGGCAGCTCACCCGTGACCGGGGTCAGATAGGCCTCGATCTCCCCGCGGTACGGTCCGCTGCAGGGCGTAACAGACAGGCCGCAGTTGCCGTTGACGATCGTGGTCAGGCCCTGCTTGAGCTCCAGCTCGCCGAAATGCGGGCGGAAGAGCGCCGCGTCGGCATGGCGGTGAATGTCGATAAAGCCGGGGGTGACGGTCTTCCCTGCCGCGTCGATGACGGTCCCGGCCTGTGCGGCCGACAGATCGCCGATGGCGGCGATCTTCCCGTCTGTGATGCCGACGTCCGCCCGGCGGGCGGGGCTGCCGGTGCCGTCGATGAGTTGTCCGTTTTTGATCAGATAGTCGAACATAGTCCCATTCCTTTACATAGACGCAGAGCGCAAGACCGGTCACCCGGCCCTGCGCTGCGTTTTTTTATTTTACGGGTTTGATGTGCCAGATCTCATCCGCGTACTGACGGATGGTGCGGTCCGAGGAGAACTTGCCTGCGGAGGCGACGTTCTCAAGGCACTTGCGGCCGAAGGACAGCCGGTCACGGTAGTCGCGGTTGGCCTGCAGACGGGCTTTTTTGTAGCTGTCAAAGTCGTAGAACAGGAAATACTGGTCCGGCTTGTGCCAGCTCGCACCCTTGAGCAGGGAGGTATAGAGCTCGTGCTGCTCCTCGTCGGTCGGGACCGTGCCGTCGATCAGCGTATCGACCGCGCGGCGCAGGGCCGGGTCAGCCTCATAGAAGCTGCGGGCGTTGTAGTTGGGCTTCACCATGTTGATCTCCTCAACGGTGGCGCCGAAGATATACTCATTTTCGCGGCCCGCCTGCTCAGCGATCTCCACGTTCGCGCCGTCGAGCGTGCCGAGGGTGACCGCGCCGTTGAGCATGAGCTTCATGTTGCCCGTGCCGGAAGCCTCGGTGCCGGCCGGCGAGATCTGCTCGGAGATATCCGCCGCGGGGATGATATGCTCGGCGTAGGAGCAGTTGTAGTTCTGGACAAAGACAACCTTCATGACGCCTTCCATGGCCGGATCATTGTTGATGAGCTCGGCAATGCGGTTGACATAATGAATGATCGCTTTCGCGCGGCGGTAGCCCGGCGCGGCCTTGGCGCCGAAGATGAAGGCGGTGGGCGTGAAATCGGTGAGCGTGCCGTCCTTGATGGACAGGTAGAGGTCCATGATGCACAGCGCGTTGAGCAGCTGGCGCTTATACTCGTGCAGACGCTTGACCTGCACGTCAAAGAGGAAGGACGGGTCGAGCGCGACGCCCTCATGTTCCTCGATCACGCGGCACAACTGGCGCTTTTTCTCGAGCTTGATGGCGTTGAACTGCTTGACGGTCATCTCGTCGATGCTGTTTTTCAGTCCGGCCAGCTTGTCGAGGTCCTTGAGATAGCCCGTGCCGATCCGGCTGTCGATCAGGCCGCACAGCTCCGGGTTCGAAAGGCCCAGCCAGCGGCGGGGCGTGATGCCGTTGGTCTTATTCTGGAAGCGCTCGGGATAGACGGCGTACCAGTCCTTGAACAGATCGTCCTTGAGGATCTGGGAGTGGATCTCGGCCACGCCGTTGACCGCGGTGGACATGTAGACGGACAGATTCGCCATGTGCGCCTGGCCATCCTTGACGATGAAGAGTTTCGAATGCGGATGCTCCTGCTTGAGCCGGGCGTCGATGCGCTCGATGATCTCGCAGACCTCGGGCACGACGGACCGCAGCAGCTCCAGATCCCACTTTTCCAGCGCCTCGCCCATGACGGTGTGGTTCGTGTAGGCAAAGACGCGGCGCGTGAGCTCAAACGCGGCATCAAAATCAAGGCCCTCGTTCATCAGCAGACGGATGAGTTCGGGGATGGACATGGCGGGGTGGGTGTCGTTCAGCTGAACGGCAACGAACTCCGGCAGACGGTAATAGTCCGCGCCGTGCTGCGCGCGGTAGTCGCGCAGGATATCCTGCAGCGAGGCGCTGGAGAGGACATACTGCTGCTTGACGCGCAGGCGCTTGCCCTCCCAGGTCGAGTCGTTCGGGTAGAGCACGCGGGTGATATCCTCGGCCTTGTTCTTCTTTTCCAGCGCCTTGACATAGTCCTGGGCGTTGAAGGCGTCGAAGTTCAGCTCCTCCTCTGCCTCGCACTGCCACAGGCGAAGCGTACCGACAGTCGTGGTCTTATAGCCGATGACCGGCATGTCGTAGGGCACGCAGTTGACGGTCTGGTCGGCAAAATGGACCTTAACGGCCAGCTTGTCGCGGCGATGGCTCCAGGGGTCGCCGTATTTGGTCCAGTCGTCGGCGTCCTCGCGCTGGCAGCCGCCCACAAACGACTGCTTGAACAGGCCGAAGCGGTAGCGCAGACCATAGCCGGTCAGCGACAGGTCCAGCGTGGCTGCACTGTCCAGGAAGCAGGCGGCGAGACGGCCAAGGCCGCCGTTGCCGAGCGCTGCGTCCTCAATATGCTCCAGACAGGCCAGATCAACGCCCTTTTCGGCGAAGGCGGCCTTCATCTCGCGCAGGATGCCGAGGTTAAAGAGGTTGCTGTAGACCAGACGGCCGACCAGATACTCCGCGGAGAAATAGAACGCGCGGCGGCCCGGCGCCTGACGGCGCTTGGTCTTGGTCCAGTTGTCGCTGATCTCCATCATGATGACCTGGCCCAGCGCCTCATGCAGACGCTCCGGCGTGGTCTCCTGCAGCGTCTCGTCGTGCTGGAAATGCAGCAGCGCTTCGGTCTGCTTTACGATTCGTTCCGAAAAATCACTCATAGGATAACTCCTTCCTGGGCTGCGGCCGGACAAAGCGTCCGGCGGTTTCACAAAAGAGCGCCCACCCTTCCGGCAAGGACGGGTGGGCGCCAGAATGTTCATAGGTATTATACACGATTTGCGCGCGCTGTCAAACCTGCAATTTTTGCAGCCAGCGCGTCGTTGGCTGCACCGGGCAGCATCCGCCAGCGCCAGTTAGAGGGCAGGAGCCTGCCGGGCTCGTTCATGCGGGCCTCTTTGCCGAGACGCAGGTAGTCCTGCATCTGCATGATGAACAGCTGCGCCCTGGACTGCATACCGGCTTCGATGATGGCGTCAGCCAGATCATCCGCCGCGCCGATGCCGAGATACTCGCGCGCATAGGCGTCGCATTCGGCGTCCAGGCCCTCGCACCACTGGATGAGCGTCTCATTGTCGTGCGTGCCGGTGTAGCAGATGCAGTTTTCCGGATAGCGGTCCGGCAGATAATTACTGGGCTCACGCGGGTCAAAGGCGAATTCGAGCACCTTCATGCCGGGGAAGCCGGATTCCTTGACCAGCTTCTGCACCTCGGGCGTCAGGAAGCCAAGGTCCTCCGCGATGAAATCGGTATCCGGGCAGTTTTCGCGGATCGCGCGGACGAGCTTCATGCCGGGGCCCTGGATCCACTCGCCCTTGCGGGCGGTGCGGTTGACGGCCGGGATGGCCCAATAGCTCTCGATGCCGCGGAAATGGTCGATGCGGACGACGTCGAAGTTCTCTCCCGCCGCGCGCAGACGGCGCATCCACCAGGAGAAGCCATCCTGCTCCATGCGCTCCCAGTCGTAGATGGGGTTGCCCCAGTACTGGCCGTTGGCGTTGAACCCATCGGGCGGGCAGCCCGCGACGACACGCGGACGGCGCGTGCGGGTCAGCTGGAAGTTCTCGGGGTGCGACCAGACGTCGGCGGAGTCCAGCGGGACGTAGATGGGGATATCGCCGATGATCTGGATGCCGTTTTCGTGCGCATAGGCGCGCAGACGCTGCCACTGGGTGTGGAAGCAGAACTGCAGGAAGCTCTGGAAATCGATCTCGTCGCGCAGCTGCTCACGGTAGCGCGCCATGGCCTCCGGCTGGTGCATCCGGATATCGAGCGGCCACTGTGTCCACGGGCCGTCGTTATAATATGCTTTGACGGCCATAAAGAGCACGTACTCATCGAGCCACGACTTCTGCTGCTCGAGATATTCGGCGTAGCCGTCCGCCGGGGCCTTGTGGAAGCGGCTCCAGGCCAGATGCAGCACATGCAGGCGCTGGTCATACATGGTGGAGAAATCCACCTGGTCTTCCCTGCTGCCCCAGCTGACGCGATCGAGCTCCTCCTGCTTCAGCCAGCCGTTCTGAACGAGCTGGTCGAGGTCGATGAGGTACGGATTGCCCGCGAAGGTGGAGAAGGCCTGATACGGCGAATCTCCGTAGCCGGGCGGGTTGATCGGGAGGATCTGCCAGTAGGTCTGCCCAGCTTTTTTGAGAAAATCAATAAAGTCAAAGGCACTTTTCCCCATGCTGCCGATACCGTAGGGCGACGGCAGAGAGGTGATGTGCATCAGGATACCGCTGCTTCGTTTCATAGTCTCACTCTTTATTCTATTCGCTCTCGTCAGAACGCGCCGAAGCAGCGGCGATGCGGCTGCTCAGTCGCTTTCCAGTTTTCTGACGCTCTCCCGGTTGGAGAGCGTAAACGGTACGGTCAGGTGGCGGGCAGGGCCGCCATGCTCGGTGCAGTCCATCAAAACCATGAAGCTGCGCCGGGCAAGAAGCTCCACGGACTGGCAGACCGTCGAAAGCTTCGGCGTATAGAAGCTGCCGATCTTCAGTCCATCGTAGCCGATGATGGAGATATCATCCGGCACGCGCTTGCCCGCGTCCACGAGCGCGCGGATCGCGCCGATGGCGATGACATCTGCCATGGCAAACACGGCCGTGACCTGCGGCGTCTGCCGCAGGACCGCCTGCATGCCGGCATAGCCGTCTTCGTAGCTGTAGCGGCCGGTATGGTAGAAGGTCTGCTCGTCGAAGTGCATGACGTTTTTCTCAAACGCCTCCACGCAGCCCTCATAGCGCTGGGCCGACGTATCGGACAAGGACCGGTCGCCGCCGAGCACCGCGATCTGGCGGTGACCGCAGCGGATCAGATAATCCACCGCGCAGGCTGCGCCCTGCCGGTCGTTCGTCGTGACGCTGGAGAGATTTTCAAACGGCAGCTCGCTCGCGTCGTTGGTCACGACAACGGCGGGCACGTGGATCTTTTCAAAGTCGCCGCAGAAGTAGCGGTTCGTGCCGCCCAGGAACATCACGCCCACGGGCTTGCGCTCGCGGCAGAGCTTGACGGCGCGCAGCACCTCGTTTTCATCCTCATCGATGAAATCCACGATCAGCGGATGCGTCGTGCGGGAAAACAGGGACTGCAGCTGCTCGACCATGCTCGCAAACATCTCGTTTGCCGTGCCCTTGACGATGATGAGCACCGCATTGGAGCGCTGCTGCTTGAGCAGCTGCGCGCTTTCGTTGAGCTCAAATCCGCTTTCTTCGGCAATGGCAAGGATCGCGGCGCGCGCCTTGTCGGAAACGTTCGGCTGGTTGTTGAGCACGCGCGAAACGGTCCCGAGCGAATAGCCGCTCAGTCTTGCCAGATCTTTGATCGTCATAGCTGTTTACTCCCTCTTGGATGATTCCATGTCTGCATCACTATAATACAGGTTTTCACAAAAATCCACAGAAAGCAAACAATTTTTTGTTTTTACCCCTTGACGGCGCCTGCGGCGACGCCCTTGATGATATACTTCTGGCAGCAGAGGTAGAAGATAACGACCGGGACGATGGACATCAGGATCAGCGCCATCGTCGCGCCCATATCGACCGAGCCGTAGCTGCCCTTGAGGTACTGAATGTGGATCGGAATGGTGCGGAATTCATTGATATCCAGCACCAGATACGGCAGCAGGTAGTCGTTCCAGACCCACATGATCTCCAGAACGCCGACGGAGATGAAGGTCGGCTTCATCATGGGCAGGACGACCTGGAAGAAGGTCTGCACAGGGGTGCAACCGTCAATCACAGCAGCCTCTTCAATGGAGCGCGGGATGGACTTGACAAAGCCTGTGAACATAAACACAGCGAGGCCCGCACCAAAGCCGAGGTAGACAATGGGAATTGTCCACGGGCGATTGAGCTTCAGAGTATCGGCGGTCTTTGCCAGCGTGAACATGACCATCTGGAACGGGACGACCATGGAGAACACGCACAGGTAGTACACAATGCGGCAGACGAGGCTGTCGACACGGGAAATATACCACGCGGCCATGGACGTGCAGATGAGGATCAGAGCAGCGGAGAGCAGCGTGATCATCAGGCTATACTCGACAGATTTATAGAATGGATAGTTGCCAAAGGTCATACCCTTGATATAGTTCTGCAGCCCCATGAAGGTGTCGCTTTTGGGGAAGGCAAACGTATCAAGGTTAATAGCGGCGTTGGTCTTGAGAGAGTTGACCAGAACGATGAAGATTGGGTAGAGATACGCGATGGCGATGATCGTGAAGACGACCGTCAGCACGGTATGGGAGCGGCGGTCTTTCTGGAAGCCGTTGTTTTTCATTACTGATCGACCTCCTTCTTTCTGGTGGCGACGAGCTGGGCGATGCTGATGATGGCGACCAGCACGAAGAACACGACGGCCTTGGCCTGGCCGGGACCCTTGGAGTTGGAGGTATTGGAGTTGACGATGTTGAGCGCCAGCATTTCCGTCGTCTTGATGACACTGCCGTCGGCCAGCGTCTTGAACGGCGAACCGCCCGTCAGGGCCAGGTTCTGGTCATAGAGCTTGAAGCCGTTGGTGAGTGAAAGGAAGGTGCAGATGGTGATGGACGGCATGACGTTCGGGATGGTGATATGCCAGAGGGTCTTCCAGCCGGAAGCGCCGTCGATCTTTGCGGCCTCGAGCATATCCTCCGGGATGGCCTGCAGACCCGCGATATAGATGATCATCATATAGCCGATCTGCTGCCAGCACATCAGTATGATGAGGCCCCAGAAGCCGTATTTTGTTTCGAGCACCACAGCGGTATCAAAGTGGCTGAGGATGCCGTCGAAGATCATGAGCCAGATATAGCCCAGGACGATGCCGCCGATCAGGTTCGGCATAAAGAAGACCGTCCGGAAGATATTCGAGCCCTTGATGCCCTTCGTCAGGACATAGGCGACGGCGAATGCCAGCACATTGATGATGAGCAGCGACACGAGCGCGAACAGCGCCGTGTACCAGAACGCGTGCAGGAAGCCATCGTCCTGGAAAATGGTCTGGTAGTTCTTCAGGCCCACCCAAGTCCATTTGCTGGTTGTCTTGAACTTGCAGAAAGACAAAAACAGGCCCTTGGCAAACGGATACAGGAAGCCCACGCAGAACGCGGCGAACGTCGGCAGCAGGAACAGCCAGCCCCAGCGCTGGATCGGGCGGCGGATCAAGCTGCATGACAGAGCCGAATCGTCATGTTTTTTCTTCTTCATCATGCTTCTCCTTTATTATTTATTTACTATCTTGACAATTTCACAGACAAGCGCCCGGCCTCCGGGCGTTTGTCCGCAAAATCTTCGGCTGCGGCAGTTTCTTTTCTGTAAAAAAGGGGGCTTTGCAGCCCCCTCTTTACTTTTGGTCACGCCTTATTGCTTATGCGTTATCCTTTGCATACAGGGTCGCCCAGCCCTGCACGAATGCAGTCTCGACAGCGGACCAGTCGCCGGTACCGGCAGTGTACTGAGTCAGAGCGTCGACAACGGCAGCACGCCAGTCGTCAACAGCGGGAGTCCAGTTGAATGCCCAGGTAACAACGTAGTTGCCTTCAGCAGTGTACTTGTTGGCATCCTGGAAGAAGACATTCTCCGGATCCTTGGCGTCCTTGAACGGGCAGGGGCCAAACTCTTGTGCCAGCATCGTGGTGCCTTCATCAGAGGTAACGACCCAGACGAGGAAGTCGATGGTAGCCTGAATATCTTCTTCAGAGGATTCGTTGTTGATGGCCCAGCAGTTCTCGGTGCCTGCGCACAGGCCGGCCTTTTCTTCGCCGTCAACGCCGCAGTAGATGGGGATCATAGCCAGATCAGCGGGATCCATGCCGAACGTGCCGGTCAGGTTGGAGTATTCCCAGGTGCCGTTCTGATAGAACGCAGCCTTGCCCTCGCCGAATTCAGCCTCGGACTCGTCGCCGGTAGCGGTGGCCAGAGCAGCGCCGGTGGTAGCGGAATCAGTGGTGTAGAGATCCCAGATGTTCTTGAAGTTGTTGAGGTAAGCGCCGGTGATGGTGGCGGGCTGCGCGGTCACGCCGTCGTCACGGAACTCGTAGTACAGCGGCATATTGGCCAGATGGCCGGAGAAACGCCAGCTGGAGGAGCCGTCGAGGCCGGCAGAGGAGAATGCGTCGAAGCCGAGCTCGTCAGCGCGGGCATGGATGTCGTCAGCGACAGCCTTCAGGGATTCGAAGTTGGTGATCTCATCGATGGAGTGGCCAGCCTTCTCAAGCAAAGCCTTGTTGACGATGATGCCGAATGCCTCATAGCAGTAGCCGATAGACAGGGTCTGGCCGTCTTCACCCTTGAGGTTGAAAGCATCGGTGGTCATCTGATCCATGATGGCAGTGCCGTCGAGCGGATAGCAGTAGTCGCCGTAGGAGTTGATGGCGCCCTGGTTGCCGCACTGGAAGAGGGTCGGAGCGGAGCTCTTGTCCAGCTCGGCGGCGAGGGTGGTGTCGTAGGTGCCGGAAGCAGCGGTGACAACCTTGACGGGAACGCCGGTCTGCTCGGTGTAGGTGGCGGCGAGCTTCTGCCAGGCTTCGTCAGCCTCGGGCTTGAAGTTCAGGTAGTAGACGGAGCCGGTCGCTTCGGTCGTGGCGGGCTCTTCCGTCGTCTCAGCGGGTTCTTCGGTGGTTTCTTCTGCAGCCGGGGTGGTCTCGGTCGCAGCGGGCTCTTCGGTCTGTGCGGGCTCGGTCTTGGAAGCGCAGGCAGCCAGACCCAGAACCATCACGAGAGCGAGAAGCATTGCGATGATCTTTTTCATGATATTCCTCCTGTAGTAATGTTTTTGAATTTTGGAAACGTTTCCATTTCCTTTGACCCTATTATACTACATTTTGTCGCTTTGAGCAATCAAAAAATGGTCTGAAATGATTTTCAGCGTTTTGCCCAATTTTTATTCTGTGTTTTTGTCTATTTTGCTTCCTTCTGAAGCCATGCTTGCGTTTTGCCTGTGCAGCCGATATAATAATACAGAAATTTCTTCCGAAACCGAGGTCCACCGATGAAACTGTTCAATTATGATTCCCCATTCTGGTCGTTTATGTCGCGGCTCGCGGATCTGATCATCCTGAATCTGCTCTGGATCGTGTTCTGCATCCCCGTCGTGACCATCGGCGCGTCGACGACCGCCATGTACCGCGTCACGCTCAATATGGTGCGCGGCGAAGGCAGCGGCGTCGTGCGCATGTTCTGGGACGCGTTCCGCCTGAACCTCAAGCAGGCGGTGCTGATCTTCCTGATCCTGCTGATCCCAGTTCTGCTGGTCGTCTATGAGTTCTGGATGTATCTTTCCGGCGCGGTCGGGCAGTCGATGTGGCTGGGGCTGGTGTTCTGCTGCCCGTCGCTCATTTTGGCGCTGGTGCTCGCCTACGTCTATCCCCTGCTCGCGCAGTTTGACAACAGCATCAAAAATACGCTGAAAAACGCCTGTCTGCTTGCCATCGGCTCGCTCCCCTACTCCCTGGTGATGGCGGCGCTCAACCTCCTGCCCGTGGCGCTCTTCCTGTTTGCCACCAGCTTCTTCTTCCGGACAGCGATCTTCTGGGTCCTAATCGGCGGCGCGCTGGTCGCCTTCGCAAACAGCTGGCTGCTGCGGAAGGTCTTCAAAAAGAATTTCGGTCTCGATTGATCGTAAAAAACTATCGCCGGACGCGAAAACGCGTCCGGCGGTTTTTTATTTTGCGTAGATGAGGCCAACCAGGGCGTTGAGCCATCTGGCGGGGAGGACCTTTGCCAGGAAGCAGAAGAATTTGTACTGCAGACCGATGGTATTGACGGGGCGCACGCCCTTGCGGGTGGCGACGCGCGCGATGAACGCGCCCGCCTGCTCCGGCGCCATGCCGGTCTGCTCGTCGCGCTCCATCCCGGACACGGACCGCGCGATGCGGCCGCCGTAGATATCGTCGCCCAGCTGGTTCTTTTCCCGCGCGGCGGTGAAGCCCGTGCGGATATCGCCCGGCTGCACGCAGCAGACCTGAATGCCAAAGGGCTTTACCTCGTTGGCGAGCGCCATCGTATAGGAGTTGATGGCGGCCTTGCTGGCCGAGTAGTAGGTCTGGAACGGGATCGGGATTGCGCCGGCCACAGAGCTGAGATTCACGATCCGGCCATAGCCCTGCTTCCGCATGACGGGCAGCACCTGCCGGTTCATGCGGACCATGCCGAAGAAGTTCACGTCCAGCTGACGCTGCGCCTCCTCGGTGCCGGTGAATTCCACCGCGCCGGAGATGCCGAAGCCCGCATTGTTGATGAGAATGTCGATGCGCCCCTCGCGGCGCAGAATCTCCGCCACGGCGGCGTTCACCTGCGCTTCGTCCGTCACGTCTGCCTGCAGGTGCGTTACGCCCGGCTCCGCGTTTTCGGTGCGGCGGCTGAGCTCATACACGTTGAGACCGCGGCCGCGCAGGGCACGCGCGGCGTGCAGGCCGATGCCCGAACTGCCGCCGGTGATGACGGCCACGCGCGCTTCGGTGGTGGATGACATGGAGATCGCCTTCGTTTTCTTCGAATTTTTTAAGTATTTTCTAAAATACTAGCAGATCGTATGGAAAAATGCAAGGGACAAGTTGTGAACTTTTCTTGACACCGGTCACGGCCCGCCCCCGTGCCCATTGACGCATGGCCGGATTTTGGGTATACTGTGTGCAGAAAAATATAGACAGATCGGGCGGCGCGGGCTTACCCGGCGCCATGGGAGAAAGTATGCATCTGAGTAAACAAATCGAATCCATGTATGACGACGCGGTGCGCATCCGCCAGGACCTGCACCGCATTCCCGAGATCGGCTTTCAGCTGCGCGATACGCAGGCCTATGTCCTGCGCGAGCTGAAGCAGTGCGGCCCGGACCGCATCGAG
>OLVY01001857.1_pt1 | contig 12519 bp, 11 predicted proteins | sample 1674261 | NCBI WGS metagenome assembly OLVY01 (sample SAMEA103958155, study PRJEB25191) | human gut metagenome | biome: human-associated habitat [ENVO:00009003]; feature: intestine environment [ENVO:2100002]; material: feces | place: Germany | collected 2013/2015
CGCATTATTTCTTGCATATTTACGATGTATTCGTAGATTTGCGATACGATCGTAAAAAATAATATAGAAACATGGAAAGATTAACAAGACAGGAAGAGGATGTAATGCGCTGGATCTGGCAGATCGAGCCGTGTTTTATCAAAGACATCCTGGCGAAGTATGAAGAGCCTAAGCCTCCTTATACGACACTCGCTTCTATTGTGAAGAATCTGGAACGTAAGAAATACGTGAAAGCGAAACGTTACGGAAATACTTACGAATACAGGCCGCTGATCCCACAGGAGGAATATAAACGGACGTTTATGGGAAGTGTGGTGAACAACTATTTCGAGAATTCTTATAAGGAAATGGTCTCCTTTTTTGCTAAGGAACAGAAGATATCGACCGATGAGTTGAAAGAGATTATCGATATGATTGAAAAAGGACGAGAATAAACTGTTAAATACATAATGCCATGACACCGGAATTTGCCTACTTCTTGAAGGTAAATGTAGCTTTTATACTCCTTTATGCCTTCTACCGGCTGTTCTTTTATAAGGACACCTTCTTTAAACTACGCCGTACCATTTTGTTGGCATTTTTCGGGGTGTCATTGCTTTATCCGCTGATGAATATTCAGGATTGGATCCGGGAGCAGGGGCCGATAGTGGAAGTCATACAAATGTATTCAGCCATTTTGCCTGAAACGACAATAACCCCCGGCAATGTTCCCCAAACAAATTGGCATGATTTGTTACTTTCCGGTATTTCTTATTTTTATTGGAGCGGTGTAATTGCCTTATCGTTCCGTTTTTTAGTACAGTTGAGCAGCATCTTGTTACTGGCACGGCGGTCGGAAGTGACTTTGATCCGTAACGTACGTGTACATCTGTTGAATAAACCGGCCGGTCCTTTTTCTTTTTTCCGACTGGTATTTCTGCATCCCGACAGCCATTCCGAGAAAGAGATCGATGAGATTTTGGTACACGAGTGTACGCATGTCAGCCAGTGGCATTCGATTGACGTGATTATTTGCGAATTGGTTTGTATCATCTGTTGGGTGAATCCGTTTGTCTGGCTGTTGAAAAGAGAGGTACGTCATAATCTGGAATATTTGGCGGATGATACGGTACTTGAATCGGGCTATGACAGTCGTAGCTACCAATATCACCTTTTGGGGTTGGCACATACCAATAGATCGGTGACCTCTTTATCTAATAACTTTAATATGCTGCATCTGAAAAATCGGATCAGCATGATGAATAAGAAACGTTCCCGGAGCATAGGGAGGACGAAATACCTGATTTTTATACCGATTGTGGGCGCCTTGCTGATTTTGAGCAATGTCGATGCATTGGCCCGGATCACGGACGAACTGACGGAAAGCACGTTTGCCGATGTTTTACTACCGGAGGCTATCTTGCCGTTCCCTTTTGTCGGTGATGCTTCTCCTGCTGAAAAACGTGAGGAGTATGTGCTATCGGAGGAAGGAATTGAGGCTGCCAGACGTGCCCGTAACCAGGTGTTTACCGTTGTGGAGGTAATGCCGGAATTCCCTGGCGGACAGGGTGCTCTGCTGAAATTCCTGGCGACGAATGTCAGATACCCGGAATCGGCCGTTAAAAATGGTATAGAGGGACGGGTTAGCTGTTCTTTCGTTGTTGGAAAAGACGGAGCTATCTCGGAGGCAGAAGTGATTCGTGGGGTAAGTCCGGAACTGAATGAGGAGGCTTTGCGTGTGATAAACTCCATGCCGGTATGGTCGCCGGGAAAACAGCGTGGCAAAGCGGTTAATGTCAAATATACGGTACCGGTAACTTTCCGGCTTTCCGGTGGAAAGAAAAAAACATCCTCTCGTATCGTGCAGAGGCAGATTAAAGAAGTCGATACGTCCGGTCGTGTCTTTACGGTAGTGCAACAGATGCCGGAATTTCCGGGTGGACAGGCTTCGTTGTTGAAATATCTGGCAACACGCATAAAATATCCGGCTATTGCTCAGGAGAATGGAATACAAGGACGTGTCTCTTGCTCTTTCGTTGTCGACACGGATGGAAGTTTGAAAAATATTGAAGTGATCCGTGGAATCGATCCTTCGCTGGACAGGGAGGCTGTCCGGGTGATCCGGGAAATGCCGAAATGGAATCCTGGCGTACAAAACAATATGGCTGTAGCCGTAAAATATACGGTTCCGGTTACTTTCCGTTTGCAGTAATTGACCAGAATCGGTCATTAATACGATACCATTATGAAATGTAAGTTTTCTCTATTACTGTTTCTTTGCGTACTGTCCCTTTGGGGACAGGCGCAGAGTCTTAATCTTCAGGAATTGGTCAATAAAAAACAATTTCAGGAAGTTGTAGCACGTGCAGATAGTCTTACTCCTGCCGATTCAGCCGATTATGCTACAATGTCGGCAATCGGGCAGGCGTATGAAGGACTGTTGCGCTATAAGGAGGCCTATCAGTGCTTTTCTCATTGCTTGAAGATGGATACGAACAATGTGGATGCATTGAATGCCGTTGCCAGGAATGCGATCAATTTCGGAAGGATAGCGGAAGCTAAACAATGTTATCGTAAAGTATTGGGAACCGACAGCATGAACTTCTATGCCAACTATCAGTTGGCGCGTCTCTATTATCAGTTGGGAGATTATGGTCGAGCGACGGAACACTATCATATACTTGCTTCCATCGAAGGTGAAAATCCTTCTATCCTGACCGGGCTGGCTGATTGCCATATTAAAAGAGGGACCGGTCCTAATACGATGATCGCTCTTTCTTTGTATGCCCGTGCTTTGGAGCTGAACCCGGAAAATGTGCGTGTGGCATCTTCTCTGATAAATACGTTATTGCGGATGGGGGACGGACAGGGAGCTTTGCAGGTGTGCGATACCGCCTTGTTCTATAATCCGGATAACAGCCAGATACGGCAGAGTAAAGGGATGGCTCTCTATATGACGAAAGATTATAAGCAGGCTGATTCAGTCTATACCGGTCTATTGGCCGATGGCGATTCTTCTTTTTTGAATCTTAAATATGCGGGGGCGGCCCGCTATATGTCCGGTCATGCACTTGATGGGGTCGAGCTGCTGGAGAAGGCCTATGAAATAGATTCGACGGATGTGGAAACAGTCATGTTGTATGGCGCTTCCCTGGGAAAAACATACGACCGTAAACGGGCTTATGAGCTTTTCGATCTGGCGGAAACGAATATGCAGCCGAAAAAATTCCTAGTTAATATGTTGACGACCTTCCGAGGTGATGCCTTGGAAAGGGACGGCCGTTGGCCCGAAGCGGAAAAGCTGTATTATGCCGCATGGAAGGAAGACCCAACCCAGTTGCACTTCCTGTATAAGATCAGTACACAATACTGGGATGTCGATCCGGGACTCTTCCAGCAGGAGGAAAAATTGCAAAAGACGATTTTCAGTAGATACACTTACCTGACAGCCTATATGAAGACAGACAAGTCGCAAAAGTATCTTTATAATTACCGCCCTTTCTTGGAAGCGGTTTGTGAAGATGCCTTTTTCCGGAATGCCGACGAAGTGACGATGTTGGCTCCCGATGGGAAAAAGACAAAGTTGGCTGTCTCCGATCTGCGTGCCTTGGTCGCCCAGTTACCGCAAATGCCGGAAGATGAACGTCTGAGGCGCGAGAAGATGCAGGAACATATTAAAAAAGCCAGGGAAAAAGAAAAGGAATTGCGTAAAAGCGGTGCTAAACTCGATACGCTCGCCCTGAGTAAGGAAGAAAAAGAGAAAGCACGGAAAATGTTGAAAGACGCCGACTTGGAATAGATAGAATATCTGAACAATATAATCGATATAAATATGGAATATAGAAAAGTATTTCTGTTGAGTGTAGTCGTGTTTCTTTCGGCTTGTGCGGGAAAGAATGTCGAACAACCGGTAACTGTCGAATTCGAACCTGTGGAGTCGGAGTATCCGATAACCATTCCGTTCGAGGCAGGAGTCGGTGTCGAGCGGGAGATTAAGTTGAGCGATATTGCCGATTCCGTACAGTATGTTCCGTTGGAAACGAATGATAAGTGCCTGATCGATTTTATAAATTCGGGGAAGGTGGTAAAGACCGGTAAATATTGGTTTGTTTCCAGTAATACGAGGTTGTATCAGTATACGACGGATGGAAAGTTTGTCAGGAACATCGGTTCGAGGGGTGGTGGTCCCGGACAATTCAACTATTTCCAACAGATAGATGTGAACGAGGATACGGGATTGATCTTTATGCTGACAACTTCCGGGAAGATCAATGTCTATGAGATGGAAACCGGAAAATTCCTTTATGACATAAAGATACCGGATAAGGAAACGGCACAATTTGCCATGTTGAATGATACCTTGGTGGCGACCTTCATGTTGAATAGCAGTGGGCAACAAAAAGAACGTATCTATATCTCCAGCCAAAAAGAGAATATATTGAATACCTTTTATCGTTCGGACCTGTTTGAAGTCAAAAGCGGAACTCGGTGGCTGATGATGAGTGGCATAGACAGATACATGTTCCGCTATAAAGATTTGATTTGCTACAAAGAGTTTTACAATGATACTTTGTTCGTTGTGACGGAAAAGGAGCTCCAACCCCGTTATATCTTCGATTTAGGCAAATATTCCATCCCCATTGACTGTCGCATGGAAGCCTGCGATGGTGACTGGAAGACCTACAACACGATTGCTGCTCCATATATCCGCAACCAGGTGATAGAAACCGATTCATTGCTTTTTATGCCTTATAATTATTGGGCGGGAGAAAAACAACGGGAGCGTCATATGGTGCTTTACGACAAAAAGGCAAAGGAATGTTTTTCCGTTCCGAGAGGTTATATCAAGAACGACTTCCCCGGTGCTTTGCCTTTGCGTCCGGCGACTTCTTTGGACCGGAACACTCTGGTCTCTGTCTGGGAGGTCGGTGATATTATGAAAGAAGCAGAAAAGAATCCGGAAGTCCTGGAACATCCCCAATTGAAAAAATTGACAGAAGATGATAATCCGGTATTGATGGTCGTTTATATGAAATAAGCTATGATGCGTTTTGTTGGAATAGTACTATTGATCGGGCTGGTTGCCGGCTGTTCGCCTAAGCAACCGGTCCCGGTCCGTATCGGTTATGTGGAAACGGATGTTCCGTCAAGTAGCCAGTGTGTGGAAATAACCGGTGCTTTCCAGGGCCGGCCGTATCAGTTACGAATGGCATATTCCCAAAACGGGAAGGTGAGTTATAAAATATTGAACGAGACGCCTTGCATTATGCAAGATACGGTTTTGCGTCTACAGATGGCAGTCGAGCCAGTCCACAAACATACGGCACGTTTTACATTGAATGTCGATTCTTTACAAATAACCAAGGAGATAGAACAGGAAGATGTCCTGCACTGTATCTTATTGGAAACCTATCCCGACCGCCCTTTTTCTACTTCAGATACGATCCCGCTTACTTCCTACACCAGTGGTGCTTTGCGCGAAATACTGGTAGACGGAAAATTACTACAGGGCGGCAGCTATTGCGATGTACGGAATGCCAAACTGTCGCCGCAAGAGTGGCATAAGGCTTTTGATATGAAAGAATATATCTGGTTCGAGCTGTTGTTTGTTGGAAAGTAGACGGCACATGCTATGTTTTTTCAATCCTTTTATTGCGTGAGGTGATAACAAAATATATCTTTGCCATTGGATATAAATAAGGTATTCGTTATGAAGTAGTAACGATTGATAAGAGTCTGCTCGTAGAAGAATAGATCTGTGGATAACAACTAAAAAAGGGATTGTGATGATGAAGAAATACCTGTCTCTTTTGCTTATATGCTTGCTTGCCTGGCCTGGGATGGCGGGAGAACGCAAGAAAGTCGCAGTCGTGTTGGGCGGTGGCGGTGCAAAAGGTGTGGCGCATATCGGGGTATTGAAAGTGTTGGAGGAAGCCGGTATACCGATCGATATCGTGGCTGGGACCAGTATGGGGGCGATTGTCGGAGGTTTGTATGCTATCGGTTACAGCCCGGATGAGATCAAAAGAATGGTAGAGTTGCAAGACTGGGATATGTTGTTGAGCGACAAAGTGAAACGTAGTCATCTCCTCTTTCCTGAAAAAGAGAAGGCGGAGCGTTATATAGTTTCCTTGCCTTTCGGGTTGGAGAAGAAAGACCGGGTGATCGATGGAGTTGTGAAAGGCCAGAACTTGCAAAACCTCTTTTCGGACCTGACGATCGGTTATCACGATTCGGTCGATTTTAATTCTTTTCTGATCCCGTTTGCTTGTGTGGCGGTCGATATGGTTAGTGGTAAAGACTATGTATTCCACAAAGGCAGCCTTCCGCTTGCCATGCGTGCCAGTATGGCGATTCCGGCGGTGTTTACCCCTGTCCGGTTGGACAGTATGGTGCTTGTCGATGGCGGGTTGAACAATAACTATCCGGTGGATGTCGCACTTGCTATGGGAGCGGATATCGTTATCGGCGTGGATTTGGCAACGAGCGATCTGCGTAGTTACGACCGCCTGCATTCTCCCGGTGATATCGCAACGCAGATCATCGCTTTGCATGGCTATGACAAATATGAGCGGAACCGTGACCGGACCGATCTGCTGTTTCGTCCGGATATGGAACCTTACCGTTCTTCCAGTTTTGCTCCTGCAGCTCTTGATACGATGTTACACAGGGGAGAAGCTGATGCTCGCCGTCGTTGGAACGAAATCATGGCTTTGAAGCGTAGGATCGGTCTTTCGGATACCGATACCTTTTCTATACAGTCGCGGCGCCTGGCGCATCGTCCTGTTTTGCCTGCCGATACATTCTATGTCCGTCATATCCGTTTCGATGGAGCCGATCCGCGCGACCTGAACTGGTTGCATCGTATCTGTGCGCTAAAGGAGAACAGCCATATTACGTTGAAGGAACTGCGCAAATCCATGTCTATTCTGGTCGGGACAAATGCCTATGCTTATGTAAACTACAAACTGACCGGCGAGAGCCAGCAGGATCTGGTCTTGACCTTGCAGCCTAAATCGGAAAGTTCTGTGAATTTAGGTATACGTTTCGATTCGGAGGAAATCATCGGAGTGTTGGTGAATGCCACCTATCATAAGGGGAAACGGAATCATTCCCGTTTTGCTTTTACCGGGCGTGTGGGGAGTAAGATATCCTCTGCTATGCTGGATTACTCGATAGAACGTTCTCCGCTGCGCAATTTCAATTTGTCGTATAAGTTCAGTTATAATAATTTGGACATTTATGAGAAGGGAGATAAACGGTTTAACACCACCTATACACACCATCTTGCAGAATTCGCTTATTCGGATATGAACTGGTTGAGCTTCAAGGTGAAGGCCGGACTGCGTTATGAATATTTTAATTATAATTCCTTTCTTTACACAGGGAGTGATGAATTGTATACTGTGAAACCGGAGGGCTTTTTTAGTTATTTCGCATCGGCACATCTCGAAACATTGGACCGGCGGTATTTCCCAAATAGGGGAGTTTCTTTGGAGGCGGACTATTCACTCTATACGGACAACTTTGTGAAATATAACGGTAGCTCTCCTTTCTCGGCTATCGGTTTGAAGTTTATGACGGTTTGTCCCATTAGTTCACGTTTGAGTTTGTTGCCTGCGTTTTACGGGCGTGTCCTGATCGGGGGAAATACGGCTTTTCCGTTCTTAAATGCGATCGGTGGGGAGACGTTCGGACGTTATTTGTCTCAGCAATTGCCTTTTGCCGGGATCAATCATGTGGAAATCCTGGATAATTCGGTCGTGGTGGCTCGCCTCCAGCTCCGGCAACGTATTGCGGGGAACAACTATATCACGCTGACCGGCAACTATGGCATTCATAACAACGATTTTTTTCATCTGCTGGAGGGGAAAAGCCTTTGGGGAGGCAGCCTGGGATATGCCTATAACAGTATTGCCGGTCCTTTGAGTGCAACGTTCGGCATGTCCAACCGTAATTCGCATTTGCAGTTTTATATGAATTTGGGATTTATGTTTTAAATAATATATCAAAGGATGAATGCAGAAATAATACAATTCCTGACGGAACTGCGTCAGAACAATAACCGGGAATGGTTTCAGGCCAATAAAAGCCGTTACGATTCCCTTCGCAAGGGCTTTATTGACGAAGTACAACAATTGATTGACCGGATCGCCCTCTTCGATCCGGAAATAGCCGGATTGGAGGCGAAAGATTGCCTGTTCCGCATTTACCGGGATATTCGTTTTTCACCGGACAAGACTCCGTATAAGATTCATTTTGCAGCCTATATGGCTTCCTGTGGCGGACGGGGCAGCGAGCGTGCCGGCTATTATATTCATCTTGAACCGGGTGGCTGCCTGCTTTCGGGAGGTGTTTGGTGTCCGCCGCCTGCCTTGCTGAAAATAAGGAGTTATCATGGATTATACGACAAAATCCTGCCGTGAATTCGTCACGGTTCTGGCCTCGAGTGAGCCGGCTCCCGGCGGCGGCGGCGCGTCCGCGCTCGTGGCCGCGCTCGGCACGGCGCTCGGCAATATGGTCGGTTCGCTGACCGTCGGCAAGAAGAAATACGCCGACGTAGAAGCCGAAATTATTGCACTGAAGGAAAAATGCGACAAGCTGCAGACCGAACTTCTTGATCAGGTTCCTGCCGATGCGGAGGGCTTTATCCCTCTGTCCAAGGCCTACGGCATCCCCAAGGACGACCCCAGCCGCCCGGAGATCATGGAAAAGGCTACGATCACGGCCTGCCAGGTTCCGATGCACATCATGGAACTGTGCTGCGAATCCATTGAAGCAATCTCTGTTTTCGCCGCCAAAGGCTCCCGACTGGCTGTTTCCGACGCAGGCTGCGGCGCAGCGATTGTGAAGTCCGCGCTGCAGGCGGCGTCGCTCAACGTTTTTATCAATACCAAAACGCTCCAGAACCGTGCGCTGGCCGAAGAAATGAACGCCAAGTGCCTTGGTATGCTGGACAAATACGGCAAGATGGCCGACGAGATCTTCGAGACGGTCAAGGCCGGTTTCTTTAAATAAGAAGGAGAAAAGTATGGCAAAGTTACTGCTTGGCAAAGAAGTTACCGCTGCGATGAACGAAAAGCTTCAGGCGCGCGTCGCGGCTCTGAAAGAAAAGGGCGTCAGCCCGAAGCTGGCGATCGTCCGCTGCGGTGAGAACCCCTCCGACCTGTCCTATGAAAAGGGCGCGACTGCCCGCGCGGAACTCATCGGCGTGGAGGTGCAGAAGTTCGTCCTGCCTGAGGACGTGACGAAGGAGGCGCTCATCGCGCAGATTGAGGCAATCAACGCTGACGATTCTATCCACGGCTGCCTCATGTTCCGGCCCCTGCCGAAGCATCTGAAGGCCGATCAGGATGAGATCTGCAACCATCTGGCCGCCTGCAAGGACGTGGACTGCATGACGGACCTCTCCAATGCCGGCGTCTTCACCGGTAAGAAGCTGGGTTTCGCCCCCTGCACCCCGCAGGCCTGCATGGAAATTCTGGATTACTACGGCATTGACTGCAAGGGCAAGAATGCGGTTGTCATCGGCCGTTCCCTCGTCGTCGGCAAGCCTGCCGCGATGATGCTCATGGCCAAGAACGCCACCGTCACCGTCTGCCACACCAAGACCGTTGACGTAGCCGGGATCGCCCGCAAGGCGGACATTCTTGTCTCCGCCGCAGGCGTCCTGAACAGTCTGACAAAGGACTACGTCTCCGAAGGCCAGATCGTCATCGACGTGTCCATCAACTGGGACCCCGAGAAGATCAACTCCAAGGGCGGCAAGGGTGCCATCGCGGGCGACGCCGTGTTCTCCGAGGTTGAGCCGATTGTCGGCGCGATCACGCCGGTTCCCGGCGGTGTCGGCTCCGTCACGACCTCTGTGCTTATCGGCCATGTGGTCGAGGCTGCCGAGCGCACGCTGTAAACCGTTTTACCGCGCTGCCGCCGGTTTTCCGGCGGCAGTTTTCTGAAGGGAGTGTGGAAGTATGAAAGAAAAATTCAGGCAGCCGCAGACTGCCATCCGCTGGCTGTTTGCCGGGTTCACGCTGCTGTGCCTGCTGGCCGCGGTCGTCAGTGCTGCTTTGTACCACGAGTCGGCCTCCGACATGTTTGCGGGCCTCGGCCGCATCTGCACGCAGTCTGGTCAGACCGTCAAGAGTTATTTTGACAGCAGCTACGGCGGCTTTGGCGGAACGTTTTTGAATGTTGCGCTGGTCTGCGCCGTGTGTCTCGGAATTTACTGCCTGCCCGGCAGCAAGCCGGACGGCGTGTCCGTCCTCGCGTTTTTCCTGACGGCGGGCTTCTGCTTCTGGGGCACGACGATCCTCAACATCTGGTTCTCGTTCGCAGGCGTTCTGCTCTATTGCCTCGTCATGAAGAAAAAGCCCGGCGCCATGGCGAATGCCTTCCTGTTTTCCACGGGTCTGGCTCCGCTCATCACGGAAATGCTCTTCCGCTATCCTGGCGAAGCGTGGCACGGCTTTACGGGCCTCGGTATCGTTCTTGCGCTGGCCGTCGGCATTTTTATCGGTTTTATTTTTCCTGCTGTTCTGCCGCACAGCCCGCAGATGCACAAGGGCTACGACCTCTATAACGCGGCTGTGCCCATCGGCCTGATTGCGTTCTTCCTGCGCTCGCTTCTGTATAAGATCTTCACATCCGCGCCTCCCGCGTCGGAAAACGTCGGTCTGGCAGACAGTTTCCTGCCCCTCAGCATCGGCTTCTGTCTGGTAGTGTTCTTGCTGGCCATTATTTGGGGTCTTGCGCTCGGCGGCGGGAAGGAATACGGCCGTCTTCTGCGCGACTCCGGCTACAACGTTGACTACGGCACAAAATACGGCTCCGGCGCGGCGATCCTGAACTTCGGCGTCTACGGTCTGTTTATCGTCCTGTACTATCTGCTCATCGGCGCGAAGTGGAACGCCGCGACGCTGGGCTGCGTGTTCTGTATGGTCTGCTGCTGCTATAAGGGCAGCCACCCGGCCAATGTCTGGCCGATCATGGTGGGCTATGTCGCGGCAAGCTACATCGCGGAGTTCGGCTGCGGCCTCACCGGTGCGGAGCATACGCTTATGGCGAACGCGCAGGCCATTGTCATCGGCCTTTGCTTCGCAAACGGCCTGTCTCCCGTCACGGGCGTCTACGGCTGGCTGGCAGGCGTCGTATTCGGCATGATCCATTACACGTTCGTCACCTGCGTCCCGCTGCTGCACGGCGCGTTCTGCCTGTACAACGGCGGCTTTACGGCGGCGTTTACCTGCTTCCTGTTTATCCCTGTTTTGGAGCACTTCTGTAAAACAAAAAAGGAACGCCGGGAACTGCGGGCGCGGAAATAAGCGCCGGAAAGGGGCTGCGTTATGTTTTACTGTGAAAACTGTTATCTGCTGAATGAGGAAAACACCTGCGCGTTCTGCGGCAGCAGACTTACGCGCGGGCCGAAGCCGGATGATTACTGCTTCATCGGCAACAAATGCTCCCCGTGGGCCGAGATGCTGCACGGCATTCTCGAAGACGACCATATCCCCGTCATCGTCCGCCAATGGAGTCCGCGCACTGCGGCCTATACCGGTGAGGTCGGCACCCGGACGGACTTCTTTGTCCCATATTCCGAACTTGACCACGCCCGGCAGCTTGAACAGGCACTCATGGACAGCAGCTTCGAGCAGTCGGACCCGGAAACCGACGAATAAATTGCAGTCCCCTGACGGGTGCAGACCCGGCAGGGGACTGCTGCATTTCCTTCTGCCCCGCGCATGAGCGGAACCGCAGAAATAAAAAATGGCGGACGAAAAATCTGATGTTCTGTATAGAATGCAGAGAAAATTCTGTGCGCAGCGTCAGATACAACTGGATGAACGCACAAAAACGGCAAGCGATAATTGTGGAAAATGCCGACGATGCTTCAAAAAAAGAAAAGAAAATGCCGCTGTTCCGTAGAAAAATAGAACGCAGGCATGAAAAAGAAACGATGCGCGCTGCGGAGAAAATGCGGCGGACTGCGGCATGGAAAAGTACAGCAAAAGACAATTTTTCAGGTGGAAAAAAATCATTTTAGTTGATTCCAGACCACGAATATGCTATAATAAGTTACAGATATTATATTGTATCCGGCGCGCGGCCAGATGACCGTCGGAGACGGACAAATATCAAAAAACAGCGATAATTTTCTGTGGATCAAACACAGTAAATTATAAATTAAAACAGGAGGATTAAGATGAAAAAGAATCTGAAGAAGCTCTTCGCGCTGCTTCTCGTCGTCGTCATGGTCGCTGCCATGTTCGCCGGCTGCGCAAACAACGCCGAAAAGCCCGCTGAGACCACTCCCAGCGACACCAACACCCCCGCTGAAGACACCAACACTCCCGCCGAAGACAACACCCCGGCTGAAGATGCGACTCCCGTCGAGACCCGTGAGAACAAGGTCATCTACGGCAGCTCCACCGAAATCTCCGGCGACCTCGGCAACGCATGGTGGACCAACAACGCCAGCGACAAGGCCGTCCGCGACCTGATCAACGACTATGACACCGTCATTTTCGATCAGTTCGGTCAGAT
>OLVY01001858.1_pt1 | contig 12489 bp, 7 predicted proteins | sample 1674261 | NCBI WGS metagenome assembly OLVY01 (sample SAMEA103958155, study PRJEB25191) | human gut metagenome | biome: human-associated habitat [ENVO:00009003]; feature: intestine environment [ENVO:2100002]; material: feces | place: Germany | collected 2013/2015
CATTAAATCCGTCAAAAATCTTTACATCTGCCGGCACTTTAAATTCTGTCACCAGTGTCTTTGGCAGTTCACTGGATGCTTCCCTTGAATCTACCGGATTGATACAGAGTTCCTTAATCTTTTCTTTTTCATCATTTCTCTGGATAGTGCATAATATTTTGTGTAAACGATAATTCCTTTAGGTATGGAAAAAGGAATCAATTGATGAAGTTTTTAGGTTATGAGAAAAGCAGTATTCTCGGCTACAATACCGGGAACAGTCGAAATGGCTTCTACGAGCGAGATCTCGATACTTCCTACGGCAGACTTTACATCAAAGTGCCCCGTGACAGAAACGGTCATTTTGAGCAACAGTTAATTCCTGACTACGCTCGAAGAACCGATGAACTGGAAACGACCCTCATCACTCTTTATAAGAAAGGAATCACTACAAGAGAAATTTCCGGAGGCAATCCGAAAAAGCATTTACACTACAAGTTCACACAAAAAACTTTTCAGCTTAGGGTGATATTCATCTCACTTTATGGTAAAAGCCAATATTTTAACGGTTTCAGAGTCTATCTTCACCCTTTCAGCCGCACCGCTTCCTTCAACGAAAACAACGCCCTGACTATCTTTTAGGATAACGGCACTGCTCCTGTCCTCAAGTCTGAAGTACTTGTTCACCAGCTTTCGCACATCGCTGTCAAAATCTCTGTTCACAAGGCGTATCTTCTCGCCCTCTCTGCGATTTTCGACAACAATCTCACCCTTTATTTTATCATAATCCAGACAACAATTTGCAAACTTTTTATGAACATTTGCGATTTTTCCGTCAAAAGGATAGATTTTGAACTCTATCTCCCTGTTGCCGAACTGATAAACGCCCTCGCCGCTTACATTAACGCTCCTGATAGTGCTGTTTTCAAGCATCTCGCCCTTTACAAAGCTGAGCACACCTTTTGAGCAGACCGCAAAAACTCCGCCCTTGACGTTCGCCTTGCCAACGTCAAGTATCAGCCTGTCGATATCCTCGATACTGTCATGGCTCACAGTAAGCCCCTCTTTCTCAAGAATGTGCATTATTGCACGTCGGCGTACACTTTCGTGGAGCTGTCTTAGACACAATGCGTCATAGCCCTTTGGCAAGACCGCTTTCTCAAAGGCTTCAAGCCCCTGACTTTCAAGATAGTCACTGTCTGTTCTAAGCCTGTCAGCTGTCATGGAATATGAGCCAAAAAGCGAACTATTAAGCTCCGCAAGCCTTGGCACAACAAGGTGGCGAATCTTATTTCTGGTATAATCGTCAGTAAGATTTGTGGAGTCAGTAACAAAGTCCTGTCCTCTCTCTTTGAGAAAGTCCTCTATTTCCTGACGAGTACAATTTATAAGCGGTCTTATGATATTTCCCCTCACAGGCGGTATTCCGCAAATACCTTTCAGACCTGTACCTCTTGCGAGGTTGAATATGGCAGTTTCAAGACAATCCGAAAGACTGTGTGCTGTGCATATCTTGTCTGCACCGATACTGTCGAAAAAGTCATATCTAAGCTTTCTTGCCCCCTCCTCAGTGGATACAGAATGTTCCTTGCAATAGCCCACAACATCGGCATGAAACACCTTCAGCTCGACCCCAAGCTTCTCGCAAAGCTTTTCACAAAAATGCTGATCTCTGTCGCTTTCCTCCCCACGGAGGTGGTGATTGACATGACAAGCGCATACATCATAGCCCAGCTCATATAAACACAAAAGGAGCGTAACGCTGTCGGCACCTCCTGAGAGGCACACAAGCAAGCGTTCGCTCTTATTTGCCATATTAAATTTCTCTATGGTAGAAGCTACCTTTACAAGAAAATTATTCATCATCTCTCCTGAAATCAAGACCTCTGAACAGGGTATATTCGCCTATCCAGCCAAGCTGCACCTTATCTGTCTGTCCGTGACGGTTTTTCGCAACGATACACTCAGCCACCGACTTGTCGCCCTCATCGCTGTAGTAAGCGTCACGATAGAGGAACATGATGATATCAGCGTCCTGCTCGATAGAACCTGATTCTCGCAAGTCTGAAAGGATAGGTCTTTTATCGTCACGCTTCTCTGAGCTACGGGAAAGCTGTGAAAGTGCGATAACAGGCACATTAAGCTCCTTAGCCATAAGCTTCAATGAACGTGTTATCTCAGACACCGCCTCAACACGGCTGGCGTTTTTATTTGCTGATTGCATGAGCTGTATGTAGTCGATGACCACAAGTCCAAGATTTCTCATTCTTCTGAGCTTTGCTTTCATCTGCGGCACTGTACAGCCTGCACCGTCATCAAAATATATAGGAAGCTGTGACAGCGTATCTGCCGCACCTGCTATCTTCTCCCAATCGGAAGGCTCAAGATTGCCCGATCTAAGCAGGGTATTATTAACAAGTGCCTCTGAAGCGAGCATACGGGACACGAGCTGTTCCTTACCCATTTCGAGAGAGAATATAACAACGTCACGCTTTGTCGCCTTGCAGGTATTCACCGCAATATTAAGTGCAAATGCAGATTTTCCCATTGCAGGACGTGCAGCGATGATGATAAGGTCAGTTCTGTTAAGACCTGTTGTGATTGCGTCAAGCTGGCCAAAGCCTGTCTTTGCGCCAAGATGTTCGCCTGCGTCAGGACCTGATATCTCCTGCAAATGCTCGAATGTATCAACGATAACGTCGCTTATTCGTGTAAGGCCCTGAACATCTCTGCCCTGTCTTATCTCAAATATAGACTGCTCGGCAGCGTCAAGCTGCGTCTGAGAATCCTCACCGCCGTCATATGCCTTTTCAAGGATCTGATTAGCGGCATTTATAAGCGACCTTACCCTTGCTTTTTCCTCGATTATCTTGCAATAGCTCTCGATATTATCCGTTGACGGCACCATTTCCATAATACCAAGAAGATAATTCTTAGCCATTGCAGACGTTTCAAAAACACCCATTGTGACGGCTTCATTAATTACCGTGATAAGGTCCTCTTTGCTGCCTGTGGTGAACATTCTCATTATTATGGAGAAAAGCTGCTGGTGCTGTGGACGATAAAAGCTTTCAGGCTTTAGTATCTCAATGACCTTCGGAAGCACCGAAGGATCACGAAGAACTCCTCCCAGAACGGCTTCCTCAGCCTCCTGAGAAAAAGGCAGCTCCCTGCCAAGGGTCGCTCCTGTGGTAAGCCCACGGAAATTATCAGCCATGATTACTCCTCAACGACCTTTACTTTAATGCTGCATGATACGCCATGAGTAAGCTTTATCTGTGCAGTATAGTCACCGAAAGCCTTTATCTCGGCTGTAAGATTGATCTTCTTCTTCTCGATAACAACGCCATACTGAGCCTTAAGGCAATCTGAAATAACGTTTGCTGTAACTGCGCCAAAGAGCTTTCCGCCCTGACCTGCCTTAGCCTTTACCAGAACTTCCTTATCCTTTATTTTCTCTGCGATAGCTTTATTGTCGGCTGTTTCAACATCTATCTTGTGCTGAGCGGAAGCCTTTTTGCCTGCAAGGTCATTAAGGTTTTTAGCTGTAGCTTCAAGTGCAAGACCCTTTCCGATAAGAAAATTTCTTGCATATCCGTCTGCAACGTTGATGATATCTCCCTGTTTGCCTGAACCCTTTACATCTTTTAACAAAATAACTTTCATATTATTCACTCTGCCTTTCTTTTTTTTATTCCTGCGAATTATTTTCCCAGTATTCGTCAATGGCGTCTGCAAGGCGTTTTCTCGCCTCATTCATTGAACAGTTGAGCTGAGTTGCCGCCATAGTAAGATGACCGCCGCCACCCAAAGACTCCATGACTATCTGCACATTACAAGCACCCATGCTTCGTGCAGAGATATTTATCACACCGTTCGTTTCATAGATAACGAACGAAGCTTTTACACCTGTTATACCAAGCAGCTCGTCTGCCGCCTGTGAAGCCGCTATCCTTATTTCAGAGAAGCTTTCCTCTGTATAAGCCACTGCACACTCTTTATAAAGGTGAGCACTGTTTATAAGCGACGATTTTTGATGATAAGTCTCAATAGAGTTTGCAAAAAGCTTTTTGACAGCTATGGTATCAGCGCCCTTTTTCTTCAAAAATGCTGCCGCCTCAAAAGTACTTACGCCTGTTTTCATAATGAAATTCTTTGTATCCAGCATTATTCCCGCAAGCAGAGCTTCCGCCGCATGGACTGTGATATTGGAATCCTCGCCGAAATACTCGATAAGAGCGGTCACAAGCTCACAGGCTGATGACGCATTCGGCTCTAAGAACGACATTATAGTCGGCTCGATACCGTTCACCATTCTTCTGTGGTGGTCGATAACTACCACATTTTTCGCCCTTGCAAGTATCTCCTTTGACTCCACCAGTGCAGGGTTATGGGTATCAGTTACCACAAGAAGCGTGTTATCGTCAAGTCTTTCAAGACCCTCCTGAGGGGTTATGTAATAATGCTCTGACTCGTTTTCATTTATATAATTTATAAGCGTTTTCGACAAATTCTGCTCAGGGTCTACCACAACGTAAGCTTCTTTTACCATGTTTCTGATAGCACAGCAGAAGCCTGTTGCAGAGCCTACGCTGTCAAGATCGCCAAATCGGTGACCCATTATGAGCACCTTATCGTGGTTGCAGATAAGCTCCAGCATAGCCTTTGCCACCATACGGATACGGGTCTTATTGTTCTTGTCAGGTGCAGAAGAAATGCCGCCGAAGAACTTGAACTCACCGTCCTCCTTGACAGCCGCCTGATCTCCGCCACGTCCAAGGCACATTTCGAGAGCCTGCTTTGCAAACTTCTCGCTCTCCGCAAGGTTTGCACCATCTCTGCCCACACCTATGGACAATGTAAGGTTAGAACGCTCGCCAACGGCTATTTTTCTTGCCTGCTTGAGTATCTTAAATCTCTGCTCGATTATAGGTGCAAGGTGGCGTTCCTCCATATAAACATAGAACTTGTCGCTTGCTACTTTCTTTGACACCGCAGTAGTATTCTCCAAAAATTCCTCTATAAGCTTTTCTATCTCAACAACAACGTGAGCCTTTTCGCTCTCTCTGATATTTGACATAAGCTCATCAAAGTTGTCGATAGTTATGATTATTACCGCTTTGTGGGACATTCTGAACTCATATTCAAGCTCCACATAATCGGTAACGTCATTGAAATAGACCATTGAAAGCTCACCGTTTGTATCGGTATGTATAGCCTTTGCCTTATAGAAATGAGAATTTGTGCAAACAAGGTCACCGTCAGATGTGTATATCTTATCCATATCGATATTCATAAGCTCTGTGAGGTCGATTCCGTAGGCTTCCTCCTCAGAGTAGACCTGTCTGCCAAAAAGTCTGTTATACCACACGATTATATTTTCGCTGTCGATTATTATAGCAGGAGCAGGAAAATTCAGGAGAGAATCTCTCTCCGTCTTTGAGATCATCGTGGAAAGCTTTGCCACATACTTACGAGTGTGATTGTGGAAAACCACTTCTTCAAACACCCACAACACAGCCGCCGCCACAGATACTAGGATAAGCACACTGCCCGACTCTCTGTGAGACGGAGTAGAATGCAGCATAAAAGCGCCTATAAGTGACGAAAGCATGGTAACGCACACTGTTATTCTTATTATGATCTGTAATCCGTTGTTACTTTTCATTTTAAAGCTCCTGCATTTCTATAAACAGCCGCACTGTTGACAGGCGGTCATAATTCCATTATTATCGGCAAAATCATAGGACTTCTCTTTGTCTTTGTGAAGATAAAGTCCGAAAGATTGTCCTTCATTCTGCCCTTTATGGTATTCCAATCCTTCATATTTCTGTCAAGACAATCCTGAAGTGTTTCGGTAAGAAGCTTCTGAGCTTCGGTCATAAGCTCCTCGCTCTCTCTTACATACACAAAGCCTCTTGAAACCACGTCAGGCCCTGCAAGGATATCTCCCGAAGCCCTGTCGATAGTTGCCACGGCAATAATAAGTCCGTCCTGAGCAAGATGTTTTCTGTCACGGAGAACTATTGCGCCAACGTCGCCAACGCCAAGACCGTCCACAAGCACCTTTCCCGCAGGCACTTGTCCTGTTATCTTCATGTCAACGCCGTCTGTTTCGATAACGTTGCCTATATCAGCAATGATTATATTGCTCTCAGGAATTCCCACAGAAAGCGCCGTATCTCTGTGCTTCATAAGATGTTTATACTCGCCGTGTACAGGGATAAAGAACTTTGGCTTTGTGATAGAAAGCAACAATTTCTGCTCTTCCTGACAAGCGTGTCCTGAAACGTGCACCTCGTACATTGACTCATATATTACCTCTGCACCCAATCTCATAAGGTCGTTTACTACCTTTGTGACATACTTTTCATTGCCAGGGATAGGATTAGCCGAGATTATGATAAAGTCCATAGGAGTGATAGTAACGTTCCTATGCTCGTTTGCCGACATTCTTGTAAGCGCCGACATAGGCTCGCCCTGACTTCCCGTTGTGACGATGACCATTTTTTCAGGTGCATATCTCGATATAGTGTCGATATCCACAAGCACACCGTCAGGCACTTTAAGATAGCCAAGCTCGATGCCCTTTGAGATAACATTCACCATACTTCTGCCTGACACAGCCACTTTTCTGCCGTGTGTGACAGCGTTATTTATTATCTGCTGAACTCTGTGAACGTTTGAAGCGAAAGTGGCAATGATTATCCTCTTGCCCTCAGCCTTGTTGAAAAGCTTCACAAAGCTTTCGCCGACCTTGCGCTCGCTCATGGTATAGCCAGGTCTTTCAGCGTTTGTAGAGTCAGCCATAAGAGCCAAAACGCCCTTGTTTCCAAGCTCTGCAAATCTAGGCAGGTCGATTATACCGCCCTCGATAGGTGTATAGTCTACCTTGAAGTCGCCAGTATGGATAAGCACACCAGCAGGGGTATGGATAGCCATTCCCACGGCGTCAGGGATAGAGTGATTTACTCTTATAAACTCCACCGCCATACAGCCAAGCTTAACTGTCTGTCTTGGCGTTACAACGTTGAGTTTTACAGTTCCTAGAAGCCCATGCTCTTTCAGCTTGCCCTCAACAAGACCAAGGGTAAGCCTTGTGCCGTAAACAGGCACGTTGAATTTTTTCAGAAAATACGGCAGACCGCCTATATGATCCTCATGACCATGTGTAAGCACAACGCCCCTGAGCTTTTCCTGATTTTTCTCGACGTATGAGAAATCAGGGATAACAATATCAACGCCCGGCATTTCACTGTCAGGGAAAGCCAATCCACAGTCTATAACGAACATATCGTTTGAACACTCGATAACAGTGAAATTCTTGCCTATCTCGTTAAGACCGCCAAGAGGGATTATCTTCACAGGCGTTCTTCTTACAGGCTCTTTCACTCTGTTCGCCGCAGGTCTTGGACGTCTTTGCTGAGTATTCTGCGGTTTTCTCTGTGGAGTTTCATTTCTCGGCTGAAGTGTTTTTTTCACACTGCCCGAAGCTCTCTGACTTTTTACACGGTCAAGCTCTTTTGAAGCCTGAGCCAGAGGTATCTCGCTCTTGTTCTGTTTTTTTCTAAAAAAACGTTTTTGTGTAGGATTTTTTACTGTGTTGTTCTTTTCGTTCATAAAATAATGTACTTTGCCCTGCTGTACTCCGCTTTTAAGCCTTCAAAGGCACAAAATGCCGCAAAAAAGCAACACAAACATACGGCAGGAGCAATTATCTCCTTCCTGCTGCATTTTATCATGCTCAAATAATATTCGATTTTTCCGTTTAGATTCAATATACCGCTGCGTTTGGGCTTTATTATCATGTGCTGTCAAAAACGCTTAAAGCCTCAAAGAAAGACAAAATGGTGTGATGAACGCAGTTTAAATACAGCGGCATGAGCCGCCTTTGTCCGAACAAAAATATCTGATTATATTGTACTCCATTTTCGTCTCAATGTCAATAGCAATTTATTACATTTATCTAAATATGCCCTTTATCCTGCTTGTTATATCCTCGCAAAAGGCAGCCGCCTGCTCGCAGCTCACGCTTTCTGCAAACACTGTTATACCTTTTTTATCCCTCAGCGGTCTGATAACTGCGTGTGTCTTGCCCATTGTTATCTCTCCCTCTACCGAACAGCCAAGCTCTGAAAATATCTTTTCCTTGTTTTCACGGCTCATTGTTATGCCCACAAATCGGCTTGAAGTGTATGCGTCAGGCACATCACAGAGAGCTTTTTGTAGCGTTATCCCCTGCTCTGACAGATAAGACGTTACCGCTGACGCAAGGTAAAGTCCGTCATAGGCAAACATATTATGGGTTGAAACGGCAACGTCCTTTGCTATGTCAGCATTGTTTTCGTATCGGTAAAGCCTGCCACAGTGGACTTCAGCAGTGGCATCGGCATTAGAGGGGAAATTCTCAGGCAATGCCACCGCAAGCCCCTTTTCAAAGCACACCCCTGCATACATTGCCACCAGTTTTTCCCACATGACATAGCTTGTTTTCTCACTGTAAGCTGATACTTTTGTGCCGTCTGCGGAAAGATTGAATATTATACGCTCACCGTCTATATCGTTCCTGCCGTGAAAGAGTCTGTCGGCAATGGTCGCCTTTTTAACATCATATGTGCGGATATCCACATTTACGCCTTTAAATCGGTCAGGGAGTATTTTTTCAAGCTCTGCGACGTATATCTCCCTCACCGCTGAAAAATCTGTCACACGACCCGTCTGAGAAAGCCCCACACTGCGATAAGCTCTGTCGTCAGCTATGCTTCCAATGCGGTCAAGAAGCTTTTCATCAGGCAACATTCCCCCTGCCGAAATAAGCCTTGCATGACCTGAAATGTTTGTGCCAATGAGTATGCCAAACTCTCCGCCAAATCTGTTTACAGCATAAGAAAGCTCTGAAATGCCTGCTCTGCCTATACTGTAAACGTTCACTCCAGCCTGACGTATGCCGCAGTCAAGGGCTTGTTTGAGCAAAAGGCTTTCGTCAGAGCCATAGGCTGTCACTATACTTCCGCCTTTTTTTGCAGCGCTTGCGGCACAAAGTCCAAAAAGCATAGCCTTTTGCGCTGTGGCTTCACCGCCCCACAAACTGCACTCGCCGTTTTCGTCTATGACCAGTCGGCTGTCAGATGATCTTTTCACGTTTTCATAAAGCCTTGCGCCCTTTTCAACAGTTTTTCCAGACCATATGCCCACGCCTTTTTCAATGACGGCTTCACTTGCGATATGAGCCTTTTCGCCTATGACGGAATATTCACCGCACTTCACACCGCTGTCAAGGACAGCCCCTCGGCATACCACTGCACTGTTTATATCACAGCGTTCAGATATCACCGAGCCTATGCCAACATATCCGTTCACCTTGCCGCCCTTTACAACAGCGTTATTGTCTATGACGCTTCCGCTTTCTATGACCGACCCTGACATGACAGAAACGTTCTCTCCTATATAAACAGGCTCACCTATTGCCGCACCGCTGAAATTATTTTCCGTCAGCCTTTGTGACATATTTTCGTTGTAAAGCATATGCCTTTGACAATCGAGAAAAGCCTCAGGCGTGGTTATCCTTTTATAATAACCTTTTCCGTCAAGCAGGACAGCTTCGCCACTTTTCACAGCCTCGGGGATAATATCCTCCGTCATATCCATAGGCTTTTCAGGATTAAGGCTTTCAAATAGCTCTCTTTTCACTATATATATGCCAGCAGGTTTGTTTTCAGTATCATAAGTCAGAGCCGTACAAAAGGTATCGTGGCTCAAATGAACTTTTATGATCTCATCAAGAGGGTGAGTGCAGATACAGTTACATTCCACGGCAAGAATTTCTGTTTCATCGCACATTGCTGTTCTAACAGCCTGCACAGTGCTTTTGCCTGCGGTGTTTATCATATGGAGCTTTATCTTACCTGAGTATTTTTCATCAAGAAGCCTTTCTACCTGTTCAGAGCCATAGCCCACCGCAAGGACAGCTTCTTCAAAGCCTGCTTTCTCCAGCATTTCAAGAGTAAAAAGCAAAATTTCTTTTCCGCATAATCTCAGAAGAGCCGCAGGTCGCCTGTCTGTCATGGGCATCAATCTTTCTCCACGTCCTCCGCATAAAACAACAGCTTTCATATATGTTCCTCCGTTCATAATACTTGATTTAATGTATTATTGGAAAACATACCCACTGTTATTCATGTGAAAAAAATTTGCCGCCGCCCTTTTCAAGATAGAAAAAATATGCTATAATGTAGGGTACGGCATAAAAGAAATTTTACGGAGGTGTATATAATGGAGCAGTTTACGGCTCTTAAAAGAAAAGCACTTGAAAAATATTTTTCACGAATGAACGACCAACAGCGCAAGGCTGTGTTCAAAATAAAAGGACCTCTCCTTATACTGGCAGGGGCAGGAAGCGGCAAGACCACTGTTTTGGTAAACCGCATCGCAAACATGATATACTTCGGCAACGCATACAACACAGAGCAGACCTACGGCACGCCCTCTGAGCAGGACGTACAGTTTCTCAAAGACTACATTGACGGCAAGACAAATGACGCTTCTACCCTCGCAGACATTGTAGCATATGACTGCATAAAGCCGTGGAGCATACTTGCTATCACGTTCACAAACAAGGCGGCAGGCGAGCTTAAAGAACGTCTTGCAGGAATGTTGGGAGAGGCAGGTCAAGGCATTACAGCGGCGACTTTCCACTCTGCCTGCGCAAGGATACTCAGGCGTGAATGTGACAAGCTTGGATTTTCAAGCAGTTTCACCATTTATGATTCTGACGATTCTCAGAGAACTGTAAAAAGCATATTGAGAGAGCTTGGCATATCCGAGAAGATGTTTCCACCGAGAACGATACTCAGCGAGATATCCCACGCTAAAGACCTGCTCCAAGAGCCTGATGAATATATCGCCTCAGCCGCAGGAGATTATCGTAATCTGACCATAGGCAAGGTATACAAGCACTATCAGAAGAAGCTCAAAGCCGCAAACGCTATGGACTTTGACGACATGATCTGCCACACAGTCAAGCTTTTTGAGCAGTTTCCTGACGTCCTCGACCACTATCAGAACTTGTATAAATATATAATGGTAGACGAGTATCAGGACACCAACAAGGCTCAGTTCAGACTTGTTTCGCTGCTGTCACAGAAGTATAACAACCTGTGCGTTGTAGGTGATGACGATCAGAGTATCTATAAGTTCCGTGGTGCGACTATCGAGAACATCCTCAACTTCGAGGAGCAGTTCGACTGCAATGCTGACACTGATGTTATAAAGCTTGAACAGAATTATCGTTCAACGCAGAATATTCTTAACTGCGCAAATCAGCTTATAAGTAACAATCAGGGCAGAAAGGGTAAAAATCTGTGGACAGCTTCGGGTGACGGTGAAAAGGTAACAGTATACAAGGCTTCAAGCGAGCGCAGTGAAGCAAAATTCGTGGCTGACACTATTTTAGAGGACATAAACAAGGGCAGAAAATACAATGACCATGCAATTCTCTACCGAATGAACGCACAATCGAACGCTTTGGAGCAGACGTTCATACAAAGTGGAATACCATATAAAATAATAGGCGGTCTGAAATTCTACGACAGAAAGGAAATAAAGGATATCCTCGCTTATCTTTCTGTAATAAACAACCATTTTGACTTTCTACGTCTGAGAAGAATAATCAACGAGCCGAAACGTGGTATCGGCGAAGCCACTGTAAACGCTCTTGAGCAGATAACCTCAGACCTTGGGGATTCACCTATCCACATCATGCAGGAAGCCGATATGCTTGCTCCCCTTGTGAAGCGTTCAAAACAGCTTATGCCTGTGGGTGATATGCTCTCAGAGCTTACTGAGCTTTCTGACACTCTGCCACTTGCGGAGCTTTTGGACAAGCTTCTTGATATGACAGGCTACAAGCGTCATCTTGAAATGCAGGGCGACGAGGGTCTTACACGTCTTGAAAACATCAACGAGCTTAAATCCACCATGTCAAGCTACGAAGAAAATGCTGACGAGCCGTCGCTGTCGGGATTTTTGGAGGAAATATCACTTTACACTGACGTTGACAATCTCGACTCTGACGCTGACTATGTTGTGCTTATGACAATGCACTCTGCAAAGGGCCTTGAGTTCCCCATAGTTTTCGTGGTAGGCATGGAGGACAACATCTTCCCGTCATCAAGAAGTCTTGAATCGGAGGCTGACACGGAAGAGGAGCGCAGACTTGCATATGTTGCGGTGACACGAGCAAAGGAAAAGCTTTATCTTACCCACGCAGAGGAACGTATGCTTTATGGTCGCACTGACAGGAACAGGATATCACGCTTTATAAAAGAGCTTCCTGCCGATTGCATAGAAAAGCAAGCCGAGGAAACTAAGGCTTCACCTTATCTCAACGGCTATGAAAAGCCTCACAGCATGAGTTTGCAACAGCAATTGGCTCAGCGAAAGGCTGATAAGAGCAATTTTTCTGTTAATACTGAAACTTTCGCACCAGGCGACAGAGTTTTGCACAAGATA
>OLVY01001867.1_pt1 | contig 12454 bp, 16 predicted proteins | sample 1674261 | NCBI WGS metagenome assembly OLVY01 (sample SAMEA103958155, study PRJEB25191) | human gut metagenome | biome: human-associated habitat [ENVO:00009003]; feature: intestine environment [ENVO:2100002]; material: feces | place: Germany | collected 2013/2015
TCTATCAGCAGAAAAACAGTTTCTCAGCGTCTGAAGGAGCTGAAGGAAAAAGGAATCATCGAGCGCATCGGGTCTGACCGAAAAGGCTACTGGAATATAAAGAGCTAAGTGATACAGAATTAGCCCCACACCAGCGTTCATTCATGCTGATGCGGGGCTAACATGTGTTTAGCAATATACAAGCTCCGTCAGAACAATTTCCTCTGCACGGTTATGAATGTTGTTCATGCGCCGTACCCATTCCATTTGATCGGTAGCTTTAAGTGCCTCGGTCACACCTTCCAGTCGTGCCATAGCTTCGCACATGATCTCCATACGCTGATTGCAGGATTTGTCTATCTCTGCAAGATGTTCATGCAGGGTGCAGCTTGTTAGGTAGTGTGCATAAAGGACGGGACGATGCTCTTTCAAGTAGCGGCGGCGCATACGGCCATACTTACCGATCTGATATTCCTCGGTCTCCGGCAGCGCAAGGTCGGGGATATAGTAATCGCCAACCTTCGTATATGTGCCGCCCATTTCTTCAAAAATAGACTTCATTTTCATGCTCCCTTCGTGCTAAAATGTCAGCAGTTATGCGGATTTTTTTCCTTTCCCACAACTGCCAGACCAATTCACCACAAATGAGCCGCCAGTCATGTAATAGTATTAGGCGGTAGAAACCACCCTCTACATATTACATCTTGGTTGGATATGGAATTGCTCTCGCCCTGTAACTCGTCGTCCCGGCTCAGGCGCTCGTACAGTGGGGTAATTTTTTCATTTCTCATGGCTGTACCTCCTGAAACAAAAATGCTCTAAGTGATTGCTTCACTAACCATGACAAAATCATGATTAAGAAGTCACTTAGAGCATATATCACCCGCCGCTTGTTTGAAAATGCGGTACTGCTTACAAGCGATGCTGTCAGGTTCACGCATTTCCAAGCGCTCGAACAGGATATCCAGCGGGGATTGGTAGTTGTCATCATCCTCGTGGACTTCAGCAGCGGCGATCATTTCCATGACCATCGAGAAGTTTTGTTCTTCGGGCGGGGCCTCGTGCAGCAGGTACAACATAAGGGCTTGGAGCAGCGCAGTTTCGGACTTTTCCCAGAAGGGGTCGCTGCTTTTTGAATGTGATGGCGTGGTGTTTTGAATCAGATTTTCAATCAAGGTCAGCACTTCACGGTCATCATGCACATACACAAACGGGTTGTAACAGAACGATGCGGCAGGGTTTATGAGGTCAAAAACGATGACCTCATAGCCCTTTTGCTTCAACAAATTCCCGGTCTTACGCAAAATCTCGGCTTTCGGGTCTGTAATTACCATAGAGCAGGCACATTCCAGTACATTCGGCACACCATAGGTGCGCGTTTTGCCCGCGCCAGAGCCGCCGACAATGAGGATGTTGGTGTTATGCTTGTGTTTGTAGCCATCTATCCCGATGTGAAAGTGTTGGGTCAGCAGCAGGTTCGGTCCTCGCTTATCCATGTAGAACTTATTCAGGCGGAACACGTCACCCCAAGCCGCCGAGCCATGCTCCGCACCGGGGCGGGTGTTCTTCTGATCGGTCACGGCTACAATAACCGCCACCGCGTAAATCACCGTGAACACCAGCAAAAAGCGCGGGCTGTTGCTGACCCACGCCAACGCAAACGGCTCTGCCAGTGCGCTGTTCAGCGCATCCAGCAGAGCCGTTATTTTCATGCCCGGCTTCCAGCGGCAAGCCACCGCCAGTGCTGCCCACCATACAACAGGCAGCGGCAGCAGCCAGACCCACCAAGGGTTCTTTCTCCCTGGCGTGGTGAGTTACCTTTCTTCGCCGCGATAGGGCGGGCGCTTTGTACGCTCAGCATCCCATGCCTGACGTTTTCTCCACAACTTCGGCAAAACTACGGAAAAGTCCTGCGGCATACGTTCCGCCTTGATTTGCGGCAGATTTGCAAACAAATCGCTTTGCAGCGTTTCCCATGCAACCTTATCCGGCATATTTTGAGTATAGAATTCGTTGTAGCTGTACGCCAGCCCACTGGTATCTATGTAGTGCTTGACTTCCGTTCGCAGCATTTGTCGTTCCCATTCGGTTTCCGGCGCACGGTGGGGTACAAGCTGTTCCTGCATAATTGCCTGATGTAAATCGGCAGACGATTTCAGCAGAGCTGGATACTTTCGGAATAACTTGGCGGCAATTCCTTCCTTTTCAAAATAGGTGTGCAGCTTCTGCCCCGCGTAGGCATACCACGCCACATTCCCGCATCCCATCCACTCAGTATCTCGGAACGGAATGTTGAGCGCCGCAAGGTTATCGGGGTCAATCAGCGCTTGCCGATAAGCATCGTACCCCTGCATAATCAGCCAGTTACGGAAATCGGTAAATCTGTCATCCGAACTGCCGTCATTGATGATGCAGGCCGCCGCGACCATTTTGGGAAAGTTGGCTTTATTGCGATAACTTTGCCATGCGCAATCAAAGCCGAGCAGTTCATCCTGCGGCAATTTGATGAGTTCCGTGTAAAGGAACTGTTTCACGGACGCTTCATCCTGCATATCCGCTTTGGCGCGGACTCGGTCAATGATCGACCAGAATTTTTCCCATGTCATAGCCGGATTCACCAGATAAACAGCGGCGTGTGCGCGTGCAGCAACCGGGTCAGGGCGTCATCCACGGCATCGGTATAGCCGCCTTCGGCCAAGCGCTGGGTACGCAGTTGGTTGAGGGCTGCCTTTGCCAGCCGATACTCTGCCGCAGACATCGTCAGTTTGCCGCCCGCGGGCAGATCGTTCACCCGAAGGATCAGCCGCCCGGTTACCTCGGTGCTGCCGCCGTTGGCACGCTGGCCGTAGTAGACATCACCCAGCGCCCGGAGCAGGATGCTTTTGTTGGCACGGTCGAGTTTAACTTTACGTTCAGTCATTGTTTTTGCACCTCCTATCGCTAACATACCATAGAACCGCCGCAATAGCTATCTGCCATTTGAAAACAAACAGAAAACATTTACATCACCTTTTCTTTGCGCCGGATTTTTACCGGCAGCTTGGGCATATGGTCTTTCGGCGGCTCGACCTTGCGGCGAAGGTAGGCGGTGATGTCGCTGAGTTCCATGCGGACGCTGGGGCGCTCACCCTTGGCTCGAAGCTGATCGGTGCGCGGCGACGGCGAGTTTGCAAAAAATCTGCTGCTGTCGGAGAAAGGCTCGGACGGACTGGCGTTCTCCGAGCCCTGCGGAAAATCCACGGTGGGCGTGTCCTCGTGGTTGGAGGCTACATTTTCCAAATTCTGCTGCACGGCATCGACCAGTTCTGCCGTGCCAGTGTCCACGACATCCAACTGCAGTTTTTCAATAATGCGGTTTGCTTTGGACGCATCGTCCTGCAAGATAGCGATTTCAATGTGGTCGGGGTCCATCTTGTCGCGGATGGGGCAAAACAGCAGACCATGCGCTTTGGCAGCGCGGGCAAAATCATGCATACGGTCTTTGTCCACCGTGAAAAACTTCAGTGGTTTCTGCTCTTTCAGCAGACGGATAAGGTGTGTTTTGCCGTGGGTCTTTTTGCTGTCGTGCAGCACGGCCTGTGCGAAGATAAAGAAGTTTTTCGCAGCGGTGCCGGAGATACGCAGAGCAAACTCTGCGCCCTCCAGCGAGTAGCGGACGACCTGATCCGCAGGTTCGGAGCCGTAATTCATCTGGTGTCACCGGCCTTTTCTTTGGGTGAGGGTAAGCGGCTGAACGAGTCCACACCGGGGATGAGGGCAAGACTGCGCCCGCAGTCCCAATCTACATGGATTTGCCCGGCATCGTCGATACATTCCACCGTACCCATAGAGCCGGGCGGCACGGGGAACTCATCTTCCATGCAGCTGAGTTGCAGCCGCGTACCGGGCGGGTACTTGCGGCGAAGGTGTTCGATATAGTCTTTGTTTGAATAATTCATATACATCCTTCTTTCTCGAATTATTTGGATTCGATTCCAAAAAGTGCGTGACATTTTGCACTTTTGGGCGTATACTATCATTAAAAGCTGCGGAGGGTTTATTATGCGGATTACCAGAACTGAATACCTGAATAAACTGATTGCGTTTAAGGACAAGCAACTCATCAAAGTCGTAACAGGTATCCGCCGCTGCGGAAAGTCTGTTTTGATGGAAATGTACCAAGATTGGCTGCTGCAGAATGGCGTCGAACAAGACCAAATTATTGCCATCAATTTTGAGGATATGGATTTTGAGGAACTTACCGACTATAGAAAACTGTACGCTTACCTGAAAGACCGTCTTGTTACCGAAAAGATGACGTACATTTTTCTGGATGAGATACAGCACGTCACGGATTTTCCTAAAGTGATCGACAGTTTGTATATCAAGAAAAATGTAGATATATACGTCACAGGTTCCAATGCCTATATGCTGTCCAGTGAAATAGCCACCCTTATTTCCGGGCGCTATGTGCAAATCGAAATGCTGCCGCTTTCTTTTAAGGAATATATGCAGAGTACCGGCAGTATGGAAGATCGCGGAATAAAATATACCGAATATCTGGAAAACAGTTCCTTTCCCTATGCGCTGGAACTTAAAGGGCATCCGAACGAGATTCGGGATTACTTGGATGGCATTTTCAACACGATTGTCGTAAAAGATATTTTGACACGAAGAAAGATTCTCGATCCGTTGATGTTGAAAAGCGTGCTGCGCTATGTTTTTGACAACATCGGCAGTCCGCTTTCCTCCAAGAAAATCGCAGACACCCTGACATCCGAAGGACGAAAAGTTGATGTAAAGACCGTTGAACGCTATCTTGATGCGCTGATCGAAAGCTACATTATCTATCCCGCACAGCGGTATAATGTCAAGGGTAAGCAGTATCTGAAAACTTTGGGAAAATACTATGTCGTAGATATCGGTATGCGATTTATGCTGCTTGGCAAACGCAATACCGATGCCGGGCATATTCTGGAAAATGTTGTTTATCTGGAACTGCTGCGGCGCGGCTATGATGTGTATGTCGGGAAGGTCGATTCTTTTGAGGTCGATTTTGTGGCAATGAACGGAAACAGTACCTTCTATTACCAAGTGGCACTTTCCGTTCGTGATGCGGATACCCTGCAGCGGGAGCTGCGACCCTTACTGTCCATCCGCGACCACTACTCAAAATATATTCTTACGATGGACGATGACCCGGAGGAACAGTATGACGGCATTCGCCGCATCAATGCGCGGGATTGGCTGTTGGGTCTTACAGATTAACGTGTTGTAATATCGGGGCGGAGGTCACGCGCACGTTCCTGTTCGCGCTGTTGTTGCGCAGCGCGGTCGCGGCGGGCTTCGGTGAGGTGCTGCTGCACTTCTAGGGAGTGTTCTGCGATTTTGCGGCAGAGACGTTCTTCTTGGCGAAGCTGCTTTAGGGCGGTGTTGACCGATTCACATTGCAATTGTACATCATCGGTTTTGGGTAGTTGCTTACGCTTTGTCTGCAACTGCCCAATTTCTGTTTGCAGGGCTTTTCGGTAAGTTTCCAGCTGCTCCAGCGTGTCAATGTTGTGCTTGGACAGGAACTCCATCTGTCGGATGCGCTGGTCTAACTTGTAAGCATCCTGCCGCACGGCATAGCTGGAGCGGCTCGGCTTGCGGGGGAGTGCGCCCAATTCGTATAGATAGCGATAATACAGCGCCCTCAGCCCGGTCAGCTTGCGATGGGGCTTCTTCCCGCTGTGCAGACGGCCATGTTGGATTGTTGGTGGATTTTCCACATAAGGGTGGTAGCTTTGTGGATACAGGATGCGCGTCTGGATGGCTTCTGGCGTGTACCGCTTGCCCAGCGTTTTGAAGCGAACAAAGCGCTCTTTTCCGGGCGGACGCAAAACGGGATACTTGCGCCCCATGCGGACTTCATAGCCTTTGCGGTCCAGCACAGTAAGAAATTGCCGCCATGTAAGGCTTTGTTGAATTGCTTCGTCCACATCCTGCCGAATAGCCGTGCGCCATGTTGGCTGACCGTTTTTCTCCGCCAACCACTCGGCGTAGGGCTTTGCCACATGGTTTGAGTTCTCGGTGTCGATGACCGACAGCTTATATTTCCGGCAAAGTTCATCTGACACTGCGCGAATCTCCGTCACATAGTTTTTATAGTTGCTGCGATACTTTTTGCCATCTACACAGCCGACCGAGTTCCAGACGATGTGCGAATGGATATGCCCGGTGTTCAGGTGCGTGCCGATGACATATTCATATCGCCCGCCAAGCACGCGAGCTGCCAGTTCCTTTGCGATTTGGTGCGCCAGTTCGGGTGTAACCTCTCCTGCTGCAAAACTCTGTACAAGGTGATACCCCTGCACACCGCCCGACTTGTGCCAGCCTTCCTTGGTTTGCCGCATATCGGCAAAGGCGGTTTCTAACGTGCAGGCATACGAGCTTTCAAAGCAGGATTGCTCTGTTTTATCGCGGTTGGCGGCATAGTCGAGGGCGTCCTGCAAGGATACCGCCGTGGTCTTTTCTTTGTTCATCACATACTTCACCGCCCGATCTAGACGGCGGACAGGGATCACGGATGTGTAAGCCATATTTCATAGAGCCTCCTAGTAGTTTTCTTTTATCTCGCGCCAGACTTCCTTGGCGACGCGCGTCATCTCGTCCACGCTTTGCTGCCCCGCCACGCCCGTGCTGTTGGCGCGGTGCGCAAGCTGGTTTGCGTTGTTGCACAAACCGGAAATTTGCCGCACAAGTTCCCCATGATGTGTGCAGGGGCGCGGATGGATTTCTTTGCCCAAGATTAGAGAGCGCAGGTATTCCTCGCGCGAAAATCCACTTATTTTGACCTGTTCACAAAGATAGCGGTACTCGCGCTCGTTCAGCCGCAACGGGATAACATGACCGCGTCTGCGCATAGCGGGGGTTTGGGGATCACCCCAAAAGTGCGTTTGGATATCCAAACGCTATGCTTGCAAAACACGACACCCCGCAAAACGGTTCATGACACAAGGTCGTCGCCCTCCGAAACGGCTTTCTTCAAACCGTCCAAGGTTGTGACAATACGGTTGTATTTCTGCGCCAAACCGATCTGCGCGTTGGTGGTTGCATCCTGATTGCGGCTGCAGACCACCAGCATCGGGCAGCGCAGCAGCTTATCCCTCACAATAGCGGTGTACTCGCTGCGTTCTACGGCATCTTCCAGCACCAAATACTGGCTGTCCTGCAATTTAGGGCATACCGGCAGGTAGCCCAGCAGGTAGACTTCACGGCAATAGTTGCGCAGGTGTTTGGAGGTTGCGCCCTCGCTGGCGCAGATAAAAGCCCAAGGTCGTTTCATTTTCGTGTTTCCTTTCTGAATTTCGGGAGTGAATCAGATTTGATTCACTATTTTTAAGTTGGCGGTCAAAAGTGAATCAGTTCTGATTCACTTCGGATTCAAGGGTGGTTTTCAGCCGTTCAGTGCTGCGTTGGAAGTAGGCGTCCGACATTTCAATGCCGACAGCCTCATAGCCTTCCTGCACAGCGGCCAGCACGGTAGTACCTGCCCCCGCAAAGGGGTCAAGGATGCGCCCGCCCGGTTCGCAGATCTGCACCACATCCCGCATAAGCTGCAAGGGCTTTTCGGTCACATGGATGCGGTTCTGCGGGTTCGGGTATCGGAACACGCCCGGCAGACACCCAACATTTCTCTCAAGCGGCATTTTGCCGTTCGACCCCCACACAATGTACTCGGACTGCTGGCGGAAGCGTCCTTTCTGCGGGCGGCTGGCGACTTTATCCCACACCGCCACACCGCGCCAGGTCCAGCCTGCCCACTGCAAAGCCAGCGTCATGGCGGGAAGCTGCCGCCAATCGATGAACAGGCAAACGGGCGCACCGGGCTTTGCAATGCGGCGGGCATCCTGCAGCCATGCCGCCGTCCAGAACATCCAACTCAGTTGATCCATCTGGTCGCTGTCAAAGTCGGGCAGTGCTTTGTCCTTACTCATGCTGCTGTACTTTTCGTTGGTGCTGCGGTTCTTGGTGGTCTGGCTGCTGCCGCCGCTGGCATAGGGCGGGTCGGTGATGATGGCATCGAAGCTGTTCGGTTCAAACTGGCGGATAATTTGCAGGGAATCCCCGTGCAGGATCGACCAGCGGTCACCGCCGCAGTGTTCGGGCATCCGGAAATCCGGGTTGAGAATGTTGAGCGTTTCGGGAGTGTTCTTCAAAGGCATCTTCCTTTCGTTTTAGCGTTCAAAATCATGGGTGCGGGGTTCTTTCGGTGGCGGGGTCCGGCTTGCCGTCTGCACAGAAACACGGTCATCTTCGAGTACAAAGCAGTCCTGCGTCCTGTTGTCGAGCTTGGTGCCGGGCAGGACAACGGCATTGCCGCGGCAGACTACATTGCCGGAGATTTCGCCATAGATGCGGGCGCTGCCGTCAATGATCGGTGCGCATAAGGTCTGCTCATCCTGCCGAATCACGGCATACCCGCAGACACAGCTTTTCCCCATGAGCAGTCCGCCGCAGACGATGGCATCATCCTGCACAGTGGCATCCCCCATTACGGTGGCGTTCTTGCCGACATAAGCGCAACCCTTTGCAACGGCGTGATCTGTAAGGACTGCATCGCCGCAGACAACTGCATTTTCACAGGCGATGGCATCTTCCGAAATCCATGCGCGTCCCTCTTGGTCGAGGTTGTCATAGCTTTCCACATAGCCGCCGAGCATTCCTTTGAGGACATCCTCGGTCAGATCCGTCACCGCGCGGATGCGGTGCAGGTTCGGGTTGTCGGGATGGGCAATGTCGGTGATCTCGTATTTTTTCATCTGGCATCACCTCGGTCACGCTTGAGCGTAGGTTTGGGCGACAGTTCGGTTTCCACATACTCGGAGATAATGTTGAGCGCTTTCTGGTAGCTGTCGCAGGACATAACGCGGTCACGCATTTCTTTGGCTTTGTCACCTTGCCCGCTGCTTTTCAGCAGCCGGGATGCGCGCCCCATAATGGCAAAAATGTTGCCGTCCTGCCCAATCAGCTGCATCTTAGGGCGCAGAGAATTCTTTTCCGGTTTCGGGATTTTCTCAAAAGATGGCATCATCTTGAATCCATCTTCCTGCCAGAAATGAACAGCCAACGTACCGTCATCCACACGAATATCTCTCTGCTCAAAGCCCTCACCCCAGCCGTCGCTGTACTGACCGGAAATGTAATTGCACAGGACGGTCTGCTCATCATCGAGCAGAGTTTCTTTCAGTTCCACGGTCAGACACCCGCACAGTTTGTTGCCGCAAATTTCCACAGACGGCACAGCACTTACCACCTTGCTGCGGACGGAATCGTCTTCGTGGTAATACTGCATCAGGTCGCCGTTGAAATCTGCAATGTCCTTTTTCACGGCCTCATCAACAGCATCGGCATACTGCAGCAGGTCATGACCGTCCAGCGGGCAACCCTCATACTCGTCGTAGAACTCGTCCTCATAGTCAGGTTCATTTGGGAAAAAGTCCGCAGTCAGCGGAGAATAAAATTTCATCTGCAAATCATGTCACCTCTTTCCGCCGCACAGGTCGTGGTCGATTTGTGTAGCATAGTAGTTTTCTATCGTCAGCGGCGCATTGTACAGCGCTGCCAGTAAGTATTGCTTGATGTTTCGGATGCGGGGCGGGTTGTCCTTGAGGCAATCCAGAACATACTGGATATGTTCTGCGCCCAATTTTAGAAATCGAGATTTTACTACTTCTGCAGGCATTTCCTCACCCGAAATGCGGATAGCAGTCCGTTTGGAACAAACCACATCCAGCATCAACTCCACCAGTTCATCCAATCGCATCGTATCCATCGGGTTATTCTTCGCCAAAATCGGATACTCGATATTTTTCAGCAGCAGGGCGCGGTACTCTGCCCGCTGGCCCGCCGCGCGGATAGGATTCGATACGTTATTTGTTTCTTCTTTCTTTATTTCTTTAGTATTTAATTGTGCAGGATTTTCCTGTACAGGCTTTTCCCGTTTAGGCTCTGCCTGTTTTGGTTGGGCACACTTAGGCGTTGCTTCTTCGGGACCCTGTTTCAGGGGCTGTGGCTGCTCTAAAACCGTGTACTCCATACCGCGCATCTGACCGTTCTTGTCGCGGATGCGGCGGCGGATAATATAACCCGCCGCTTCTAACTCGCGCACGGTGGCACACACGCTGTCCACGCCCTCTTTGCAGATGGACGCCAGCCCTCGCGTGGTATAATCCCAATCTTCGGGCAGAGACAGCATCAAAGATAAAAGGCCCTTCGCCTTGAGCGAAAGAGCCTTGTTGCGCAGATGATGGTTGGACATGATGGTATAATTTTGCGTCTTTTGTACACGGAACACAGCCATAACGATTTACCTCCTGTTTATGCCTTATAAGTGGGCGAACGATTTCTAACTTTCATGTTGATTTCTCTCTATCGGCAAACTGCGCGGTGGGCGGCAGTTCTTGCCATCAGGTTGTTTTTTGCCATATCAGCGTAATCTCCATTCTCGATGTCGGGCGGCAGGTCATGCACGGTGTAGCGGTCAGCGTAGATTTTCCGGATGCCGACACTCGCCATACGCCCTTTGGCATCGTTGTCCAGCCGCAGTTCTATCGTGGTGATTTCCGGGTGCTGCCGCAGGAATTCCTGTAACGCCAGCGGCTCCTTGCCGGAGGACGAGACCCCGCCCAGCGACAGACGGTATTTATCTGTAGCATCGCCGCAGAGCGTCATCTCGGCCATGGCATCTATGGCGGCTTCAAACACGGCCACGGTAGTGCCGGGCTGCATCGGCGGGATGCAGAAACCGTACTGTTTCTGACTGCCGGGAGCCTCGCGCTTGAACGATTTCCCATAGTCATAAATACCGCGCAGAGCCGCATATTTCGGCACACCCTGCAGGTCTTTGCCCAAGAAAACACAGTTGTGGTATTCTGCACTTTCGTACAGAATTTTTCTCTCAATGCAGTATCGGATGGTGGGCAGTGAGATGCCGCGTCCAAGCAAATACCGCGTTACACGGTCATTATTCAGCGCGGGGTTCGGCAGACGAAACAGCGGGCGTTCGCGCTCCACCGTCTCATGCTGCACGGGGATGTACGTTGGGCTTTCCTCACATAACAGCTGCACCGCCTCTACAAACGGTACACCTTCCACATAAATCAAATATTTCAGCGCCGACTTGCCGCCGATGTCACGGCTTTTCCAGTGCCACACACTGGATTCGCCGTTTATCTTGAAGCTGTCATGCTCCGCAAGCTGGTACTCACCCCGCGCGCTGCTTTTCACCAGCGAATTGGGTCTATACCGCCGCAGAAATTCTATCGCCGTCATCCGGTTGGCGGCATTGATTTGTTCTTTACTGACGCGCGGCAATTACACAATGTAAGCGGCGAGGTCGCTCATATGTTCAACATTTTCCCACGGAAAATCCTCACGCCCGAAGTGACCGCCCGCCGCCGTGCGGCTGTAAATGGGATTCTGCAGGTCGAGCTGCTTGATGATGCCCGCAGGGGTCAGGTCATACGCCTTGCGCACCGCGGCAGCCAAACAGTCATCCTCGCAGATGCCGGTGCCGAAGGTGTTCACATCCACCATGACAGGGTCTTTTTCCCCGATGGCATACGCCAGCGTGACCTGACAACGATTGGCAAGATGGGCGGCGACCATGTTTTTGGCAATGTACCGTGCCATATATGCGCCGCTGCGGTCCACTTTGGTGGCATCCTTGCCGCTGAACGCACCGCCGCCGTGGGGTGCAAATGTGCCGTAGCTGTCCACCATGAGCTTTCGCCCGGTGAGGCCGGTGTCGGCTTCCGGGCCGCCCAAAACAAACCGCCCGGAAGGGTTCAGAAGGATTTTCGTATCCTCGTCCGGGGGTAAAGCCTGCAGCGCCGGGGCCAGCACCTTATCGGTGAGTTCCCAGCAGAGTTCGTCCATGGGCTTATTCGGGCTGTGCTGGGCAGACAGCACAACGGTATCCAGCCGCAGGGGCTTGCCATCCTCGCCGTATTCCACGGTGACCTGCGCTTTCCCGTCCGGGCGCAGGCCCCGCACCATCCCGGTTTTCCGGGCGGCGGCGAGGGCGCTGGTGAGACGGTGGGCCAGCACCACCGGCAGAGGCATCCTCTGCGGGGTTTCCGAACAGGCGTACCCCACCATGACGCCCTGATCCCCGGCCCCCAGCTGCAGGGCGGGCTGATCTTCCGAGGGATTTCTCCGGCGCTCTAACGAACAGTCCACCCCGGCGGCAATATCCGGGCTTTGCCGGTGGAGCAGGCATTGGACGGAAAAACGGGCGGGATCATATCCCGTCTTTCTAAAAACCGAATGCACAATGGAAGGGATATCCGGCTCAAACAGGCTGGTGATTTCTCCAGCCACGATAACCTGCCCCTTGGTGGCCAGCACCTCGCAGGCCACACGGGAAAGGGCGTCGTGGGCGAGGCATTCGTCCAGCACACTGTCCGCGATGATGTCGCACAGCTTATCCGGGTGCCCTTCCGTCACAGAT
>OLVY01001869.1_pt1 | contig 12436 bp, 9 predicted proteins | sample 1674261 | NCBI WGS metagenome assembly OLVY01 (sample SAMEA103958155, study PRJEB25191) | human gut metagenome | biome: human-associated habitat [ENVO:00009003]; feature: intestine environment [ENVO:2100002]; material: feces | place: Germany | collected 2013/2015
CCGGCGGCAGTGGCGTTCTTAAAGTTGGTGGCAAAGTAGGCGTCCTCCTGGTTGGCTTTCTTGCCGTACCCGGCGCGTAGAATGGCAAAGTCAATGCCGTCGTTCTTTATCTTTTTCCAATTCACTTTTTCTTGCCAAGCGGAAATGTCTACACCGTTTAGCACCTCCAGCTTGTTAAATCGGGCGTTGTGGGTGTAGCTTTTGCCGGTGTATTTGGATCTCATGGTGGCGGCCTGGGCTGCGCCCGCCGTAGGCAGCAGCGCCGTTAAGGCCACCAGCACCGCCAGCAGTACGGCGGTGACAGAAAACACTCTCTTTTTTGCTTTTTGCATTAGGAACCTCCCAGATACCAGCGGTTCAGGTCAATGTACTTGCTGCCGTTGCCTTTGATCTTACCGGTTTTGGAATATTGCCAAATATCAAAATCCCCGGTGTAGGTGACGGCGCTGTTGTAGTCCGCCACCCAGCGCAGAGTGCCCTTGGGCAGGGAGGCGGCGTCGAATTTAGAAATGTAAAAGTGTGCGTTGGCGTACACCCCGGCGGTGTAGCCGTCGGCGGTCACGGTGTCACAAAAGGCGGTGAGCAACCGGGTGGTGTCCTTTTTGCTCACATTGGCGTCATACAGCCGACCGGCGTGCTCTCCGGCGGCGTTGTAGCCGTATTCATAGTCTATGATCAGCGGCAGTTCCACTTTGGCAAAGCGTACGGTTTCCAGCACAAAGCGGGCTTCCTCTTGGGCTTCTTCCTCCGTGGTGGCTTGAGAGAAGAAATATACACCCACCGGCATCCCGGCCTTGCGGGCAGCTTTTAAGTTCTCTTTTGCCATTTTGTCTGCATGGAGCGCACCGTCGTTGTAGCCCCGGTAGCCTACCCGGATAAAGGCAAATTTGGCACTTTTTGCCAGGGTAGTCCAGTCCACGGTGCCGTTGTGCTCGGAGATGTCTACCCCCTCCACAAAGGGGGCGTCGGTGCCAAAGTCATAGGTTACCCGCTGATGGCGGTTCCCCAGTGCCAGCACTGTGGCAGCCAGCGCACCCACGATCACCAGTGCCAGCGCCGCCTGCACCCACCGGTTGGCAAACAGAGATTGGCCGTTGGTTTTGCGCCGCCCCTTGCGCCGAGCGGTGCCGGCGGGCTTTTTGCGGGTGCTTTTTTTACGGGTGCTTGTCCGCCGTGAGGTTGACCGACTGTGGGTATTCTTTTTTGCAGGTTTTTTTCGTTCGTTTGCCATGCTTTGCTCCGCTTTACCTGTAAATGATCCTTTTAATAGTAATACAAAGCAGGGAGCGGGTCAAGGGCAGCGGGCCAAAATTTACAATTCCCCCGGTATTCCACTGTTGTGGTAATTTAAAGCGCTTTCTTGACAAGTGATTCCGGGCAGTATAATATAATAGGTATCACAGTATAGAAATCAGGTAAAGCCCATGCAGAATTTTGATAAAATGGATCATATGCACTTTATTCGCAAGCTGCCCATTCCTCAGGAGCTGAAAAAAGAGATGCCCCTGACGCCGGAGCTGGCTGCCTACAAGGACAAGCGGGATCAGGAGATCGCCGCCATTATCCGCAGCGAGAGCGACAAGCTGCTGTTGGTGATCGGCCCTTGCTCGGCGGATTGGGAGGATGCGGTGATTGACTATATCCACCGCCTGGCAGAGGTGCAAAAGCAGGTGGCGGACAAAATCTTGATCGTTCCCCGCATTTATACCGGCAAGCCCCGCACCACCGGCGCTGGATACAAGGGTATGCTTCACCAGCCGAACCCGGGTAAAAAGCCGGATATGTACGAGGGTATTCGCGCCATTCGCCATATTCACCTGCGTGCCTTGCAGGAGACCGGGCTGTCTTGTGCAGACGAGATGCTGTACCCGGAGAATCACCGGTATTTAAGCGACCTGCTGAGCTATGTGGCCGTCGGTGCCCGCAGCGTAGAGAACCAGGAGCACCGGCTGATCTCCAGTGGACTGGATATTCCTGTGGGTATGAAGAATCCCATGAGCGGGGATCTGTCTGTGATGATCAATGCCATTAAGGCCGCCCACGGCGATCATTCCTTTATTTACCGCGGCTGGGAGGTAGAGAGCCAGGGCAACCCCTTGTCCCACGCCATTTTGCGGGGCAGTGTGGACCGCCACGGCATCAACCACGCCAATTATCATTACGAGAATTTGCGTATTCTCCACGATCTGTATGTGGAAAGCGGCATTGCCAACCCGGCGGTGCTTATTGACACCAACCACTCCAATTCCTCCAAGCAGTACCTGCAACAGGTGCGTATTGCCAATGAGGTGCTCCACTCCATGCGCCACTCGGCGGATATACGCCGTCTAGTAAAGGGCTTTATGATTGAGTCTTACATTGAGGATGGCGCCCAAAAGTGGGAGGACGGCATTTACGGCAAGTCCATCACCGACCCCTGCCTGGGTTGGGACAAGACCAGGGACCTGATTTTCTCCTTGGCGGACCAGTTGTAAACGGAAAAGCATGTACTGCGCCCCGGCAGATCGTTTTCGGTTCCGCCGGGGCGTTTATTTTTCCAACCCCTGTCCGTTATTGCGATTTTGGGCATTTTTTTGTTCCGACGGTGTTGACAAATGGCGCAAAAGTGCTATATTGGTAGTACAAATTCAACAGTCAAATGCAACGAACAGGACAGGACGAACCGCATCACCGCTTACAGAAAGCCGCCGGTTGTGGAAGACGGCAGCAAGGCGCGGTCCTCGTTATCCCCTGCAAGCAGCACCTGTGAGCGGCCCTTGGGCTTCGTAATCGGTGCCGGTACTCCCCGTTATCGGAGCGTGCTATCCGCCTTGGCGGGCAGCGCATGAGCGGTCGGCAGCTTTGCCGGCAAGCAGAGTGGTAACGCGCGGGTTTCTGATTTTTACCTTCGTCTTTGCACAGCAGCATTGGCTGTGCCGGGACGAAGGTTTTTTGTTTTTTGTATTTGACTGGGAAAAGAAGAATGAAAGGAGTCTTTCAAATGAACACATTGGTTATTGTACTGATTGCCATTGTTGTGTTAGGTGCGGGCTATGTGCTGTATGGTCGCCATATTGCCAAGTCCTGGGGTATTGATCCCAAGGCAGAGACCCCCGCAGTGAAGTACAACGACGGCAAAGACTTTGTACCGACCAACGGCTGGACGGTGTTCAGCCATCAATTTTCCTCTATCGCAGGTGCAGGCCCTGTTACCGGCGCCATTCAGGCGGCGGTCTTTGGCTGGGTGCCGGTGCTGCTGTGGATCCTGATCGGCGGCGTTTTCTTCGGCGCCGTTACGGACTTCGGTGCCCTGTACGCTTCTGTGAAGAACGAGGGCAAGAGCATGGGTATGCTCATTGAAAAGTACATCGGCAAGCTGGGCCGCAAATTGTTTACCATCTTTTGCTGGCTGTTCTCCGTGCTGATCATCGCCGTATTTGCGGATATGGTTACCGGCACATTCTCTGCCTTTGATGCGGAGACTCTGCAAAAGCTGCCGACTGCCGGGGTCAACGGCTCCGCCGGTATGGTGTCTATTATGTTTATGGTGTTTGCCGTGGTATTCGGCCTGATCCAGAAGAAGTGGAACCTGACCGGGTGGAAAGAGTTTGTTGTGGGCGTTATCTTTATTGTTGCGTCCTTTGCCGTCGGCATTAAAGTGCCCATCATCATGGGCAAGACCCAATGGGCAGCCGTGGTGTTCGCTTATATTTTCCTGGCGGCCATTATGCCCATTTGGCTGATGAAGCAGCCTCGGGACTATATGACCACCATTATGTTTGTGTGCATGATCGCCGGTGCCATCATCGGTTTGGTCATCGGCCACCCCACCATGGAGCTGCCTGCCTTTACCGGGTTTAATAACGAGAAACTGGGCACCATGTTCCCCATTCTGTTTGTGACCGTGGCCTGCGGCGCTGTGTCCGGGTTCCATAGCTTGGTGTCCTCCGGCACTTCGTCTAAGACCATCGCCAATGAGAAGGATATGCTGAAAGTGGGCTACGGCGCCATGATTTTGGAGAGCGTGCTGGCTGTACTGGCGCTGTGCGTGGCCGGTGCCGCCGCCAAGAACGGCGTGGCTGCCGAGGGCACCCCGTTCCAGATCTTCTCCCGCGGCGTTGCCGGGTTCTTTGAGAAAATGGGCGTGCCGGTGCAGGTAGCCACCGTGTTTATGACCATGTGTGTGTCCGCTTTGGCGCTGACCACGCTGGACGCTGTGGCTCGGATCGGTAAAATGTCTTTCCAGGAGATCTTCAGCGTAGATGATATGAAGCACGCAGCTCTGTGGCGCAAGGTGGTGTGCAATCCGTATTTTGCTACCATCATCACCCTGCTTTGCGGTTATGTGCTCACCAAGGTGGGCTACCAGCAGATTTGGCCTCTGTTTGGCTCTGCCAACCAGTTGCTCAGCGCACTGGTGCTGATTACGCTGTGCGTGTTCCTGAAGGTTACAGGCAGAAAGAACAAGATCCTGTTCCCGCCTATGATCATTATGCTGTGCGTTACCTTTACTGCATTGGTGCAGCGGCTGATCGCCATGATCAAGGCCATTCAGCAGGCTGCCGCAGTGGAGATCCCTGCCGGACAGACCAGCTGGGGCGCTGTGTTTATTGCCAACGGTTTGCAGCTGATCATCGCCGTGCTGCTGATTGTACTGGGCTTGACCATTGTGGTCAACAGTGCCAAGAGCTATGTGAAGAGCAAAAAAGGCAGCGAGACCGAAGAGGTCGCCAAGGCATAACGGCGTGCGTATAATATTGATATAAACCATGAACCGTCTGCGTATTTCTGCGCAGGCGGTTTTGTGTTTGTATTTGGCCCCCTGCAATAAGAGAGGCAAATCGCAACCGATTTTCCTAAAATATGGAGCATATTCCGATCCATGACGGTACAGATTTTCAAATGTGCCAAATAAAGAACCGGAAAGTTGTCAAACGCGCGGCTGCGTGCTATAATACTGAACGCAAAACAAAACCAAATCTGGAAAAGGGGATTTTTCATGTCTGACAAAACGGAAAAAAAGTACATGAAGAAGTCAGAGATCGTTACCTTTGGTATCGGTCTGTTCGGCGTGGCTCTGATGACCGGCTGGATGCCGGACTACACCGCTACCTTCTTCGCTGACTTCGCGTTCAAAGGCAAGGGATTTGACTCCGCCACCATGGCAAACGCCATCTCTATGGTGTTCTTGGTGGCCGGTATCATCGGTGCCGTGTGCGAGCTGGTGATCGGCTATTTGGTGGATAACACCCGCACCAAGCTGGGTAAGGTAAAGCCCTGGGTGGGCTTCGGCGTGGTACCGCTGGCCGTGGTGGCTATGCTGGTATTCATTGCACCCAACACCTCCAACCAAACCTTGGCGATTGTGTGGATGTTTGTGATCTACTCCTTGTATACCGCTTTCAGTTGTGCGGTAGAAAGCCCGTCTAACTGCTTCGGCTCCCTGTGCTCGCCCAATCCGGCAGAGCGCTCCACCGCCATCTCCATCGCTTCGTTCCTGCGCAGCGTGGGCCAGTCCGGCGGTATGGTAGTCGTGATGGTGGTGGGTCTGGTGATGAAGGCCTTGATGGGCAAGCAGCAATATAAGAACGCCGAGGGCCAGGGCCTTGACCTGGTGATCTCCACGGCGGTGTGCGCCCTGGGTCTGATCCTCTTTGTGATGATCTTCTTTACCAATAACAAAGAGCGTGTGCCTTTCACGCAGGAGAAGGTGAGCCTGAAAGACGCCGTCAAGGTGGTCTTTACATACAAGAACCTGCTGATGGTGTCCTTGACCAAGCTGTGCGGCTTTGGCCGCGGCGTGTACGGCACCGTGTCTTTGTACATTGCCATTTACCTGCTGGGCTCTAAGGACCTGAAGCTGGCGCTGCTGCTGCCCATGGGTATCGGTACCGCTGTGGGCACCCTGCTGGTGAACTTTGTGCTCAAGAAGTTCTCCACCAAAAAGACCTTTATTCTTTTTTGCGTGTATGGTGCGTCTTCCATGGCAATCCTGTTCCTGGTGTCTAAGGGTATCGGCTTTAACAGCACCCTGATTGTGCCGTTCCTGATCCTGAACTTCTTCTGCGGTTTGCAGCACGGCAACACCAATGTAACCCCCAATATTATGATCGCCGACTGCGTAGACGAGATCGAGTGGAAAACCGGCCAACGCAAGGACGGTCGCCTTCACCAAGGCGCTGGGTCCCTGGCTGCTGTACACCTGGTCCGGCTATGCCGTATCTCGTGACGCCAATGTGGCTTATGCCGCCCAGACGGATTCTACTTTGAACAAGATCTTAATGATCTACACCATCATTCCCGCCGTGTTCGTTGTGCTCCAGGCGGTGCCCATCTTCTTCTACGATATGGTCGGTGAGAAGAAGGCGCGCATTACCCGCGAGCTGATGGAGCGCCGTGAGGCCGCCGGTTTGGTTGCCGGTGAGGGCGAAGAGACTGCCGATGCGGCAGCAGCCGAGTAAGGGGGCGACGAGAATGGCAAAACAGGAAAAGACTTTTAATACCAAGTTGTATGCGCTGGTAGTATTTTTGTTGGTTGCAGCCATTTTGGCTGTGTCCACCGTGGCCACCTTTAGCAGCAAGTATATTGCATTTAAGCCGGAGAAGGTCGCTCAGGCGTATGCGGATACCATTGTGCAGACCGGTGACGGCTACAATGCCAACAAGTATGCGCTGGTGAGCAAAAGCGAGAAATACGGCGATTTTATCCGCAAGTTTTATATGTACCCGGTGATCTATAAGGACGCCGGTTACAAGCCCGGCGATGATACCAAGAACTTAAAGGGCTTGAACGACGACAGCTACAAGTCCGATAAGACCAAGAACGACGACGGTACGCTTACCGGCCAGGTGACCGCGGCCATGTATCCCTATTATGTGGAGCTGCTGGGTCAGTACGGCTGGGACGATGCAGACGCTATGTTCACCAATTACTTTGCCAAGTACCAGCAGGTGCGGGGGCAGGTATTCGGTGATTCGTACCTGGATGACGAGGGTATGTTCACCGCGCTGGAGGCCAATGTAAAGACCTACGGCGAGAGTCTGACCGGTACGGAAGAGACCTACGACAAGAACACCAAGGTCAAGCTGACGGATAAGACCATCGGCGCTTATCAAAAGGCGCTGGGCGAGGATTACAAGCTGACCACCACCGTGACCGATGTGCAGTCGGTGGAGGATGTAAAGGCTTATACCGCCAAGATGAATACCCAGCTGCTGGCGAATTATGAAGTCAGCGCCGACGACATCGGTGCTGTTTCCATCTGCACCGTGCAGGTAACGGACGCTAAGGGTACCCAGTTGGCCACCTGCAACCTGACCGTGGTGCAGATCGGCCATACCTGGTATGTAGACAATACCACCGCAGATACCTCTGCGTTGTATCAAATCGGCAAATGATCTTTCGCTTGCCGTAAGAGAGGAAACCGCCCGGACCGTAAGGCCCGGGCGGTTTTTTGTGTGCGAAGGATAAGATCCGTTTGGCTTTTATTTTTTTTTTGTAGGGGGCTTGCACGCCCTGCCATTCGCCGCCGGTTTCCATCCTGAAAAAACGTCATATTCTTTTGCAACCTACTATGCAGGCATGGAAAAATATGGTATAATTCTTGCGAGACAGTGTGCATTATCCGTCAGTTGTCTGCCGGTGCTGGGGATCAAAAAATCGTGGAGCATTTCTTTGATCTGATGGAGGAGAGCATCGGCCTGTTGATCGGGGAAGCGTAAGGCATTCACAGAATCGGTTTGGATTTATTATTCTTTACAAAAAAATAAGGCCCCTGCCATTGCAGGGGCTTTGTGCGTATCAATCATCGTGTGGATTACCGTATTTTGCGCAGCTGCGCGGTGAGTACGGCAGTCAGCTTTTCCCGGTCAAAGGCGGGCAGCGGCTCCAGAATCACATCAATACAGCCGCCTACGGCGTAGATCACATTGGTTACCTGGTGATAATTTTTCTCCATAGTGAAGTTGTTGTGGGAGCAAATAGCCTCGGTCATCTGCTGTTTGAGCATGCGCAGGGCGGGAGCGCACATACGGCTGTTTTTGAATTTGGTCAGCCGCTCAATGTTGTTGTTGCGCTCAATTTCATTGAGCATACTGTTAATTATATCCGTGGGGTCCCGCTGGATTTGATCGTAGTTGATGCCCTTGGCGATCTCCACAATGCCGTTGGTGATGGTCTCAAAGCAGAATTGAATGCACGCGCCCATGCTCTTAAAGTGCAGATAAAAGGTGCTTTTGTTAATGTCTGCTTTTTTGCACAGCTCCAATACGGTGATCTTGTCCGTTTCTTTTTCAATCATCAGCGCGATCATAGCGTTAAAGACCGCCGCTTTGGTGCGCTTTACCCGTCTGTCCATTTTTTAGAAAAACCCCCCTCGAATCGCTTTGTAATGGACACCTGTCCAATAGCAAATACTATGATAACATAAATGAAAGAAAGGTTGCAAGCAACTTCACGGAATTTGTAGGAAGTGCTGGAAAACGCCATGAAAACTTGTGCAAAAACACGAAAAATTGTTCCGCTGGTACTGGCGCTTTTGCTGCTTTTTGGCGGTTGCAGTGCGGTCAACAGGGCTGCAGTCTTTGGTACAAACGGCAACGAGACTACCCGGCGGCAGGATGTGTTGACGGTGGAATTTTTGGATGTAGGTCAGGCCAATGCGGCGCTGCTCACCTGCGGGGGTAAGAGTCTGCTCATCGACGGCGGCAATGTGGCAGACGGCGCCAAGGTCACGCGTGCGGTGCAGGTGGCAACGGACCGGCTGGACTATGTGGTGAATACCCATGGCCATGAGGACCATGTGGGCGGCCTGGCCGCTGTGGTGGATGCGGTGCCGGTGGGTCATGCCATTGTCAGCCCGGTGACGGCAGACAGCGACGTTTACCAAGATTTTTTAGATGCGCTGGCGGATCGAGGTGTGACTCCGGTGGCCGGGCAGGCGGGTATGCAGTTTCCTTTGGGGGAGGCGAAGTGTACCGTGCTGGGCCCCGCCGCTGCCGGCAGCGATCTGAACAACAGCAGCCTGGTGCTGCAAGTGCGCTTTGGCGGCGCGACTTTTCTCTTTATGGGTGACGCCGGGGCAGAGGAGGAGCGCAGCTTGATCCAAAGCGGTGCAGATGTAAGTTGTGATGTGTTGGCGGTGGGTCACCACGGCAGCGGCTCTGCCACCGGCTATGTGTTTCTGCGCCAGGCATTGCCCAAGTATGCGGTGATCTCCGTGGGCGCGGGCAACCGTTATGGCCACCCGGCAGAGAGCACGCTTTCCCGCCTGCGGGATGCCGGGTGTACTGTCTATCGCACGGATCAAAGCGGCACAATCACTGTAGTGACGGATAAAAACGGAAAAATCCGCTGTCCTGCATAAAAAAATGTTGTATTCTTTGGTTTTTTCAGCTATAATAAATACAGAATTTTACATATTGGAGGAATTTTACCTATGTATTGTTGGTTAGACGGCAAAACTGTTGTTGTAACCGGCGCTTCCGGCGGTATGGGCGCAGGCATTGCGGCTACCTTGATCAAGAAGCACGGCTGCACGGTGATCGGCGTGGCTCGGTCAGAACCCAAGATGCTCAAATTCATTGAGGAGCTTGGCCCCACTTATGCCCAGCAGTTCTCTTACAAGCTGTTTGATGTGTCTGTTAAGGAGAATTGGGAGAACTTCTATAACGAGCTGGTAGAGGAAGGCGTGCAGGTGGATGTGCTGGTCAACAACGCCGGTATTCTGCCTAAGTTTAAGCGCTTTGACCGCTACAGTGATGAAGAGATTGAGCGTGCCATTAACATCAATTTCTACAGCTGCGTGTATTCCGTTAAGACATTTCTGCCCATGCTGCTGCAGAGCACGGACCCGGGCATTGTTAACATTGACTCTTCCGCCGCGCTGATGAGCCTGGCCGGTACTTCCATGTACAGCGCTTCCAAGGCTGCACTGAAGGGCTTTACCGAGGCTCTGCGTGAGGAATTCCGTGGCAAGTGCTATGTGGGTCTGGTTTGCCCCGGCTTTACCAAGACGGATATTTTCCGCGGCCAGTCCAACGCAGGCGGCAAGGGCGAGAAGGTCATCAATATGATCTCTACCGATTGCGACCTGATGGTGAAGATGATCATGTTCGGTATAGAGCACAAGCAGGCACTGCAGATCCACGGTGTGGATGCCCACGCCATGAGCGTGTTTGGCAAGCTGCTGCCGGTGAACGGCTCTCGCCTGTTCAGCGCTGTGATGAAAGCGGCGGACATTGACCTGTTTAAGGAAGTTTTTAAGGACGACGCCGAGCTGGCGGAGTAAATTCTAAGCATTTAAGGGACGCAGCCGTTTCAATGAGGGAATGGCTTTGCGCCCCTTTCTGCTTTTTTTGCAATAAAAAGGAGGGGTTTTTATGGCAGATGCTGTAACGGCAACGAAAAAAAGGTATATGAATTTTAAGGAGATTGCGGCGTACTCCCTGGGACTGTTCGGGTTCCAGGCCATCGTAGGCTTGCTAAACTCCTACCAGGCCGAGTTTGACGGCTCCATTTTGGGTGCCAATGTGTCTGTGGTGGCCATTTTAATTTTGGTGGCCAAGATCGTGTCTGCTGTGGCGGACCCGGTGGTGGGCAACCTGATCGACCGGTCCAAAAGCAAGCGGGGCAAGTTCAAATCTATGATCCTGTACTCTCTGGTGCCGCTGCTGGTGATGACCGCTGTGGTGTTTGTGAAAGTGCCGTTTTCCGGCACCGGGCTGTATGTGTGGATCTTCCTCACCTACTTGGTTTGGTCCATTGCCATGACCATGGGCGATGTACCCTCGCAGGGAATCGCTTCTGTGCTGACCCCGGATCCCACGGAGCGCACCAATGTGGTGTCCATTTCCAATACCTTTAAGCAGATCGGCTTTTCTGCCTGCGTGGTGATTGTGCCGATTGCCTGCCTGATCATTCCCGGCGGGTCCAAGGTGTTCGTTAAGTCCGGCGAGACAGATACGCCTATGATTGCTTCCGAGTTCTTCTGGACCGCAGTGCTCACCGCCATCTTTGGTTGTGTGCTCTTTGCCCTGATTCCGCTGCTTAATAAGGAGCGGGTGCCCTACCAGGCCGGCGAAAAGACCACTTTTAAGGATATGATGGGCGCGCTGAAGAACAATAAACCCTTAATGCTGGTGATTATTTCTTACTTCCTGGGCTTTGGCCGTCAGATGGCTATGGGTATTCAGGTACAGGCCGCAACGGTGATCCTGGGCAGCCAAAACTTGGTGGCTGTTTTGGGTATCGTTACCGCCGTGGGTTCCATGATCAGTATGGCGCTGTGCCCCCTGCTGATTAAGAAGCTGGATGAGCGCAAGGCGTACATTCTTCTGTCTGTTTACGGCTTTGCCGCTTCCATTTTCTCCTTTGTGATCGGCCATTTCTGGTTCCAGTCACCGGACAATATGGTGCTCACCGTGCTGTTTTATGCCTCTCTGTTCCTGATCGGCTTGCAGTTCGGCGCCGTCACCTTAATGCCCATGATCATGACCGCCGATTGCGTGGATTATTACGAGTATGAGACCGGCAAGCGGATGGAGGGCGCCGCCTATTCCATCCTGACCTTGACCATTAAGGTGTGTCTGGCACTGTGCAGGTGTCCGGTTATTATGACGCTTTGGGTGCCGGTACTTTCACCACCAAGACGAAGGACATTATCTTTTTTGCTTATACCGCCTTGCCGGGCGTGCTGGCACTGCTGTCCATCTTCCCCATGTTTAAGTACGACATTGTGGGCGAGAAGAAGGCGCAGATCTCTGCCGCCCTGTCCCAGCGCCGCGCCGGTAAAGAATAAGCGCCTGAAAATAGATACAATATGTATATATATGGAAAAGCGACTTCCCTCGGGAGGTCGCTTTTTTGTGTGGTGTTCAGCGGGTTTAAATATGTGTGCATATCGGTGTGTAAGATGATGGTATACACGTCAGAGACGGCGGATAGTATCCGCCAGCTTTGTAGTGCAACGTGATTTTCCACATTTATTTTTTGCTATTTTTGGCCTGGTTACGCGAAATCTTGGCGGCTCAGAAAAAATTTCTTATTTTTTCCGACATTACCTATTGACATAGTAGGCATTATGGTGTATAGTTAAGTCAATCCAACGGGGAGACCCGAAGAAATCAGGAGACCGCTATGAACCGGTTATTTCCCACTTTGTTAAGACAAAATTTCCGATTTGGACGAATGAGCCGATGTATGTGACCCAATCGTAACCTACATTTTATCATTTGAACTTGAAAGGAATTTGAATTATGAGCAAGAAATACGCATTTGAGACTTTGCAGCTGCATGTTGGCCAGGAGCAGGCGGATCCCGCTACCGACTCCAGAGCCGTACCGATTTATCAAACCACTTCTTATGTATTCCATAACAGCGACCATGCCCAGGCCCGTTTTGGCCTGGCAGACGCCGGCAACATCTACGGCCGTCTGACCAACTCCACCCAGGATGTGT
>OLVY01001870.1_pt1 | contig 12430 bp, 15 predicted proteins | sample 1674261 | NCBI WGS metagenome assembly OLVY01 (sample SAMEA103958155, study PRJEB25191) | human gut metagenome | biome: human-associated habitat [ENVO:00009003]; feature: intestine environment [ENVO:2100002]; material: feces | place: Germany | collected 2013/2015
TCTCTTGGGGTTCCAAAGGGGATATTCTCTTTTGCGAAAGAGAATATCCCCTTTGTCCCTGCCGCCCGCAGGCGGCATATCCCTCCGCGCCGTGCGCGGAAAGTAGTGCACCCCTTTGCGGCGCGCAAAAAAGAGCTGTCCTTGCGGACAGCTCTTTTCAAATCTTTGTTCCTTATTCGGTGACGAAGGGGAGCAGAGCGATCTGACGGGCGCGCTTGATGGCCTCGGTCAGCTGACGCTGATGCATCGCGCAGGTACCGGTGGTTCTGCGGGGCAGGATCTTCGAACGCTCGGAGATGAAGCGGCGCAGCTTGGCGGCGTCCTTATAGTCGATATACTCGCACTTGTCAACGCAGAACTGGCACACCTTTTTGCGCTTGCGGTTCGGGCCGCCGGCGCGAGGGGCTCTGTTTTCGCGTTCCATAGCCATGGATGATTCCTCCTTATCAGAATTGGGGCTTTCGTACCCACATTAGAACGGCAGCTCGCCGTCCTCTTCAATTTCGGCAAAGCCGCCGCTCGCAGGAGCGGTATAACTCTCGGCGGGAGAGCCGTAAGCGGGGGGCGCGTAATCGCCGCCCGACTGGCTGTCGCGCTTGCTGTCGCCGAAATAAATGTTGTCGGCAACCACTTCCGCGCTGCGGCGGTTGTTGCCATCCTTGTCTTTCCAGTCGCGGATCTGTAATCTGCCCTCGACCACGGCCATGCGGCCCTTGGTGAAATACTGGCAGACAAATTCAGCGGTCTGGCGCCAAGCGACTACGTCGATGAAATCGGTGGCCTTCTCGCCGCTCTCGCGGCTCTTGAAGTCGCGGTCGACCGCGACGGAGAAGGACGTCACCGCCGTGCCGTTCTGCGTGCGGCGCAGCTCGGGATCACGGGTGAGTCGACCCATGATGACGATACGGTTCAACATAGCGCTGCCCTCCTTATTCGCCCTTGCAGACGATCATGGAGCGGATGATACCATCGGTAATGCCGAGGATACGGTCCAATTCCTTGGGGAAATCGGGCGCGCTCGTGAAGGAGATCAGAACATAGTAGCCTTCGGTGATGTAGTTGATGGCGTAGGCCAGCTTGCGCTTGCCCCACTCCTCAACCTCCATAGCCGTGCTGTTCTGCTCCACGAGGGTCTTGAACTTTTCGGTCAGAGCGGCGACCTGCTCTTCGGGCAGTCTGCCGTCCATGATGAAAACGACCTCATAGTTTGCGGAAATCTTAGCCATTCTTGGTTGCACCTCCTTTTGGACTGATGGCCCACACGGATTCATGTGAGCAAGGATTTGCCTGCAATGCATATTACAAGCTCTACTATTATATAAAACTTTTCCGTAAAGTCAAGCAATTTTTCAAAAATACCGCCCTCTTTGCGCGGAAAAATCAGATTTTCCATGTTTTTCCAGTGTAAAGACGGCCGCATTGCTTGCAATCGGGCGGAAATTCGTGTAAAATTATCGGTAGAGTTTACCAAAGGAGCGATACACCATGAAAAAGTTTTTCGCCGCGGCGCTGGTAGTGAGCATGCTGACCGTCCTTTTGAGCGGCTGCATGTGCCAGGTCGCCGATACGACGTTTCAATTTGACGGCAGCGGCACGGTCGAGGCCAAATTCGGCTTCTCCGAGGAAATGGTCAACGCGATGAATATGCGCGCCGAGATGACCCAGAACGGCTTTTCCTACTTTCGCTACGATGGCCACGGCTACTACGGCGACCAGGCGAGCGAGTCGTTTGCCAACGCTGATGAGTTCAATGCGATCTTTGCCGAGGTCTCCGCGGAGACCGCCGAGGTGAGCAAGGCCGCCACGCCCGGCACGGTCACGCTTTCCGTTGCATCTGACGGCGGGCTTACGCTGACGGTGCAGAACACCCAGACCGACCGCCGCAGCGCGATCAAGACAGAGCTTGCCAAGCAGCTGCCCGACTACTCTGACGCACAGATCAACGCGCTGCTTGAGGACATGGTGATGACCTACCGCTTCGCTTTCCCCGCAGCGCTTGTGGACTACAACGCCGCTGCCGGCATCACGGTGAAGGAAAACGTCGTCACGGTCGACTACCTCACGCTGGAGGCGGGCACGTACCGCTTTACGACCTCTGAAACCGAGAGCCTGCACCAGCGCCAGCTCGGCACTGTGACACAGGATAGCATTCCCGCGAGCGGCACGGCCTATATGCGCCGCCAGACCATCGAGTTCGACGGCCGCGACGTCACGCTCCAGACCTACGCGCTGCCCGGCAGCAACGGCGGCGAGACGAATTATGTCCGCCTGCGCGATATTGCGTCCCTCTTAAACGGTACGAACGCGCAGTTCGGCGTGGACTGGGACGGCAATGTCATTATCTTACCGGATGAAGCCTATAAGCCAAACGGAACGGAGATGCAGGCACCGTTTTCCGGCAACCGCCATTATCAGAAAGCCGATGCCAAGACTGTGATTTACGGCGAGAGCATCCCGTTCACGGCGATCCTGCTGACCGACGATCAGGGCGGCGGCTACACGTACTACAAGCTGCGCGACCTCGGCAAGGTGCTGAATTTCAACGTCGGCTGGTCGAACAGCCGCGGGATCTATATTGAGAGCAACCACGCATACGAAAGCTAAAGCCTTCAAAAAAGCGGCCTAAAGGGCCGCTTTTTTGAGTGGGAGCGTTGCAGGCCGCTGCAGCGCACGCGCCGTAGGCGCGCACGTTTGCGGCCTGAGAAGTGTAAATTCCAACGCACATGTCGTTGGAATTTACGATTGAAATTATTTGCGCCGTGCGCGGCGCAAAGTCTGCGAGGCTTTTCAGTGCTTTCTTAAATAAAAAAGAGGACTTCCGTTCGGAAGTCCTCTTTTTTGACTTAGTTGAGCTTGAGGTGCTTCTGCATCACGCCGAGGAGGGGGATGCCGAGGACATAGCAGGCGACAGCTTCGCCGAGACCGACGGTGAGGGCGTTATAGAAGAACGCGGGCGGGAAGCCGTTGCCGACGCCTGCTTCCTCCCAAGCGATGAGCGCGCCGATGAGGATGGCGTTGCAGAGCACGGGCGGCAGCGCCGCCGTCCACTTATTGCGGCAGCGGGCGGTGAGGAGCGCTGCGAGCAGCGTGGCCGCCGAGCCGACGATCATGTCGAGCGGGCCGTAGGGGCTCAGGATGTTCGAGAGCACGCAGCCGATGAACAGTCCCCAGCTCGCCTCGGGCATCAGGAACGGCAGAACCGTCATCGCCTCGGAAAAGCGGAGCTGGATGGGACCGTAGGCAAGGTTCAGGGCGTTGGAGAGCATCGTCAGCGCGACGTAGATAGCCGCGATGAGGGCGCAGCGGGTGAGCTTTTTGGTGTCAAAGTGCATGGGTCGGGTTCCTTTCTGAAATCATGCGGGTGGGGTGGAAACGGATGAAAAACATGGCGCGGGCGGCCATCTGGCCGCCCGCAGCGGTTTTTACAGAAGCTCGGTCAGGTGCAGGTGCTTGACGACCTCGGCGCAGCGGGGGCAGAGACCCTCGGCGTTTGCCTCGAGCGAGTGCTTCCAGCAGCGCGGGCACTTTGTGCCGGCGGCGTTATCGACCTTGACGGCGAGCACGTCGCCGATGGCCAGCTCCACCTTGGAAACGATGAAGATGTCGGCCAGCGCCTCAGGGCTCTCGTCGGCGAAGAAGCGGTCGCTCTCGGGCACGGTCAGGTGCACGTCGGCCTCCAGGCTCTTGCCGATGACCTTGGCCGCGCGTGCCTCTTCGAGCGCGCCGTTGACGACGGTGCGCACCGCGATGATGTGCTCCCAGCGCGCCATGGTCTCGCTGTCGAGGGCGTAGGCGGTGAAGGGCTTGTTCATCTCATTGAGGACCACGTTGCGCGCGTCGTCCTCGCCGGTGTGCGGCATGGCGAGCCAGATCTCGTCGCAGGTGAAAGCGAGGATCGGCGCGAAGAGCTTGGAAAGCGTGTGGAGCGTGAGGTACAGGGCGGTCTGCGCGCTGCGGCGGGTGGCGCTCTCCGCGCCCTCGCAGTACAGGCGGTCCTTGACGATATCGAGATAGAAGCTCGAAAGCGTGTTCACGCAGAAGTCATTCACCGCATGGGTGATGATGTGGAACTCATAGTCGCAGTAGGACTGCTCGGCCTTCTCGATGAGCTCGTTGAGCTTGGTGAGGAGCCAGCGGTCGAGCACGGGCATATCCTCGGGCTTGGTCAGCTTTTCGGGGTCGAAGTCGACAAGGTTGTCGAGCATGAACTTGCAGGTGTTGCGGAACTTGAGGTAGTTCTGGCTGAGCTGCTTGAAGATCTCCTTCGAGCAGCGGACGTCCGCGTGATAGTCCGCGCTGGCGGCCCACAGGCGCAGGATATCCGCGCCGTTCTCGTTGAACACGTCCGCGGGATCGACGCCGTTGCCAAGGCTCTTGTGCATGGCCTTACCCTCGCCGTCGACCGTCCAGCCGTGGGTGACGCACTCCTTAAAGGGCGCGCCCTGGCCGAAGGCGCCGACAGCGGTCAGCAGCGAAGACTGGAACCAGCCGCGGTACTGATCGAGACCTTCGAGGTACATCGTGGCGGGCCAGAAGCCCTGATCCTTCTTCATGGACGCGAAGTGCGTGGAGCCGGAGTCGAACCAACCGTCAAGCGTGTCCTCCTCTTTGGTAAAGCCCGAGTTCTTGCCGCAGTGCGGGCAGGTGAAGCCCTTGGGCAGGATGTCGGCGGCATCCATATCGAACCAGGCGTTGGAGCCTTTTTCGGCAAAGAGGTCAGAGACGGCCTTGATGGTCTCGTCGGTGCAGATGGGCTTGCCGCAGTCCTTGCAGTAGAACACGGGGATGGGCAGGCCCCAGCGGCGCTGACGGGAGATGCACCAGTCGGCGCGCTCACGGATCATGCTCTTCATGCGGTCGATGCCCCAGCCCGGAACCCAGCGCACGTCGTCGCACGCGGCGCAGGCCTCATCCTTAAAAGAGTCGACAGAGCAGAACCACTGCGGGGTGGCGCGGAAGATGATGGGCTTCTTGCAGCGCCAGCAGTGCGGATAGCTGTGCACGATCTCTTCGGAAGCGAAGAGGGAACCGGCCTCTTTCATGTCGTTCAGGATGACGGGGTTGGACTCTTCAACGAGCATACCCTCATATTTTCCGGCATAGTCGGTGTGGCGGCCCTGATCGTTGACGGGCACGACCATGTCCATGCCGTAGCGGCGGCAGGTCTGATAGTCGTCCGCGCCGAAGCCGGGCGCGGTGTGGACGCAGCCGGTACCGGAATCCATCGTGACATAGTCGGCGAGAACCAGACGAGAGGTCTTGGGCAGGAAGGGATGAGATGCGAGCATGTTCTCGTAGAAGTTACCGGGGTGGGTCTCAAGGATCGAGTAGTGCTCGACATTGCCGACGGTCATGACCTTTTCGACGAGCGCCTCGGCGACGATGTACATCTCGCCGTTATCCTCATTCTTCACGATGGCGTAGCTCTCGTCGGGGTGCAGGGCGATGGCAAGGTTACCGGGCAGCGTCCAGATCGTGGTCGTCCAAATGACGAAGTTGAGCTTGGACTTGTCGAGATGGCTCAGCTTGCCGAGATCGTCGTTCATCGGGAACTTGACGTACACGGTCGTGCAGGGATCGTCCTGATACTCGATCTCCGCCTCAGCCAGGGCGGTCTCGTCGTGATAGCACCAGTAAACGGGCTTTAAGCCCTTGTAGATGTAGCCCTTCTTGTACATCTCGCCGAAGACCTTGACCTCCTCAGCCTCGAAGCCGGGGTCCATGGTCTTGTAGGGGTGCTCCCAGTCGCCGAGCACACCGATGCGCTTGAAGCCCTCCATCTGCACGTCGATATAGTGCTGGGCGAACTCGTGGCAGGCGGAGCGGAACTCGGAAACGGGCATGGCCTTGTGGTTGAGCTTGTTCTGCTTGATGATGGCGCTCTCGATGGGCATGCCGTGGTTGTCCCAGCCGGGGATATAGGGCGTGTAGTAGCCGCGCATCGCGTAGGAACGGGTGATGAAGTCCTTCAGGGACTTGTTGAGCGCGTGACCCATGTGCAATCCGCCGTTGGAGAACGGAGGGCCATCGTGCAGGGCGAAGCGGGGCTTGCCCTCGTTCTTTTTGAGCATGAGGTTGTAGAGGTCCATTTCCTCCCAGTGCTTGAGCATCTCAGGCTCGCGCTTGGGAAGACCCGCGCGCATCGGGAAGCCGGACTTGGGCATATTCAGCGTGCTTTTGTAATCCATGTTGCGTCTCCTTACATTTATATGAATTTCGATCTTATCGTTGTTGTCATTGCAGGCAATTCATTTTTGCCGCGGCGTGTACGTGGCAAAAATTCCTTGACCCAGCCGCCTTGGGCGGCGACGCCAGTGACTTGTGTCACTGGTGCGGGGGACTCTAAAGGGGGGGGGATGAAATCCCCCTCTTTACTAAAAAAATACGCGCCCTGTCCCCATAAAGAGACAAAGGCGCTGACCTCTGCGGTACCACTCTTCTTGCTGTGTCTTGCACAGCCGCTCAAATGCTGCGATATAACGGTCGCACCCGTCCGGCCTTACTTAAAGTTCAGTCCGGCTGCTCCGAGGTGATATTCGGCCCTGCCGCGTCCCGCCTTTCACCAAAACGGCGGTTCTCTTTGCCGCGGGGGAGGGGTTTACTTGTCCTCATCCACGCATATTTCATAATGCAGTAGTAATATATCGGCTTTTTTGGGCTTTGTCAACCCCACCGCGGCGCTCTCAGGGCAGAAAAAGATGTAAATTTGGAGTAAAAACTTGTAAACTACGGCAAAATACGCCCGTGAGCGCTTGACAGCGCAAAAAAAATGTGATACCTTTTGCAGCACGGAAAAAGGGAGTAGCCGGCGCCTACGGGCGTTGAGCAGATCGTCATCGCGGGAAAGTATCCCCGGTCTGCTTGCGAAATGGCAAGACTTTTACCCCGGGCGGCGCCCGCGGTAAAGGTCTTTTTTCTTTTGTCCGGCTACCAAAACCGACTGAGTATAAGGAGTGTTTACAGCATGGAGTTTTTGCTTGACGGCATCCGCGCGGTCACACCGCAGCAGTGCGTGATGTATGTGGTGGGCGCGCTGCTCATCTATCTCGCCATCAAAAAGGACTATGAGCCCTCGCTTCTGCTGCCGATGGGCTTCGGCGCGATCCTTGTGAACCTGCCGATGTCCGGCGTTCTGAACCAGATGGTCGCGGGCGTGGGCGAGAGTCAGGGCATCATTCAGTGGCTCTTTGAAACGACGATCGAAGCGAGCGAGGCGCTGCCGCTGCTGCTGTTCATCGGCATCGGCGCGATGATCGACTTCGGCCCGCTGCTCTCGAACCCGAAGATGTTCCTCTTCGGCGCGGCGGCGCAGTTCGGCATCTTCTTTGCGATGATCGCGGCGGTCATGCTGGGCTTTGACTTGAAGGACGCAGCCTCCATCGGCATCATCGGCGCGGCGGACGGCCCGACGTCGATCCTTGTTTCACAGGTCTTACACTCTAATTATATCGGCCCCATCGCTGTCGCGGCGTACTCGTACATGGCGCTCGTGCCAATCATCCAGCCGTTCGCCATCAAGCTCGTGACCACCAAGAAAGAGCGCGCGATGCACATGCCCTACAACCCCAAGCACGTCTCCCGTTCGCTGCGCATCTGCTTCCCCATCATGGTCACGATCATCGCGGGCTTCATCGCGCCGATGTCGGTCTCGCTCGTGGGTTTTCTGATGTTCGGCAACCTGCTGCGCGAGTGCGGCTGCTTGGAGCGTCTTTCCCAGACGGCGCAGAACGATTTGGCGAACCTCATCACGCTGCTTCTCGGCATCACGATCTCGTTTTCGATGCAGGCCGACCAGTTCGTCAATCTCAAAACGCTCATCATCATGGCACTGGGTCTTGTCGCCTTCGTCTTTGACTCCATCGCGGGCGTGATGTTTGCAAAGCTTCTGAACCTCTTCTGCAAGAACAAGGTGAACCCCATGGTCGGTGCGGCCGGTATCTCGGCCTTCCCGATGTCCGCGCGCGTCATTCAGAAGATGGGGCAGGAGGCGGACTGCACCAATCACCTGCTGATGCACGCCGTCGGCGCGAACGTCGCCGGTCAGATCGCATCGGTGCTCGCAGGCGGCATGATCCTCAATCTCGTGCCGCAGCTCATGGGTTAAGGAGGAACGCACTATGACAAATCTTGAGATCGCGCTGCTCATCACGGGGCAGGGAATGCTCGGCATCTTCGCTGTGATGGGACTCATCACCGTATTAGTCACACTCTTCACCAAATTCGGTAAAAAGTAAAACCCCAGACATAAACAGGCGGCCGCTGCCAACGCAGCGTAACATTCCCCGCAAATAACAAGGAGGCTTATCCATGAGCAAAATCAAGATCAACACGGCCCGCTGCAAAGGCTGTGGTTACTGCGTGAACGATTGCCCGCGCAAGGCGCTGTCGTTCTCCGGCAACATCAACGACAAGGGCTATGACACCGTTCAGGTCGACGACGCGCTGTGCGTCGCCTGCGGCACGTGCTACCGCGTGTGCCCCGACAGTGTTTTTGAAATCCTGGAATAAGAGGTAAGAACATGAGCAAACAACTTATGAAGGGCAATGAGGCCCTGGCAGAAGCGGCGCTGCGCGCCGGCTGCCGTTTTTACAGCGGTTATCCCATCACCCCGCAGACCGAGATCCTGGAGTACCTGGCCAAGCGTATGGACGAAGTGGGCGGCACGTTCGTGCAGACCGAATCCGAGCTCGCGGGCATCAACATGCTCCTCGGCGCGGCAGCGGCCGGCGCGCGTGCGCTGACCAGCTCCGCCGGCCCCGGCTTCTCCCTGAATCAGGAGGGCATCTCCTATCTCGTCGCGGCGGATCTTCCGGCTGTCATCATCAACGTCATGCGTATCGGCACCGGCCTCGGCGACATCGCGCAGGGCCAGGGCGACTACTGGCAGATGACCCGCGGCGGCGGCCACGGCGACTACCGCACCATCGTGCTGGCGCCGGCCTCCGTGCAGGAAAACTGCGACATGATGACCACTGCCTTTGATCTGGCGGAGAAGTACCGCCACCCCGTGTTGGTCGCGTCCGACGCCGCCATCGGCCAGATGGTCGAGGGCGTTGAGCTCAAGGATTTCGTCGAGCACGACATTAACCAGTATGACTGGGCGATCCGCGGCTGCAAGGCCGGCCAGGCGCCCCGCAAGGTCCAGAACGTCTACTACACCAACCCGCAGTACCCCGAGTTCCTGCGCAGCAAGTATCAGGCGATCGAGGACAACGAGCAGCGCTGGGAGTCCTACCAGGCGGAGGACGCCGACGTGGTGCTCGTGGCTTACGGCATCAGCTCCCGCATCTCGAAGGAAGCGGTGAACATGGCCCGCGCCGAGGGCTTCAAACTCGGCCTGATCCGCCCGATCACGCTCTGGCCGTACCCGGTCAAGGCGTTTGAGACCTGCAAGAACGCCAAGGCGTTCATGACGGTCGAGATCAACATCCTCGGCCAGATGGTCGACGATGTGAAGCTGGCTGTGGAAAACAAGTATCCGGTCGGCTTCTATGGCACGTTCTTTGGTCTGCCGGAACCGGAAGAGATCGTCGCGCAGGCCAAGGCCATGCTGGAAAAGGAGGGGAAATAAATGAAACTCAAAGCACCCGAAACTGTCTTTTCCTCCGCCGGCTTCTGCCCCGGCTGCGGCCACGGCCTGGCCACCCGACTGATCGGCGAGGTCTCCGAGGAACTCGGCATTCAGGAAAAAATGCTGGCAGTCGTGGACGTTGCCTGCTGCTCGTTCAACATTGACTACTGGCGCTACGATACCATCATGGCGGCGCACGGCCGCGACATCCCGACGGCCGTCGGCGTCAAGCACATCCGCCCCGCCAACCCGGTCTTTGCTTACCTGGGCGACGGCGCTGCCTACTCCATCGGCATGGCGGAGACCATTCACGCCGCGCTGCGCAACGACAACATCTGCGTGTTCGTCGTCAACAACAGCGTCTTCGGCATGACCGGCGGCCAGATGGCCCCGACCACGCTGGTTGGCCAGAAGACCACCACGAGCCCCTATGGCCGTGATGAGGACTGGTGCGGCGCACCTCTGAAGGTCTCCGAGATGCTCGCGGAAGTGCCGTGCTCCTACTACATCGAGCGCGTCGCTGTCAACAACACCCCGAACATCGTCAAGGCGAAGAAGGCCATTTCCAAGGCGTTCCATTATCAGATGGAAGGCAAGGGCTTCACGCTGGTCGAAGTCCTGTCCGCCTGCCCGACGAACTGGGGCCTGAGCCCGATCAAGGCGATGGAGTGGCTGGAAGAGAACATGATTCCGTACTACCCGCTCGGCGTTAAGAAGGACAAGGGGGCTGAATAATATGAAGAAAGAATATATTTTTGCTGGCTTTGGCGGTCAGGGCATGCTCCTGATTGGTAAGTTCCTGGCTATGGCCTGCATGCTCGACGGCAAGCACGTCTCCTGGCTGCCCTCTTACGGCCCTGAGATGCGCGGCGGCACGGCCAACTGCTCCGTCATCGTCTCCGACGATCCGGTCGCATCCCCGCTGGTCGACATGGCTGACTGTGTTGTGGCAATGAACCGTCCGTCTCTGGACAAGTTCGAGAGCCACGTCAAGCCGGGCGGCGTCCTCGTCATCAACAGCTCCATCATCGACCGCAAGGCCGAGCGTGATGACATCCAGGTCGTCTACTGCGACGCCAACGGCATTGCCGACACCATTGCCGAAGTGATGCACGCCGATTTTGAAGCGGACGACGCTTGGGACGACGAATTCTAATTCGCGCACAGATGTTAAAACTTCAAAATCAAGAAAGGATGTGCCAGTATGGCAAGTGATACCACACGCTACACCAACAAGGTGTTTATGACCGGCGCCTTGCCGCTGCTGAAGACCATCGCCAACGATGTGCCGGAGCTGAAGAAGAAATTTGAGGGCGTCAACGCCGTGTACCAGGTTTCTGCTATGGCTAACGCACAGGACAAAGAGGCGATCCACTTTATCATCGAGGATGGAGAGTGGACGGTCAAACTGGGTGAGTACTTGGGGCAGCAGAAGATTGACGCCGAATTGCAGTTCTCTTCTATGGAGAAGATGAATGCGTTTTTTAAGGGCAATATGAGCGCCCTGCCCAAGATGAAGATCAAGAGCTTTGGCAAGTTTATCAAATTTATGATGGTCCTGCTGAAAATGAGTTCTCTGCTGGGTATTAAAGAACCGCCGGAAGATGAGCAGCTATGTCTGCTGCTGACCAAGCTGTATTTTTATTTGCTGTCCTCCGGCATCAGCCAGTTGAACAAAATGGGTCACCCGGCCATTCGGGATTGGACTTCCAAGAGCCCGGACCGGGTGTACCAGTGGGCTGTGGAGGGTCACCCGGAGTGCACCGCTTACCTGCGCATTAAGGCAGGCAAGTCCCGTGCCGGCCGTGGGGAGTATAAGCGCTCCAAGCCGTTCTTCTGCATGAAGTTCGACACCGCCCAGCACGCGCTGATGATCCTGCTTGGCACCGGCGATATGCTCCAGATGACCAAGGATAAGCAGCTCATCATGGAAGGCGCGCCGGAGTTCGGCGCCATGATCGGCGATTACATGATGATCGTGGGCGACCTGGCCTCTTAATTTTCTAAACGCCTTGCGGCACCTCTTTATGGGGTGCCGCTTTTTTTGTTTTGATTGCGCTTTATAAGGAATGAAAAGGCGGATAAAACAAAACCGCCCCTATGCTGCATGGTAGCAACAGGGGCGGCTCTTGACATTCTTAATTTTTCTTTTCGTTTTCCAGTTCTTGCTGTTCTTTATAGAACATGTTGGCCTTAACATACACTTGAATATAGCCGTTGATCACCTCAGCCAGTTCGCCGGCGGAGTAGGGGTTAGGCAAAATGTGCTCGTCATCGTCGATCACCACCGGCCCCCGCTCAAAGTCGTTAAAGGTGGGCATTAGACTATAATTCTCTGCGGTCTTTACAATAGAGATCAGGGTGTAGTCCGCTGTGGCGTTAACAAAGCCCTTTTTCTTGGTATATTTCTCAATGGTGGACAGGTCGCTCTGGTCATTGTGCTTCTTGGAGTAGCAGGAGTCGATCACTTCCTCAATAAACTGCTCCAGCCGTTCCTCGCTGTACGGCGCTTTCAGCAGATGCACCTTATCAATATCCGCTATGCCGTACTTGTCGCTTTCGCCGCAGGGAATGCCGATCAGGTTCTCGTCTTCGTCCACATAAAGGGAGATGGTATAAAATGCTTTTTCCATATACAAAAATCACCTTTTCCGTTGGTTCTCCCCCTTATTATATCGGATTGCGTTGAAAAATACAACCGTTTGTGCTAAACTGGGGACGGTGATTGTATGAAACAAGTTTTAATAACCGGCGGCGCTACCGGCATTGGTGCGGCTACGGCGCAGGTGTTTTTGGAACGGGGCTACCGCGTGTTTGTGACGGTGCACCAAACGGCGGCGGAGCTGCCGGGAGTGACG
>OLVY01001871.1_pt1 | contig 12411 bp, 9 predicted proteins | sample 1674261 | NCBI WGS metagenome assembly OLVY01 (sample SAMEA103958155, study PRJEB25191) | human gut metagenome | biome: human-associated habitat [ENVO:00009003]; feature: intestine environment [ENVO:2100002]; material: feces | place: Germany | collected 2013/2015
CGAGGAGTTCGTCCATCAGTTCGTTCGTCTGGGCGCGGATGTCGAGCTTGAGGGTTGCGGTGTCGGGGATGATGTTGACGGCAGCGGCGCAGGCCTGGATGCTCGTCACCTTGCAGGACCACACCTTGGCGGGGTCGCCCTTGATGGCGGCGACGGCCTGCGTGACGGCGGCGGCCACTTCGGCGCAGTTGACGCCGAGGTGCGGGCGCGAGGCGTGGGCCGTGCGGCCGTGGATTACGATGTCGGCGAAGGTGCTCGAGGTGTGGCGCACGGCGGCGGCGCAGGTGCCCGTCGGGATGTCCTGGATCGGACGCACGTGGCAGCCGAGTGCGATGTCGACGTCGTCGACGGCGCCCGACTTCAGGACCTCGAGCGCGCCGTGGAGCGTCTCCTCGCCCGGCTGGAAGAGGATCTTGAGGGTGCCGCGGCGCACGCGGCCCGCGAGCTCGGAGGCGGCGGCGAGCACCATCGCGCAGTGGCTGTCGTGGCCGCAGGCGTGGACGGCCTCGATCGAGCCGTCATCGTTCCTGAAGGGCAGGGCGTCCATGTCGGCGCGAAGCATCAGGACGGGGCCGGGCTCGGCGCCCCTGATGACGCCCATGACGCCCGTCTTCCCGACGCCGCGCGTGACGGCGAAGCCGAGCTTTTCGAGGGCCTCGGCAAGGTAGGCGGAGGTCTTGTTTTCTTCAAAACCGAGTTCGGGCGTCTTGTGCAGGTCGCGCCAGATCTCGACGACGTTGAGTGCCATGCTGGTCTCCAATGTGAAGCGGATGGGTTGGTTGGATGAATTCTCAATATTACCGCGCCCGGCGCAGGGCAGCAGGCCTGAGGTTTTCCTTCAGGGGCGCCCGGGACGCCGCCCGATGGCCGAAAAAGCGCATCGAATGTCCTTCCTGAGGTTAGTGCGCCGAAGTGTTCCGTCGTAGCATGAAAAGGACGTCGGACGTGACCGGTCTGGCGCCGCTCAAGACAAAAGGAGAGAAATCATGCAAGCTGCACGCCGCAATCTGCTCAAGACCGGCCTCATGTGCACGGGTGCCGCCGCTGCCGCAGGCGTCTCGCTCCCGGCCTCCGCCGCAGTCGAGCCCAAGTCGAAGATCGCCCGCGAGGAGTGGGACGTCGTCGTGGTGGGCGCGGGCTTCGCGGGCCTCTGCGCCGCGCTCGAAGCCAAGGAAAAGGGCGCCAAGGTTCTTCTCATCGAGAAGATGGGCCGTCCCGACTGCACGTCCGCCTACAGCTCCGGCTGGATCGCCGCGACGAAAACGCGCTATCAGGACAAGGACGACGACGATTCCAAGGAACTCTACTTCAAGGAGATGATGGAGGTTTCGGGCGGTCGTTCCGATCCTGCCCTCATCCGCGCCTATGCCGAGATTGCGGGCGAAAGCGTCGACTGGCTCGGCGACCACGGCATGACGTACAAGATCTGGAAGCAGCACGCGCCCGAACGCATGCGCTGCCACATCGTGCCTGCAGTCAACGGCCTCACGGGCGGCGCCCACATGGTGAAGGTGATGCTCGAGGCGCTTGAGAAGGCGGGCGTGCCCGTTCGCTACAACACGAAGGCGGTCGAGCTCGTGACCGACGAGTGCTTCAACGTGCTCGGCGTCTCCTGCATTGAAAAGCACCGCCGCGTCGAACTGATGACCAAAGGCGGCGTGATTCTCGCCACCGGCGGCTTTGCCGGCAACAACGCCATGGTCGGCCAGTACATCGGCCCGTGGGCCTCCCGCATGGTTGTGCGCGGCGCGCCCTGGGCGACCGGTGAAAACATCCGCATGGCCGAACAGGTCATGGCCAGGATGGTGAACATGGACCAGTTCTATGCGGGTCCGATTTCGCCCGTGGGTCACTGCAACCCTTCGCCGCTCATGCATGCGGGCTACGGCATCCAGATCAACACGGACGGCAGGCGCTTCGTGCAGGAGCACCTCGGCCAGATCGAGAAGGCCGTGGGCATCGCCAGCCTGACGAAGAACAACATGAGCTACCTGCTCATCGGTCAGGACGCCGACGCGAACAACAACATCCTCTCGAACACGCTCACGCGCTTCGAGAAGCTCGGCCTCAAGGTGGCCTCGGGCAAGACGATCGAGGAGGCCGTCAAGCAGGCGGGCCTGCCGGTCGAGGCCGTCATGGAGACGGTTGCCGAGTACAACAAGGCCGTGCGCGAAGGGAAGACCGCCGAGCTGGTGCCGCCGTACCTCAATGAGCATCCGCATGAGCTCAAGACCGGTCCCTTCTATCTCGTTCCCGCCGTGGGCGGCATCGCCAACACCTTCGGCGGCCCGAAGATCGACGCCAACGCGCGCGTCGTCAACACCGAGGATCGTCCGATTCCGGGGCTCTACGCTGCGGGCGCCGCAGCGGGCGGCATCTGGTATGCGGCCGACGTCTCGGGCAGCCAGCTCGGCGGCTGCATGGTGTTCGGACGCCTTGCCGCGCGCCACGCCGCGGCTCGTGCGAAGAAGGCTTGATCGGGAGGAAAGGAAATATGTTCGACATGAAGAAACTGGCGCTTGCCGGCGCCCTTGCGATGATCGCCGCGGCCGCCACGGCCGCCCAGCCTGGCCACCTCGCCGACCGCCATGCCGCGCGCTCGGTCGACTGCGCCGCCTGCCATGCAGTGAAGACTCCGGCCGAAGGCGCCGAAGTCGACACGCAGAAGTGCCTTGCCTGCCACGTCTCGCTCAACGCCGTCTCCGAAAAGATCCACGCCCGCGGCAACGCCCAGTCGCCAGACCCGCACGTGAACCACAGCCTCGGCCTCAACTGCGTCGAGTGCCACAAGGGCCACGAACAGTCGGTCAACATGTGCAGCCGCTGCCATCTCTTCGAGTACAAGGTACCGTAGTCTCACGGTCTGAAGCCGCTCACCGTTGCCTCCGGGCGGCTTCAGACAACGTGAGGCGGCACACGCAGAGGCCGCGTTTTCCCGCAGACGGAAGACGCGGCCCTTTTTCTCGCCTATCCTTGAAAAATCGCGACCCTTCGATCCTTGCCACCCCCTCCATCCGGCATGACCGCACGTTCCTACGCCACCAAGTGGCCCGCAGCCTTCAATCCCGACGATCCGACCGTCCTGTCGATCGCCGCCGTCGTCGACGAACATGTCGACGTGAGCGCCGATTCGCCGCAGCTTCCGCTCCATACGCACCCGACGGGGCAGCTCGCGCTCTCCGTGGGCGGGCTCGTGGGCCTGCAGCTCGAGAGCGGCTACTGGTCGATTCCCGCGCTCTGCGCGATCTGGGTGCCGCCCGGCGTCCCGCACACGGGCGTGCTTGGGCTCGACGGCCGCTCGGTCTATTTTCACGTCGGTCCCTCGCAGCTCGAGGGCTTTCCCGACGAGGTCGTGCGCATGATGCTCAATCCCATGGCCGTCGAGATGGTGCTCTTTGCGGCCCGCGGGCTCGACAGAAGGCGCCCGGAAGCTTCAAGGCGCCTTCTCGCGCTCGCGACGATCGAGGAGGTGAGGCTCGCAAGGCGCCTGCCGCCGCACTTTGCGCCACTCCCGAGAAGCCCGCGCCTTCAGGCGATCGCCATGGAGTTCGCCTCTTTTGAGAAGGCCGAGTGGACGATGGAGGACTGGGCTGCGTTTGCGGGCATGAGCGTGCGCACGCTCAGCCGTCAGGTGCAGGCCGAGACGGGACTCACCTTCCGCAACTGGCGTCTGCAGCACGTGCTCCTCGTCTCCCTCGGACAGCTCGCGCGCGAGACGAGCGTTGAGGAGGCGGCGCTCACGGCGGGCTACCAGAACACCTCGGCCTTCATCTCCGCCTTCCGGCAGGTCTTCGGGATGACGCCCGGCGAATACAGGCGAACGCTTCAGGGCTCCTGAGGACGAGGAAGGCCGGAATGCAAAGAGCCCCGGCAGGCAGGCTGCAGGGGCTCGCTGTTTTGATCTTGAACCGGACCAGTGCGGGATCAGCGCATCGTCACGAGGACGCGGCCCGTCATTTCGGGCGGGATCGGCTGGCCCATGAGCGTGAGCACGGTCGGGGCGACGTCGGCGAGGACGCCGTTTTCAACACGCTCGACGCGGTCGGAGACGACGAGGATGGGGACCGGGTTGAGCGAGTGGGCCGTGTTGGGCGAGCCGTCGGCGTTGACGGCGTTGTCGGCGTTGCCGTGGTCGGCGATCTGGACGACCTCGTAGCCGTGGGCGCGCGCGGCGTCGATGACGGCGCCCGCGCAGGCGTCGACGGTGACGACGGCCTTTTCAATCGCGTCGTAGACGCCCGTGTGGCCCACCATGTCGCCGTTGGCGAAGTTGAGGCAGATGAAGTCGTACTGCTCGGTGGCGATGGCCTCGACGAGCTTTTCGGTGACCTCGGGGGCGCTCATCTGGGGCTGCAGGTCGTAGGTCGCGACCGAGGGGCTCGGCACGAGGATGCGGTCCTCGCCTTCATACGGGGCTTCGCGGCCGCCGTTGAGGAAGAACGTCACGTGGGCGTACTTCTCGGTCTCGGCGATGCGCAGCTGCCTGAGGCCCTGGGCGGAGACCCATTCGCCGATCGTGTTGACGACGTTCTCCTTCGGGAAGAGTACGTGCAGGCCCTTGTAGGTCGGGTCGTAGGGCGTCATCGTGCAGAAGTAGAGCGGCAAGGGCTCCATTTCGAAATCGGGTCTGGCCTCCTGCGTGAGTACGGTCGTGAGCTCCTTGGCGCGGTCGTTGCGGAAGTTCACGAAGACGACGGCGTCGTGCGGGCGGATGCGGCCCACGGCAACGCCGTGAGCGTCCGTGAGGTACTGCGGCTCGAGGAACTCGTCGGTGATGCCCTGGCGGTAGGAGACGCGCACGGCGTCGGGCATGTCGGAGACGGGATTGCCCACGCCCTTGACGAGCAGGTCGTAGGCGCGGCGCACGCGCTCCCAGCGCTTGTCGCGGTCCATGGCCCAGTAGCGGCCCACGAGGCTCACGAGTTCGCCCGCAGTGTCGGGCTTCGCCATTTCGGCGAGCATGTCCTTCACGAAGCCTTCGCCGCTCTTGGGATCGGTGTCGCGGCCGTCAAGGAAGCCGTGTACGTAGACCTTTTCGAGGCCCGCGGCCTTCGCAAGGCGCAGGAACGCGTACATGTGGCTGTTGAGGCTGTGCACGCCGCCGTCGGAGAGAAGGCCCATGACGTGCAGGGCGCAGCCCTTTTCGCGGCAGTAGTCGATGAGGGCCTTCACCTCGGGATTGTCGCCGATCGAGCCGTCGGCGACCGCGCGGTTGATCTTGACGAGATCCTGGTAGAGGACGCGGCCGGCGCCGATGTTGAGGTGGCCCACTTCGGAGTTGCCCATCTGGCCGTCGGGCAGGCCCACGTTTTCGCCGTCGGTGCGCAGTTCGGCGTGCGGATATTTCGCCGCAAACTCGCCGAGGCGCTGCGGCCTGACGCTGCCGATCACGTCGGCCCTGTCGCCGCGGCCGATGCCCCAGCCATCGAGAATCATGAGCAAAACCTTCTTTCGTGCACAGGTCGTCATCGCCTTGTCTCCTTCTTCCTGATCCTGAATCCCTGTCGTTGGTGTCTGTTGGGAGAGCCCTGCGGGGCTTACTCCTCGTCCTGCGGGTCGCGGACCTCGACCGGCGTTTCGCTCAGCGCCTGTTCGACCTCGCGGTCGAGCACGGACTCGACGAACTCGCTCACGGACTGGCCGCGGTTGGCGGCGGCATGAATCAGATTGTCATAAAGGGACGAATCGATGGCCACTTCAAGGGTGACGTAGTTGGTGTCTTCTGCCATTAGAATTCTCTCTCGAATAGTTGGAGGGGCGGACGTGGGATCGGGGCTCCGTGCTGCGCTTTCCCTTAGTGGGGGCGGCGGGCGCCGTCTCCGCCTTCCTGATCAATCGGATGATTATCACGGATCGGCTCCCCATCGTCAATACCGCAGCCCCTTGAAGTGCCCCTCGGGCGCGGTTTTGAGGGCCTTGAAATGGCCTTTCGTGAATGGAGGCGGGCGGAGCGGTGGAGGAACGCGCAAACGGAAAGCCCCCCGCGGAAGGATCCGCGAGGGGCTCTGGTTCAGGTCCGATTCAGCGGTCGGAAGATCGCTGAATCAGCAGGTGACGCGTTTCAGATTAGAAAGCGTGCGTCAGACCCGTGAAGACCTGGGTGAGCTGGCCTTCGATTTCCTTGTGGTTGGCCGTGGCGTCAACCGTGGTCTTGCTGTAAGCGGCGGCGAGGTAGACGGACGTGCGCTTGCTCAGGCGGTATTCGTACTTCGTGGCGAGACCCATGTAGTCGAAGTCGCGTTCTTCAACGGTGGCCTTGGACGTTTCGCCCGTGCCGTCAACGTAGTAGGCGCCGACCGTCAGGTCGCCGTTGCCGATCGGAACGATCGTGCCGAGGTGGAGGCCGTAGCCCTTGACGCCCTTGTCGTAGTCGGAGTCAGCCTGATCGAGATAGGTGACGTCCTTGGTGACGTTGAGGTCGTCGAGCATGGCGAGAGCATTGACGCCGCTGGTCTGAACGCCCTTGAAGTACTGGCCCATCACGAAGGTCTTGGCGAAGCCGCAGTCGTAGTTGCCGCCGAGGTAGACGACGTGGCCGTCTTCACCGCGCTTATCCTCGCCGTAGGACTGGTAGTTCTGGAATTCGTAGGCGAGAACCGTGTTCAGGGCGCCGAAGCTGCCCGTAAGAGCGGCGGAAGCGTAGCGGTCGACAGCGGAGGAGCCTTCACGGTCCTTGTCGGTGCTGTCTTCGTTGAAGGAGTACTGGACCGTGGCCTGCAGACCGGCGAACTTCGGGGTCTGGTACGTGATCATGTTGTCGTAGCGGGCGGACTGGACGAGACCGAGAACGTCACCGCAGCCACCGTCGAAGGAGTCGCCGGTGAGGTAGACGATGTCGAAGCCGGCGCCGGAACCAATGCCGCCGACGCGGCCCATGGTGAGCGTACCGAAGTCGGAGGAGAGGGCGACGGTGGCCTGACGGTCAAAGAGCTTGCCTTCGGTCTTGAATTCGCCGGAGTCGGCCTTGAAGCCGTTTTCGAGCTGGAAGCTCACCTTCATGCCGTTGCCGAGGTCTTCAGAACCCTTGATGCCGAAGCGGGAGGCGGAGTTGCGACCGTTTTCCATGGAGAACGTGTCTTCATCGACCATGGTCTTGTCGCCGACGGTGACTTCACTGGTCTTGTACTGGAGACCCAGGTCAACCTTGCCGTACATCGTGACGTCGGCGGCCTGAACGGAGAAAGCGGTAGCGCCGAGAACGGCGACAGCGATAAGAGACTTCTTGAACATAATCTTGTCATCCAAATAAAAGGGAAAATTTGGGAGTCACTGCTTTTCGCGTGGCTACGGGGGATTCTGGGACAAGAGGGTGCGATTCGCAAGAAGCCCCCTTTTCAGACGATCTTCGTATTCAGCGCATCGGCCTGCGGGACAGGGTATCCGGCCAGAATGCGGTGATAACCCCTATGCTGTTGCGCAAATGCAACAAACGTGCGGAATCGCCCTTGGGGCCTGCGTTTGGAGACGGTCGTCATCCATGCGCGACTTTATGAGAACGGCATCGCCGTTTCTCGAATGTCGTGCGCGGGACGAGATGAAGAGAACAATGAAAAACGGCGCCCTGCCGGATGAAGCGGGACGCCGTTTGGTTCAAGGTTTGTGCGGGGCGTGATGCCTGGAGACTCAGGCTGCGGCGGGGAGCTTCGGGAGCATGCCGCGGAGGTTCTTCGCGTAGAGGGCCGCCACATAGAGGATCACCACGGCGGCGACCGTCACTTCGACGTGGGCGAGGAAGCGGATCTGGTGCGCGTAGTGAAGGGCGCCGGGGAAGCCCGCCACGAGGTTCGAGAGCTTGTAGAGCGCCGTCGCGCCGATGGCCATCGGGAAGGTGAAGGCCGCGTAGCCCGGCGAGAACTGAAGCCTCAGGAGGCGCCAGAAGGCGAAGTAGATCACGACCGTCATGAGGATCGCGATGCCGAAGAGGAGCGCGACGAGAAGAAGCGACGGATCCTTCTCGACCGTGAGGTAGCCGGCAAGCAGCAGGCTCGCGGGCGCGGCCAGAATCGCGATCGTGGGCTTGGCGCCGTTGGGGACTTCGGGGAGGAAGAAGAGGCGGTAGATCATCAGCGGCAGGAGCACGGCATAGGCCGCGGCGCCCATCCAGAAGAGGATCTTCGCGAAGGGAAGCAGCACGGCCACCTCGGGGAAGGTCACATCGGCCACCACGATGCCGATGGGCGGCACGAACCAGGAGGGCACCATGAGTTCGAGCCTAGGTTCCTGCAGGCGGTTCACGACGAAGATGCCGAGCGCCGCCAGATGAAGGAGCACCGCCGCGCACCAGAGCACGACGCCCGCTTCGGGCATCCAGTGGCCCGCGGTCTTCGAGACCACCATCAGGCACATCGCGAATGTCGGGACGATGCTGCCCACGACGGGATGCTTCAGGTCGGCCCAGAGCGTGTCGTGGTGCGCCGTGAAGCGAAGCACCAGAAAGCCGATCATGACGAGGCCGATCACGGCACCCGTCGTCTGGCCCCAGCCCGCGAGCGGCAGGGCGTTCTCGAGGCACCAGCCCAGACTCGCAATGCCGAGCGCGAGACCGGCGAGCGGCGTGGGCAGGCCGCGAACCTTGTAGTGAAGCTTTTTGAACATGGGAATTCTCAAGAAAAGGGCGGGATTACCCTTGGTTTGCGGGGCTATTTTGGCAGAAAATTCGTTCGGAGGCGTCGTTTTTTTCAGAACCGATCGTTCGGAAAATGCGACCGACCTAACTTCAATCGTTCGGCTTTACCGAAAGTCGGGACATCCTGCGTCCTCACGACTTTTTGCAGGCCTTCCGCAGGGGGAGGCCTTTTTCGGCTTCTTCGAATAGAATGTACCTTCTATAAAACATTCAATATTAAGGATAGGGCTTGCCCGTGGCAGCGCCTGCAACTGCGCGATGGACATGGAAGACAAGGAGACGGCCCCGGGAACGGTGCTTCTGGCGGTGGACGTTGCAAGGCGTCAGGCGGAATTGAGGCGAAGGAGTGTCATCATGACGGAGGATCCCGTCGAGGCGGCCGAGTGGCTTCGCACCTACAGGCATCCGATGACTGAGCTCATCTCGATCGGGCCCTGGGCGTCGTACAGCGCCTTCAATCAAGGTGCCGGCGTCGACCTGCCGAGGCTTCTTCTTTCGGACCGCGTGCGCTCGGCCTGCGCCGAGGAGGTTGCCGGGCTCGACTACGCGGCGCAGCAGGCGAAGTATCTCTTTTCCTACGAGGATGTGGCCGAATGGATCGAGGCCAATGTGGAGACGCGTGTGATGAGCGTCGTCGTGCCGCTTTCGATTTTTGCGACTGATCCGGACGCCCTGAGGGCCGAATTCGAGGAGGAGAAGCGCCTGAGGTTCACGAACGTGAAGACGAATGAAGGCGCCGCGAAGCCCCGCCGCATTCTCGCCCGCTGGAACGTCGTGAAGAACCTCGCGAAGGAGGCCCGCGAGGCGATCGGCAACTGGTCCTCGGACTATGCGGCCGAGAAGGTTCGTCAGCAGGTGGCCTGGCCCGTGCCGCCCTCGATGGAGGTTGATTTTCCAGGATGCGTATTCGCCCGCTACCGCACTTCGGCCGAGATCGAGCCCACGCGCCAGCGCACGCACAACACGATCCTCTTCACGGGCATGGCGGTTCACCGCGAACAGACCATACTGCAGGCGGCACTTCACGCCGGGACTGCTTCTGGGCGGCCCTCGAAACTGGCCCGACTACGAGATCGGACTGGTCGACGTGATGAGCATTCCGAGGGCGACCGCGCTGCTCGGAGAGAGCTTCATCAGGCACGCCGCCTGGCGTCTTTCGCCCGAGGACGTCGTCTGGTGCGGAGACCCTTCGGTCCTGCACGACGTGAAGCTCAGCTCCGACATGCGGATTCTGCTCGGTCTTTCGAGGGAGAGGCGCAGGCCCGTCGTCTGAGCCCGGCGTGTGATTCCCTCGCGGGTTTACCCGCTTGGGGCTTCGGATCACGGAGCGTGCGTGCCATAATCATCGTTTGAGAATGCCGGCTTTCAGACGGTCCCTCGTTCGAGGGAGCCGGACCGTTATTCCCGCCAACCTTCCCACGAGGACCCAGTCATGCAGATTACGCTTCGCCAGATGCAGGTCTTTCTTGCAGTCGCCCGCACCGAGAACCTGTCGGTTGCGGCGCAGGATCTTGCGATGAGCAAGAGCGCGGTGAGCCAGGCCCTGACGGAGCTCGAGGGGCGCCTCGGCGTCACGCTCTTCGAGCGCACCCGCGGCCGACTCCTTCTTTCGGCCGAAGGCAGACGCCTCAAGCCCGCCGCCGACGAGCTCATGGAGCGCACCGACGACATCGAGTCGCTCTTTTCGGGTCGCACGACGGGCCAGCTCAGGCTTGCCTGTACGTTCACGATCGGCTCCTTCATGCTCTCGGACCTGATGCGCGACTTTCAGGCGCACGCGGGCTGGATGCCCGAAATGCGCATCGCCAACACCGCCGAGGTGGCCGAATCGCTCCTCAACTTCTCGACCGACATCTCGATCGTCGAGGGCCCCGTCACAAATCCGCACCTCATCACCGAGCCGTGGATTTCCGACGAAATGGTCGTGGTGGCGCCCAAGGGCCACCGTCTCACACAGGGCGTCGCGACCTGGGAGCAACTCTCTCGCGAGCGCTGGATTCTTCGAGAGGAGGGCTCGAGCACCCGAATCTTCTTCGACGCCCAGATCGGCCTTCACCTCTCCGAGCACAACATCATCGCGAACGTCAACAGCTTCGAGGCGATCGTCGGCATGATCATCAACGGCATGGGCCTCACCTTCATCTCCGAGCGCATCCTCCACGATCCGTTCTTCGGCCCGCACCTCAGGCGTGTCAAGTGTCCCGAGACCTTCACAAGGCAGCTCTCCTTCTGCATGCACAAGCAGAAGTACCGCTCCTCCGACCTCCAGGCTTTCCTCGCCTTCTGCCGCCTTTGGGGCGAACAACTTCTCGAACGCGAGCACAGCCGCAGGCTCGAGGAGGAACATGCGGCCATGGTCTTCACAAGTCCCTCCCGATTCAGCGGCGAGGTTGCCTAGTTTCCTGACCTGCAGCCCTGCTGCATCCGGTCTTCCTTCCTCAGCCATTCTCTTGGGAAGGCAAAGCCGTCCGCAGATGAGGACATTGCGCAAGAATTCGACGCCTTGCAGCGCCAGTATTCCTGCGGCCCCGTGTACAATGCCTGCCACTTCACGTTCGGACGGACCTCCCTCAGGCTTTCCGCGGAAGTCCCCCAAACCACCAGACCACAAGACCGATTCCATTTCCATGCACGTCACCGTCTATCTCATCTGCGCGCTCGTCACGGCACTGATGGCCGCCTACGGCATCTGGCGCACGATCCGCATCGCCCATCTCGGCACGACCTCGAAGCTTGCCGTCACGGCCTTCTTTGCGCTTGCGGGCGCCTCGCACTTCGCCTTTCTCGACATGACGGACCTCTTCGAGCGCGCCTTCATCGTCGATACGCTGCCCGTCACGGGGCTCTTCGTGAGTTTTGCCTACTGGTTCTTCCTGCTGGCGCTCGCGCGCGACGTGATCGGCGGCGTGCGCGGACTCGTGCGCAGGAAGATGGGGCTTCCCGTCGAGAAGCGCGACCTCTTCACGATCGTCTCGACGTGCTTCGTGGCCGTCTTCGGCATCTTCTTCGGCATCACCTCGACCTGGAACGCGCTCTCCGAGCCTACGGTCGAGCCGATGACCGTGGCCGTCAGGAACCTGCCGCCCGAGCTCGAGGGCTTCAAGGTCGCCCAGATCACGGACCTGCACGCCTCGAACCTCTTTCCCGCCGCCCGCACCGAAGCCGTGGTGAAGGCCGTCAATGAGGCGAAGCCCGACCTCGTCCTCATCACGGGCGACTTCTCCGACGGTCCGCTCGACAGGGAGGCTGCCGTTCTTCAGCGCGACGCGGACCTCGCGCCTCTTTCCGGCCTCAAGGCCGCCTACGGCATCTTCGGCGTGACGGGCAACCATGAGTACATCCGTCCCGAGCGCGAGAAGCTCCTTGAGATCGTCAGGCGCCACGGCGTCGTGATCCTCGAGAACGAGGCCGTCTCCATCGCCGTCAAGGGCCGCCGCGTGACGGTGGCGGGCGTGGACGACCTCGCCGCCGAGCGCACGGGCGCAGGCCGTCACGACCTTGCAGGCACGCTCTCCAATCTCGCCGACGACGACCTCCGCATCCTGATGGACCATCAGCCCCGCACGGCTCCCGAGGCTGCGAACCCTGCCTGGAAGGTGGACCTGCAGCTTTCGGGCCACACCCACGGCGGCCACACGGGCCCCGTCGCGATCCTCGCATCGCTTGCCAACAACGGCTTCGTCAAGGGCTTTTATGAGGTGGGCGGCATGAAGCTCTACGTCTCCCAGGGCGCGGGCTTCTGGGCGGGCTTCCCCGTTCGAAGCGGCACCTTCAACGAAATCCCG
>OLVY01001877.1_pt1 | contig 12394 bp, 11 predicted proteins | sample 1674261 | NCBI WGS metagenome assembly OLVY01 (sample SAMEA103958155, study PRJEB25191) | human gut metagenome | biome: human-associated habitat [ENVO:00009003]; feature: intestine environment [ENVO:2100002]; material: feces | place: Germany | collected 2013/2015
TCCTGGTGCGCAGCGGCAAGGTCGTGCGCGGCATGAGCTGCCACTATCCCCGCCCCGAGAGCGTGCTCTACAAGATCCCGGGCGGCGCGGTGCGCATTGCCCGCGTGTCCTCGGCGGCGGCGCTGGGCGGCGTCGTGTGGGCGGTCGGCGGGCTTGGCCTGCTTGACCGCTATGACCCCGCGGCGGAGGGCTTTACGGGCGCATACTCCGACGTGCTGCGCAAGACCAACCACACCGCCCTCGGCTACAAGGGCGGGATGCTCTACGGCGTCTACTGCCGCAGCATGACCGCGCAGCAGGTCAACGCGCTGTGCAGGGACAAGCTCAAGCTGGAATACGCCGTCATGCTCGACGGCGGGCACGTCGCCGCCATCCACGCAGCGGTCAGCAGGATCAACACCAACCAGCGGCAGTATTACGCTGTGCGGTTCCTGTGAGGGGTGAGACGATGAAGCGCGACGAATTGATCAAAACCATGACGGGCTGGGTCGGCGCCGTGCGCGGCGACGCGGTGCACAAGCGCATCGTGGACGCCTACAACAGCTACCTCCCGCACCCGCGCGGCCACAAGCTGACCTACACCGACGACTACTGCGCGGCGACCGTCAGCGCGGCGGCGATCCTCTGCGGCCTGACGGATAAGATCCCGGTCGAATGCTCCTGCGGGGAGCAGATGCGGTGGTATCAGGCAAGCGGGCAGTGGATCGAGGATGATGCGCACGTTCCGACGGTCGGCGAGCAGGTTTTCTACCATTGGGCTGACGGTGCGGACTACGCCGCGGCGGACTGCACCGGCGCGCCCAACCACACGGGCATCGTGACCGCCTGCGACGGGCAGAGCTTCACGGTGTTCGAGGGGAACAAGGGGAGCCGCCACGAGTGCGGCTATCGGACGTTGGAAATCGACGGGCGGTATATTCGCGGCTTCGGCGTGCCGAAATATCCCGCGGAAAAGCGCACGTTAGTGCGTGGCGACAAGGGCGCGGCGGTCGGCAAGCTGCAAGAGCTTCTTAACGCTTGCGGCTATGAGCTGGATGTGGATAACTCCTTCGGCCCCGCGACGCAGAAGGCGTGGGGAGAGTACATCGCCGCGTACATCCTCAAGGCCCTAAAATGATTTGTGCCCGAATCGGGCACGTCGTACAAGACCGACCATTGCGGCATCTGCGAGAGCGTCAGCGGGCAGTATGTCACCGCCATCGAAGGCAATACCTCCAACGGCAACACCGGCAGCCAGTCAAACGGCGACGGGGTCTACCGCCGCAAGCGCAAGCTGTCGCTGGTACTGGGCGCGTACCGCCCGAAGTACGAGGATTACCGCGCGCAACTCCAAAAGCGGGCGGGGTTGGAGGACAAGACGATGGACTACCTTGCGGCGTACAAGTACGGCAGCGACCTGATCCGCAAACTCGCCGCCGCGATGGGCTGACTGACCAAGCACAAAACACCCGGACAGTAAATCGCGAAGAATCACTACCTAAAACTGCGCCCCTATGATGGGGACAGCAGAAAGCGCCCGAATCACTACCAATTTATGCCCTGTCTCTGAGACATAAAATGGTAGTTATTTCGGGCGCTTTTGTATCACCCATTCGTAAGCGGCTACGGAAACGGGTACACACAAAAGTACACACTTGCACTTTTTATAGAACAAAATATGTTTGCTTTAAGTGGATAAAATGCCCGGTTTTTGCCTGATTTTAAAACTTTTTGTGTGTGTAAAAAGACGAGGGCTGGTTCGAGTCCAGTAGTCCGCACCAGAAACGACCGGAAATCGAAAGATTTCCGGTCGTTTTCTATGCACATTTTAGACCGGATTTTCTACTATATTCGCGTGTTTCCGTCGCTTTTCCAACAAATATGTAATTTTTCAGAAACAACCTTTTATCAAGTCCGAAACAAGTTTGAAACGACTTTCCAACCGGTTTTGAGCGAAAAATGGAGCAAACTGCTGCACTTTTGCTGCACCTGTGTTTATGGCAATATTGGACAATGTTTTATTGACATTTTGCTGTTTTTGGTATAAAATGCATATATTATCAAAGAGAGTAATTTCAATGGGGCACACAATTTTTCATTGCCTCGTAGTTCCAAAACAGCTGCATGATAGGCATAAGGAGTTTAATGATCGTCAATGGAGCGAATCAAGCAGATGCGGCTGCAAAATAAAAGCATTTGCAAATTTATGACATAAGGAGGGTCCCACTATGTTGATGGAACAGGAAGCTCCCCTGCTTTTTCATACCGTGTTTGCCGGGGCGGTCATATTGACTGTGGCGTATCTGCTGCATTGGCGGGGCCATTCTCCGCAAAAAAAGCCGCTCGAGCTGATCCTTTATTTTGCCCTTTTACAGATCCCGGCCTACATCTTGGTCTTCTACGCTATGATGTGTCCCGGTTCCGGAGAGAGGACCTTCGCTTTCGCAATGGGAGGTTTTTGCTGGCTGATCGGAATTCTGGTTCTCATGCAGGGGATTCGCGATCTGTTGGATCACAACACAAATAAAAAGGATCCGCCCAAATGAAGAGCGATATGGAGAGGAGTACCTCAAAAAGGTACTCCTCATTTTTTACCGTATCAATCTTCATCGGGCCATTTGCTCTCCGGCACGGGCCGGTCGGGCAGCTCGCCTATCCGATGGAATGCTGCTGAGCAGAGAGGTATACATAAAGCCAAAGGGCGCGTTCTTTTGAACGCGCCCGTGCTGTTTAGCCGGACAGCTCCCGGATCTCGTCCTGAATGAGGCGGCCCGCCGCGGCGGCAAGCTGGTCGATGCGGCGAATGCGCGCGAGGTCGCGGCCATAGATGGCGTTCGCCGCCGGAACGCTGGTGTTTTCGCCCATGAACACCGCGGCGACGCGGACGCCCTGCGCGCGCAGGGCGCGGACCTCGGCGGCGGTGTCGTCAATGCCGGGCTGCCCGTCATAATCGCGGCTGAGCGGAATTTTGCCGCTCGGGAGAATTTTGTGGCTGTCGTTCGGGCTGGCGTCGGTGAGCAGAATGAGCAGGTGCTTGTCCGCGGGAGCCGATTTCATCAGCTCGCCCATGCCGCGCAGAGCCAGACCGTCGCGGTTCCAGCCCGCGGCAAAGTAGTCGAACACGCGATGCTCGCCGTTTTTGTCCCCGAAATCCTTCAAAACGCGCAGCACCGTGTAGCCGCGCAGGCTGCAGAAGCTGGTCACGCGCACGGGGATGCCGCAGGAGGCGAGGCTTTTGGCGAGAAGGTAGCCCTGAATGGCGATGCTCTCCTGACAATGCAGGCGCGAGGCCGAGGCGTCGAGCATCAGGTCGACGGTGAAGCCCGCGCGGCTCTCCTCGTCCCTGCGGAGAAAGACACGGCCGTCGTGCAGCACCGGTGCGCGCCAGACGCGCGTACCGTCCAGCCGCCCCTCGCGGGCGAGGATGTCCTCGGGCTGCTGATGGATGAGCATACAGTTGCGGATCTGCTCTGTCAGGCGCAGGAGAGCGTTCTGATGCAGTGCGCTGTCGCGGACGTAGGCGGCGCGGTTGCGCTTGGCCTGCTCGGCGGCCTGCTCGAAAAGGCGTTGCGTGTCAGCACGCATGGGCTGGCCCGGCACGCGCTCGCCGCGGGTGAACCAGAGATGGCAGCCGAGGTGATCGCCGGTGCAGCAGCGCTGCTCGATGCGCGCGAGCGCCTGCGGGGAATAGAGGCTGCGGCCGAAGCAGCGCTCGATGTAGTCGTGATCCTCCGCTTCGCGCTCGTTCGAGCGAAGCTGGGCGCGCAGCGCGTTGGACGCGCGCACCATCCCGTTCTCGCCGGCGACCGCGGAGCGGCCGACGGTCAGCTCGTCGGTGCGGACGATCTCGACCGGCAGGAGCTTGGTGAGCAGCGGCGCCCAGCGGTCGCTGAAATGAAGGCGGAACGGTGATTTTTTATGGGGCGTGCCGTCAAATTGCAGGTATTTCTCAAACGCCGCGCGGACGGCGGCCTCCAGATCGTCCGCGTCGAGCGTGCCCGGGCAGGCGAGGGCCTCGGAGAGTCCCTTTTCCCACGGGGCGAGCAGCGGCGGCTTCTGCCCCAGAACGGACCTCCAGCGGGCGGACTGGAGCGAGTAGACGAGCTGGTTCTTGTCCATCCACTCCTGTCGCGAGAGCTGATATTCCGAGGCAAAAAATTCTGCGGCGTGGGCGCGGCGCAGCTCCGTGAGCACGGGACGGACGGGAAGCTCCTTTTCATAGACGGCGTTTTCCAGCGCGAGCCACGCGAGGTCGTCGAACGCGGAGCGCCGCGTGTCGTCCGCCCAAAGGGCGAAGAGACGGCGCGGCATCTCGTCACCCAGCCACTTGCGGACCAGGCCGATGACGCAGTTCATGTAGAAGTCCGGCGTGCCGTCGGCCTTGAGGGCGAGGAACTGCGGCTCAAATTGATAGTCGCCGCAGGCGGTCCAGACCAGATTGATGGCGCGGCGCTGGTTGGCGCTGTAGCTGTCGGTTTCCATATCAGTCGGTGAACAGGCGGCTGCGGTCGAGCTTCGCGGGGATGCGCGCGGCGATAACGTCGCGGATGAGGCTCTGCTCGTAGGCGTCAAAGGCCTTGTTGGTGATGCCCATGTCGAGCGCTGTACCGGCGCTCACGCCGCGGCGGATCAGGCGCAGCGCGTCCAGAAGCCCGCGCAGGTCGAGCGCCTTGGAGGAGATCTCCGCGCTCTCGCACTTCTTTTGCAGGTCGAGAAAGAGCTGCACGAGCTGTCCGCGGTACTTTTTTTCCAGCGTGGGGAACTCCTCGCCGAGCAGACGGTCCAGACCGTCCTCCGCGATGGGCGGCATCTGAATGACGACAAAGCGCGAGGTGAGCGCTTCATTCAGCTCGCGCGTGCCGGCGTAGCCGTAGTTCATCGTGCCGATGAAGCGCGCGGCGGGGTCGACCGTCACGCGGTCGTAGCCGGGGACGTCGATGGCGCGGCGGAAGTCCAGCGCGGCGTGCAGCACGGCAAGAGCCTCGTTTTTGGCCATGTTGATCTCGTCGAGCACGCCGAAGCCCCCGTGCTTCGCGCAGAGGTAGACGGGGCCGGGGCGGAAGGTCACCTGTCCGTTTTCAAAGGTGTCCATGCCGATGAGTCCGGCGGCGTCCATGCTGACGTGGAAGGAAACGTCCCACGCGGGGCGGCCGAAGGCCTGCGCCAGATTTTCAGCCAGCACGTTCTTGCCGGTCGCCTTGCTGCCGGCGAGCAGCAGGTTCTCGCCGCACAGCAGTGCGGCGATGGCGGCCTCCCAGACCTCCTTCCCATAATAATGATAGCGCGGCTGCGGGATGCGGCCCTGCAGCGCCGGCTCGGCGGGGTATTGTGCGCGGTAGGCGCGGACGCCGTCGAGCAGCGCGGGGCTGATGCGCTCCTGCTCTAAAAATTCCAACAAGCTCTCCTCATCCTCTCTTTCGGAAATGCGCGCGTCGCGCGCTTCGTTTCGGCCTCATCATAGCACAACGCGAGGGCTTTGCAAGCCCTTTTTCCGTCAAAATTTCGGACGGCTGCGGCGCGTTTCCTGGACGCTTTGGCGCGAGCGGCGCAAAAAAGAACGCCGCCCGCGGGCGGCGCTCTCTGAACGGCTCAGTCTTTTGTAAGGATGATGGGCATGGCGGTGGTCTCGCTCTCGCCGTCGGCGCTGTTGTTGGCGGAGGGCATTATCTCGCGCGTGAGCATTGCCGAGAGCCGCGTGCCGTCGGTCAGCTCCGCATGGAATACGACCTGCAGCTCCGCACCGTAGGGAAGGCCAAATTCCACGCCCTCTGCGCCATAGATGCTGTAAACGCCGGCGGTGCTCTCATCGGGAATGTCGCTGATCCACCACTGTACGGCGGAGCGTTTGTCGTCGACCTCCATGAACCGGAGCGTGCTTTGCGCGGCGCTCTTTCCGTCCACCCGATAGTCGAGCCACGCGGACCGGAGGGCGGCGTCATAAGCGCCGAGGTAGAGGTTCGCGGTGCGGTGGTCCTCGTCCTCCCAGCCCTTGACGCTGCATCGGATGTCCGAGACGGAATAGGAACGGCTGAGGACGTAGCCGAAGGAAAGATCCTCATAGAGCTTCGGCAGCGCCTCGTCGGCGAAGCCGGGCAGGTCGCGGATCGTCTCGAGCTGACGCTCGCCGCCGGTATCGTAGGCGGCGGTGGCTTCGAAGCCATCATCGTTCATCGAAAGCACGGTTTCGCCTCGGTAGACGTCGTACTCGTCGCGGACCAGCTTGACGGCGGCCGTTCCGTCGTCGGAGGCAAGGGAGCGGAGACGGAGGGAGACGGCAAGGTCTTCCTGCACCGTCTTGGGCCGGAGGGCGAAGGCAACCGTGCAGGTGTAGGTGTCCAGGTCGAAGCGCTTGACCGTGTAGTCGAACTGCGCGGTCAGCGTGGCGCTCTCCTCCATCGCTTCGCGCACGGAGCTGCTGATGCCCGCGATCTGCGAGGAAAGGCTGGACTGCACGCTCATGATCTGTGATTGCAGAGAGCTGACCTGCCACTCGAGCTGCTTGACGCGGTGGTTATTGTAGAGTGCCAGACCGACGGCGAGGGCGAGGCAGACCGCCGCCGCGCCGAGAAGGAGCTTCAGGCGCAGCGTTTTCTTCGGCTCGGAAGCGCCCAACGACGGCTGTGCCGGTGCGGGGGCATCGGTGGGGGCATCCGGCCCTGTCTCGGCTTTTTCAGCCTCCTCAAGGCTCAGCAGCACGTCGACGCTCACGCCGTAGAGACGGCTGAGCTCCACGAGCTTGCTCAGCTCGGGCTGGGCGGCGCCGTTCTCCCACTTGGAGACGGCCTGACGAGAGACGTTCAGTCTTTCGGCCAGCTCCTCCTGCGAGAGGCCCGCCGCGCGGCGGAGCTCATAGAGTTTTTCACATAGCTTCATGGGCGCTTTCTCCTTTGCTTTGATGGCATCAGCTTAGCAAAAACAGCCGTTCTGCGCCACCAACCGGGTGTTTCGTTTTGTCAACCAATGGTTTCCTTTTGCCCAAATGCCCTTTTTCGTGCAACCTTTCGCCGCTGCGCGCATATACTGCATGGTATGGCACGGGGAGGTGAGAGCATGAGAGAGTGGCAGGGCGTCCGCGGCGATGTGGACGACATGATCTTTGTGGACGACTGGTTCGTCAGCGAACGGTAAGTGAGAAAAAGCTCCGCGCGTTTCAGGGAAGGAACGCAGGCGGAGCGTTTTTCGTTTTTATAGGGCCTTGTCGATGGTTGCGCCGCCGACGACAACGTCACCGCGGTAAAAGACCACGGCCTGCCCCGCGGTGATGGCGCGCTGCGGTTCGTCGAAGTCCACGCGGACCGCGCCGCCGTCCAGCGGCGTGACGGTCGCGGCGCTTTCGCGCTGGGAATAGCGCGTTTTGGCGGTGACGCGCAGCGGCTCTGCGGGCGGCGTAATGATCCAGTTCACGCGCGAGGCGAGCAGGGCGGAGGAAAATAGCTCCGCGTCGTCGCCGAGGAGCACGGTGTTGTGCTTCGCATCCTTGGAAAGGACGTAGAGCGGGCGGTCGGCGCTCACGCCGAGACCCTTGCGCTGACCGGCGGTGTAGGCGACCAGTCCGCGGTGCCGACCGAGGACGCGGCCGCTCGTATCGACGAAGTCGCCCGGCTCGGGCGTGACGCCGCCGAACTCGCGCAGGAAGCGCACATAGTCCCCGTCGGGGACGAAGCAGATGTCCTGCGAGTCAGGCTTCTGCGCGTTTTCAAGGCCGAAGTCTGCGGCGAGGGCGCGGATCTCCGGCTTGTTGTATTCGCCGACGGGAAGCAGCAGATGCGCGAGCTGGCGCTGCGTCATCTGGTAGAGCACATAGCTCTGATCCTTGTGCGCGTCCACGCCGCGCAGGAGCAGGTGACGGCCCGACGCAGCGTCGAAGCCGACGCGGGCATAGTGCCCGGTGGAAACATAGTCGAAGCCGAGGTCGAGCGCCCAGTCGAGCATCGCGCCGAACTTCAGCTCACGGTTGCAGTCCAAGCAGGGGTTCGGGGTGCGGCCCGCGCAGTATTCCGAGACGAAATGCCCCATGACCTCGCGGCGGAAAAGGTCGCACAGGTCGAGCACCCGGTGGGAAATGCCCATCTGCGCGGCGACGCGCCCGGCCTCCTCGATGTCGTCGGCGCTGCCGCAGGTGCCGGGACGGTCCTTATAATGGTGCAGCCGCAGCGTGACGCCGGAAACGTCATAGCCCTGCTTTTGCAGCAGGAGGACGCAGGCGGCGCTGTCCACGCCGCCCGACATACCGACTAAAACCCTTTTTGCCATAGAGAAATTTCCTCAATCCAGGTATTTTTGCAGAAACGCGCGGCTCGGCAGCGCGTCACTCAACTCCATGAGAACATGGTCGAAGCCGCCGGCATAGTCAAAGCGGCGGTCGGACAGCGACAGATCCGTCGAGCGGGCGTTGGGCAGCGAGAGCGTGAAGGCCGTGCCCTTACCGACAGCGGATTCCGCCACGAGCATCCCGCCGTGGCCCTGCGCGATGCGGCGGCAGAGGGACAGCCCGACGCCGAGACCGTGCGGCGGCGCGGGATCAAGGCGGTCCGTATCCAGATAGCGCTCGAAGATGTGGGCAAGGCGCTCCGGCTCGATGCCGCGGCCCGTGTCGGCCACGGTGAGCTGAACATGGCGCTCACCGCATTTGACGCGCACGCTGACCGTGCCGCCCTCCGGCGTGAATTTCAGCGCGTTGGAGAGCAGGTTCAAAAGCGCGCGCTCGAGCATGGGGGCGTTGAATGCGATGACGTGGCTCTCGTGGCTGGCGGAAAAGCGCAGCGCGACGCCGCGCAGCGCGAAAAGCGGCTCCGCGCGCTCGCAGAGCGCGTGGCAGAAGCCGACGATATCGTCGTTGCACAGCCGGAAGCGTCCGCCCTGCACCAGCTCGCTCGCGGCGGAGAGGTTGCCGACCAGACGCAGCATTTGATGGCAGCTCATCGTGAGAATGGCTGCATTTTTATCCAGCATGGGGTCGGCCTCACGCGCTTCCGCCGGCGCGAGACGGTTCGCCGCGGCAAACACGTTCGCCATCGAGGAGCGGAGCTGGGCCGAAACGTTCGGCAGGACCTCGGCCAGAAGCTGGGGGTCTTTTTCGTCAAGCGGCATCATAAAGTGCGCCTCCTTTGGGAAAGCTGTTCATATCCTTTGCAGGACGGCGCGATTTTCGTGTGGAAAAAAGTACCGCAGCGCGATGAGCGCAATGTGCAATGTGAGGTAATAAGTAGAATACCAAACTCCTGTCGAAAATACAAGAACTTTCGTGTAAAGGAAAATTTTTTGAAAAAACACTTGCATTTGAAAAAGAGTATGCTATAATACCAAATGTGCCATACATTTGATATATTCCGTAAAAACGAAAGGGAGCGCATTTTATGTCTATTAAAATCGGTATCAACGGCTTTGGCCGTATCGGCCGTATGGTGTTCCGTGCCTGCCTCGAGCATCCCGAGATCGACGTGGTCGGCATCAACGATCTGTGCCCTGCCGATTACCTTGCCTATATGCTCAAGTACGATACGATGCACGGCCGCTGCAAGGCTGACATCGAAAGCCGCGAGAACGCGCTGGTCGTCAACGGTCAGGTCATTCCCGTGTTCAGCGAGAGAGACCCCGCGAACCTGAAGTGGGGCAAGCTCGGCGCGGAGTATATCGTCGAGTCCACCGGCCTGTTCCTGACGAAGGAAAAGGCTGCCGGCCACATCGCCGCCGGCGCAAAGAAGGTCATCATGTCCGCGCCGAGCAAGGACGACACCCCGATGTTCGTCATGGGCGTGAACCATAAGAACTATACCAGCGATATGCAGTTCGTCTCCAACGCGAGCTGCACCACCAACTGCCTCGCCCCCATTGCCAAGGTCCTGCATGAGAACTTCGGCATCAAGGACGGCCTGATGACGACCATCCACTCGGTCACCGCCACACAGGAGACGGTGGACGGTCCCTCTCTCAAGGATTGGCGCGGCGGCCGCGCGGCTACCGCGAACATCATCCCCAGCTCCACCGGCGCAGCCCGTGCGGTCGGCAAGGTCATCCCCGAGCTCAACGGCAAGCTGACCGGTATGTCCATGCGCGTTCCGACGCTGGACGTTTCCGTCGTTGACCTGACCGTCAACCTCGAGAAGCCCACCACCTACGATGAGATCTGCGCCGCCATGAAGAAGGCCAGCGAGGGCGAGCTGAAGGGCATCCTCGGCTACACCGACGAGGCCGTCGTTTCCTCCGACTTCCTCGGCGACTCCCGCACCTCCATTTTCGACGCCACCGCCGGCATCGCCCTGACCGATACCTTTGTCAAGGTCGTGAGCTGGTACGATAACGAGATCGGCTACTCCAACAAGGTCCTCGAGCTCATCGAGCACATGTATGAGGTCGATCACGGTCACTCCGCCAAGTAAGCGCGGACAATAAGCCAACTTCTGAGAGTTTCCTCCTCTCGTTCGTTGTAGAAAGGGAAAGCGCAGCTTCGGCTGCGTTTTTTCTTTGTGGTTGCATTTGTCACTTTACGCAGCGCGGAAAAGCTGATAAACTGACGAAAACAAAAGCAAAGAGGTCTTTTCTATGTTTCAGGGCTTTTCGCAGAACGCCATCGACTTCCTTTGGGGCATCAGCCTGAATAACGAGCGGGGCTGGTTCATGGCGCACAAGCAGGATTTTACGGACTATGTGGACGTTCCCATGCGCGAGCTGGGGAAGGAGGTCTTTTCCGCGCTGGCGGAGGAATATCCCAAGCAGGACTGGCGGCTGCACGTCTGCCGCATCTACCGCGACGCGCGGCGGCTGCACGGACGCGGGCCGTACAAGGAGCATCTGTGGTTCACCATCGAGCGGCCGCACGAGCGCTTTGAGAGCGTGCCCGCGCTCTATTTTGAGCTTGCACCGAACTACTACAGCTACGGCTGCGGCTACTGGGACGCGGGGGCGGCGACGATGGCGAAGCTCCGCGCGCGCATCGACAACGACCCCAAACCGCTCGAAAGGCTGGCGCGGCGGCTGAATAAGTCAAAATTCGTACTCTCCGGCGAGGAATTCAAGCGTCCAAAGGGCGATGCGGGCAAGCTGCTGAATCCGTGGTACAACCGCAAAAACATTGCCATCGGCTATGACGATAACCCCGAGGGCGTGCTTTTCACGCCGCAGCTCAAGGGCGAGGTGCTCGACGGCTTCCGCTTTCTGATGCCGTACTACCAATACCTCGACACGCTCGCCGGCGACATGGAGCCGAACAGGTGAATAAAAGCTGAGACGGCGTGAGCCATCTCAGCTTTTTCATCATTTGCCGAGCTTTTCACCGATCACAGCCATTTGCGCGGCATCGGGTGAGAAGCTGCGCGGATGGAACTCCACGATGCGCTGACCGTAGATGAGCAGCCAGGTGTCATATTTTTCGCCGCTATGGGCGTCGCATTCCCGCCACGCCCGGTCGGCGCCCCACGGCGCGGGATCGGTCTCGCGGTATTCGATGCCGTAGAGATCTTCTGCGCGCAGCGTGCTTTGGAGGCAGAAGTCGAAGAGCGGGGCGAGCTTCACGTCGATGACGGTGTAGAACAGCTCCGGCAGCGGCGGGTCATTCTCGTCGCTCCAGCGCACGTCGTAGGGGAGCTCCTGGCGGTATTCGACCTGTCGGACGAAGACGGAGTCTCCGCGCTCGAGGGCCTCGCAGGAGTAGCGGGCATAGTCGGTATCGGTCAGGCCCTGCACATAGAGCGGGAGCGTGTCATGGTAGAGGTAGCCGACCTGCGGACTGCCGCCGACGGTGTAGGTGTATTCCTCCGCGTTTTTCGGTACGTCGTCAAACCAGCCGCTTGATATGCCGTAGGTCATGACGCCGATCATCAGCATGACGGATAACAGGACGGAGCAAAGAACCGTGAGCACTAAGATGAGCCTGCGTTTTTTCGGCGGTACGCTCCTTTTCCGCACCTGCTTGCCGACGAGCATGGCTCCGCCGACGGGGACGAGCACAACGCCGGTGGAGACGAGAACGATGCACAAACCGGCGCTGCGGAAAAGCAGGGGGATGACCATGAGCGCCCAGAAGACAAAGATCCAGATCGAGCGCAGGAAGCTCAGCCAGCGGCTCGAGTGGGTGGGGGTGAAGATGCCCAGCTCGCGGGCGTTGCGCTTCGCCTTGCGCAGCCAGAGCCGGTAGCCGAGCAGCTCGACGCCGAAGAGGAGAATCATGACGAAGATCATCAGCATCATGGTGAGGTCGTAGCCGTCCGCGAGAAAGGCGACCGGATCGCGCCACAACTGCGACGCCTGAAGATAGAGCATCGTCGGCAGCAGGCAGGCGACCGTGATCGTGTTGCTGAGCACATAGCCCTTCTTGGCGCGCTCCATCGTTTCGACCTGCACGACGGCCTCGGTCTCGATGGGCACGGCGTCAAGGTCCTCGTTGTAGAAAATGTGCGTGTCGCCGCGCTGCGTGACG
>OLVY01001882.1_pt1 | contig 12376 bp, 10 predicted proteins | sample 1674261 | NCBI WGS metagenome assembly OLVY01 (sample SAMEA103958155, study PRJEB25191) | human gut metagenome | biome: human-associated habitat [ENVO:00009003]; feature: intestine environment [ENVO:2100002]; material: feces | place: Germany | collected 2013/2015
ACGGCAGCATGCCCCAGTTGATGCAGTTGCTGCGGTAGCGCTTGGTGGCAAATTCATAGCAGATATTTGCAAGCCCGCCCAGGACCTTTTGGCAGGACGCAGCCTGCTCCCGCGCAGAGCCGTCGCCGGGCTTGTTGGCAAAGACACAGGAGCCAAGCTGTGTAACGCTCAGAAGTGTGTCCGCATCGCCGAAGCGCGCCAGCGCAGCGCGCAGCGTCTCTGATGCACAGCCGGATCTCCGTTTGGATTCTTCCTCGGCAATTTTCTTCGCGCGCGGCACATAATCCGGCACACGGCGCGAAAGCGTGAACTCCGCCAGCCGCAGCGGATTCGAGCGATAGGACGACGTTTCGCCGGACGGAATCAGTTCATCCGTCGTGGTCACGGGGTCATGAATGACAGCAGCAAGTTCCAGAAGAAGATGTTCGCCCAGTTCGTACATTCTGGGCCAGTCGGTGATGTTCGGACCCATGATGAGTTTTGTTTCCGGCTGCGGATGGCCAAAGCCGTTGTAAACACGGCGGGCATAAACCGTCTTGTCAAACTGGTACGGATGGCGTTCCGGGGTATAGTCCAACTCATCCGCCGGGGTGATGCGTCCGCCGTTTCTGGCTGTTGCCGCAATGGAGCGCGCGTCCATCAGGCACACGCCCGCGAACTGCCCCTCGCCGGGCTTTGAGCCTTCGCGGTTCGGGAAGTTGCGCGTCGTGTGGCGAAGAGACAGGCCGTTATTGGCAGGCACGTCCCCCGCACCGAAGCACGGGCCGCAAAAGCTGGGCTTGATGATTGTGCCCGTCTCGAGAAGTACCTCCGTCACGCCCATGCGCGTGAGCGCAAGGCTCACCGGGACGGACGTGGGATAAACGCTCATCGAGAAATAGCTGTCGCCGACCGATCCGCCGCGCAGGATCTGCGCCGCCTCGTCGATATTATCAAACATACCGCCCGCACAGCCCGCAATAATCCCCTGATCAGCCCAGACGCCGCCGTCGTGGATTTTGTCCAGAAGATGCACGTTGGCCTTCGGCCAGCGCTTCTTTGCCTCGGCCTCCACGCCCGCGAGAAGTTCCTTCGCGTTTGCGAGAAATTCACGGATCGTGTACGCGTTCGACGGATGGAATGGCAGAGCGATCATCGGCTCGATCTGGCCGAGGTCCAACTCGATCATGCGGTCATAATACGCGCCCTCGCCGGGGGAAAGCTTTTGGTATGCCTCGGGACGGCCGTGAATTTCAAAAAACCGCTTTGTCTCCTCGTCCGTCTCCCAGATGGAAGACAGGCAGGTCGTTTCAGTCGTCATGACGTCGATGCCGTTGCGGAAGTCAATGGGCAGATTTGCAATGCCGGGGCCCGCGAATTCGAGCACGCGGTTTTTGACAAAGCCGTTTGCGAACGTCGCCTTGATCAGTGCAACCGCCGCATCATGCGGGCCGACGCCGCGCCGCGGCTTCCCCGTCACATAGACCAACACAACCTCGGGAAGCGCCGCGTCCCAGGTGTGCTTCAAAAGCTGCTTGGCAAGTTCCGGCCCGCCCTCGCCGACGGCCATCGTGCCGAGCGCGCCGTAGCGCGTGTGCGAATCGGAGCCTAAGATCATCGCGCCGCAGGCAGCCATCTGCTCGCGCGCATAGGAATGAATGACGCTCTGGTTGGCCGGGACGTAAATGCCGCCGTATTTCTTTGCCGCAGACAGGCCGAAGACATGGTCGTCCTCATTGATCGTGCCGCCGACAGCGCAGAGGCTGTTGTGGCAGTTTGTAAGCGCATACGGAATCGGAAACTCCTTCATGCCGGAGGCCCGTGCCTGCTGAATAATGCCGACGTAGGTGATATCGTGCGAGAGCATAGCGTCAAACCGGATACGGAGATTCTGCTCGTCGCCGGACTGGTTGTGTGCCTGTAAAATACGGTAAGCCATCGTCCGTTTCCGGCCTTCGGCCGGAGAAAGAGGGGCCGTCTGCTGCGGCACGCCGCCGCAGAGGAACACGCCGTGGTCGGTCAGTTTCATACTCTGTGTTCTCCCTTCTGTTCAGGGTCTTATTTTCTTGGGATATACTTTATCACAGAAATGCGTTTTTGAAAAGTGTTTCCGAGGAAATTCACAAATCCTGCAAATTCGGCTAAAAATCAAACGGTATGCAAGATATTTTGCAAGTTTACATGTTTTATCCGTCATCTCACGCACAGTGTTCTTGCATTTTCCGCGTGCGTCCGGTATGATGAGAAAAACGGGCGGGAGGGATATGCTCATGGCGCAGTATTATATGCTCCACAAGCCGCGCGGGCTGCTCACCGCCAAACGCGACGCGCGGCGGGAGACGGTCATGTCCTGCTTTCCGGAGGCGCTGCGCGAGACGCTGCATCCGGTCGGGCGGCTGGACAAGGATACGGAAGGCCTGCTGCTGTTTACGGACGACGGCATGCTGGACGTGCGTTTGCTCCGGCCCGAGCAGCATGTGGAAAAGGAATACGAATACCGCGCATTCGGGCATCTGCACGACGATGCCATGCGGCAGCTGGAGACGGGCGTTTTGCTCCTCGCGGGGCAGCCGCTCTCGCTGCCGGCCCGCGCGCAGCTGCTTGCGCATACGAACATTGGGGAGAGCGCGCCGTATCTGCCGGAGCGCTTCCGCGAAAAATACCTGAAAAACCCGTCCCGGCCTGTCACGCTCGGAAGACTCTGGATCACGGAAGGCCGCAAGCACCAGGTCAAGCTGATGATCAAGGCCGTGGGCGGTCATGTATTCTACTTAAAGCGCCTTGCGATCGGTCCTGTCCGGCTGGACGAAATGCTCCGCCCAGGCGAATACCGGCCCCTGACAGCGGAGGAACTCGCCGCCCTTATGCCACCGGCGACCAACGGCGGCGGTACTGCTGGGGCGTAGCGCCCTCGCGGGCGCGGAAGACGCTGATAAAATAGCTGGTGTTCTCCATGCCGACACGGTAGGCGACCTCGGACACCGGCAGGTCGGTCGCGCGCAGCAGTTCCTTGGCGCGGGTCAGGCGCAGGCGGGTCAGATATTCGCCCGGCGACTGGCCGAAATACCGCTGGAAACTCCGTTGGAGATGGTATTTGCTGATGTTATAGCGCGCTGAGAGCGTATCGAGCGTAATTTTTTGCGCGTACTGCTCGTGCAGATACTGCCGCACCTTCTGCAAGACCGCAGGAACCGGCTGCAGGCGCTGCCGCGCTGCACCGTGGATCAGGCTGCAGAGGATCGCCGTCATGAGCGCCGACGCATCCAGATCACGGCCAAGCCCGCCGCCATCCTCCCCAGCCAGCGCCAGAAGCGCGCTCATCTGCGCAGACACCGGACTATCGACCGGCAGCGAAGCCGCAGCCCGGCCCTGCGTCTGGGCTAAAAACGCCTGATAATACGCACCCGCCGTCGCGCCGCAGAAGTGAAACCATAGAACATCCCACTGTCCCGCGTCCGGCGCGGTATAATAATGCTGCGGCGCACGGCAGTCAATCCAAAAAAAGCTTCCGGCAGGAAGCCGATAGGTTTCGCCGCCATATTCCAATATTCCGGCCCCAGAAAGCGTCAGCTTGACAAGGTAGGAATCCAAATCCTTTCGGACAGTATAGTAATTTGCACCAGAAATAAAATGCCCCGCCTCCTGCAAATACAGCAGATTGTCGCGGGCAAATGCGCCCGCCGAGACAATTTTCCACTCAGACTCCGGCGTCATATCGAGATTGTAGTGCAGAACTTCCATGCCGCGCGCCTCCAAAGACAGCAAGATTTTGATATTTCAAGGCAAGCCTATGATACCATACATGGGCTTGTTTTTCTATAATTGAAACTAGAAAGTCCTATTTTTTCAGGAGGGATTCAGATGGAACGCTACGCATGGAAAGCGACGGTTCTTCCGGGGAAACTTCCGGAATATATCCGCCGCCACAACGAGATCTGGCCGGAGATGAAAGACGTGCTGCATCAGGCCGGCATCCGCAACTACACGATCTGGAACGTCGGTAATGAGTTGTTCGGCTATTACGAGTGCGACAGCATCGCCGAGGCCGCCCGCGTGCAGGCCGAAAGTCCGGTCGTGGACCGCTGGAACGAGTATATGAAGGACGTCATGCTGATGGAGATGGATCCGGAAACCGGCGCGCAGCCGCTTATGAAACAGGTTTTCTTTTTTGACTGAGGAGGAACGAATATGAACGCTTATACACTTGCAAAAGAACGCTACGCCGCGCTCGGTGTCGATACCGAGGCCGTATTGGAAACACTGAAAAACGTAACCGTCTCCGTTCACTGCTGGCAGGGCGACGACGTCGTCGGCTTTGACGCGAAGGAGGCGCTCTCCGGCGGCATCCAGACCACCGGCAACTATCCCGGCAAGGCTACCACGCCCGAGCAGCTGATGGCGGACTTTGACGAAGTTCTGCGCCTGACGCCGGGCAAAAAGAAACTGAATCTGCATGCAAGCTACGCTATTTTTGAAGGTGGCGAGTTCGCCGACCGCGACGCCATCCAGCCGAAGCATTTTTCCCGCTGGGTCGCCTATGCCAAAGAGCGCGGCCTCGGCATCGACTTTAACCCGACGTTCTTCTCCCACTCCATGGTCAAGGACGGTCTGACTCTCTCGTCCCCGGATGAGACGGTCCGCAAATTCTGGGTCGAGCACGGCAAGCGCTGCATGGCCATTGCGGAGTATTTCGCCGAAGAAACCGGCAAGCCCTGCGTCATCAACTTCTGGATTCCCGACGGCTATAAGGATTACCCGGCAGACCGCCTCTCCCCCCGCCGCCGCTACGCGCAGTCGATGGATGAGATCCTGTCTGTCCCGTATGACAAGACAAAGGTTTTCCCGTGCATCGAGTCCAAGGTCTTCGGCATTGGTCTGGAAGCCTACACCGTCGGCTCGGCAGAGTTCTGCACGAACTATGTCAATACCCGCCATATCACCCCGCTCATGGACAACGGTCACTATCACCCGACGGAGCTTGTCTCTGACAAGATCAGTTCCATGCTCCTGTTCAACGACCGGCTGGCGCTGCACATCACCCGCCCCATGCGCTGGGACAGCGACCATGTGGTACTGTTTGACGACGAAACGCGCGAAATGATGAAAGAGGTCGTCCGCGCAGACGCGCTGGACCGCGTGTTCCTCGCAACGGACTATTTTGACGCCTCCATCAACCGCATTTCCGCATGGGTCACGGGCCTGCATTCCGTGCAGAAAGCGCTTCTGTACGCCCTGCTGGAGCCGAAGACGCTGAAGGCACTTCAGGATACAAATAACTTCACCGAACTTATGGTTCGGCAGGAAGAACTCAAGATCATGCCGTTCGGCGCGGTCTGGGAGGAGTATCTGCGCCGCGAGAGCATCCCGCAGGATTACTTTGCTGAGATCAAGCGCTACGAGGCCGACGTGCTGAGCAAGCGGTAAGGGGTGAATGGGAATGTTTTTTGAAGAACACGCAAAGCTGCTTTCCGATTTCGCCCGCGTTTCCCAGTCTACGGGCGCACGCGCCGACTATGTGCAAGGCGGCGGAGGCAACACCTCCGTCAAGCTGCCCGGCGGGCTGATGGCGATCAAGGCCTCCGGCTTCTGTCTGTCCGATATCCGTCCGGATAAGGCTTATGCCGTGCTGGACGGGGCTGATCTGCGGAATTTCTATCTGACAACCGATCCGTCTGCGCTTGCGGACGTTGAAAAAGAGGGCTCCGCCCGCGCAAAGGCCGACGTGCGCCATATTGACGGTCTTGCCGACCTGCGTCCGTCTGTCGAGGCGGGCTTCCATTCCATCCTCAAGACCTTCGTGGTGCACACGCACAGCGTCTATGCCAATCTCGCCGCCTGTTCCACAGCCTGCCGTCCAATCGCGGCACAGGCATTCGCGGGAGCCAATTACACCTGGGGCTGGGTGCCCTACACCGATCCCGGCGCAAACCTGACCTTCGCCATTCGGGATGAATTGCGCCGCGTAGAAAAAGAAACCGGCAAGGTTCCGTCCGTCATTCTCATGCAGAACCACGGCATTATCGTCCATGACGATGACCCGGATACCGCGCTTGCCATCCACACCGATGCAAACGAACGGCTGGCCCGCATGTTCGGCTTGACCGGCACGTCGTTCCCCAAGATCGCCGTGCGTGAAATGGCCGCCGGTATTTATGCCGCCGACGTGCCGTATCTGGCAGATCAGTTCCAAACCGGCGGCTATTCGCAGGAATTTTTGATGACCCAGCCGCTGTATCCCGACCAGATGGTCTTCCTGACGGACACGTTCTTCCTCAATAAAGAGGTTCTCGAAGACGGACAGGCCGTCGCCAGCAGCAAAACGGGCGAAATGCTCATGCAGATGGACGCGAAAAAAGCCCTGACGCTGACGGAAACGCTCACGGCAGTCTTCTTCGTCATGGAGCATATCCGCAAGTCGGGTTATGAACTGTCCACCATGGGCGAAGCCGCGAAGAAGTTCATTGCCAACTGGGAAAGCGAAAAATACCGCAAGTCCCTTGCCGGAAAGAAAGCCTGAGCCAAAAGCCCGGCCGCTGCTGCAGCAGCGGCCGGGCATCGTATATCTGGGAAGTCCGTTTTATGAGGCGTTACGGAACATGTACTCACTTTATAAAAATGCAGATATCTTGAACGGCCAGACCGCCCGCGGGCGGTCTTTTATTCTGATCTGTCCAAAATCTGGTGGGCCTGTGAGAAAAACTCGTCGTGGGAAAACAGGACGTTCAGCGCCTGCAGCAGCGCATTTGCGCTCATATGCGCAGGCAGGCTGAGTGCGGATAGAAGCGCGGCGCGCTTCTTTGTGCTTTCCGGACCTCCGGAAAGGCCGAGAACGAACAGATCCTGCTTGGTGATGGGCGTTTTCGCGGATGAAGGCGCGCTGCCGTCCTCAAACTCCGCGCCCGCATTGCGCAGGGCCTTGAGAAGAATTTCGGGCGTCATGCCCTCTACGCCGAGAAGCCCCTCCTTGCCGGGCACGGCCTTCCGCCGCTCCTTGCCGGGAAGATCCGGAATATAGGCGTGCAGCACGCCCTGTTCCGGCAGCGCACTTTTGAGCGTGTTGCGGATGAGGAAGCCCGCGCCGTCCGAATCGGTCAGAATGACAAGCCCGGTCGTCTGCGCCGCCTGACGCAGCAGCCGCAGAAGGGCCGGGTTCTTCATGTCGGTGAAGCCGTTTGTTGTAAAAATCGGCGCATCAACGATCTGGCGGAGTGTGTTCTGGTCGTATTTCCCCTCAACGACAATGGCCTGCCGAAGCTTCTGCTTATCCATGCTGCGCCTCCTGCGCAAGCCGGACGAGGAGCAGTTCCAGAAGCTGCTCTTGCTCGCCTGCGCTCGTCTTCATGGCAACATCCGTATCCAAAACCAGTTCGATCGCGCACTGGCAGAAGCGGTCGGTCACGCGGCGGGCTGCCGTCATAGTCAGACCTGCGGGGTAGCTTTTCAGCCCTGTCAGTTCCATCAGTTCCTTCTGCCCACCGCCTGCGGAGAGAATGACACGCGCGTAATAGAGCCTGCGCAGCTGCGCACCGATGGCACCCAGCACAGCAATGGGGTCCGTCTGCATAGCATAAAGTTCCTGTAATTTAAAGAGGGCTTTTTCAAAATCCCGGTTCACAACGGCATCGCTGATATCAAAGGTCTGCGCGCTGAGCGCCGGGATGACCACCGCGTCGATAGCCCCGCGCGTGATGGCGTCGCCCTCCTGATAGGCAGCAATCTTGTCGATCTCACCGCCGAGCGTGGTCATAAGCCCGTCGGTGCGAAAAATGAGATACTGGCACAGTTCATCTGTGACGCTCTTGCCGTGCGCACGGAAATGGCGCGTGATCCACGAGCAGAGATCGCGTTCGGACTGCTTGCCGAAGGACAGGATCTGCGCGTGCTCCTTCACGGCGGCAGCCAGCTTTTTCATCGTGCCGTTGATTTTAAATTCCACCGTATCATAGACGAACAGCACGCAGCAGTAATCCGGAATATCGGACAAGATGGCAGCGTATTGCTCGCGCGCGCCCTCCGGCTGCTTGAATAAATCCACATCATCCACACGCACGAGCGTCCGCTCGGCCATCATAGGCATGGCGTCGATCGCGTCGGCCAGCGCCTGCGGCGTGCAGTCGTCGGCGGAAAAGCGGTGGAAATTGAATTCGCCCGCCGGGCCGTCGGTCAGCTTCTTTGTCACGAGGTCCACATAATGGCCGCGCAGAAACGCCTCCTCGCCGCAGATGATATAAAAGCTGCCGAGCGTCCCGGCCTTCAAATCCGCTTTAAAGCGGCGCACAGCCTCGGCAGCGCCGTCGTCAGGCGTTTTTTTTGCCATTTGCTTACCCCCTGATGGTGATGGTGCCGGACAGATCGGTTCGGAAGACCGCCGCCCCGGCGTTTCTTATACGGCAGAGCGTTTCGTCCGTCGGATGTCCGAAGCGATTATCCGCACCCACAGAGATGAGCACAGCCTCCGGTTTGATTGCGCGCAGAAGCGCCTCAGACGTGGACGAAGCCGCGCCGTGGTGTCCCGCGATGAGCACCGCCGCGTGCGGCAGGTCATGCGTGGACAGCAGTCGGTATTCCGCCTGCTCGGACAGATCGCCGGTCATTAGAATATCATATTTTTCACCTGCTGCCAAGACGCAAAGCCCGGCATTGTTCTCATCTGCGCTGCCGGTAGGCGCGAAGATGCGCATGCCATCCGGCAGCGTCAGATCATCCGTGACGAACCGAATCTCACAGCCTGCCTGCGCGGCGGCAAACAGAATCTTTGTGCGAATCCCGCTCTCCGGCGACAGATCCGGCACATAGAGCGTTCTGACGCGCACGCGCCGCAGAAGCTGCCGGACGCCGTTGCAGTGGTCAGCGTCAAAATGCGTGAGAATGAGCCGGTCGACCTGCGTCACGCCGCGCGCAAGCAGAAACCGCGCAGCTTGTTCCCCGCTGGCATCCTCCTGCCCACCACAGTCAATCACGCTGACGCTTTCGCCGCTGCGGCTGACAAGACACTGCCCCTGTCCGACGTCGAGCATGGAAAAGCTGCTGCCCGGCAGCGCATAATCCGCGCAGGAAAGCCCCATGCAGCAAGCCGTGACGAGCACAGCTGCGGCAGCAGCCTGCCAGAACCGGACGGCTTTCGGGCGCAGCGAAAGCAGCAGCGCAAGTCCATAGAGAAAGACCGCTGCTGCGATCAGATATCCGTTTTCAAGATAAAGCGCCGCGAACGGAAGTTTTGCTGCGCCCCGCACGATCAGCAGCACCAGCCGCACCGGCCAGCTGAGCGCCCATGCGCAGACACCAGCTGCCGCCGGAAGCGCCAGCGCGAGCAGTGCCGTAAGCATTCCGCCGCAGAAAACGATAGAGAGCATCCACAGCGCCATCACGTTCACGACCGGCGCAGCAAGCGAGACGGTTCCAAACTGGATCGCCGTAATGGGAAGCGCGAATACCATAGACGAGATCGTGCAGCAGAGCGCCGTCAGCATGGCGCGCAGGAGCGCGCTGCACGCCGTCTTTTTCCGCAGCAGATGTGCAAGCAGCCGATTTTCCGAAAGGCTCCGGTAAAGTCCGCCCGCAAAGAAAACGATTCCCGTCGTTGATGCAAACGAAAGCTGCAGACCCACGTTCAGAAGCGACCATGGGTTTTGCACAAGCAGAACGAGAAGGGCGGCACAGATGGTCGTCGGCGGGTCGTTTTCCCGTCGCACGAGCGGCGCGCACAGAACCAGCGCCTGCATCACGCCCGCGCGGACTGCGGAGGCGGGCGCTCCGGTCATAACGATGAAAAACGCAGCGGCCGGCAGACCGAGTGCTGCCGCAAGACGGTGGTTCCCGCCGCAGAGCAGCAGGATCATGCCGAGCAAAATCGAAACGTGCATGCCGGACACGGCAACAGCATGATAAATGCCCGCGATGGTCAGATCGTTCTTATCCGCGTAGCTGAGTCCGGTTTTGTCGCCCAGCAGCAGCGCCTGCACAAAACTCGCCGTATCGGACGGGAACGCGGACTGGATCGCCGCGCGGAGCCGTTCCGCCAGCATAGCAGGCGCCAGCCGGACGGAAGCGCGTCCCGGCTCGGCGTGCAGCGGCCCGCGGCAGCTTGCCGTCAGAAAAATGCCGCGCGACAGATCGTAATCCTTGCCGCGCAGATGCTTTTCCTGCGCCGTGGTGAACTTCGCCGTGCCGGACAGGAGGCTTCCGGGCCGAATTTCGCCGTCGGCTTCGTCAAAGTAAATGACTGCCGTACAGCTTTTTCCGTCCAGCGTCAGCCGGGCGGAGACGGACTGCCCGTAGCTGCTCGTTTGCGGAGCAGCCAGCGCCTGCGCGGAAAACGCGGCTGTTTTGCCGGAAAGGTCTGCAAACGGGCGCAGAAAAAGCGCCTCGTACCCCCGGCACCAGGCAAATCCGGCCAGAAGGCCCAGCACGCAGACCGCGGTGCGGTGCGCAATCGGCCGCCGAAGCAGAAACAGCAGCGCACACACTGCCGCAAGCGCGGCAAGCAGCACACCCGGCGCGGCATGCAGCAGAATCAGATACAAAGCGGCGGCCATGGCAAAGCCGCCGGAAAACAGGCAGAGCCGTCGCATAGGCCTTCTCCTTCAAAAAGCAGAAAAACCGGGCGCACTGCGAGCAATGCGTCCGGCTTTGACAGGCTTATTCCTCTGTCTTGGGGGCTTCCTCTGCGGGAGCCTCTTCTGTCTTCGGGGCTTCCTCAGCAGGAGCCTCGGCAGCGGGCGTCTCGGCAGCCTTGGGCTCGTCGTCCGCGACAACGATCTCAAAATCGTCGTCCGTGGGAGCGGCCTCGGTCTCGGCGGGCGCTTCGTCTTCGCGGAGGGAGGCGATGAAGTCCTTCAGCTCGGCGATGGCCTTCTTGGACTCGTCGATCTTCTGGCACCACGGCAGATATTCGGCAGTGTCGAGTTCTTCCCCGACGGCATAGTCGCGGTAGTACAGCTTGCCCAGTTCGATCTCGGCCTTCTTGACCTTGTCTTCCTCGGCGTAGATGGAAATGTTGGCCTTTGCGACGGCGGCCAGCTCCTTCGCCTTTGCGGCGGCGGTCTGGGCGGCCTCTACGGCAATGTTCTTTGCAGCTTCAAAATTTTCAGAAAAACGCATGGAGAAACTCCTTTCAGCAGCATAATTTGCTTTTTTATTTCTTGTAGTATAGCACCTGCCCGAAAAAAATGGAATAGGCAAGTGATGTGCAATGTCAGTTATTTTGTAAATTTTCTTTTAATCGGCCTGTTTTTCGCCTTCCTGCGATTCATTGCGCCTGCGATTGACGTAGAGCGTATCGGGTGTGGGCTTCTTTTTGATGAGCACCCACGCAAGAACTCCGCCTGCGGCAAGGAAGGAGACAGCTGCCACAAGCTGGCTGACGCGGATGCCGGTAGAGAACAGATACAAGCTGTCGGTGCGCAGTCCCTCGATCCACACGCGGCCGAGGCCGTACCACGCCACATAGGCGAGGAACACTTCGCCGTCGAATTTCCGCTTCTTTGAGAAAAAATGCAGGCCGATGAAGCCAACGAGGTTCCAAACGGACTCATAGAGGAACGTCGGGTGGTAATACGTCACAACGCCGGATACGTCCTGAAGGCCCATTTTCAGGAACGCATCCGTAACGGCGCCGTGCGCCTCGCGGTTCATGAAGTTGCCCCATCTGCCCACAAGCTGGCCGATGATGACGCCCATGCCCGCCACATCGAGCAGGACTGTGGCCGGAATTTTCTTATGCTTTGCGACGACAAGCAGCGTAATTGCGCCGCCGATGATGCCGCCGTAGATGGCAAGCCCGCCCTCCCAGATATAGAGGATGGAAATGGGATCATCGGCGTAAAGTTCCCAATAGAAAATGCAGTAATACAGACGTGCGCAGACGACACCGATGGGCGCCGCCCAGAGGATCATATCGAGCACATCGTCCTGCGTGACGCCGAAGTCCTTTGCCCGCGAGAGCATATAAAACACGGCGAGCAGGAATCCGGCGGCAATGATGATGCCGTACCAGTAGATGTCCTTCCCGAAGACCGTAAAGGCCACGGGACTGGGGTTGATCTCGATGCCGAGATTCGGGAATGTGATGGGAGATGCGAGAAACATATGAATTCCTCCTGATGAATTGAGAGGCGTTTGCCTCCGGCGGCCCGCTCCAAAGCCGAGGGGGCCTTTGGGTGCATACGTTTTGTAGGGGCCGATGCCTACGTCGGCCCGTTGGGTAGCTGCGGATTCGCTGAGGGTTTCCGAAAAAAACGGTGCATCCTGCGGGCGGACAGAGTCGTCCACCCGTTTGGAAAGTTGCGAATTCGCCGAATTTTTCCGTAAAACCGGTGCATTCTGCGCGGGCCGATGCGACGTCCGCAGGCTAGTTTCGAGGCGCAACCGCGCATCGCGCGGCTCTTAGCGCCGAAGA
>OLVY01001894.1_pt1 | contig 12327 bp, 9 predicted proteins | sample 1674261 | NCBI WGS metagenome assembly OLVY01 (sample SAMEA103958155, study PRJEB25191) | human gut metagenome | biome: human-associated habitat [ENVO:00009003]; feature: intestine environment [ENVO:2100002]; material: feces | place: Germany | collected 2013/2015
CGATGGTGTCGAACCAGAACACGTTGTTCAGAGCGTGGTGCAGGCCGGTGGGGATCAGCAGACGGTTCAGGAAGGCGTAGATGCCAGCGCCGATGCCGTCCATGCCAGCGATGCCGTTGCCGATGGCCACCAGTGCGTCGAAGATGACGGGCCAGACGAACAGCAGGACAACGGACACCAGGATGGAGATCAGGCCGGTAGCGATGGCAACGAAACGCTTGCCGGAGAAGAATGCCAGCCAGTCAGGCAGCTGGGTATTCTTGAACTTGTTGTAGCAGGCAGCACCCACAACAGCGGCCAGAATGCCGATGAAGGAGTTGCCGGCCACCTTCTGGAAGGCGATGTAGGTAGCGGTGCCCTCTTCCAGGGTGCGCACCATGCCCACCACGCCGGGGCTCAGCAGCTGCTGCATCATCAGGTAGCTGACCAGACCGGCCAGACCTGCGGTACCGTCGTTGTCGGCCAGGCCCACAGCGGCACCAATGGCGAACAGCCATGCCATGTTATCGATCAGAGCGCCGCCTGCCTTGACCAGCAGGAAGCCAACGGTGTATGCTGCACCGGAAGTCGGTGCACCGGGAACGCCCATAACGCCCGGAGCGAGGGCATAGCCAAGACCCATCAGGATGCCGCAGATCGGCAGCACAGCGACGGGAAGCATCAGTGCTTTGCCCAGTTTCTGGAGATACTTCATCATAAAGCACATTCCTCCTTAAGAAATGTTTGTGTTTACAGACAGTCTCTGGTTGTAAGCCGTCCATAATTCCGTAATAGAATATTAACATACTTTTGCAAAAAAAGAAAGTCCCTTCCGCGATAAGTCTATCAAATTGCGTCAAAAGTCCTTATTTGCGTATTTTGCGTGAACATTTTTTGGTTTTCGTGTACAATCCTCGGCTTTATGTTGAAAAATCTTTTCTTTTCTCCGACATTTTGCCCAAAGGCTTGCATCCCAGACGGGAATCGGGTACTATACTATTATAAGGAACTACAGAATTTTGAAGGAGGTTTTCCCCATGGAATGGACTGATATCCGCCTGACCGTGGCCAAGGCCGACGCCGACAACGCCGAAGCCGTTGCCACCATGATCGCCGAGGGCGGCATCTATATCGAAGATTACAGCGACATCGAGCAGCAGGTGGCCGAGATCGCCCATGTGGACCTGATCGAGCAGGAGCTGCTGGACAAGCCCCGCGACCGGGTCATCATCCACATGTATCTGGAGCCGGGCGCTTCCCCCGTGGAGACCCTGGCCCTGATCTCTGCCCGCATGGAGGCTGCCGGCATCGCCTACACCGTGGAGACCGAGGGGGTAGAGCAGGAGGACTGGCAGAACGGCTGGCGCAAGTATTACCACCCGTTGGAGATCGGCAAGCGGCTGGCCGTGGTGCCCTCCTGGCAGGAGTACGACACCGACCGCGTCAAGCTGGTGCTGGACCCCGGCCTTGCCTTCGGCACCGGCGGCCACGAGACCACCAGCCTGTGCATGGAAGCGCTGGACGAGCGGGTCCAGGGCGGTGAACGGGTGCTGGACATCGGCACCGGCAGCGGCATCCTGGCCATTGCAGCCCTGAAGCTGGGTGCCGCCGTGGCCGAGGGCGTGGACATCGACCCCGTAGCCGTGCGCACCGCCGGGGAGAACGCTGCCCTGAACGGCGTGCAGGATAAGCTGACCGTGCTGGTGGGCGACCTGTCCGACAAGGCCAGCGGCAAATACGACATCATCACCGCCAACATCGTGGCCAACGCCATCCTCAGCCTGGCCCCCGCCGTGCCCGGCCTGATGGCCGACGGTGCCACCTTCATTGCCAGCGGCATCATTGACAGCCGCAAGGACGAGGTGATCGCCGGGCTGGAAAAGGCCGGCCTTGCCGTTGTGGAAGTGAAGGAGAAGCGCGGCTGGGAGTGCATCGTCTGCAAGAAGGCGTAAGGAGAACCCTCTCAGGCGCTGACGCGCCAGCTCTCCCGAAGGGCGAGCTATAAGATGTAAAAGGATTGATAAAATGCCGCACCGTTATTTTACCACTGAGATCGCCGACGGCACGGCTGTGCTGCGCGGCACCGATGCCCATCATCTGGCCCGCGTGATGCGTGCCCGCATGGGCGATACTGTCATTCTATGCGACGGCAGCGCCGTGGAATACACCGCCACCATCACCGGCTTCGGGGATGACTGCGTGGAATTCTCGGTAGAGCCGGGCTACCCCAGCGCCGCCGAGCCCAGCGTGGAGGTCACCCTGCTGGCCGGTTACCCCAAACAGGACAAGCTGGAGCAGATCATCAAGCACGGCGTGGAACTGGGTGCCGCCCATGTGGTGCCCTTCTTCAGCCGGTACTGCGTGGCCGCCCCCAAAAAAGAGGAGCAGAAGAACGAGCGCTACAACCGCATCGCGCTGGAAGCCGCCAAGCAGTGCGGCCGGGGCGTGCTGCCGGACGTGGCCCTGCCGCTGCCCAACTTCGGGGCCGTGTGCCGCACCTTTGACCAGTACGACCTGGTGCTGTTCTGCTACGAGTGCGGCGGCGCGCCGGTGCGCCAGCTGCTGGCCGAGGCAGCACCCGCCGACGGCAAAAAGCGGAAGATCGCCATCATCACCGGGGCCGAGGGCGGCTTTGCCGCCGAGGAGGCCGAAATGGCCGCCAAAGCCGGAGCCAAAACGGTTGGCCTTGGCCCCCGCATCCTGCGGTGCGAGACCGCCCCGCTGGCCGTGCTTGCGTCCGTCATGACCCTGACGGGGAATCTGGAATAATGCTTTGTGCTGCCCGGCAGCGCCTGCGGGCCTTCCGGACAGCAACAAGGGGCCGCTCCCGGAAAGGAGCGGCCCCTTGTTTTTTATTGTTCCGCTGTGCAGACGCAGGGCAGATCAGTCAATGAGACCCTTGTCCTTTGCATTCTGCCAGGTAAGGCAGACGCGCAGCTTGCTGACCGGGAAGCACGGATGGAACTTGTTGTTGTCCTCGTCGAACTTCATCAGCTCCTGCTCCACCATCCAGTGTGCAGCCTTCTGGGCATCGGTGTCGTCGGCGTCAATGTCCGCATACAGGTTCTCATCGGTCATGTTCTGCGGCTCCGGCTTGCCTGCACGCTCCCAGACCAGCTCTGCCAGCTCGATGCGGTTGGAAGGCAGGGGGAGGCCCTGCATGTTCATCAGACGGTAGATGCCGGTGCCGGTCTCATAGGCACCCAGGATTACAGCGCCGCCGATGATGACACCGGGCAGGACGGGGTCCACAGGGTCTACCGGGTCCACAGGATCCACAGGGTCTACCGGGTCCACGGGGTCCACGATTTCGTACACGGCTCTGACCGTCACGTTGCCTGCGGGCATATCAAAGGTCGCCTTGGTCTGGTCCTCCTCATTGGGGAATTTCAGCAGGTCATTCTGTACAACGCCGTCCACCATCACGGTCCAGCCCAAGAACTTCAGTCCCTCGGGGGCTTTGTCTGCGGTCAGGGTGACCGGGGTGCCTTCGTAGATCTCGTCATTGGAGTCAACCTCGACGTCAACGCCCTCGTCCTTGATCGTTGCCGTGGCACCCTCGGCGGTCAGGGTGTAGCCGGGTGCCCGGTTGGTCAGGTAATAATAGTGGTGTACCTTTTTATACGCCACGCGGTAGTCATTCTGGCCCACAAGGTTCAGCTTGTTTGCATTGCCTTCGACCGTGAGCTGACGGCCTTCTGCCGGGTCGGCAACCTTGATGGTGGCGGGGGTGGTAAAGGTATCGCTGATGGTGATCTTCTTGCCGGACTCGAGGTAAATATCGCTGTCGTTATTCTCAAACGTGGCGCTCTTCAGCTCTGCGGAGGTGCTGCTGCCCCAACCGAGATAAATGCCATATTGGCTGTTTTTGATCGTGCAGTTCTCAACGACCAGCTTGCCGCCGTCGTCATAATCATAATAGTGCTTCGACCCTTTCGGTTCGCCCGAAGAAATGGCAGCATTGCCGCCCGTGCAATCCACAACGGCACCATTGACGCTCAATGTGCCGCCGTTCCATACCTTCAGTGCAGGGGACGTGCATTTAGGATACTGGTTGGTGTTGGTATAAGTACCGCCGAAAAGGTTGGCGGTGGCGCCCGTCACAAACACATCGCAGTAGGTTCCGGTGACTTTGGCATTTGTGACGTTCAGCGTTGCATTATCGGAGGCGCGCAGCGTCGGACGATCTGGGTATACCTGGACGCCCTCATTGCTGGAGTAAGAGCCGCCGTCGACATTGACCCAACTGTTGACGGCGTCCAGGACCCAGCCCGCGCCGGAGGCTGTCACATCCGTGAAGGACGATTTGGGGGAATTCTGGATCAGAAACGTCGCGCTGTCGCTATAGCTGCAGTCGTAGGTGCCGCCGTTGACGGTCACATTGGCTCCATCTGTGTCAATAGCACGCGTGATGGCTTTCATGGTGAGATGGTCAAACGTCCAGCTGCCGCCGCACAGATGGCATGCGGACCTGCTGCCACACTGCCAGTTATAGGTGCCGCCGTGAAGCACTGCGGTGCCCGTGAAGGTGTTTTCGGCATAGAGGCAGCGGCTGTAGGCGAGGCCCTCTGCCGTCTTGATGGTCTGCCCCTCAGCGTTGACGGTCACGCTCTTGGCTCTGCGGACTGTAATAAAGGCCGCACTACCCTTAGCAAAGGTCGTTTCTCCGGTGACGTTGATGACCACATCGTCGTCAGCAGCATCGATCACGATCCCGTCCGCATAGGTACCGCTCATGGAATAAACGTTGCCATTCGCTTTAATGAAATCATTGTTGATGATGATGTCGCCGCCGGTCAGGGGGCAGGCCGCTGCCACCTCTCCGGAGGGCTCTGCAGGCGCATCGGAATTTTCCTGTGCGCTCACATTGCCTTCAAATTCTGCACTTTCCTCCAGAGCAAATGCGCTCACGGGAAGGACAGAGGTCATCATGCAGCCTGCAAGTACCGCACTGATGAGCCGTGTGCCAAACTTCTTCATAAAGATAACTCCTCTCTCGTTTTTTTCGTGCATGCAGGCTTTTTTCGCCTGCCCGCACGTTTTAAACATTTAAAGTATAGCACTTCTGCAGCAAGGCGCAATCTTCATTCTGTACGAACCTTTTGGATACCCCCCGTTTTTTCGTGCGTTCTGTAAAAAAATGGAAGAGAAAATGCTTTCGCAGCCGCAGAAAAAACAGCCCGGAACGATCTGTGGGTCGTTCCGGGCTGCTGTGTCAAAAATGGTTTGGAGCGTCAGAGCTCCAGCAGAGCTTTCTTCACATTCAAAAGGTTCTGCGGGCTCACCGAGAAGCTGCGCAGGCCCATTTGCAGGTACTGCACCGTGTTCACCGGGTTGCCCACGGCCAGGCCGCAGATGGTCACCGGCACGTTGCCGGCCTTTGCCGCCTCCAGCACCATGGCAATGAGCTTTTTCATGGCCGGGCTGGCGGGGCGGTAATACCGCTCCGCGCTGGCCAGCTCCCGGTCGGCGGCGTGGGTGTACTGGGTCAGGTCGTTGGTGCCGATGACCAGAAAATCGCAGCCGTGGGCTACAAAGTCCTCCACGGTCAGGCAGGCGGCGGGGATGCTCAGCATCACGCCGAACTGGGTGTTTTCGTTAAAGGGCACGCCCCGCTCCCGCAGGCTCTGGCGGCAGTGCTCCACGATGTGCATGGCGGCGTCCCAGTCCTCCACATCGGTCACCATGGGGAACATCACCCGCAGCGGGCCCCGGGCGGCGGCGCGCAGCAAAGCGCAGATCTGGGTCTGGAACTGCTGGGGCTGGCGCAGGCTGTTGCGGATGCCGCGCAGGCCGAGCTTGGAGGACTGCGGCCCCTGATTGGCGTCGGCCACGGTGCGGTCGGAGCCAAAGTCGAAGGTGCGCACGGTCACCGGGCAGCCGTTTGCGGCTGCCAGACAAGAGCAGTAGAAGAAATACTGCTCCTGCTCGTCCAGAATGCGCCCGGGCAGCATCATGTAGCCGCTGCGCAGCAGCCCAACGCCCTTGGCACCGGACTGCATGGCGGTGTCGATATCCTCCGGGCCGAAACAGTTGGCCAGCAGCTCAAAGGGTTCGCCGTCCCGCGTTTCGTCCGGCAGGCTGTGCAGCTGCTTCATCTCCGCGTCCTCGCGCTGGAGCTGGCAGATGCTGGCTTCTGCCTGCTGGCGGGCAACGGCGTCCGGGTCCAGGATGCAGTTGCCGTTGGTTGCGTCCAGAATGACGGTGCGGCCGTCGCAGTCGTCCAGAAAATCCTTGCCCACCTGCACGATACCCGGGATGTTCATTGCCCGGGCAATGATGGCGGCATGGCTCTGGCCGCTGCCCTCGGCGGTGATGACGCCCAAGATCATGCCGGAGGGCACGCTGAACAGGTCAGTGGGCATCAGCCGGTCGGCGGCAAGGATCACCGGATGATCCAGCGCCAGCCACACCCGGGGACGGTTGGTCAGGATGTTGATCACCCGGCGGGTGGCGTCCAGAATATCCACGCTGCGCAGCTGCATATAGGGGTTATCCTTCATGTTGGCAAGCTGGTCGGCGTAGCGCTGCCCCACCTGATGCATCGCCGCCGAGGCGCTGATGCCCGCATTGATGCAAAAGCGCACCTCGTTCATCATGCCCTCATCGTCCAGCATCATGCTCTGGAACAAAAAGATGGCCTGCTCGGTGGGGGCGGCGCGCTCCGCCATGGAGTCCAGTTCGTTCTGCGCCGTGTGCACGGCGTTTGCCAGCAGCCGCAGCTCCCGCTCCGGGTTGAAAGGGCCGTGGCTGAAGGTCTCCACATGATGTTCCAGTCGGCTCACCTGTCCCAGCACCAACCCAGGGGAAGCGGATACGCCTTTATAAACCTTCATCTTCTGTCACCTCCGGCAAAGCCGATGCGGTCAAAGTGCGCCACACCAGCGCCTGTAAGAATGTATTGGGCAGCAAAGCGGCCAGCGCCGCCTGTCCGGCGGTGCTGTTGCCCGTGAACAGCGGGGCAAAGCTTTCCATGCGGTCTTTATCGCACGCCGCCAGAAACGCCTTAGCCAGCGTCCGGGTGGTATAAAAGTGGGTGGGGTCCACCCCGGCGTCCTCGGCAGCGGCTTCCAGCGGGGCAAGCTGGGCGTCCTTCATCCGTGCCAGCAGCAAAGCGGCATCGGCGGTAAGGGTGACAGGGTACTTCTCCCGCACCTCCTTCTGCACTGCGTCAAAGGCTGCACGGAAGGCTTCGGCATCGGCGCTGCTGTCCGCACCGCTGTCCACCGCGTAGGCGCAGCCCCGGATGCGGCCAAAGGCGCGCAGGGTGTCGTAATAGCCCAGCTCCATGTTGCGCTTTGCAGTGTCGGGGTCGAAGTGGAGGATATCGCCCAGCTCCCAGTAGCTGCGGATCATGGTGGTGGGCAGGCCGGTCAGGTTGGGGCGGGTGATGCCCACGCCCTCAAGATCCACACAGACAAGCTCCTCTGCGCCCATGGTCTTGGCAAGGCCGGTGGGCATATTATCGCTGTACCCGCCGTCCAGAAACTTTACCCCGTCGATCTGCCGCGCCCGCAATGCGGGGAAGCAGGCCGCCGAAGCCATCAGGTAGTCCCGCACCTGCCCGGCGGGGATATCCTCCAGCGTCAGCTCCCGGGGGCGCAGCCCGCGCTGCTCCACCGTCACGATGCCGAACCGGATGGGCGCTGCCCGCAGCGCGTCCTCGTCCAGCACCCGCTCCACAATCTCCTCCAGCGGGGTCACGTCCATGCCGCCTTCCTTTACCACCCGGCGCAGAAACTGATGCAGGGCGGAAAAGTCGGCGTTTTCCTCCGGCAGTTCCATCACATCCCGGCTGCGGATGGTCAGCCACATATCCCGGGCGGTCTCGTACAGGTCCAGTACGAACATGGCACCGTTCAGCCCGCCCACGCTGGTGCCGGTAATGATCTGCGGGTGCCAGTCCAGCTCCATCAAAGCCCGCCAGACGCCCACCTGATAGCTGCCCCGCGCGCCGCCGCCTGCCAGCACCAGCGCCTTTTGCGTGGGTTCTCTGCGTTCCATATCCAGCCCTCCCGTGCACGTTCCCGGTATTTTCTAAAATTGTCATAATTATACCATACTTTCAGGTAAAATTCTCCCGAATTTTCAGAGATCATGCCTTTTTCCTGTGAAAGTTTCGTGCTATACTAGCCGGAGATAAGTATAGAGACAGCCCGGAGGGGCGCACAACAGGAGGAAAGTATGCACTGCAAACAATGGATCTTTGATATGGACGGTACCCTGACCGACAGCATGGTGGTGGTATGGGAGGGTGCCCCGGAGGCGCTGCTGGCGCGCTTTGGCCGCACCCCGAAGGCAGACCTGCACGAGACCCTGCTGACCATGGGCATGGAGGACGGCGCACAGTACCTCATCCGGGAATATGCGCTGCCGCTGGACAGGAACGGCTATCTGGACATGATGCGCGAGGTGATCGCCCAATTGTACGAGAAGGTGGAGCTGAAGCCCGGCGTGCGGGACACTCTTGCCCGGCTGCGGGCCGAGGGCGCGCGGATGTGCGTGTGCTCCAATACATGGAGCAGCCAGTGCCGCACCGTGCTGACCCGCCTTGGCATCGACGAATACTTTGATTTTTACATCGAGGCGCGGGGTGCTATGAGCAAGAGCAGCCCCGCCCCCTTTATGGAGGCGCTGCACCGCCTTGGCGGCACGGAGCCCGCCGGGTGTGCCGTGTGCGAGGACGCCCTCTACGCCGCCCAGACTGCCCACGACGCCGGCTTTTATCTGGTGGGCATTCAGGACACCACCAGCGCTGCCGATGCCCCCGCCCTGCGCCGGATATGCAATCAGTTTTTGCCGGACTGGACTGCGCTGGACTGGGCGCAGGTATAAACTGCCTGCGCCCGGATGGATAAAACGCCCATCCCCTTGCATTTTGCGTGCCATAGGAGTATGATAATATAAATAATTACGTCTTTTTTACAAAGACGTGCTTTGGTGAAGCGAAAAAAACCAAACCTTATCGTCAAAAGGAGATCCCTGTCATGACAAACCCGCTCGTCAGCATTATCGTGCCTGTGTATAACGCGCAAAATAGTGTTGCCCGCTGTCTGGAAAGTATTTGCAGCCAGACCTATCAGGAGCTGGAAATCATCGTGCTGAACGATGGCTCTACGGATGACAGCCTTACGATCTGCAATCAGTTTTGTGCAAAAGACCCCCGCGTGACGGTGGTGGACAAGGAAAACGAGGGCCTTTCCATTACCCGCAATGTGGGTATGCGGCTGGCACAGGGCAAATATTTGCAGTTCGTGGACAGTGATGACCACCTTGCCCCGGATTTTACCCAGCGTATGGTGACAGCTGCCGAGCAGCACGATGCCACACTGGTCATCTCGCCCTACTGGATGGAGATCCCCCGGGATATCCAGAAGGAGCAGCTGCGGGAAAAGGTCAAGGCAAGCAACCCGGAGGACATCGCCAAAAAGAAGCTGCGCCGGAAAAAGCCAGAGGTGGAGTACCGGGAGTACGGTTTTCTGCCCGCCGGTGTCTACGACCAGAAAAGCTACGCGCTGCACCTGATGGAAAAGCCCGTGACCTTTTTCTACAACGTGGTGTGGAATAAGCTTTACCGCCGGGACGTATTGAACGCCCACGGGCTGGAGTTTACCAACGAGCTGATCCACGCCGAGGATCAGCAGTTCAACATCCGGTATCTGGAATTTGTGGAACGGGTGGTCTCGCTGGAGGAACCGGGTTATTACTATGTCCAGAACCCGCAGAGCATCTGCCACACCCAGATCAATCTGTCCACCATCATGCAGAACCGTCTGCAAATGATAGACTATTATAAGGCTCTTTACACGAAACTGGGCCTCTACGAGGAGGTGCAGACCCAGCTGCACGCCTCGCTGCTGGGGCTGGCGGAAAGTGTAAGCCCCACGATTGGCATCCAGAAGGCGCTGAGCGATGCGGCAGAGTACTGGTACGCCTTTTTTGCCGGCAGCGACGAGGAAGCGGAGCTTGCCGCCGAGCGCAGCGGACGAAAGGCTGCCGCCAAGAAAAAGCAGAAACTCGGAACGGAGTAAGCCTGTGAAGGAGGAACCCCATGAACACCCCGCTCGTCAGCGTGATCGTGCCCGTTTACAACGTGGAAAAGACCCTTGCCCGCTGTCTGGAAAGCATCTGCGGCCAGAGCTACCAGAACCTTGAGATCATCGTGGTGAACGATGGCTCCCCGGATGGCAGCCTTGCCATCTGTGAGCAGTTCCGGGCAAAAGACCCCCGCGTGGTGGTCATCAGCAAGGAGAACGAGGGGCTTTCTCTCACTCGCAACGCTGGGATGCGCGCTGCCCACGGCAAGTATTTGCAGTTCGTGGACAGCGATGATTATATCGAACCCACCTTTACCGCCCGCATGGTGGAAGCCGCCGAGAAGAACTATGCCGATCTGGTCATTGCGCCCTATTGGATGGTGATCCCGCTGGCTTCCAGCAAAAGCGGTCGGCGCACCGAAAAGCTGCTGGCGCAGCTGGGCGTACAGACTGACACCGCCGAGCCGGAGGTGAGCGTTTACAGCTTTCTGCCCGCCGGAAATTACGGCCAGAAGGAGTTTATGCAGGAGTACATGAAAAAGCCCTCCTCCTTCTATTTCAACGTTGTTTGGAACAAGCTGTACCGCCGCAGCCTGCTGATGAACGCGGGACTCTGGTTCACCCGCGAAGTTTACAACGAGGATCAGCTGTTCAATGTGCGGTATTTCCGGCTGGCGAAGGCCTATACCGCCCTTGCCGACCCGGGTTATTACTACATCCAGAACCCTCAGAGCCTGCTGCATACCAATGCAGACCTTGGCAAGGTCGTGAACAGCCGTTTGCAGATGTTCCCCCATTACAAGCAGATGCTGTCCGAACTGGGGATCGCCCGTGGCAATCAGCTGCGGCTGTACCACACCCTCATTGCCCAGTCGGAGCGTTTCATGCCCGCAGGCCCTGTCCAGACCCTGCTGAAGCGCAGAACGCAGTCCAAGTGATTCCGGCAATTTTCCGTAAAACAAAAGCCGCTGCACAGCGAATTTGCGTGCAGCGGCTTCTTCATTTTTTCTTTACCCCAATCGGGCGCAGAAAGCCTCCCGGACGGCGGCTTCCCGCCCGCGGGGAATGGGGATGCGCGCCCCGCTGCGCATCCGTACCTCGCCGGGGGACAGCAGCTGTACTGCTTCCAGATTGACCACATAGGAGCGGTGCGGCTGCACAAAGCGGCCATCTGCCAATAGCGGCTGCGCCACGGTGGAAAAGGGCACCCGCAGCGAGAGGGAGGCCACATCCTCTCCGGTGGTCAGGTGGAAGTGCACGATATGGTGGGTGCATTCCAGATATTCAATTTCGGCATAGGCCAGCGCCCGCACGCCGTCTGCGGTGGTCACGGTAAGGGTGGGGCCGTATTCCGGCTCTACCGCCCGCTTGAGCAGGGCAGAAACTTCCGGCTGGTGCACCGGCTGCAGCAAATACTGCATGGCGTCCACCCGGTAGGCGCTGTATGCGTGGGCCGGGGTGCGTGCCACAAAGGCCAGCGGCGCGCGGCGGCCCCGGCGGCGCAGCTCTGCCGCCGCCGCAAGCCCTTCGGGCCGGGCTATCGCCGCGAGCTCGATGAGGTACAGCTCGTACCGCAGCCCGGCGGCATCCTGCTGCAAAAGCGCTTCCGGGCTTTGCAGCTGCTCCACGATGCAGGCGTCCTCCCGCCGGGCGAAGAACTCCATGCACTGGTGCTCCAGCCGGCTGCGCAGCGCCCCGTCCGGGCTGCAGATCACAATGTGAAAGATCATGGTTTGGCTTCCTTTGCAGGGTAGACGATTTGAAATGGCCTCCGCGTTGCTCTGGCCATCATCAGCGGAAAAATCATCTTAAATCAAGCAATTCCGGGCAGACCGCGGTCTGCCCGGAATTGTATTTTTACGGCAAGAGTCAGGACGGCAAGCGGCAGCTGACTTTTGTTCTTTTTAGCATTAGCAGCCGATGGCGGCGCACTTCTCGGCCAGCCATGCGCGCTCGTCCTCGGTCAGGCGGGGTGCCAGCTGCTCGAACACCTTGCGGTGGTAGTCGTTCAGCCATGCAATCTGCTCTTTGTCCAGCACGCCGGGCACGATGGGAGAGGTGGCAATGGGCACAAAGGTGAGGGGACGGAAGGCAAGGAAGGTACCGTACTGGTTGTCGGCCTTGTGGTAGCACTCGATCTCGTTCTCGATGCGGATGCCCACCTCGCCGGCTTCATACACGCCGGGCTCGTCGGTAACGATCATGCCCGGGCGCATCAGGGTGGTGTTGCGCCCATTCAGAGCGTGGGGGCCCTCATGGACGTTGCCCACAAAGCTGACGCTGTGGCCGGTGCCGCAGCGGTAGTTGATCA
>OLVY01001896.1_pt1 | contig 12326 bp, 8 predicted proteins | sample 1674261 | NCBI WGS metagenome assembly OLVY01 (sample SAMEA103958155, study PRJEB25191) | human gut metagenome | biome: human-associated habitat [ENVO:00009003]; feature: intestine environment [ENVO:2100002]; material: feces | place: Germany | collected 2013/2015
CCAATGCGCCGGCTGCTGTGTAGACTGCTACGCTCTGTGCGCCGTCAACAACGATCTCGCCGTTTGCAGCTGCGATAACCACACCTGCTGCGTCAACACCTGCAACGCTTGATGTCTTTCCTGTTGCTGCCTTAACAGTCCAGTTGTCGCCGTCTTTAGCAACTGTGAGGATTACTGACGCTACGTCGCCTTTAGCGATGAGAGACAAGTTATTGCCACCTGGTTCACCTGTCAAAACTACAGCATCACCATCCAAATCCAAAACAGTGTTTCCAGAATAGTAGACTCCATTAATCATAAAGCCAAATCCATTTGACAACGCAGCCATATTTTCTTCTACCTCATATGTATAAGTACCGTTTGGATTGCTTACCATATCGGCTACCGTCCAATCATTAAACACACCTTTAATCTGAACCTTGTCTGTTTTCAAGCCAACGATTTTCAGTTTCCAAGTGCCATTGTCATTCTTGACCGTAAGAGTGATTTTGTCATAGTCAGCTGCGTCAGTAATCTTCATATTTTTGTCATCATACAAGTCTTGGTAGCCCAATTCGTTGTTAAGCGCGGCGTTCTCAAATACATTATTGCTGAGCCAAGCGTTTGGTTCTACTATGTTTATTTTAAACTCGTCTGCCAATTTCGCAGTCTCAGTCTCCTCATAGACATATTCGCCTGTTTCAGCATTATAGGTAAACGCTGGAGCATTAACTCCCCAATTATCATAATTCACACCCTTTATCTGAACAGTATAAGTTTTCTCGCCAACAATCTTCATCTTCCAAGTTTCGCCTTCTTTCTTGACAGTAAGAGTGATTTTGTCATAGTCAGCTGCGTCGGTAATCTTCATATCACCAGAATTATCATTCATTGCAACAAAATCAGAAGAAGCTTCGCTCAGATTCTTATCAACCAGATCATCACGCTTAAACCATTTTTTTGTTTCTGGAATGTCTATTTTAAAATAATCTGCCAATTTCGCAGTCTCAGTCTCCTCATAGACATATTCTTTTGTTTCTGCATTATATGCAAAAGTAACTGGCGTATCCCAACCAGTGCCATAAGCATTACCCGCCAACTTAACAGTATATGTTTCTACCGGAGTTTCTGCGCTTGGCGCACCTTCTGTCTTATCGCAACTCCATTTTCCTCCGTCTGTCCAATTATCATTTGCAACAAACGTGCAGTCTCCAATATTTCCTGTTAGGTCAATCGATTGCTGCTCTTTGTCATATACCGTTCCTTTGAATATAATAGAGTATTCACCATCATAATCAAATTCGCAAACATAGTATTTATCAGCACCTATTGTTTCCAATGCCATTTTTGTCCCAGGCCAGTCGCCCAACAATCTATCTCCTGTTTCCGTCTTCCAAGCATAGGCTGTTAACGTTTTGTTGTCAGTAACAAATCCAGCCACCTTCAAATACACCTTTGCTGCCTGTGCAGAAAAGATTGCCATCAAAGCAAACAACAACGTAAAAGTAAGTTTTTTCATAATAGTAAAATTTTAATTTTTTCGATATGTATATTACCAAACTATGGTGCGCATTTCCCACACGCACCATAGTATTTTTGTAAATTTATCTTCTGTTATTTCACGATAACTTTCTTAACCACATTGTCGGCACGCACGATGTAGAGACCTGCTGCCACGCGGGTGCGGGCGTCGGTGCTTACCAATGCGCCGGCTGCTGTGTAGACTGCTACGCTCTGTGCGCCGTCAACAACGATTTCGCCGTTTGCTGCGTTTACAGCCACGCCTGCTGCGTCAACACCTGCCACGCTGCCTTCTGTTGCAACGAGCTTAAACGCGCCTGTGTTGATGTTGAATGTCACCTTGTAAGTGCCAGGAGCTGTTGTGCAGCATTTTTCCAAGCCCTTTGTGAATGTGCCTTCGAGAGTGCTGACTGTTGTTTCTTCAGCAAAGCCCCAAGTGCCTATGCCTTTGAGACGTTCATAAATACGCCAGTAGCTCAACTCGCTCTCTTCGGCTGCAGGGAAAGTTATCACTCCGCTGAACTCGCCGGCTGTCTCTGTTGCAGTGAGCTTGCCGCTTGGGTCAGTGAAGTCCCAACCGTTGTTGTTGCCCATCACGTAAACCTCTGTCACTTCGCCTGCTTCGCCCTCTGTGCCTTCAAGGAGGAGAGATGCGTTGCCTTCACCGTCGATAGTAAGAGTGATTGTTTTGCAATTGTAAGTTGCGTCGCCAAGGTCGATGTTTGCACTTGCCCCACCCGGAACGAGTGAGTAAGGCATACCGAGTTGTGGCACTGCTCCCGAGATACCGCCATAGTTGCAGGCATCGCTCCAATTAGCGTCTGCCACCTTGAACGGTCCGGAAAGTTCTTTATCTGCAAGCGTATAAACGCCTTCCTTTTCAGTTGTCTGGAATTCCCATGCTGGAACTGCATTCCAGTTTGTCATACCACCGCGAATAAAGATTCCTGATCCTGCGGCGTTACCAACCAATGCACAGAGTGCGCACATCAAAAAAAGAGTAAATTTTTTATTCATAGGTTCTAAATTTTAATTAGTGAATCATTAACGCCGCAAAGATACACCTTATTTTCACAAAGTGGTCAATAAAAAGATATGTTCTTCAACATATTTTGGACATAATTACAATTCTAACATCATCAACGCTCTAAGAACCGCCTCCACCAGCAACCGACCCACGCCATGGGATATCCGCGCCGACCGCGCGAGCGGTCACGCCTTCAGTTAACCCCCAACCGCGTCGGGGGCACACGCACCGACGCACATGCGCCGCGGAGCGCCGCCGCTGAAAGAAGCATGGCGAAGCGTCGAGGAAAAAGAAAGGATGCTCCGCCGCAAGGCGAGGCATCCCTTCTCTAACAATAAATTATTCTGGTAGATTAGTCTTTTAACTTCATCTTCAGATATTCACGGTTCATACGTGCAATGTTGCTCAACGAAATGTTTTTCGGACACTGAGCGGCGCAAGCGCCTGTGTTGGTACAGTTACCGAAACCGAGCTCGTCCATCTTGCTCACCATAGCGCGGACGCGGCGTGCTGCCTCGACCTTGCCTTGTGGGAGAAGTGCGAACTGGCTGACCTTCGCTGAAACAAACAGCATAGCCGAACCGTTCTTGCAGGCTGCCACGCAGGCACCGCAACCGATGCAGGTAGCTGAGTCCATTGCCTCATCGGCTGCCTCCTTTGAGATAGGTATTGCGTTGGCATCGCCGGCTCCGCCCGTATTGAACGATACGTAGCCACCAGCCTGCTGGATTTTGTCGTAAGCCGAGCGGTCTACCATCAAGTCACGGATTACGGGGAATGCGTGCGAGCGCCATGGCTCGATAGTGATAGTGTCGCCGTCGTTAAACTTACGCATGTGCAACTGGCAAGTAGTGATGCTGCCAACAGGTCCGTGAGGATTACCGTTGATGTAGAGTGAGCACATACCGCAGATTCCCTCGCGGCAGTCGTTGTCGAACACTACTGGCTCCTCGCCCTTCTCCACAAGCTGCTCGTTGAGCATGTCGAGCATCTCAAGGAAGCTGATGTTGGTCGGCACATTGTCAAGTGAATAATCGACGAATTGACCCGGCTCTTTAGGACCGCGTTGACGCCAGATTTTTAACTTTATGTTGATTGTCTGTTCCATAATTAGCTAAAATATTAATGCCTAAAGGCGGGTTGTTATGACTTATAGTTACGTGTTTGAACCTTGATTGCCTCATAGTTGAGTGGCTCTTTCAGCAAGATTGGCTTTTCGCCCTCGCCGGCATACTTCCAGCAGCTTACATACATATACTGGTCGTCGCGGCGCTGTGCCTCGCCATCCTCTGTCTGATACTCCTCGCGGAAGTGTGCGCCGCACGACTCGTTGCGGTGGAGCGCGTCGATTGCCATAAGGCGGCCGATAGTGAAGAAGTCCTCAAGACGGAGTGCCTTTTCAAGCTCTACGTTGAGTGTGTCTGCCTCGCCTGGTACAAACAAGTTGGTGTCGAATTCTTTCTTCAAGTTGTCGATTTGCTCGATTGCCTTGATCAAGCCTTCTGCCGTACGTCCCATACCTACAAGGTTCCACATAATCAAGCCGAGTTCCTTGTGGATTGAGTCGGCTGAACGTTTGCCCTTGATGTTCATCAATCGCTCGATGCGTGCGCGAACCTTTTTCTCTGCCTCAACAAACTCAGGGGCGTCGACTCCCGGGTGTTTAACCTTAATCTGGTCAGAGAGATAGTTCTGCATTGTGTAAGGCAATACGAAATAACCGTCGGCCAAGCCCTGCATCAACGCAGAAGCTCCGAGGCGGTTACCGCCGTGGTCGGAGAAGTTTGCCTCACCGATTGCAAACAAGCCCTTGACTGATGTCTGGAGCTCGTAGTCTACCCAGATACCGCCCATTGTGTAGTGCGATGCCGGGAAGATCATCATCGGTGTCTTGTATGGGTTGTCGTCGGTAATCATCTCATACATCTGGAACAAGTTGCCATAGCGAGCTGCGATGACATCCTCGCCCAAACGGTTGATTGCGTCGGAGAAGTCCAAGTAAACGGCATTGCCTGTTCCTACGCCGTAGCCTGCGTCGCAACGCTCTTTGGCTGCACGGCTGGCGATGTCGCGAGGACAAAGGTTACCGAATGCCGGATAGCGGCGCTCCAAGTAGTAGTCGCGGTCTTCTTCCTTGATTTCTGTCGGTTTGAGCTTGCCGGCACGGATTGCCTCGGCATCTTCTTTCTTCTTCGGAACCCAGATGCGGCCGTCGTTACGCAACGACTCTGACATAAGGGTAAGCTTCGACTGGTTCTCGCCATGCTTTGGAATACATGTCGGGTGAATCTGCGTGAAGCAGAGGTTTGACAGGTATGCACCGTGCTTGTAGCACTGCACTGCAACAGAACCGTTGCAACCCATAGCGTTGGTCGACAGGAAGAACACGCGGCCGTAACCGCCTGTCGCAACCACAACTGCGTGTGCGGCGTAGCGCTCAATCTCTCCGGTGATAAGGTTGCGCACGATGATACCGCGTGCGCGGCCGTCTACAACTACCAAGTCGAGCATCTCGCGGCGTACGTAGCTCTTCACTGTGCCCTTGTTGATCTGACGGTTCAATGAAGAATATGCGCCGAGAAGGAGCTGCTGGCCTGTCTGACCTTTAGCGTAGAACGTACGTGACACTTGGGCGCCACCGAAAGAACGGTTGGCGAGCAAGCCTCCGTATTCACGTGCGAATGGCACGCCCTGTGCAACGCACTGGTCGATGATGTTGTTTGACACTTCTGCCAAGCGGTATACGTTGGCCTCGCGTGAGCGGAAGTCTCCACCCTTGACTGTGTCGTAGAACAAACGGTAAACGGAGTCACCGTCGTTCTGATAGTTTTTCGCTGCGTTGATACCACCCTGCGCAGCGATTGAGTGCGCGCGGCGTGGAGAGTCCTGGATACAGAAGTTCAACACGTTGAAGCCCATTTCGCCGAGTGTCGACGCTGCCGACGCTCCTGCAAGGCCTGTTCCTACAACGATGATGTCGAGGTGACGCTTGTTGGCTGGGTTCACGAGTTTCTGATGTGCCTTGAAGTTTGTCCACTTCTCAGCAACTGGTCCTTCAGGAATTTTAGAGTCAACTTTCTCGTCCGAATAAACGGCGTATTGGCTCATTATGCTTGTGCTATCAATAATTTTTTCTGACATGTCTCAATTAGTTTGAAGTGAATTAAAGAGCAAACTGAACTGTGAATACTACGGCTTGAATCAAGAACAATCCGATTACGATTGTTGCCCACCAGTTGCCAAGTGTTTTGAAACGTGGAATCCAAACGTTGTTGGTTGTGCCGAGCGACTGGAACGCGCTCCAGAAGCCGTGAGTCATGTGGAACCAAAGTGCCACAAGTCCGATGACGTAAACTGGCAATGTCCACATCTGGCCGAAAGCGTTCTTGATGTGGTGCATACCGTCGGCTGCCAAAAGGACTGCGCTGCCGTCACCACAGCTTGCGCCCAACTGATGGCATACCTCTACAAACTGCATCTTTGCCCAGAATTGAGCGAAGTGCACAATCATGAAGGCTACGATTACGATACCGAGCACGAGCATGTTCTGCGACGCCCACTCTACGCTTGCTGGCTTTGTTGTTACCGCGTAGCGGTCGTTGCCGCGCGCCTTGCGGTTCTGCATCGTAAGCCAGAATGCATAAATAATGTGTACAATGAAGCCGGCGGCAAGAATCGCTGTAGCGACCAATGCGTACCAATTAGCACCCAAGAACTCGCAGACCATGTTGTATGCGTCCGGAGATATCAGGGCTACTGTGTTCATTAATACGTGAAAGGTTACAAATAGGAGCAGGAAAAGACCGGTTACCGACATAACCACTTTTCTTCCTAAGGATGAATTTGTTAACCACATAGTAGTTCTGAAAATTTAGTTATTAATTAAGTTTATAGTTTTAATCCAAAATGCACGGGGCATAGTTCCCCGTGCAAAGTTACCTTTTATTAACCGAATATGGAAATTATTCTATAATTTTTTTACTCCTCTCACTTTTGCCGCCTTGCGGTCGCGCTCGCGGCGGAAACTGTCGAAGGTTTCAAAGATGTCGCCGAGGGCGATGGTGGAGTTGCTGACCTGACTTTCGTAGAGCTGGGCGCCGGTGGTGCCGGCGGATGCCTGCCCTTGAAGGGCGCCGCTGACACCGCTTATCTGCTCAAACAAGCGCATCTGAAGATTGACCATCTCGTAGGCGCCTATGTTGGTGGCGTTGCCGCTCACTTGCTCCGGACGGTCGTTGCCGCCGCGGGGATGGTAGGGGACTATGCCGTTGGGCTTCGACCAAGCATAGCGGAGGTCGTTCTATGTGAAGCCTTCGGGAAGGATATTGTCTGGATAGAGGAGCACGCCTTTCGCGCTGGCGCCCATCACGTGGTCTACAAGGGTGACGAGGCGGTTGACGTATTTCTGCTGGTCGATCACGTCCTCAACCATCGAATGCACCTCGCCGTCGGTCAGCGGATAGAGCTTCAACGCGAAGGGGTGGCTGCCGTGGCCGTAGGGACTGTCGTACTGGCTGAGGACGGCGCCGTCGGGGCTGAGCCAATAGCATCGCCAAACGTGGCGCAGTTCCCAGCGACGGTCGATGTCGGGGTCGTGGACAGGCTCTTCGGGTGTGCCGGGCTGGAAAAACCATTCGCCGGTGCGCCGGTTGTGGCAGTCGTAGCCCTCCCGGCTCTCGCGCCGCCACAGCTCGACCACGCGCACTCGCCCGGGTTTGCCGCTGCGGAAGAAGTCGGCGGTGCCTGAATCTACGGCGTCGGGCTGTGTCTGATAGTGGCGGCAGATGTCGAGGGCGCGGGTGCGGCTGCCGTCGCTGAGCCGCTCAACAAGAGTGGCAAGCGGCATGTCGTGCAGCTGACCGACAAGGTCGAAGTCGCGGCAGCGGGGGTCGTCGCCGCCGCGGAACAGCATCTGCGACGGCGACACGTTGCTGAGCGCAACCCGTCCTTCCTCGCCGAAGTCAATGCGCTGGAAGCAGCACCCGGAGATGAGAAATTCTTCCATCAGACGGCTGTCGAGCTCGCCCACAAGGTTGCCGTGCAAAGGCTCCGCAGGTGCGGGTTCGGCGGCGAGACGGCTGCGGAACCGCCCCACCACGCTCTTGACCAGCTGGCGGATAAGGTTGTTGGTCAGCGGATCTTTACCGTTGTCGCGCAGATGCTGCCACTCGCTGACGCGCCGACCGTGCTCGTCGGTCATCATGTCGCACCACTGGTTGCCATAGGTGAAATTCTTGTTGCGCTCGCGTTTTTCTCTCAGCGGACGCATCCGCTCCCATGCCCTGTGTGCTTCGGCAAGCAGGAGCATGGCTTGGCTTGTATTCTCTGTGTTTTCCATAGTTCTCTTTTTTTGGCAAAAATACACCTACAACAATACAATCTGTCGCAAAAAAGAGACAAAAAAAACAAACTTTTTTCATCGTCTTATTGTTGTCTACATATAAAAAAATGAGAAATCTTTTTTTATTTGAAAAAAAATAAGGCTTTATCAAAAAACAAACGTATATTTGCAGAAAGAATATACAAATTCAAAATCATCAATAACTATGAACAAAAAAATCAGTTTGTATGTATTGGTCGGTGCTGTTGCATTGACTGGATGTAACAAGAAAATGCAGGACTTCGCTGCCGAGCATTTCACCACCAACCCTAACCCACTCGAAGTTGTGGGCGACAACGTTCCTGGCACAGTAACTGCCAATGTTCCTCAAAAGTTCTTCAAAAAGAACGCAGAGGTTACCGTAACTCCTTACCTTTCTTATGGTATGGACAACAAGGCCACTTCTCAGTCTTACACTTTCCAGGGCGAGAAGGTTAAGGGCAACAATCCTGTTATCAACTACAAAGAAGGCGGTACAGTGACAATCCCTGTAAACTTTGTCTACACTCCGGAGATGATGAAGAGCGACCTCTACCTTGACTTCAACGTGGTTCAAGGCAAGAAAGTCTACACTCTCCCTGCTGTGAAAGTTGGCGAAGGCGTTGTAGCCACTTCTACTTTGGCTGACGCTACTACTGTCACTCCTTCTGCTGCTGCCGACAAATATCAGCGCGTAATCAACGAAATCTGCGACGCTAACCTTATGTTCCTTATCAACCAGGCCAACGTTCGCGCTTCTGAGTTGAAGAAAGGCACAAGCGTTTCTAACTTCAACGAAACTGTTGCCGAGGCTTCTAAGGCTGACAACAAAGAAATTGAAGGCATCCACGTTTCTTCTTTCGCTTCTCCTGAAGGTGGTGTGAAATTCAACGCCAAACTGTCTGAAAAACGTGAGCACTCTACTGTTAACTACTTGAACAAGAACCTCAAGAAAGAAAAAGTTGACAACTACGGCGACATCACGTCTGAGTTCACTGCTCAGGACTGGGACGGCTTCCAGAAACTCGTTTCCGAGAGCAACATCCAGGATAAAGACCTTATCCTCAGCGTTCTCTCTATGTACAGCGACCCTGAACAGCGTGAGAAAGAAATCCGCAACCTCTCTTCTGTATTCGATCAGTTGGCTAAGGAAATCCTTCCGCAACTCCGCTACTCTCGCATCTCTGCTTCGATCAACACTATCGGTCGCAGCGACGAGGAAATCGCAGCTCAGTACAAAGCAGATCCTACTCAACTCTCTATCGACGAGCTCCTTTACGCTGCCACTAAGACTGACAACGTTAACGAGAAAGAGGACATCTACAAAACTGCCGTTAAGCAATATCCTAATGACTACCGCGCTTACAACAACCTCGGTATGGCTCAGTATGTAAAGGGCAACTACAACGATGCTAAGGCTAACTTCGAGAAGGCTGCTTCTCTCAACCCTAACAGCGACGAGGCTAAGATGAACCTTGGTCTTATCAAGATGATGAACAAGGACTACAACGGTGCTCGCGAAGCTTTCGGTAGCGCTGCTAACGCTGAAGGTATCAACGAGGCTATGGGTGTTTACTACCTCCGCCAGGGTGACTACCAGACTGCTGCCAAAGCTTTCGGCGACAGCAAGTCGAACAACGCGGCTCTCGCTCAAATCCTCAACAAGGACTACAGCGCCGCTCAAAGCACTCTCGAGGCTGTAAAGGCTCCTAACGCTACTACTTACTATATGATGGCTGTCGTTGCTGCCCGCACTAACAACGAACAGGCTGTTTACGCAAACCTCCGCAAGGCTGCCGCTCTTGATGCTTCTATCAAGGACCGCGCTGCCATCGACAAAGAGTTTGCAAACTACAACGTAGCAAACCTCTAATCTGAGCGTTACAACAAATTATAGAAAAGGCGGCCGTCATGACAGCCGCCTTTTTGCTTTTCATCATCACCACATCCTGACATTATGAACCGAATCAAAACCTTTCTGCTCCTAATGATTGCCGCGGCTATCCACTGCAATGCCGCAAATTATCTGCGTGTGAACCAAATCGGATACCTTGTCGACGACGTGAAAGTTGCCGTGATTATGATGGAACACGGCGACGCCCCGACATCGTTCTGCGTGGTCAACGCCGACTCCGGGAAGAAGACCGTGATGCACTCGGTGAAACCTACGGGCGAGTTTGCTGGCTTCGCTCAGACGGCACGGCTCGACTTCTCAGAAGTAAAGACTCCTGGCACATACTACATTACTGCGGCAGGGGCAAAATCCTCATCTTTCCGAATCGCCGACGATGCCTATGCCGGCGCACAGGAGGTGCCGCTGAACTATATGCGGCAGCAACGCTGCGGATGGAATCCGCTGATGCGCGACTCCTGCCACCGATACGACGGACGCCTGCAGCTGTGCGGCGACCGCGACGGTGAGCACGTTGACGTGCGCGGTGGATGGCACGACGCAAGCGACTATCTGCAATATCTCACCACTTCTGCCAACGCTGTCTACCAAATGCTGTTTGCCTACTCGCAGAATCCGTCGGTGTGGGCGGACAACTTCCAAGCCGACGGCACTGAGGGTGCAAACGGAATCCCCGACATACTCGACGAGGCTCGCTGGGGTCTGGAATGGATGCTGAAAATGAATCCTGACGACAATACGTTCCTAAACCAGATTGCCGACGACCGCGACCACCGCTCGCCGGGACTGCCCAACGAGCAGATGGCCGACTATGGATGGGGTGCGGGGAAAGACCGACCTGTATACCCGTGCATCGGTAGCCCGGCGGGACTGAGAGAATACAAGAACCGCAGCCGCGGACTGGCTTCTTCAGTGGCAAAATTCAGCTCGTCGTTCGCTCTCGGCGCAAAGGTGTTTGAAACGCTCGACCCTGCTTTTGCCTCTACGCTGCTTAGAAAGTCGGGCGTGGCATACGATGTGGCGAAGGCAAACCCGGGCAACTGCCAGACGGTATGCACCGTGTCGCCTTATTTCTACGAGGAGGACAACTGGACCGACGACCTTGAGCTGGCGGCGGCGACAATAGCGGCTTGCTCTGGCTCGGAAAAGATGATGACGGAGGCGGTTGATTGGGAACGTCAGGAACCCGTGACTCCGTGGATGGGTGCCGACAGCGCCCGACACTATCAATGGTATCCGTTTGTCAACATCGGACACGCATTGGTTGCAATGCACGGCAACGAGCGACAGCGCGCCGAGGCACTGCGCAACATGCGCTGCGGCTTGCAGCGCGTGGCCGACAGAGCCGCCGACGTAAATCCTGCCTTCAAACACGGCATCCCTTTCATCTGGTGCAGCAACAACCTTACAGTGGCATTTGTGACGCAGGCGATGCTCTACCGCAAGCTGTCGGGCGACTGCCAGTTCCAAGAAATCGAGACAGCCATGCGCGACTGGCTCTTCGGTGTGAATCCGTGGGGTAAATGCATGGTCGTGGGGCTGCCCGAGAATGGCGACTATCCGCGCGACCCGCATTCAATGATAAGTCACGGACACGACTATAAAATCACCGGCGGACTTGTCGACGGCCCTGTCTACACTGCCATCTTCAAGTCGTTGCGCGGCGTGGTGCTGAGCCACGACGACGGATATGCCAAGTTTCAAGGCGGCGCGGCGGTCTATCACGACGACTATTGCGACTACAGCACCAACGAGCCTACGATGGACGGAACGGCCTCAATGACGTGGTTCCTCGGAGAGCTGGCGAAAGCCGCCCGCAGATAACCCTTCCGCGGCACTCTTACAAAGGCGTGCATCAATCAGCAGATCATTCCTTCATCAACTTATCATATAATGGCCATATCGCCCATTATATGATAAGTTGATTTTATTTGGAAGCTACCCCTCATATAAAATAATCTGAATTCACTGCTCGCCAACACTTATTGCAACTTGTCTGCCGCCGCCAATTATTTGCCGATGCGTATGTGTACATCGTTGGTTATCAATAGTATAGCGCTCTAAAAGGCACAACCAGCAGATTGGCAAATATCTGATAATGTGTAAGTTAGTGATTTTTAGCGCCATTCTCAGCTTGTACCTCCATTTTGGAAAGTAAAAGTAAGTGTAATTTCCTGAATATCAAAATGTGCGGTACAAAAACTTGTGAAAAATGCCGTTTTTTGATGAGAAAAGGTACAAAAATGGCCCTGAAACAGATACTCCTTTTTATAATCTACAAATAAAATATAAGTTAATATACCGAATTCTAATTGTTTATATGGTTTGAAATTCCGATATTTGTAACATATTTACTTACGCTTAGTCGTAATCACTTGCTTAATATCATATGCACTTGGGTTTCCAATGCCATCGTACTTCCAGCTTGTATTGGGAGCAGTATCAATCTTTAATCTATAAAATCCCTTGTTCGGGCGTAATATCAAGGCCGGCGGCTTCGACAAGTTGCCGGTCTTTCTTCATTACCT